>LNQE01000086.1_pt1 | contig 16398 bp, 13 predicted proteins | sample 603111 | NCBI WGS metagenome assembly LNQE01 (sample SAMN04260313, study PRJNA301899) | hydrocarbon metagenome | isolation source: hydrocarbon-contaminated ditch | place: Germany: Bremen | collected 1998
GATCGACGCCCGGGTGCGGGCCAAGCGCACGGCGCTTGGGCTGACGCCCTAGGGAGACGTGCGGGGGGAGGCTTTGCCTCCCCCCGCGCCCCCCGCCACCAGGGGACAGTGTCCCCTGGACCCCGTATATCCTTCACCCTGGCGGGCGAAGGCGTCGGGGCATTGCTGTTCGATGACACGTTCCCTTCTTTTCACAATCCTGATAGGAGATTGCACACGTTGTCCGTCCGCCCGTCCCCACGGCCGGCACGCTGCAACGCCGCGCCTTTGCCACCCCATACGAATCAAGGACTCACATGGACAGCAAAGCCGACGAAACCGCCTTCCAGGTCGCCGTCTCGGACAGGGAGCAGTCGAAGATCGGCACGGGCGACACGGCCAAGACCGTGGAGCGCTCCATCTACTATTACGCGGAGCACGTCCCGGGACAGGGCATCTGCATCCAGCCCCTGAGTTCCTGTTTTCTTCCCGCCGGCCCCCAAACCCCCATCGCCCGGGAGATGTTCATCAAGCGTTTCCGGCCGGAACCGCTGATCTATTACAACAAGGTCAAACCGGCCATTGATGCCGTGGCCAGGGAATTGAAAAAGGGCGACCGGCATCTTCAGGCCGGACGCCTGGACAAGGCCGAAGACTCCTTCAAACGCGTGCTGGACGTTGATTCCGACAACATCCGGGCCATCTTCAGCCTGGGCATCACCTATCTGGAGGGGGGGCATACGGGCGAGGCCGAGACCATTTTCAACAAGGTCATGTCCCTGGACCTGGCCTTCGGTCCCGAACACGTCCACCTGTTCAATGAATTCGGCATCCGCATGCGCAAATCCGGCATGCTGGACAAGGCCCTGGAATACTACCGCAAGGCCGTGGCCCTGAACCCCGGCGACGAGCATCTGCTGTTCAACATGGCCCGCATCCATTTCGAAGCCGAGGACTTTCCGGGCGCGGGCGGGTTTCTGCGTCAGGCCCTGGCCATCAATCCCGGGTTCAAAATCGCGGCGAAAATGCTTGCGACCGTGGACAAGATCATGGCCCGGGCGAAAAAGGGGGCCGTGGATCAGCCCCCGGAACCGTCATGACCCCGTCCGGCCGGGGCCGGGACATTGCCTCGAACCGGGCCGCTCCCGGAGACTCCGGAACGTTTGCCCCTCGCAACACGCACTCAGGGCGTCACCCCGTACCCCCCCTCGCCCTCCATGCGCCGTAGCGCGGTCTGCAGGGCATAGCTCCAGGCCGCCTGTTCCAGGGCGTCGCGGCGCTCGGCCGGCACCCCGGCCATGTCGACCAGATGCCGGCAGGCCCCGTAGGCCGTCTCGGCCACCTGCCGCACGCCGCCGCCATGGGCCGCCAGGCCGGCCGCATTGCGCTCGATGCACCCCCGGTAGCTGACCAGCCACCGCTCTCCCTGCCGGGGGTCGGCGGCGGCGGCCGGAGGCTGCCCGGGCGGCGATTGCGCCCGGAACTGGTCCTGCCCCGGGGCCTGGACCGTCCCCCCCGGCCCGGGCGTGGCCGGAGGCTGGGCCAGGGCCGCGCTGCCCAGCACCACGCACACTGCGTAGGCCCACAGCGCCAACCGGGCAACATGCCACCCCCCGCTTGCCGGGAACCGGTTTCTCCGTCGTCCGCCGCCCGCCACAGGGGGTGCGGGGCGTTTTATCCGTTGCATCGTTTTGTCTCCCCCGTCCGACCCGACCCGTGCCGGACCCTCTCCATGCGTGTATCCGGATGAAGCGATGCCTATCCGGAACCCGCCTTGTTCTTACGCCACGCTGGCGCATGCTTTCAATGCCTCTAAAATCCCCAAATGCCCCTCCGGCAGGCTCCATGGGGCGGCGACGGAGGCACGGATGCGCCCGCTTGTGCGGACATGCCGTTTGTGTTCCAATGCAAGGGCTCGACGTCAGATCGGGGTGGCGGCGTCGCCGCGCCCCTGGACAACCTGTTGTCGCATCACGTCATTTCACCAGGAACATTATTAAATAGAGACGCATAATGAAACCGCACCTCACGTTACGAGCACTGGAACGCAGCGACCTGCGTTTTGTGCACCATCTCAACAACAACCGGAACATCATGTCGTACTGGTTCGAGGAGCCATACGAATCTTTTGATGAGCTTGAGGAATTGTACAACAAACACATCCATGACAACGCGGAGCGCCGGTTCATCGCCGAAACCGCCGACAAGGAGCCGGTGGGGCTCGTCGAGATCATCGAGATCAATTCCATCCACCGAAGCGCCGAATTTCAGATCATCATCACCCCGGAACACCAGGGGCGAGGCTTCGCCCGCAACCTGGTCAACAAGGCTCTGGATTATTCTTTCAGCATCTTGAATTTGCACAAGATATACCTGCAAGTAGCGACAAGCAACGAGAAGGCGATTCATATTTACAAGGCATGCGGATTTCGCGAAGAGGGGCATCTTGTCGAAGAGTTTTTCAGCAATGGAAAATATACCGATGCGGTCCGGATGTACATCTTACAGGACTCCTATTTGAAGAGCGGGAAGGCCTTTCCCGGGGCGTCCGATCATGAAGGATGAAAGCCCCCCGGGAGGGCATGCGTCGCCTGGCGACTCCGGCGCCCATGCCATGCCCTCCCCGCCAGCCGGCCGGAAGTCCTCGTCGGCAGGCCCCGGCTCCATGCACGGCCTCCGGGGCGAAACGCACCCCCCGTACCGTCCACGAAAGGTTCAGGAATCCGGCACGCCAAGGCCCTCGTCAGGCATCCCGAAAATGGTCGGCGATGATCTGGGCGTCCACGGGCCGCGAAGCCACGCCGAGCTCCTTGGCCTCGCCCTGGCAGACGAAGGCCCCCCCGGCCATCTTGACCCGTCCGGCCGAGATGGCCGGGCCGTAGGGCATCTGTTCGCGCATCTCCTCGAACTCGATGCGGTCCGGGAAGATCATGGGCACGGGCTTGCCGGAAAAATCCTCGAAGATGATGTACTTCATGTCGCGCTCTCCCGTTTTTCCGCCATACGCGGCGTTCTCCTCGATTCCCTTGCCGGAACCGGCCCGTGAGGGCTTCCTGCCCCGGGGCGGGCCCCCGGCCGCGCCCCCGGTCGAGTGTCACGTCCCTTACAAAGTACGATAGTATTTTTTAAGAAAAATCAATGAGTTTCGTTTCTTACCTACGAAACGCCCAATGCGCTTTTCGTGGACGCGACATTAGCCCCTGTTCAGGATGGCCTTGGCCGGGATGATGCCCGTGGCCGCCGCCGACACGATGTTCCCGGCCACCCCCGGGCCGTCTCCGGCCACGAAGAGCCCGGACACCGCCGTCTCCAGCTCCCTCGTGGTCCCCACCTGGGTGGCGAAGAACTTGATCTCCGGGGCGTACAGCAGGGTTTCGTCGTTGGTCACCCCGGGCACCACCTGGTTGAGCTTCGTCAGGCCCTCGCGCAGGTTGGTCATGATCCGCCCGGGCAGGGCCATGGACACGTCGCCGCAGACCACGTCGGTCATGGTCGGCTGCAGGTATCCGGCCTTGACCTTGGCCCAGGTGGACCGCCGTCCCCGGCGCAGATCCCCGAAGCGTTGCAGGATGGGCTTGCCGCCGCCGATGATGGAGGCCAGGCGGCCGATGGATTCGCCGTAGGCCTGGTTGTCCGTGACCGGCTCGGTCAGGACCACCTTGGACAGAAAGGCGAAGTTGGTGTTGTCGGACTTTCTGTCCCGGTAGGCATGGCCGTTGACGCACACGAAATTCTGGTAGTTTTCCAGGGCCACGAAGCCGCCCCGGTTGGTGCAGAAGGTGCGGGTCAGGTCGTCGTGGCGGTCGGTGCGGATAAAAAACGTGGGGTCGTAGATGACGCTGGTCAGGTCGTCCATGATGTCGTTGTGGACCTCCACCCGCACCCCGACCTCGATGCCCCGCTGGGAGACGGGCAGTCCCAGGGTCTTGGCCACCCTCCCCATCCATTCGGCGCCCACCCGGCCCGGGGCCAGGACCACGGCCGGGGCCAGGTACGTCCCCTTGACCGTCTCCACCCCGCGCACCCGGCCGTCCTCGACCAGCACCCCGGCCACCTCCTCGCCTGTGCGAAAGGTCACCCCCCGGGCCTCGATATGGTCGGCCATGCCCGCGATGAGCCCGGGCAGATGGTCGCTGCCCAGGTGCTTCTGGCGGATGAGCAGCAGATCCAGTCCCTGGCGGCGGGCGTTGCGGCGGATGTCCCGGGCCCGCTCCATGTCCGTGGGATAGACCGGCCCGTCCATGCCGAAGCGGGTGAAGACGGCCTCGGTCTCCTCGATCAGGGCCATGGCCTCGGGGCCGGGCAGAAACTGGGTCAGGTCGGTTTTGCCCAGAATGTGGATGAAATTGAGCTTGCCGTCGGAAAAAAGCCCGGCCCCGCCCACGCCCGACAGGATGTTGCAGGGCGAGCAGCGGACGCATTCCGCCTCCTGCCGCCCGGCAATGGGACATCGGCGCTGGCGCGGCTTCTGGCCCTTGTCCAGGACCAGGATGCGCGGGGTGCCGTGCTCGGCCAGCCAGTAGGCGCAAAAAAGGCCGGCCGGCCCGGCCCCGACGATGATGACGTCAAAGGCGTTTTTTTTCGAGACCGCCACGAATCGCTCCTTGTACCCGATTTCCGCAGGCCGCCCCCGGGCGAGGCCCTCCGGATCCCTCGTGGATGACTCTAGCCCCGGGAATGGGGGCGCGGCAAGGGGGGGCTGCGGGATACCCCGGCGCCCGGCGCCGGTTTGGCCACGCGTCAGGAGGGGATTACAGGCGGGAACGCGATTTCGAGGCCTGGCCTTTCGTGAAGAGGAACCGTTGCATGGTCTTGAGGAGTACGGAGGCCGCGACGGGTTTTTCCAGAACCGCATCGACTCCGCCCGCGCGCGTTGCCGCCGCGGCCTGCGTTGCCGATGCGGCGGACAGCCCGATGATGGGCACATGCGCCTTGGCGGCCAATCCCGGCGAGGTGCGGATGATCCCGGCCATCTCACGCCCGTCCATGTCCGGCAGCCGCATGTCGGTGAGCACGAGGCCGTAGTCGTTTGTGGACAAAAACCGCAGGGCCGCGTTTCCATCCGCCGCGACATCGACGGCGTGGCCCTGCCGAAGCAGGGTCTTTGTGATCACGCGCATGTCCGGGCCGTCGGGTGCGGCCAAAAGAATCCGTGCCCCGCCAGTTTTGCCAGTCCCGCCAGTCCCGCCAGTCCCGCCAGGTCCAGATGTCGCGCCGGACACGGGAAACAACGGGCCCGGTTCCCGGACGCCGAATGCGGCGGAAAAGCACACGGTCGTGCCGCCCCTTCCGTTTGCCACGGCAAGACACGACGCATCCATGATCGCGGCCAACTGCCGCACGATGGACAGGCCCAGCCCCGCTCCATCCTGACGCCGGACATACGGGTGCTCCACCTGGGTGAACGGCTGGAATATGTCCTGGAGCCTTTCATCGGGAATGCCCCGGCCCGAGTCCTCGACCATGAAGAGCACCCGGCAGGACCGTTGCCCGGCATGGGGCAGCCATGTGGCCGAGATGGAGACGCCCCCGGCATCGGTGAACTTCACGGCGTTGTCCGTCAGATGCCACAGCATCTGGCGCAAAACGCCCTGCTTGCCGAACACCCGCTCCGGAAGTCTCCCGTCCACCGTACAGGTCAGGGCCAGCCCCTTGGCCGCCGCCTTCTTGGCCAGGGCTTCGGCGACATCCCGCATCACCTCGCCGATTCCGAAGGCCACGTCCCGGGATTCCGCCTGGCCCGATTCGAGGCGGGCGTAGTCAAGGACGTCGTTGAACAACCGGGCCAGCCGTCTGGAGGACTCCAGGGCGTCCCGGACGTATTCCATCTGCTCCGCCGTCAGGCCGGTTTCCTTCATGATTTGCAGCATGCCCATGACGCCGTTGAGCGGGGTCCGTATCTCGTGGGTCATGGCGTCAAGAAACAGGCCCTTGGCCCGTTTCGCGGCAAAGGCCTCTTCACGCTGGGCCTTAATCCGGCAATAATGCCTGTTTGCCGACTCGAGTTCGGGGATCAGGCTGTCGAGGATGCATGACTTCAAAAGATACCGGTGCACCTTGCCCTCGTTGATGGCCCGGATCGCACAACCGGAATCCGTATTTCCCGTCAAGAGAATGCGTACCGTATCCGGAGAGACCGCATGGAGCACCTCGAAAAGGTCGATGCCGTTCATCCCCGGCATCTGCACATCGGAAACGACGATGGCAAACTCCCTGTGCCCCGTGCCGTCGCGCGCCCCCGCATCGGCCACATTCCGGATCACATCCAGGGCGTCCATGCCGTTTGTCGAGAACACCATGTCCCATTGTTGCGCCTTTGGCTGCAGCACGACCTGAAGGGCCTGCAGGATGCTTTCTTCATCATCGACAAACAACAGCATCGGCTTCATGGAATATTTCCCTGTTGGCCTCAATAACGTATGACGCATCACGGCGATATCGGCTCAATGAAAACAAATAATGCACAAAATTTTCATGTTTCATCTCGCCACACATCAACCATGACGACGCATGGAGCGCGGTCTATATTCCATGCTGTGAACGATTTCAATGAATTTATACCTGGTGACACATTCCATAGAAACAGGCATCCATCTATGCGATGAATTCTGTACGCATAGCATGTCGGCAACCGGAAATGATGAAGACATTGCCCAATCCGCCCAGGCAAGGCCGGCGTCCGATCCATGGTTCCGGGAGCGCTATCCTTCCAGGATGGCGGATGCGCTTTGGATGTAGCTGAGGATTCCCTGCCGGGAGGCTTCCGGCAATTCGGCGAACTTGAGGCCCAGTTCGAGCTTGCCCACATCCGAGGCGGCACGCCTGATCAGGCAGCGCAGATTGTCCTGGCCCTGGTCGCCGAAAACCGGGCAGGTCAGCAGCACCGTGTCATCCACCCCGATACTGGGCTGGTACTTGCGCATGATCGTCAGCCCCACGCCGCATCCCGACAGGCTCAGGTCGGTCATAAGTCCGGAATAGGTGGCCTCCTTGATCATGGCGCTCACGGGCAAAAGGCATGGAATGCGCTTGTGGCGGCGCAGATTGTAACTCTCCACCCGCAAGGGGAACGTCAGGAACAGCAACGGAAAGGGGGAGAACAGGTACTTGACGATCTCGCAGCGGAACCCGAACACCGCGCCGGATTTCAGATAGCGCACGGTAACCGGATTCCCGGAATACAGATACTGGAAGAGCAGATCCCGGCCGCTCTCGACCAGGGTAGGCAGTTGCACGACAAGGTATTTTCCCCTGACATAGCCGATGAGCGCCGACGAGAGCTTCTCGTCGATGCCGAGGATCTCCAGGGACAACTTGGCCCCGACGGGGATGTCGAGTTCCTGGGACTGCGCGTTTGTTTTTTCGCTCTTGGTCATCGCCCGCCTTCCGGGATTCGCGAGGCCGCCACCGCCTTCCCCCAGGCGTACATCCTGTATGGGAAAAGGGCGCGGCGGCAGCAGGAACGCACCTGACAGCTCGAAAGCCTCTCAGACACCTCTGGCTACGCGAAACGGAATTCTTGAACGGATTCAATCGGCGGTGAAACAAGGTAAACGCCGGACGGCGCGGCACGCGCCACTGCATAAGACGTATGAAAATCAATATATGCCATGCGGGGCGGCACCGTCAAGACAAAGACCGTCCCCTGCCGGCGCGAAGCAGCATGGCGCGCAACTCGTCGATGTCCACGGGTTTGGAAAGATAGTCGTCCATCCCCGCCCGAAGGAACACCTCCCGGTCCCCCTTGAGGGCGTGGGCCGTGACCGCCGCCACAAACAGGCCGGACACCTCGGGACGCCCGAAGGCCCGGATGCGCCTGGTGGTCTCCATGCCGTCCAACCCCGGCATCTGAATGTCCATGAGCACCACGTCGAAGACCGTGGTCTCCAGAAGCGACAAGGCCTCGGCCCCACCCTGGACCCCCACGGCCGTACACCCCAGCCGCTCCAAAAGCTTGACCGCCGTCAGCCGGTTCAGGTGGTCGTCCTCCACCACCAGCACTCGAAGCCCGGCCACGTTTCCATCGGCGTCTTCCTCCGGCGCGTCCTTGCGATCCGGATTTCCGCCTGCCCGTGGGGGCATGGCGGCCAAAGGCCAGGGCCGGTCTTCCGGTTGCCCGGCATCCCGCGCCGCCCGCGCGGATTCGGTTCCGAACACCGACATGTCCGGGTGCTTCAGGCGCACCCGCACGGTGAAACGGCTGCCCTCGCCCTCCCGGCTCCTCAGGTTGACGAAGCCCCCCATGGCCTCGGCCAGCCGCCGGACGATGCCCAGCCCCAGCCCCGTGCCCTGGCGGCGGCGCTCAAAGGAATCTCCCGCCTGCCGAAACGGCTCGAAGATGTGGTCCTGGGCCTCGGTGGGAATCCCCACGCCCGTATCCTCCACGATCAGGTCGAGGACCGTCTCGCCCGGGCCCTCCTCGGCGGCGGCACGGGACAGGCGCACCCGCACGTCTCCCGAGTCCGTGAATTTCAGGGCGTTGCCCACCAGATTGTAGAGGATCTGCTTGAGCCGCTGTTCGTCCCCGCGCACCCATTGCGGCACCTCGGGCGACAGTTCACAGGACAACGTGAGCCCCCGGGCCCTGGTCTGCACCTCGAAAAGTCCCCGCACCGACTCCAGCAGCACGGCAGGCTGAAAGTCCTTCTCCACAAGCTCCAGCCGCCCGGCCTCGATCTTCGAGAAATCGAGCACCTCGCCGATGACCTCAAGCAGGGTGCGCGCGGCATCCATGGCCGCTTCCAGGTATTCGCGGTGCTGCGGTTCCACCGGCTCGGACAAAAGGATCTGCAACATGCCCAGAACGCCGTTTAGGGGCGTCCGGATCTCGTGGCTCATGCTGGCCAGGAAATCGCTTTTTCCCCGGCTGGCCTCCTCGGCCTTCTCCTTGGCCGCCACCAGTTCGACCTGGGCCGTCTTGAGCGGCGTGATGTCCACCATGAGGCCCACCAGCCCGGCCACCTCACCCGAGGCGTCGCCATAGGCGGCCTTGTGGAAAATCATCTGGCGTTCGCCTCCCTGGGCGGACCAGGCCGGGGCCTCGTAGAGCCGACGCCCCCCCCGGCTCAGGAGTTCCTGGTCATTGGCGGTGTTGTGCGCGGCGATCTCCGGCGGAAAGATATCGAAACACGTGCGGCCCAGGATGTCCGCTTCGGGCCTGCCGGCAAATTCGGCAAAGGCCCGGTTGCAGCCCACAAACCGCCCGGAGCGGTCCTTGTGGTAGATGGGGATGGGCGCGGCCTCGATCAGGGCGCTGACGAAGGCCAGTTGCCGCTCAAGCTCCTCTTTCGCCGTATCGCGTTCCTGTTCGCGCCGGGCCAGGGCCTCGGCCATGTCGTCGAAGTCCCGGGCCAGGGCCCCGATCTCCCCCCCGGCCAGTATGCCGGTCCGGGCCGAGGCGTCGCCCTCCTTGACCCGCTTTGCCGCCTGGGCCAGGGCCGTGATCGGGTCGAGGATGGCGCGGCGGGCGAAAAGCCATGCGGCGGCAAAGGCCGCGGCGGCGGCCAAGAGCAACCCCAGTACGTGCTGAACCAGGATCCGCCGGGATTTCTCCAGGGCCAAATCCTCGGGGACGCCCACCATGGCCGTCACGAACCGGCCGGGATTGCCGGCATTTCCGGCGGACAGGCGCTTGAAGGCATAGATGCGCGGAATGCCCCCGATATCCGGCGCCGCGAAGGTGCCCTCTTCCGCTCCGTTGTTGATATGCTCCTGCAAATGCCCGGGCAGGGGCTTGCCCACCCAGTCCGCGGCGTCGCGGTTGCGGTAAAGCACCGTGCCCCCGGCGTCGGCCAGGGTCAGGGTGGCCTCGGGCGGCAGGCTGGCCCTGGCGTAGACGCTGCCGTAATATTCCAGGTCCAGGGCCGCGCCCAGGATGAAGTCCACCCGGCCCTGGGCGTCGAGCACCGGAAAGGCCATGGGCAACGAGGCCTTGTGCGCCGAGCGGCTGATCAGGAACCGGCCCACGGTGAAGGTCTTGGTCGCGGCGACCTCGGCAAACCATTCCCGGTCGGCCACATTGATGGGTTTGGTCTCGGGCAGGGCGCAGCCGAAGACCTCGCCCGAGGGGTCCACGGCCACCACGGTGGAATAAAACGGCGTGTGGCTGCGCAGTTCGGCCAGGATGCGATCCGTCGCGGCCACGTCGCGGGCCTTGATTTCCGGGATGTGGGCCAGGGTGTTCAGGACGTGGCGGGTGGTCTCCACCAGCCGGTCCTGCTCGTGGCCGAAAACCCGCACCAGCCCCACGACATGTTGCTTGGCCTCCTCGACGGCTTCCTGACGCTGCTGCACGCCGGAATACACGGCCAGGGCCAGGGCCGGAAGCAGCACCAGCATGACCAGGATGACCAGATGGTCGCGAAGCCTGAGGGACCAGAGTGGACGAAACCGCATGAATGGCAACCCCTCCTGTGGAACCGCGCGGAACCATACGGAATCGGGCCGCCGGCAAAAGACCCCGGAGGACCATGCCCCGCCCGTCCCTTTCCGGCATGCCGGGCGGCATGAGACATCGTTTCCTGCCGCCGCACTGCGGCGGCAGGAAACAATCACAGAGAAACCTATGGAGAATTCTTCTCCTTGTCCAGCCGGATTACGCAAACGGCCCCGCTCCGGCGTCGTATCCGGCCTGTCCGGCCCGCCCGGCTCGCCCGCTCCGTCGCCGGTTTGCCCACTGCGGCGCTTTACGGTATATCAATGCATCATACCATCTCTCCCAGGGGGATGCCGCATCCCAAGGAGCCGCCCATGAGTCCGTTTTTCGGCAAAAAATCCGAGGAAAAAGCACCTTCTTCCGCGCCCCATGCGCCCGACGCTCCCGCTGCGCCAGCTGCGCCAGACACGCCGGGCACGACGGGCACGACGGGCACGCCAGACACGCCAGACACGACGGAATATGACCCCGCCGGCGACTGGTTTCTGCCCGAAGACACCCGGCGCGACGTGACCCGGCTTTTCGAGAAGCTGGCCGGTCCCGTGGCCATCGAGGTCTTCACCGCGCCGGACCACAACGCGCCCTACAACGAATATCTCCTCAAGTTCCTTCGCGACCTGTCGCGCCTGGACGGCCGCATCCAGGTCAAGACCTTCGATCTGTCCGGCGAAGAGGCTGCCGCCCGGGGCGCGGACTTCTCCCCCACCCTGATTTTCGCCCCGGACGACCTGTCCATCCGCTACCTGGGCGCGCCCCTTGGCGAAGAGGTGCGCACCTTCATGGAGGTGCTGCTGCGTGTCTCGGCCCGGCAAAGCGGCCTGTCCGAGGCCTCGAAAAAAAGGCTGGCCGCCCTCACGGATCGCCGCCGGGTCACGGTGTTCGTCAACCCGGCCTGCCCCTATTGCCCGGGCCAGGTCTTAAACGCCTTCCGCTGCGCCATCGAGCGGCCGGATCTGGTCGCCGCCATATGCATCGACGCCGCCCAGCATCCCGAGGCGGCAACCGCGCGCGGCGTCGGGTCCGTGCCCCACACCATCATCGAAGACCCGGACGGCAGTCTGGCCCCGCTGTCCATCCTGGGCCTTGAACCCAAGGACCGGTTCGTGGCCGAGCTGGCAACCCTGCAATCCGCGCCCATCCCGGCCGGCGGCCCGGACGCCGCCCATGACCATGACCACGTTCATGCCGGGGACGTGACGGTCAAGGAGGTGGACGTGGTGGTCGTGGGGGCGGGACCGGCCGGGCTCACGGCCGGGATGTACGCCGCCCGGGGCGGACTGACCGCCGTGGTCCTGGAGAAGGCCGTGATCGGCGGCCAGGTGACCGTGACCCCGCAGGTGGAGAACTACCCGGGCTTCGCCACGGTGGCCGGGGCCAAGCTCATGGAGATGGTGGCGGCCCAGACCCGGCAGTATGTGCCCGTCATCGAGGGCGCGGGGGTGGACGAAATCAAGATCGGCAAGCGCATCGAGGTGGACTGCGGGGACACGGTCTACCTGTGCCGGGCCGTGATCCTGGCCACCGGGGCCACTTGGCGCAAGCTCGGCATCCCGGGCGAGGACCGCTATTTCGGGCGCGGGGTGAGCGCCTGCGCCGCCTGCGACGGCTATCTCTATAAGGACGCGGACGTGGCCGTGGTGGGCGGCGGCAACACCGCCCTCACCGAGGCCCTGCATCTGGCCCGGCTCGGCTCGAAGGTCACGATCATCCACCGCCGGGACGTGTTGCGGGCCGAAAAGCACCTGGTGGACGCCCTGGAGAAGGAAGGCGTGGAGGTGGTCTGGAACTCGGTGGTCGAGGAGGTTCTGGGCGACGACGCAGGCGTGACGGCGGTGCGGCTGAAAGACGTGGCCGGCGGGGACACGCGGGAGCTGGCGGTCAGGGCGCTTTTCGTTGCCGTGGGGTACATCCCGGTGACCGGGCTGGCCCAGGACATTGGCCTAGCCCTGGACGCCTCGGGCTACATCAAAGTCGATGCGGCCATGCGCACGAGCATCCCCAGGGTCTATGCCTGCGGCGACGTGACCGGCGGGGTGCGGCAGATCGTCACGGCCGTGGGGCAGGGGGCCACGGCGGCGTTGTCGGCCTTCGAGGATATTTCGCATCCGTATTGGAAGAAGTGAGGGCGCGCCGCGCCTGCGGCGGCCAGGACAGACGCCCGGCGCGGGGAGCAGCCGTTTCCCGGCCGGGCGTCTTGACTCCCCCTTGCAATAGGATATTCCTATCGTAAACAAGCGGAGCGATAGGATATGCAAATACTTCTCATTCTTTCCAGCCCCGATCCGGAAATCAAGTGGAACGCCGTGCGGTTCGGCAACTTCCTGCTCAATGAGGGAGAAGAGGTGACGCTGTTTTTGAATGGCCCGGCCGTGGACCTGTACGCCGGGGACTCGGAGGCGTTCCCCATCGCCGAGCAGGCCAAGGTGTTCGCCCTAAGCGACGGCAAACTCGCAGCCTGAGGCAAGTGCATGGGCGTCCACGGTGTGGAGGCCTCCCAGTACGTGCCCCTGTCGAATATGAAGTTTCTCTATGAGCAGGTGAAGCTGGCGGACAGGATCGTCAATTTCTAAAGCCCACGCGGTCCTCACTCCGGACACCGAGCCACCAGCACCTCGAACGTCCCGGTCTCGGACAGGTAGCTCAGAAGCTCCCCCGTGGCCATGTCGAAGTACCAGCCGTGGATGTAAAGCGCCTTGGCCTCGATGCGCTCCCTGATCCACGGAAACGTCAGCAGGTTCCCGATCGACACCAATATCGCCGCCATCTCGCAGCCGCGCTGCCGCACCGCCTCGGGCTTGTCCCTAAACTCCTCCTGGATCTCCTGGACCGCCTCCCGGGCGATCCCCACCCACGGGCCGATGAACTCCCCCAGTTCCCCGCCGTCCGACTGCGCCAGCGCCCCGATGCCGCCGCACGACGAATGCCCGAGCACGATGATGTGTTCCACCACAAGGTGCTTCACCCCGTATTCCAACGCCGCGCTCACGCCATGCAGGCCGCTCCCGGCGGCATACGGCGGCACCAGGTTGGCCACGTTACGCACCACGAAGATGTCCCCCGGCTCGCAACCCATGAGAAGCGCCGGGTCCACCCGCGAATCGCTGCACGCCACCACCAGGGCCCTGGGGTTTTGGCGCTCCCGCAGGCGAGCGAAATATTCGTTCTCGGCGCAGAAGTAATGCCGCTGGAAGGTCTTGAAACCCGACAGAAACCGCGCGATATCCTGCATCGTGACCTCTCCCCCGCGTCCGGCGCACACAAAAGCGGCCACACCGCCTCCGGCATGGCCTTTCGTTATTGATGGGACAATCCCTGCCGCGCCCGACCGGCCCTACGGCGGCCCGGCTTCCCGGACCACGGCCCGGGGGCTGGCGCCGGGTTCCGGAAACCGTGCGGCCGGGGCGCAAAGCCTCGAAAGCGGCCTGGTTCAGGCCGGACGATCCCCGCTGACCGCATGGCCCTACTGCATATCGGAATACTTCGCCCCGAAAAGCAGGTCGTACTGGAGCACTTCCAGATCGCAGAAATACCGTTCCCGGCGCAGGGTGTCAAAGGGCGTCATTGCGCCCTCCCGGTTCATGACGAACTTGCGGTGCAACACCGGATAGTTCGAAAGCCCCTGCCGCAGGTAAAACATGTGCGGCGGCAGAGGGATACCCATCTGGTGCAGGAGGATGGCCGGAAGATACGAAGGGCTGATCCGTTCCGGAATGTCCCCGGCGTCGAGCATGTCCGGGCGGTTGGTCCAGACGAGCCCCGGGGTCTCCGCCAGGAACATGTCCTCGCCCACATTGTCGTCAATGGCGGCCCCGGCCAGCCGGTAGGGGGCCATATCCTTGGCGATGGAGGGCTGGTGGTCCCCGAAAAAGACGCAGATCACCGGTTCCGGCCGCGTCTCCAGATACCGGAGCAGGCGGGCCAGCTCCCGATCCGCGTCGCGCACGCCGCTTAGGTACGTGCCCAGCACCCGCCCGACATCCTCGGGGAACTCCCCCTGGACCGCGATCTCGTCCTCGCCGAAACGGCCCGGGATGTACGGCCCGTGGTTCTGCATGGACACGGCATGGATGAAATACGGCCCCTCCCCGGCCTCGATCACCTCGATGATCTTGTCCACCAGGGCCGCATCCGAAATGAAATAGCCGCGCGTGGCCCATTCGTCGAAGTCCGACAGGGAGTGGTAGGCCTCAAATCCCATGTTGGGATACACCACGTCACGGCTCCAGAACCAGTCGTGATAGGGGTGCACGGCCGCGGTACGGTATCCCCTGCCGCCCAGGACCGAGGCCAGCGACGGCGTGGGGCGGCGCAGGTAATGCTGATAGGGGACGACCCCCTGGGGCAGAAAGGCGTTGGACAGGCCGGTCAGGGCCTCGAACTCCACCAGGCTGGTGTCCCCGCCGAAGGAAGGCGACACCAGCCGAAAGCTCGGAAAGTGGGCCGCCAGCCGCTGGAAGTTCTCCAGGGGATTTTCGTCCGAGGTGAAAAGCACCCCGGACAGGTCGGAGAAGGATTCGCTCATGAACACCACGAGGCTGACGGGGGCCGCCGCGACGTCGCGCCGATCCTGCCGCAGCTCGGCGTTGTGGGCCAGAAGCCGGGCCACCACCTCCGCGTCGTATTCGTCCGGCCTGGAGACGAAAAGCGGCGAGACGTTCATGGAGAAGGCCAGCAGAAATCCGTTCTGGGCGTGGTTTTCGGTCTGGTTCCAGATCTTGTTCTCGATGCCCAGGCGTCCGGCGGGGTTGGTTGCCTCGAAGGCAAAAAGCGCCGTCAGCCCGGCCACCGCCCCAAGCATGGCGGCCCGGGCCGCAAGCGGCAGCCTGTCCCGGCCTCCCCGGCAGCACCAGACCACCACGGCCGCCGCGAACAGTCCCACGACCAGGATGGTCCGCCCCGAAACCAAGGCCTCGCCCAGGGTGTACATCTGCCGCAGATAGATCAGATCCCAGGCGAAAAAGGGCGTACTGAGCATGCCCAGCTTGACGGAATTGGTCAGGGCCATGAGCCCCAGAAGGCCGCACCCGAGCCCGAGCCCGGCCCGCCATTTTCCGGCCAGGGCCGCCACGGCGGCCAGCACCATGCCCGACAGCAGCACATTGAGCAGCGCGGCGGCGGGATGCTCGCCGATCCACGACACGGCCCCGCCCAGGCTCTTGCGGGCCAGGGTCTCCTGAAATAGCAGGGCGGCCAGGGCGGCCAGAAAAAACAGTACGGTTCTGGATCTCATGTTTGGCGAAGGTGCGTTGCGGTGCGAAAAAAAAGCTGGAACGGCTCCATCCGGCGTCGCGACCAGACGGGACCGGTTCCAGCCCTATAGCCCGGAAGCACCATGGGCGCAACATGGCGTGGATCGTTTTTTTCTCTCCCGCCGCGACGGCGTGCGATCTCCCGGCGCAAAACGACGGCCGCCGCCCTCCTACAACCCCGACTCGGCCGCCGCGATCTCGCCGATGTTGCCCGAGGGATATTTGAGCCGCAAAAAGAAATAGCGGTCCACCACCCGCAGCACGTAATCCTTGGTCTCGTCGTACGGCGGCACGCCATTGTGCCGGGCCACGGCCTCCGGACCGGCGTTGTACGCCGCCAGGGCCATGACCTCGGTCTCGAAACGCTGCAGCATGGCTTTTAAGTACCGCACCCCGGCGTCGATGTTTTTTTCCTCGTCAAAGGGGTCCGACAGCCCCAAAAACCGCTGCGTGTCCGGCATGATCTGCATCAGCCCCTGCGCCCCCTTGGGCGAAACGGCCATCCTGTTGAACCGCGACTCCTGCTCGATCAGCGAATACACCAGCCTGGGGTCCACCCCGTACTTGGCGCTGTAGCGGTTCACCAGCTCAATGAGCCGGCCGGACTGGATGAGATCCGGATAGCGCCGGGGCACCGAGGCCGTGGTCTTCACCGGTCCCGCCGCCGCAGGCTTCCCGCCCCGCCGGCTCTCCCTGATGGCCGCCGCCTTGCCCACCCCGGGCGCGGTCACCAGC
>LNQE01001229.1_pt1 | contig 16324 bp, 14 predicted proteins | sample 603111 | NCBI WGS metagenome assembly LNQE01 (sample SAMN04260313, study PRJNA301899) | hydrocarbon metagenome | isolation source: hydrocarbon-contaminated ditch | place: Germany: Bremen | collected 1998
GCCCCCACCCCCTGGCGATTGTCCTCTCGGTCCACTCCACCGGGACGAACAGAGAAAACCGGATCCGGATATCGATATCAGCTCATGAATTCTCATTCGTTGCGCCTGTGGCCGTAAAACGGCTTCGTGGGCGTTTCATACGAAGAAGACAAAGCCTGCGGGTTATGGGCGTGCAGACGCATCCGCTCCCGAAGACCTGCGGGCGGCAGCGCCCTGCACTCCATGCATCGGCATGCAATAACAGAATCATTTATGTTGCAAAGACTGGAATAAATTCATGGATGGACGTTTTAAGGCTGCGGACCTGGGCAATCTTTTACCTGTTCTCATTCGTCGTGCTTCTTGTGGCGCTGTTCCTGACGATACAGGGAGCCCTCCTCTGGATCAGCCTGACACTTGTCATCATTGTCATCGGGCTGAACTTCTTCGCCCTGTTTTCTGAAGTAAAGAGGCATAAAGAGCGGAAAGCATTCCTGCAGAAGATATATGAGGCAGATGCCGGCGCATCGTACATCGATTCGTCCGGGCGGCGGTGGTGACGCAGTCATCCCAAATCCGTAATACTCCAGAAAACTCATGGATTTTCATCAGGTGCGCCTGCAGCCCCTCCCCGGGGCTTCATAGGCGGTTTCATATGAACTCGGGTGGTGAATGTCACCATCCCCTTCCATCCGGCATGCTCGTGGCCTTCGGGGGCTCATGCCGTTTCACAGGAAATCGGATCCGAGGCCGTTTCCGGCCACGGGCGCAGCCAATAAAAATCGATTACTGGCTTTATTGCCGGTTTCAACCGTATCTGCATATGAAAATCGGTGAACCTGGCAGGGGCTTCCCGGATCCGGGTCATGGTCCCGGTCTCCCGCTCCGGTGGACCGTGGTACGCGATCCTCTCACGATCCGTCGTACCGGGAGGCCTGAAATGCCGGATTGGATATGCCTGCACCGTGGGTTTGTCGATCCCGGTTGCGCCTGCGGCCTGTTGCGGCCATATAAACGTTCGGGATACCCTCCCCTGCAATGCCGCGCCGGATCAGACCTTCTCAAGAGTGACCTTTATCATATCTCCGGGCTTTACCCCGTGCCCTTTCGGCACATCTATGTTGAACCACAGCACCTCGGGATCGTTCTGCGTCTTGTCCTGCGACATCAGGCAGTCCTTCTTCTCATTGATATGCGCAACAAACTCGACCGGTGCAACAAACTCAACAATTCTCATAGCCAGAATAGGGACTTTACAGCATAAAATTATGACGGCCTTGGGGTGACGCGCCACGTCGTACTGTTAGAATAGCTCCAGCGCTTGATATCCAGATCATCGCAGATCTCAGAGAGAATGGCCAGGTTTATACCGACTTCTTTTGGCGACAGCCCGAGATCCTTTGCTATGTATTTGGATTTGAAGTAGTATTTGCCCGCTTTCAGGCCTGATTTGAGATAATAAACAATTTTTCGCTGAGTTTCATTATATTTCTCCGTAATGCGGTTTTTTGTCGACATCCGGGTCTACCTCGCGAGCAAGGGTTATATATCCTAAGGTATACTTAAAATTTGTCATTTGATTTTTTTAGACCGATTAGAAATCGAACAATATCTCACAGAGTGTCTGACAGAAGGAGGTATAATTTCAGGAGCTTGACCAACAGCTGCGAAGGCAGAAAGCAGGTCAGGAGAATCGTTTAACAGCATGGAAACACCGCCGATCTCCCTGGTCCTGCTGCAGATTGCGGCATTCGGTCGAATAAGAGATAATCGGGTGGATTATCTCTTCTTCCGCATCAGAATTGAAAGACCGGCAATAGCCAGCGCACCAATCACCGCGGTAATGGAGAGCGGGACAGGTTCAACCTCCTCAGGTGTCGGCGTCTCGCCGGGTGCCGGCGTCTCTTCTTCCGTCGGCGTCTCCATCGGTGTCGGGGTCTCTTCTTCTGTCGGTGTCTCCATCGGTGTCGGCGTCTCCTCCAGGGTCGGCGTCTCCATCGGCGTTGGTGTCACATTATCAGTCACCGGCACGACCGGAATCGGTGTTGCCCCCGGTGTCACGTTGTCTGCCGGCGTCTCTTCTTCTGCCGGTGTCGCTTCCGGCGTCATTGTCGGGCCTTCCATGATGGTGACGGTATTGCCCGTAAGGGCATCGTCATCTCCGCTGTAGGCATGATATTCTCCGAAATACGGCCCCTCCCCGAGAAGCGGTTCAAAGTCACCGGCCGCAAGGGCAACATTGGTGTCATCGGTAACATCTACCGTATGCACGGGATCTTCGGTGGCAACGTCGCCCTCGTAATACCGCAGTTCGGTGACGGCGCTGCCCGTCGTCTCGTTCCGCAGGGCCGAGATATCGAAGGCGGCGGCCTCTTCGCCGACGGTAATCTCATCACCGGGCATAACCGGTATGGTTATAGTCTCGGGTTGCCCTCCCGGCAGTGGCGATGTCTCCGGTGTTACCTGCTGAGCCGCAACAGGTACGGCACAGGCAAACATCGAGATCAGTACCACCACCAGGAGGCCCCTTGATGCCAATCCTCTTCCTGACATGAGCAACCCTCTCGTTGATACTAGTATATGTATATTTCGGTGGAACGCCTGCTTCCCCGCTCTTCGGCGCTGAAATGAAATATCCAGGATTTATATCGATTTTTCAATTGTGAAAGATTCTCACGACGCTTCGGGCCGAATGAATGCGGGATTGCAGCACAGGAAGAACTCGTGAAAAGAGGTGACAAAAAGAGATTCAGCCGATCAGATAGGCGCGTTGCCGATCTTTGCGATCAGGCCTTCGAGCACGTTGCTGCGCATTCCCTCGACAAATTTGATGCTCCCCACAACCAGGTGTCCGCCTCCGTTAACGCCGCCGCCGACGATCTCCTTTCGCAGTTCGCGTACCATCTGGGGGATATTCATCATAACGCCCCGTGAACGAAGCACGGCAAAGTCAGGCCCGAACCCGAGCGTGACCACCGGTGTCCCTGCGTATTTCTGGACAAGGCGATCGTGCACCTCACCCGATGTCTTGCCGGGTGGAGGAAAGGTGAACCGGTGTGCATAGATCTCGACATCCAGCATGAACAGGTGTGCGCCGTTTGGCAGCACCCGTAATTCGACATGCGGCATAACGGCCTCCATCTGCTCTTCGATTGCTCTGTTTGCCCCCTCGACCAGGAGTTTCACCAGCCTCCTGTGCCGCTCCGGCTCTCCGCTCAGATTGAGAATGTCCTTGATGATCTCCCTCCCGTCGTTAAAGCGGAGCCAGAACTGCTCGTAATCCAGCGCAAGGGCAATGTCCCGGCAGTCGTCCAGAGAATAATCCTGGCTGACGATCTCCAGGTACCGGGCGCGCTCGGCAGCCTCGCTTCTGTCGCCGACCGCCGCAATTGCCGGCAGGTGCCGGATCTGGTTCTCGACGGCAGGGTTTACCATGCGGGCGATCTCGCATCCCAGCATGCCTGCGGTAATCCCGAAATCACCCCCGACATGGTAGGGGTTCACATGCCCGACGAGGTATTGATCCACGATCTCGTCAGGATGGTGGTGGTCGACGACCAATACGGGCAGGCCATAGACCTGTGCCGCCCTGAGGGCGGGGACGTCCTCGTCTGTAGAGCCGTTATCCATCAGGAGGATCATCGGCAGTTTCTGGCCGTAGCGGACGTTATCTTTCAGGGCAAAGTCGAGGTCGCGGGTAATATCCTCAATCTCGTAGAAGGGGGCTTTTGACGGCGCCCGTTTGAAGAGGAAGTAATCTGCGTCGAAATCACCGCCGCTCTCCCGGATCAGCGCGGTCACCGCCTGCTCGACGGCGACCGCCGCACAGATGCCGTCGGCGTCGGCGTGGTGCCGCAGTACAATCGGCTGCGCGGTAAAGACGGCCTTCCTGATCCGCTTTGCCACGTTTCTCATGGCAGGCTTCAGTATCTCGAGCACTTCGCTCTGTACCAGGAACGGGAAGTCTTCCGGTTCCGAGCGCTCATCCAGAGCCTGATCGATACGCTTCCTCACCCGCGCCGCATCCTCGTCTCCCAGGGCGACTATTGATGCCACCTCGATCTGCAGCTGATTGTTCCGCTGCATCACCTCCCCGACCACGCCGACGATGTCGCCGAGCTGGATATCAGGATACGCACGGACGCCTGCCTCAACGAATGCTGCGGCATTCTCGGTTCCCGACTCGTCCACGAGCGTGAAGATCGTCGGACCGGATGTCTGCTTGATCTGCGCTACTTCGCCCTCGATAAGCACCGTCCTGCCGATCTTTGTTCCAAGATCGGAGAGCATGACCGTCGGAGTTTTCCTCGTAACCGTCCTGGTATGGTAGATGGTCGGCGTGACCTCTTCAAGGTCGATGTTCCCGTTGCTCCGGATCTGCAGCACGCTGACCAGGATCGGATCCCGCTCTTTGTGCTGCTGTTTCACGTTGCTCTTATGGACCAGCCCTTTTACCCGGTCGCACAGCTGTACAAAGACACCAAAGTTTGCAAAGCCCTGGACCTTCCCGATGTAGGTCTTTCCTTCTTCTACATCCTCAAGGCTGCAGTTTGCACCGAGGCGGTAGACAATTGTTTCTTCTGTTTCTTCCATTGTAATACTCCTGTATTCGACCCCTTCAATACTGATAGCCGGCAATCTCGTAGAGCCTGCATTCGCCGTCTCTTCTTCCCTTGGCAATGATGATATCTCCGGCACGCAGCCTGACGTCTCTTCCGGGCCGGTATATCCATCGATCCCTGCTCATGATGGCAAGCACGACCATGCCCGTCAACGTCGCGATTGTTGCCTCTTTCAGGCTTTTGCCGACCAGTGGGGCCGAATCCCTGATCACGATGCGGGAGATGATCTCATCCGATTCGCGCACGATCTTCTTAAAGATCGGAGAAATTTCAATGTCACGCAGGATGACATCGACAATTGCGTGCGCTGCGTTGCTGATTGCCTCGGCAAACGAGGACATGTACAGCAATCCCCGGAGATACTTGACATCATCAATCTTTCTGGCTGCCTCAAGCACCCAGAGATCGAGATCATAGCGCATGTCATCCATCTGCGAGTCAAGGACAACCACCTCATTGGCGACGTCCTTGCTGTTGAAGAGGAGAGAGGTGTAGGCCAGCCCGACCGAGAGCTCGCTGATATTCTTCATCTCGATGATCAGCTTGACCGCCCGATCGATATCGTCGACGACTCCTGCATCTCTCTGCTCTTCCCGGGGCTGTTCACCGGCACCGGCCAGAGAAAAGAGCAGGCCTACGCCCCCTCCCGGGCCTTTTGCGATCAGGATGTCACCGCTCATGACAAGAGACGTTTTGTCGGGGTCATATATCCATTCCGACTTCCGCCGGATTGCAATCACCCGCATGCCGGTGCTGCTCTGGAGTTTCAGGCCGCCCAGCGTGCATCCGTCGAGATCGCTCTCCTTCCTGACGACAACCCGGATCACGACCTCCTCGGCTTCGGGAAGCACCTGCTTGAGTTTTGCAGGGAATTTAATATCCTTCAGGATGAGTTTTGCGATATCTGAAGCAGAGTTGGCGATCTTTTCGGCAGCTTCTGCCACCTGCAGCAGCCCGCTCATCGCTTCGGCCTCCTCCAGACGCCGGGCACCGAGCATGCTCTGTATTCTGGCCTGATAGACCAGATTGTTCATCTTCTCTTCGAGATCGATCACTTCGAGCGAAATGTCCTTGCTATCGAATAGTATGGCAGAATATGAAAGGTCAACCATCAGCTCGGAGATATCCTTCATCTCGATCAGGACATCCTTTACGCTGACCGGATGATACTCACGGTCCATCATAGGTCTGTACATATCTCTCTTCATATATCTTTCACGATAACAGCAGCGTTATCACTGCAATGAGCACCGTTGCGCCGATCAGGTCGATCAGGCTCGTGATGACGGGAATGCCGAAGTTGTCGGGATCAAAACCGTACCGAAAGGACATACTTGCCGTGATATACGCCACTCCGTTAACGAGCGTCATGATCACCATGCCAGCAAGGACGCTGATAGACATCAGCGAAAGCAGGCCCGGGGAGTCCAGCTCGAGAAGGCCTGCGGCAACATGCGCAACAACGGCTATCAACGGAAGCAGTATCAACGTATAGAAATACGTGATGATAAAATGATGCATGACATCGCTCCCTGGAAGGGGCAACGGATTGATCTCGCCCGTATGCATCCCTGTTGCAAGGCGCGAACAGAGGATGCCCCCGATGGATCCGCATCCGGCCATATAGGGAGGTATCAGGATCAGGAATGCGGCAAACGACACCAGCCTCTCGAGCTCAAGGGTATATGTGGCTCCTGCGAGGATGCCGAGAAGACTGAGCGGGATGAGAAGGATCATCCTCTCACTGACCATACGCCGTGCCTCGAATGACTGAAGCCGGGTATAAGCGAGGGATGCGACAACCAGGAGAATGACGGCGACGATCATCGCTGCCCGGATGGCGGGCGAGAGCTGCAGGACGAAGAGCGCTGACAAGATCAGGATGGGAAGTGTGACAAGATCGCCTGCGGTCGTCACGCTCGGTGCCGCGATCATGTCGAGGTCAAGGCCGTAGCGGTAGCTTGCTATTGAGATGAGAAACGTGATCGCCATTACAAGAAGACCGGAGATGATGCCGGAGAAGACGGAGATCAGCGTCAGGTCGAAGATGCCCGGTACATCGATACCGAGCGGCCTGCTTACAGCGTTCGCAAAGACGCCGAGGAGAAACGAGATCAGGACGGTAATGATGAAAGAAGCGCGAAAATTGTCGCCGAGCACCCGGTCTTTTCTGAAGTCCACTTCGAATTCACCCAGGTGCATCGAGGATGAGAGGCGGGATGCAAGCACGCCCGATATATTGCCGCGCATATCGATGGATGCCGGCAGAAGAATCATCAGGCCCGGGATCAGTGCGATCAGCTCATGGGCTGCGCCCAGGTACACGCCGGCGATACTGGCGGCTGCGGTGCTGATGAGGAGGGTGACGAGACCGGTAAGGATCAGCCGATATTGGCCGTCTATCCCCAACGCCATCGATATCACCATCCATCATCATCAGCTCCGATATTGTATCTCCAGCATGGTCAGATCAGCTGGCGCGATCACTATACCCTCATATCGTTTCTTTGCATCCCGTATATGGTTTGCCGTGCTCGTATAGCGGGAGCTGATGTGGGTCAGGGCGAGCCGGCCGGCATTGAAGTGCCGCGCCGCTTCACCGGCCTCGCCGGCAGTCGAGTGGAAGACCTCTCGCGCCCGCTGTTGCTCCTGGTCGTCAAACGTGCCGTCATGGATCAGGAGATCGGCGTCCCTGATCATCTCAAAAAGCCCGGGATCAGGCGGAGCGTGCAGCGGGCGGGTATCGCCGGTATATACAATCTTTCTCCCCGGCCGGGGCGCTCCCAGCACGTCGTCCGGAAAGACTTCTCTTGACACGCCGTCCTGCACAACGGATACACTCTCCCCCCGCTGCAGCTTCCCGAAAAGCGGGCCCGGGGGAACGCCCAGCTCGATCGCGCGTTCGCGGTTGAACCTGCCCGGCCGGGGCTCTTCCACCAGCACATATCCGAGAGAGGCGGCCGTGTGCCGGGTGGCGAACGCTTTTACGCAGTAGCCTTCAAACGTCACGACGGCGGTGTGATCGAGCTCTACGGGACAGAGGGGGAAGCGGATTGCATGCCGGTGTATGGTGTGCACGATCTCGACGAACTCGGATACCCCGTCCGGGCCGTAGATGGGAAGGGGCTCTGTCCTTCCCGTGAAGGATAGGGTCTCGATCAGGCCGAAGACACCGAGAAAATGGTCCGCATGCCAGTGCGTGATGAATATCGCATCGACGGAAAACCCGGTTCTGGCCCTCATCATCTGCTGCTGCGCGCCCTCGCCGCAGTCGAACAGGATCGCGTCCGATCCTCTCCTCACCATGATGCACGACGGATTTCGCTGGGGCGAAGGGAGCGCACCGGAAGTTCCGAGAAAATACACCTGCAGTGTTTCGCCCGCTATACTGACCACCTCCGGAGAACGGCAAGGCTTCGCTCCGCCTCCTCGAGTGTTCTTCCCTCAACCACGACCGGCCCGGCGTAGCCTTCGGCGATGGCCTTTCCTACCGTGTCCCAGGGGATGGTGCCGTCCCCCAGCGCCAGATGTTCGTCATGGTCTCCGTGGTTGTCGTGGACATGCAGATGATCGATCCTGGAGAGACACCTGAGAAATCCGTCGAGGTTTCCGGTGGTATGTGCGTGCCCGACGTCAAGGGTGATGCCGATGCCTTCCACGCCCTCCGTCATTCCGAGGAGTTCTTCCGGGTATCGGCAGAGGAACTCCCTGATGCTGATCATGTTCTCAAGGCAGGCAAGCACCCCTCGATCCGCCGCGAACGCCCCGATCTCGACGAGAGCGGCCTTCTGGGTCTTCCACACCACATCGGGCACCAGTTTTCCCACCGGAGAGACAAAACCCGGATGGATGGTGACCCGGTCGGTCAGATCCGCTGCATGCTCGATGCAGCTGCAGATCTGCCGGATCGACTCGCGCCATATCGGATAGTTCAGTGAGGCCAGGTTCAGGTCGCTGTAGGGGGCATGGACCGTGACCAGCAGATCGGTGCTTGCAAGGACCTCTTTGATCTCCCGGAAATATTCCGGTCTGTCCAGACGGTACCGGCCGTCCGCCACGATCTCCCAGCCCGAATATCCTCTGTCCCTGATGCCGAATATCCAGTCCCAGGACTCCCATACGCGGGACGACGATGAGAAGTAAGGTATCAGGCTCATACGCCCCCTCTCACCAGGCGAAACAGCAGGTCACGCACATGGATGCGGAACGCCTCAAGGCTTCCGTCATTATGGAGCGTGCAGTCCGCCTGTGCCAGTGCGCGGCCAAGACCCCACCCGAGCTCGCGCCTGTCCCGCTCGCGGAGTTCGTCCCGGGAGAGTGTGTCGTCAGAGCGCCCGCGTGCTGCGAGACGCTTGAGGCGGTTCTCGAATGATGATTCGATACCGATCAGGATGAACTCAGGGAAATGTCTCCTGAAGGTCTCGACCTCATAGTCGCCCCTGATACCGTCGACGACAACGATGCCTGAAGACTGGTTTTCAATGATCGGGATGGTGACCCGGGCGATTGCGTCCATGCCTATCGCCTTGCGCAGGTGCTTTGACATCTCCCCGAGATGCCGATCCGTCGGTGAAAGCCCCGCCTCCTCAACATGCTTCCTGATGACGTCGCCCATCACCACCACCGGAACCCCCATCTCCCGTGCTATCTGCGAAAACTCTCCCTTGCCGCTTGCCGGCATTCCGACAACTCCGATGACCTTCATCTCTCCGTCTCCGTATCCGCGGGGTAACGTTTCGGGTCTGCCGGCGGCGATGCGCTTCCGCCGCAGACGATCTCGCCGTCCTCACGTGTCCTGATAATGACCCGGCGCGAGAGGCTCTTTGCAGCAGCCGCCAGTTCCTCGCCGGAGAGGGGAGCAAGCGATTGTATCACTCCCTGCTGCAGCACCAGATCGACGCCCTCCGCCTCCCGTGCGATCTCGGGCAGGTCATCCTCACAGCCCCGAAAGAGCGTGACGACGATCTCGAATTCCGGAAGGCTTCCGTCGGCGTGTGCCTGTCTGCAGATTGCAAGGGATCGCTGCACCCGCTTCACATACGGTCTTTTGAGGAGGTCATTGTAGCGCTCCCACCTTGTTTTGATGTCAAGTGCGACCCGGTCCAGAAGGCGCTCCTCGATCAGCGCCTGGATGGTCTCCGGAAATACGCCGTTTGTATGTATTCCCACCCGAAATCCGAGCCTCCTTGCCCGCGCGGCAAGGAGGAGGAGCGGGTCTTTCTGCATGGTGGGCTCCCCTCCCGAGAAGATTACACCGCTTACAAGCATACGCGATGATTCCATCAGGGAGACGATCTCCTCCGGATCACGGAGATCTTCGCCCTCCCGGAGCGCGGTGTTGTGGCAGTAATGGCAGCATACGGGGCATCCCCTGAGGAACACCACACATACAGCCCGTCCACGCCAGTCGACCGTGCTGAGCGGGACAAACCCGCCGAAGTTCACCTTCAAAAAAATCACCGGTTTATAGTACTGAGACGCCCATTTTCTTGAACCTATTGACCTCAACGCTAATCAAGTCAGCCTGAAAAAAAGTAAACAAATTTACTTGTGAAGAGAACAAGCCACATTTCGTCATAATTTGAGAAAACAAGCCTTTATCAACTCTATATTCCAACGCTACTACCATGGGCCTAATTGAAGATGCAAAGAGAGGCATTGTCACCGAGGAAATGAAGATTGTCGCGCGGCAGGAGGGCGTATCCGAAGATTCTGTCAGGAGAGGCGTCGCCGGGGGGCATATCGCGATTCCGATATCTCCGTACCGCCGGGTGAAGATCTGCGGTATCGGCGAGGGCCTCCGGACCAAGGTCAACGCCAGCATCGGCACGTCCACAGACATCGTCGACGTCGATATGGAGGTGGAGAAGGCGCGGCAGGCGGAGCGTGCGGGCGCGGATACGCTGATGGAGCTCAGCACCGGAGGAGACTTCGTCGAGATACGCCGCCGCGTCATCGAGAACACGTCGCTCTCCGTCGGAAGCGTCCCGCTCTATCAGGCGTTCATCGAGGCGGCACGCAGGGACGGGGCCGTCGTCAACATGCGCGAGGACGATCTCTTCCGGATCACCGCAGAGCAGGCGAAGATAGGCACGAACTTCATGGCAATCCATACCGGCATCAACTTTGAGACGATCAAGCGCCTGAAGAATCAGGGGCGGCACGGCGGGCTGGTCTCACGGGGCGGGGCCTTCATGACCGCGTGGATGCTGCATAACGAGAAGGAGAATCCCCTTTATGCGGAGTTTGACTATCTGCTCGAGATCCTCAAGGAGCATGAAGTGACGCTCTCGTTCGGCAACGGTATGCGGGCAGGGGCCGTGCACGATGCGACCGACCGCGCCCAGATCCAGGAGCTTCTCATCAACGCCGAACTCGCGGAGAAGGCGCATGCCTTCGGGGTTCAGTCGATCATCGAGGGGCCGGGGCATATCCCGATCGACGAGATCCAGGCAAACGTCATCCTCCAGAAGCGGGTTACCAATAGAAAGCCCTTCTACATGCTCGGCCCGCTTGTGACCGATATTGCGCCGGGATACGACGATCGCGTCGCCGCCATCGGGGCAGCGCTCTCCTCGTCGTACGGCGCCGATTTTATCTGCTACGTGACGCCTGCCGAGCACCTTGCACTCCCGACGCCGGAGGAGGTGTACGAGGGCGTGATCAGCTGCCGGATAGCGGCGCATGTCGGAGACATGATCAAACTAGGTAAAAGGGAAGCAGATCTCGAGATGGGACATGCACGCCGCGACCTTGACTGGGACCGGCAGTTCGCCGTCGCCTTAAATCCTGAGTGCGCGCAGAGGATCCGTGCCGAGCGTATGCCTGCGGACAGCGACGCCTGCACCATGTGCGGCGATTACTGTGCGCTCAAGATCGTTTCGAGGCACTTCTCATTCTAGCCCGGATGGCTGCGGGTCCGCCCGGAATAGAAGCCATTAATGGTGTCTGCCGTACAAGGATCAGTGAAGGATGGAAACCCCGGAAGTGATATATGAGAGCCGCGTTCGTCCTGTCCCCGGGATGTCGGCTCCTGCGGCGAAGGTGCATCATGAGGCATACCGGAAGAGATAACACCGATTCTGCACCCCTTCCGGGTGCCCCCCCCCTGACGGAGGATGCCTCCCCGTCAGATGCCCTGCAGCGACTGCCCGCCGGCACCCGGGCATTTCCGGACGTTCCTGCAGCCGGCAGGACGAAGAGCATCCTTCGCGATCAGGCAAAGGCGGCAAGGTTCGGGCTTACGCCCGCCGAGATCGCAGAAAGAAGCAGCGCCGTCTGCAAAACTCTTCTCGCCCTCATCAGGCCTTTCTGCACCGTCATGGTATATGCCTCAAAGCCCCCTGAAGTCGACACCGGCGAATTGATTGTGCGGCTTCTTGCGGAGGGTAAACGGGTCGTGGTCCCGATCATCGAACGGGAGACATGCAGTCTCAGGCTCTCATATCTTGAGGATCCCTCTGTACTTCTCCCGAGCACCTTCGATGTCCCCGAGCCCATAGGGAGCGAGATTCCGGCGCTGCCGGAGGATGTCGAGGCCGCCGTTATCCCGATGCTTGCCTTTGACCGGTTCGGCAACCGCCTGGGCTACGGTGCCGGTTACTACGATCGCTTTCTTCTTCAAAACCCCCATATCGTAAAGATCGGGATTGCATTTGCGTGCCAGCAGGCGGAATGCCTGCCTGCAGAGAGCAATGATATCAATATGGACTGTATCGTTACGGAAAATGGCATTATCACCTGCAGATAGGATCCGTCTCCAGGGAAAAGGTTATATTATTTTACACACTTACTTATGGTAAACTTCGCGATGATGGGGTTGTTTCTATGACTGATGGTAATGTTGTTGAAGTAACGATAAAAGAAGCCGCTCACGAGGATGCAGGCCGGGGCATTGCCAGATTGAGCATTGACGTCATGAAGGCTCTCAATCTTGTCAGCGGCGACGTGCTTGAGATCGAGGGCAGGCGGAAAGCGGCGACACTGGTCTGGCCCGGATTTCCGCAGGATACCGGAAAGGCGGTGCTCAGAATCGACGGCAGCACACGGAGCAACGTGCAGGCAGGCATCGACGACAAGGTGCGTGTCCGCAAATCGGAAGCGGGATATGCCAAAAGGGTCGTCATCCAGCCGACACAGCCGATGCGGCTCGTTGGAGGGGAGCAGTACCTCGCCCGCGTGCTCAGGGGGAGGCCGGTTACCGAGGGGCAGCATATCAGGGTAAGCGTGCTCGGGACTCCGCTGATGTTTGTCATCGCAAAGGTGGCCCCGAAGGGAATTGCGATCGTCACCGACACCACGGAGATCGAGCTCAAAGAGACACCGTATGAGCCGGAGAAAGGCCGAAAGGAGGTTACCGATGTACACTATGAAGACATCGGCGGCCTCGGCCGGGAACTGCAGCTCGTCCGTGAGATGATCGAGCTCCCCCTGCGGCACCCGGAACTCTTCGAGCGGCTCGGCATCGAGCCTCCGAAGGGCGTCCTGCTCTACGGTCCGCCGGGCACCGGGAAGACGCTGATTGCAAAAGCGGTCGCAAATGAGGTCGATGCGCACTTCATCACGCTCTCCGGACCGGAGATCATGAGCAAGTACTATGGCGAGAGCGAGGAGCGGCTGCGGGAGGTCTTCGAGGAAGCGCAGGACAATGCGCCTGCCATCATCTTCATCGACGAGCTGGATTCAATCGCGCCGAAGCGGGAGGAGACGAAAGGCGAGGTCGAACGCCGGGTGGTCGCCCAGCTGCTGGCACTGATGGACGGGCTAAAAGCGCGGGGGCAGGTCATCGTCATTGCGGCGACCAATATTCCTGATGCACTCGACCCTGCGCTCCGGCGCGGCGGGCGGTTCGATCGCGAGATCGAGATCGGCATCCCTGACACGAAGGGGCGGCTTGAGATCTTCCAGGTGCATACCCGGGGCATGCCGCTCGCCGGGGACGTGGATCTCGATCAGTATGCTGGCTCGACGCACGGTTTCGTGGGCGCCGACATCGCGCTCCTGGTCAAGGAGGCTGCAATGCACGCGCTTCGAAAGATCATCCCGCAGATCAACCTCGATGAGGAGATACCGGGCGAGGTCATCGAGCACCTGAGCGTGACCAATGAAGACTTCCTCGAGGCCATGAAGCATGTGGAGCCGAGCGCGATGCGCGAGGTGCTCGTGGAGATCCCGGATACGACGTGGGACGATGTCGGCGGTCTCGAGGACGTAAAGGCCGAACTTGCCGAATCGATAGAGTGGCCGCTCAGGTATCCGGAGATATTCGAGACGCTGAAGACCGAGGCCCCGCGTGGAGTCCTGCTCTTCGGGCCTCCGGGGACGGGTAAGACATTGCTCGCAAAGGCGGTTGCAAACGAGAGCGAGAGCAATTTCATCTCTGTAAAAGGCCCGGAACTGCTGTCGAAGTGGGTTGGTGAATCAGAAAAAGGCGTTCGTCAGGTGTTTCGCAGGGCGCGGCAGGCATCACCCTCAATAATTTTCTTCGACGAGATTGATGCACTCATACCAAAACGTGGAACTTATATAGGATCTTCTCACGTAACTGAGAGTGTGGTAAGTCAGATCCTGACAGAGCTCGACGGCCTTGAGGAGCTCCACAATGTCATGGTACTCGGCGCAACCAACCGGCCGGACATGCTGGATGAGGCCCTGCTGCGCCCCGGCAGATTTGACCGGGTCATCTATGTCCCGCCGCCTGACCGTGAGGGCAGGAAGAAGATCTTTGAGGTCTATCTCAGAAACGCCGATGCGATACTCATAAAAGATATCGATATCGACGAACTGGTGGATCGGACTGACGGATATGTCGGGGCAGATATCGAGGCGGTGGTCCGTGAAGCGAAGCTCAGCGCGATGCGGGAGTTTATCAGGGCCATGGCGACGAAGAGCGAGCAGGAGCGGCGTGACGCAGTGGGGAACGTGAGGATCACCCGCAAGCACTTCGAAGAGGCCCTTGCCCGCGTGAAGGGCTCGCTGGACCGCGACACGCTCGAGATGCACGAACGCCGGGCATGGGAGCTGATTTACAACCAGGAGCAGCGGTCCCTGCTCGAGCAGGCGGTCGCTGCGATCAAGCGCGCCGAGATGGGCGAACCGGCCGGAGAGAAAGGAGAGGAGGTCCGGAAGACCAGAGAAGATCTAAGACAGGCAGTCTATGGGAGAAGGAAAGATTTCGGTGAGATAGCACGGCTCACAAAAGAATTGAAAACAAGGACAGAAAAGGCCCTGCCGCAGATCGGCATGGCCCAGTAACGAAAAAGCCTCCATACTTTTTCGAATCAGCAACAGTCAGACATTCGGGGATGCATACATGAGTGAGAACCCAACGGACATATTCCAGCAACTCAATGAGCTGATGAAACGGCTCATGGAACAGACAATGAAAGATCAGGGGAAAGACAGGCCTTTCGCATACGGATTCAAGATCATCATCAGCGACGCTGATACGCTCAAGAGTCCCGCGAGCCCGGCAACTGCAACGCCTCAGGACTCCCCGTCACAGGGTTCCATCGAGCCCATCGCCGAAGTGTATATGGAAGACGACAATGTGACGGTGGCGGTTGATCTGCCGGGCGTTGAAAAGGACAGGATCCACCTGTCACTGATCGGAGATACCCTCACGATCGTCACGGAGGGTAACCAGCTGACATCGGTCGATCTTCCGCCCGTTGACGGGGACAGCATGAAATCGACCTACAAGCACGGAGTGCTTGAGGTCCGGTTCGCACGGGGCAAACCAATCCGGATCGATTGAGCGCATCGCCCATCCCTCTTCATCTTTACGCCGGTGGCGGACGGCAGACGGAGCTTTTGCTGTCTGCATTGTTGTCTGACAGGGAGATCATCCATACACGCGGATGAGAACCGCAGTCTGTCATTGGCGCATCGGGTAACAATCGATTTTTCCGCTTCTGCTCTTTACAGGGAGGCCGGGGAGGCGGATACCCCCTTTCTGCTCTCTCCCCATTGCGGCAGGGGTATCCGGATCCCGGAGGCGATGCTGCCGCCATAGTGATATCCACCGAATTCGCATCAGGATATGCTTCAGCAGCGGGAACGCAGAAGTGAAGCCTGTATCAGGAGGAATTGTTCGGGCGTCGGTAACAGGGGAGGGACCGTCCGTGTTTTGCCCCCCGGATTGAGGTTATCTGCGAGAACAATGGTGAAGCCATGCAGGCTGCAGGGCGCAGTCGGGATTGATGCATCAGGTGCAGACATCCCGGGTCCGTTTTTTCACGGTAGTCCCGTTCCAGTGGGCCGGGGAGCGCATCCCGCCCCAAGGATCGCCTCCCTGAGAAGACAGCCAGAGGAAAGCCGTGTGTACGGGATTGAATTGTCGGGCAGCGAGAGCCTCCTGTTTCAGAAATTCATAGGAACGAAGCCCTGCGGGCAGCAGGCAGGAGACACCAATGATGAAACACACATGAAGCCCCGGGAGGGGCTTCCGGCTCAACCGATGAAACTCACCTGTTGCCCGTCGGGCTACAGACACACCTGATGAAACACACATGATTCCGGGGCCACAAGCATACCCAATGAAGGTGGGTGGTGAGTGGCGCCGCCCATTTTCATTTAAAACGCCCATGAAGCCCCTGAGAGGGGCTACAGGCGCAACCGATGAAAATTCTTGAGCATATACCGATACACAGTGTCCTGTTTTCGCAGACTATCTCTGGACAGTGGGCTGTGGTAGGCATCCCGACGGGGGGTGGGGACCGGGG
>LNQE01001912.1_pt1 | contig 16320 bp, 9 predicted proteins | sample 603111 | NCBI WGS metagenome assembly LNQE01 (sample SAMN04260313, study PRJNA301899) | hydrocarbon metagenome | isolation source: hydrocarbon-contaminated ditch | place: Germany: Bremen | collected 1998
TTAGTACTGGTATACTCTTCTGGCCGTCGCAAATTTAATGCACCTTCTTTATAAATACAAACCATTGGTATGGCAGGCGAACGTGTTTTAAAACACTGCTTTAAACATAATAGATGAATATTCCTATTTGGTCAATCTTGCACAGAGAATTGACAAAGTATAAAATATAAAATACCATATAAGCAGATTTTCAAACAGTGTTTAAATATCGTTACTAACATGATACGAAGGAGGGGAGCAGCTCTATAGCTGAGTAAAGATATGGATAAATTGCTGCACCTCGGTTTAGATGTCGGTTCAACAACTGTAAAGATAGTCATTTTAGATCAGTACGATTCTATCCTTTATAGCAAATATGAACGCCATTATTCAGATATTAAAGTTACCATAGCCCGGATGATAGAAGAGGCTCATTCGAAATACTCCGGCAGGGATGTGACTATATTGGTAACTGGATCTGGCGGCTTATCTGCCTCTAAGCTTTTAGAGGCTAGTTTTATTCAGGAAGTTATAGCTTGTTCCCATGCCGTTGAAAAATTCATACCGCAAACTGATGTTGCCATCGAGCTGGGTGGAGAAGATGCCAAGATAACCTTTTATGACGTTGGAGGCGGCATTGATCAGCGGATGAATGGTACCTGCGCCGGGGGAACTGGTGCATTCATAGACCAGATGGCGGCTATGCTGAAGACAGACCCGGCTGGATTAAATGATATGGCCCGGAGCTATCATACCATTTATCCTATTGCTGCACGATGTGGTGTATTTGCTAAAACAGATATTCAGCCTCTTCTGAACGAAGGTGCATCTAAACACGATATGGCTGCATCCATTTTTCAAGCCGTGGTTAATCAAACCATTGGTGGGCTGGCCTGCGGCAAATCCATTCGTGGTCATGTAGCATTTCTGGGTGGACCTTTAAATTTTCTATCTGAATTAAGGAAAAGATTCATCGAGACTTTGAATTTAGATCTGGAGCATGCCATATTCCCTGATAATGCCCAGTTTTATGTGGCCATTGGTGCAGCCCTGGCTTCGCGATCTGAGGACACAGTCAATCTTGATAAGCTTTTGTATATTCTGCACAATTTGGATGATAGTCATACCGAAGATGTACGTCGGCTGGATCCATTGTTCAGCAACCAGAGTGAATTACTTGAATTTCAAGCCAGGCACCAGACTCACACCCTAGAGCGTAGGAATCTAGATGATTTCCAGGGAGACTGTTTTTTAGGAATAGATGCCGGCTCAACTACTACCAAAGCTGCTCTGATCGATAATGATGGAAGACTGCTGTATTCATATTATGGCAGCAACGAAGGTAGTCCCTTAACCAGCACATTAAATCTGTTACGGGATTTATATGATACTTTACCTGAGGGAGCTATCATCAGAAATTCTACCGTAACCGGATATGGGGAAAGCCTGATCAAATCAGCATTTTCAGTGGATATGGGCGAGGTTGAAACTATGGCCCATTATCGGGCTGCAGAATATTTCCTGCCCGGAGTTGAGTTTATTCTAGACATTGGTGGCCAGGATATGAAATGCCTCAAAATCAAAAATGGTTCTATAGACAGTATCATTCTTAATGAAGCTTGCTCCTCTGGATGCGGTTCCTTTATTGAGACTTTTGCCCAGTCTCTGAATATGAGTGTCCAGGAATTCGCTGTCGATGCTCTGCTTGCTGAGCATCCAGTTGACCTCGGTACCAGATGCACGGTTTTTATGAATTCTATGGTTAAACAGGCCCAGAAAGAGGGAGCTACCATCGGAGACATATCGGCTGGTCTGTCCTACTCAGTCATAAAAAATGCACTGTTTAAGGTCATTAAACTAAGAAATACTGACCAGTTGGGAGACAATATAGTTGTCCAAGGCGGGACTTTTCATAACGATGCGATCTTGAAGAGCTTCGAGAATATTGTCGGCCGCACGGTTATAAGGCCAGATATTGCAGGTATAATGGGAGCATTTGGAGCAGCCCTGATTGCCTGTGAGAAATATATGCCCGGTAATGACAGCAAGCTTATAAAGAGTACTGCTCTGTATGATTTTAGCTATACAAGTGCTATGTCCAGATGTGTAGGGTGTTTGAACAACTGCCTGCTCACCATTAATACCTTTAATGATGGCAGGAATTTCATATCTGGCAATCGATGTGAAAAAGGGGCTGGTATCGATAAGAAAGACAATAACCTGCCAGACCTTTATGATTATAAATTAAGGCGGTTGAACCGCTATATACCTTTAAAGCAAAGTGAGGCATCAAGGGGGAGTATTGGCATTCCTATGGTGCTCAATATGTATGAAAATTATCCTTTCTGGTTCACTTTTTTCACCAGGTTAGGTTTTCGGGTGGAGAAATCTCCTCGTTCCTCCAAGAAAATATTTGAATTAGGATTAGAGACCATACCTTCGGAATCGGTATGTTACCCTGGTAAAATGGTGCACGGACACATCATGGCTCTGGTCAATCGCGGGGTAAAAACTATATTTCACCCATCTTTAATATATGAAAAAAAGGAAATATCTGAAGCCTCCAATCACTTTAATTGTCCGATAGTGATTTCTTATCCGGAAGTCATTAAAAATAATATGGATATCTTAATGGATAAGAACATCAAGTATATGAATCCCTTTCTTCCCTATGAAAATAAAAAGCGCTTGATACAGAGACTTTATGAGGAAATGGCAGGGTATGCCATTTCTAAAAAAGATATTTCTGCTGCAGTGGAAGCGGCCTGGGAAGAAGAAGAAGAAGCTCGTAGGGACATACGGAAAAAGGGAGAAGAAGTCCTGCAATATCTGAAAGACAATGGCCAGAAAGGAATAGTACTGGCTGGTCGACCTTATCACATCGATCCGGAGATCAATCATGGCATTCCTGGATTGATCAAATCGATGGGTTTTGCGGTTTTGACTGAAGACTCCATCTCTCATCTGGGTAAAGTTCACCGACCCATTAGAGTTGTGGATCAATGGATGTATCACTCCAGGTTGTATGCGGCAGCCAGTTATGTTGCAGTTAGAGATGATCTGGAATTGATACAGCTTAATTCCTTCGGCTGTGGACTAGATGCCGTTACCACCGACCAGGTAGAAGAGATATTGGCATCAGCCGGAAAAATCTATACCTGCTTGAAAATTGATGAAGGAAGCAACCTGGGTTCTGCGAAGATCAGGGTCAGATCGCTGGTGGCCGCTATGGAAGATCGGCATAAATCGTTAATTAAACCCTCTTTTGGACCGCCAATTCAGAGGAGAACGCCATTTACGGCAGCTATGCGCAGTCAACATACTATAATATGCCCCCAAATGTCGCCAATCCATTTCGAACTTGCGCAGAATCTATTTGCATCCGAGGGATATAACATCGAAGTTCTTCCTTCCGTGGACAAAAATGCAGTTGACGAGGGCCTTAAATACGTAAACAATGACGCCTGCTATCCATCCATTCTAGTAGTGGGACAGCTTATATCGGCCTTGAAATCTGGCAAATATGATTTGAACAACACCTCGGTTATAATATCCCAGACCGGAGGCGGCTGTAGAGCTACTAACTATATTGCCTTTTTACGCAAAGCTATGATAGAAGCCGGCTTTGACAATATCCCGGTTATTTCAGCTAATATCACCGGGCTTGAAGCCAACCCCGGATTTAAAATTACCCCAGCACTATTTAAGAAGGTAACCATGGGAATAATCTACGGTGACCTGCTGATGAGGGTACTTTACCGCGTCCGGCCTTATGAAAAAATACCTGGATCAGCCAATCTGCTTTTTGAAAAGTGGATAAACCTGTGTAAACAACAACTTATGATAGGGGATATGTACACCTTCCGTAAGTACATCAAACAGATAGTACGAGAATTTGATCAACTGGAAATAAAGGAGGGCAGAAAACCCCGGGTAGGGATCGTAGGGGAGATACTGGTCAAATACCATCCTACTGCTAATAACAACGTTATTGCCACCGTGGAGAATGAAGGCGCAGAAGCAGTCGTACCTGATCTACTCGATTTCTTTACCTTCTGCGCATATGACCTAATTTACCGCCATCGTTATCTTGCGGGGACATTAAAGGGAAAACTTCTGGGCATGTGCTTTATAAAATATTTTGATAATTGCCGCCGGGATATGATAAAAGCCTTACATAGGAGCAAGAGGTTCGAGGCGCCTTGTTCAATTTATGACATGGCCCAAAATGCTTCCAGGGTAGTTTCACTAGGTAATCACACTGGTGAAGGCTGGTTGTTAACAGCCGAAATGATAGAACTGATTGAAATGGGCGTTGCCAATATTATTTGTATGCAGCCTTTTGCCTGTCTTCCAAATCACGTTACAGGAAAAGGTATGATTAAAGAGCTGAAACGGCAGTATCCTGAAGCCAACATAGCTGCAATAGACTATGACCCGGGAGCGAGTGAGGTAAACCAGCTGAATCGAATAAAACTAATGCTGTCAGTTGCCTTTAAGAATATGAACACCCAACCCGATAATAACGGACTTGTTCAAGAAACCAAGAGTCCCTCTGTACCAGAAGGGGCAAGTATCATCAAGCAAAAAACCAGTTAAAATAAGTTAGGTGCCTGGCACCTAACTTATTTAGTAATCGTATATTAGGCCAGATCGGCTAGACTATGAGCTAGTGCCGTTAGCTCCTGGGCCATGGCTTCAACCTGTTGAATACTGGAGGAAACTGCCTGAGTTTGCTCAGCTTGCTTTCTTATGGTTGTTCCGGCATCATTTACTCCATCGGCTATGGTCTTCACAGAATCTTCAATATTCTTTAATATGTCAGATATTTTCCCGACTGATACTGTACTTTCAACGGCCAATTTCCTTACTTCATCAGCAACTACCGCGAAACCCTTACCATGTTCTCCGCTCCGGGCGGCTTCAATGGCTGCATTGAAGCCCAGCAGTTTGGTTTGAGTAGCAGTAAAATTAATAATACTCAGAACTTCTCCCGTTTCATTCAAACGTTCCACTGCTTCATCGGCGTAATCCACCAGATCATCACCTTTTTGAGAGACTTCATTAGCATAAGCAGCAACTTCCTCCATCGCACGGGTTACTTTCTGCATAGTAGCGGAAAGATCGTTGGACATTTCTGAAAGCTTTACCGCTTCATTGTGGAGTTTACCCATCATCACTTCACGGCTTTCCACCAGGGTCATCATTAGATTTGCACCATGAGAATCTACCACCGCCGTATGGTCTTTTTTCCCAGCAGTAATAATTTCCTGAACCTTGCTGCTTCCGGTTGCTTCAATAATCAAATCACAATTGGCCAGGGAAAAGACACTATTCAAATCGGTATAATTCTTAACTCCAAGTTCTTTTCCCAGGAGCATCCCCGGCGCTGATGGATTGGCATCGCAAATTCCTATCACCCTGATACCTTCTATACCCTGGAGTGCTTTTAAAATTGAACTTCCACCCTGTCCAGCTCCTACAATAATGATATTAGTCATCAATTCACCCCTCCCGTTCTAAACCTAGCTTATCTTTTCTATAAATATCTGTAATTTCCTTCTTATTTGTGAATAAAATCCTTAATTTAAAGCTCAATTGTTATAACACCTACCAATACTTCACCATTGACTATATATACAAATAAAATGAGACCTTTGGCGCATTACAATATTTTAAATATTCAGGAAATAATATCGGTTTATCCTAAATATGATATAGAATGGAGTTAACCTATTTGCATGCTTATCAACCCTGAAGTATCAAGATGTTATTACTATAAATGTAAGATGCTTGATGGTAATAAATACTAGAGTTTGTGCTACAATGTTTTCAAGTTTATTATATAAGCAGCCAGAATGGTTCCTACATCCTTTCTCCCCGGACTCCAAGGTGGGGTTTCAATGGCATAATTGCCGGGCCAGGTAGGTGGGGTGAAAGGGCGGTAAAGTTCTGGTACAAATTATGAGAACTGGAGGAGAAGTATTTGAATAATCGTCTGGTGGGACTCCTGGTAATACTAATGGTGGTAATGGGAATTTTTTCAGGGTGTTCCAATGGTAATACAACGCCGCCTGAGGAAACATTAACTGAAAAGGTGAATTTGTATTATTCAGATTTGGGTAACGAACAATTTATGATTGAAGAACGAGAAATTCTGTTTCCTAAAGATCGGGATAAATACAGCATTGTACTTCAGGAGTTGATCAGAGGCCCAGAAAATCCTGATTATCGCAGTAACATCGCATCCGCAACCTTAGTCTACGGCACTATGAAACAGAGTAATGACCTGATTGTTAATGTGAGCAAAGATTTCTGCAGTTTTGGAGGAAGCATTGCTGAAATAATAGCTGTTGGCTCGGTGGTTAATACCTTAACCAGTTTTGACCAGGAAATCAATCGGGTAAAGATCCTGGTAGAGGGGGATGAACTTATTGGGCTCAGCGGCAATCCCCGGGGCTTCATGGAACCTTTTGATAATAACATAACTCAACCGGAAGTGAATAAAGAAATCACACTATATTTCTGCAATCAGGATGCAACCGCACTGGAGACTGAGAGCCGCACCATTTCAGTCACTGCAGATATTTCCATTCACGGTTTAATGTTGAGGACACTGGAAGAACTTATAAAAGGTCCAACCAACAGTACCCTGCATAAAACTATCCCGGTGGAGGTAAAGGTAAATAGTTTGAGGATCGATAATAATATCGCCCATGTAGATTTCTCGATAGAGATGCATACTCAACACTGGGGTGGTTCAACCGGAGAAGGTATGACAATAAATTCTATTGTTTATACATTGACCGAATTTCCTGGTATCGAAAAGGTCAAAATGACTGTGGAAGGAGAGCCCATATCAATCGAACACGGTCCGGTTGAGGAAGCTGTTGGCAGGCATTGAAACCCGGTTGAAAGCCTCAAGTATCAAGGATGAAGGATTCTGCTTTTGCGGATAACATGATAGTAATGAATACCTTTTGGCATCAAGCTATAGTCTGCCTTTACCCTTGGGACAACTCACAGATAATCGAATCCTATTTACAAGCAATAAGCATAAGCCCGCCACAGGTGGGCTTATGTGTGCCATTAGGTATAAGTGATTTTAAGTGGATCCAATATCTTGAATAAAGAACAGAATACATTAACCTGAACAGGAATATCTTCAATTACGCCCTAACCAGAATAGAGGCTTCTCGAGCATCAGTCTTTAATAATCGCATTCCTGTGGTTACAGCTATTGGTGCCTGGTTTATACTGGGTAAGAAACTGACCTCTATGCAGATGGCCGGAGGGGCGCTGGTGTTGTTGGCAGTATTCATTACCAGTGTCAAGGGTAAGTCAAATTATTTAAGCAGTGAAAGGGTTGCTTGATAAATAGCACTTCACTCTGCGCCTTGGTAAGACGTCAATTTATGAGAAAGGGTAACCTAATTATGAAGGAGTACACCAGATCCAGGATGATATTAGTCGGTATTCTGGCATTTGCTTTGTTCTTTTTGTTAAGTTTATTTGTCACTCAATCTACAGTAAAGGTAGTTCAATTTATTACCGGCATTAATAACTGGGAATATACAGTAAAAGAACAGACCGTGGTCTACTACAGTGATAAGACCGAAATGGGGCGGCTGGGATATAAAAAAGAATACAGCCATGATTATCCTGTGTTTTTGCAGCAGGCGGTAGTTGCAGTGGAAGATCGTCGCTTCTACCAACATAACGGTTTAGATTCCAGAGGTATCGGCAGGGCCTTGTGGAATAATATCAAAACGGGCAGTAAATCAGAAGGCGGCAGTACGATTACCCAGCAGTTGGCCCGCACGCTTTTTTTGAGCCAGGAAAAGACTTATTCCCGAAAAATAAAGGAAGTATTTATTGCTGCGGCTATAGAAGATAAATATTCCAAAGAAGGTATCCTCAACCTCTACCTAAACGAGATATACATGGGGCGGGGCTGCTCCGGGATGCAGTGTGCAGCTCAATCATATTTCGGCAAAGATGTCATGGATCTCAATGAAGCTGAAATCACCTTGCTGGTTGGTATGATCCAGGCTCCGGAATATTATGTTCCCGAAAGCAATATGGAAGTCTTAAAAAAAAGGCAGGTCGTAGTTCTCGAGGTACTGGTGGAACAGGGTATAATCACCCACGAAGAAGCACAGGCAATTGCTATACGGGACGTTTATTTCCAACCTGCAGCCTCATACTCTGACCAGCATCCCTATTATATGGCTTATTTAAATGAACAGCTTAAAGAACTGGTTGGGGTGAAGAGACTTTATCAGGGTGGTTTGAAAATTTATACTACGATTGACCATAGTATGCAAGATGCTGCGGAAAAATCCGTCACCCAAAATGTTACTAGTTTTAATTATCGAGGTATCGGTGCAAAAGATGCGGCATTGATATCAATAGATCCTCAAAATGGTGCAATTAGAGCCATGGTAGGTGGAAGCAATTTTAAGGTTAACCAGCTAAATATGGCTGTGCTCCCGAGACAGCCTGGCTCGGCAATAAAACCGCTGTATTATGCCGCCGCTATTAACGAGGACATTATTACTCCAAATGCCGTTTTGAACAATAAATCCCGCGATTTTGGAGGATACAGTCCGACCAACTATGGGTCTGACAGCCCGAATAAGGTTACCGTAAATGAGGCACTGGTAAGATCTTATAACGTGGCTTCAGTCGAAGTTCTTAATCAACTGGGAATCGATACAGCCTGCAGATATTTACAGAACCTGGGCATCAGCCTGGAAGATGGAGATAAAAGCCTGGCTCTTGCTCTGGGCGGTATGGAAAAGGGAATATCTCCCCTGCAGATGGCTTCGGCATTTGGTGTTTTTCCTGCTCAGGGGTGGTTTTATTCCTGCTATACGATAAACAGTATAGTGGATGAAAACGAAAGAGTCGTTTATAGTCCTGAAAACAATAAAAACCGGGTAATTGATGCTCGAACGGCGGAACTTATGGATGAAATATTAAAAAATGTGGTACGTAATGGTACGGCCGCCAATGCCAGGATAAGCATCAGCAGCGGTGGAAAGACTGGAACTACAAGTGACAGCAGAGATCTATGGTACATAGGTTATACCATAGATTTAGTCACGGCAGTTTGGGTTGGCAACAGTGATGGTTCGGCGGTTAGCGGTTATTCTGCTTTCGGAGGGACAGCAGCAGCTCCAATTTGGAGAGATTATATGAACAGTCTGCTGTATAAGGGGGCAACGTACACCCCTCAGGCTGAAATAGAAATTGAAGAAGAACAGACATCGGAAGAAGGGTCAGATTCAGATGATGACAGTAAGCCAGAGGAAACTACACCGGAGGATAAAGTGCCTGATGACGAAGCTGTTGAAGAATCATCTCCTGATCCGAATACACCTGGAGAAGAGGCTTCCCCTGAGGGTATCGAATATCAACAACCAACGCCACCCCAGGATGATATAATTACTGAGATGTCCGGGGAATGATAAAACAACAAACTATAGGCGCTAAGGTTTAAAATTTACTTTTTACTCGATATATGAGAATATTACTAAGGTTCATTATAGCCTGAGAGGTAAATGTAATATATGGAGTCTGCGCCTATCTGCCCATCCCAGTTCCCAAATTGCTTTTTCCACTGAGCACCATAAAAATGGCTATAAAAAACCGAATATCGGGTTATTATAACAAAAGAACAAAAGAGAAAAGGGGATCTACTAATATTGAGAACTTTCAACGAATTGGCATTGGCACCGTCCATAATTCAAGCCATCCAGAGTATGGGTTTTGAAGAAGCAACTCCTATTCAAGAAAAAACCATCCCTATCGCATTGATGGGAAGAGATTTGATAGGGAGGGCACAGACCGGAACTGGTAAAACCGCAGCTTATGGCATACCACTCGTGGATAGGTGTGATGTTAATCTGGAACAGATCCAGGGTGTGGTTATAACACCTACCCGCGAACTGGCCATTCAGGTAGCAGAGGAACTTAATCGGATTGGTCATTTTAAAAATGTTAAATCACTACCTATCTATGGAGGGCAGGAGATAGATAGGCAGATAAAGGCATTGCGCAAAAGACCGAGTATTATTGTTGGCACTCCGGGCCGACTGATGGATCACATGAGAAGACGGACCATCCGTCTCCAACAGGTTAAGATGGTGGTGCTGGATGAAGCTGACGAAATGTTGAATATGGGTTTTATTGAGGATATCGAGACAATTCTGCAGGAAATGCCGGAAGAAAGACAAAACCTTCTTTTTTCGGCTACCGTTCCCATGCATATCCAGACCCTGGCCCGGAAGTTTATGAAAAACCCGGAAATTATTCATATTGCCCCCCGGGAGGTTACTGTAGCCAATATTCAACAGGAATACATTGAAACCCCGGAGAAACAGAAGTTAGATGTATTGTGCCGTTTGCTGGACATCCAAAATCCGGAACTGGCGATAGTATTTGGACGCACCCGGCGCCGGGTCGATGAGATAGCTGAAGTTTTAAGTGAGCGCGGGTATTCAGCGGAAGGTATTCACGGCGACCTGGGACAAAACCGCCGGGATACCATCATGCGCAAATTCAGGGCGGGAGAAGTAGAAGTTCTAGTGGCCACCGATGTAGCTGCAAGGGGCCTGGATATAAGCGGAGTAACCAATATATACAACTTTGATATACCTCAGGATCCAGAAAGCTATGTACATCGTATAGGCAGAACAGGTCGAATGGGAGAAACCGGATTAGCTACAACTTTTGTTACCCCGCGTGAAATTGATCATCTTAGATCTATTGAACAGCTTACCAAACAACGTATACTTAGAAAACCTATTCCTACCGTAAACGAAGCTTTCGCTGGGCTGCAGCATCTGGCGGTTGAGAACCTCTTGCAAGCAATGGAAAAGGAAAATATCCAAACCTACAAAAACCTGGCGGAGAGTCTATTAGAAGAATACGATTCAGTAACTCTTGTATCAGCAGCTTTAAAGATCTTGACCCGGGAGCCTGAAAAAACAACTTTTAAAGAGTTGTCCGATGTTCCTCCAATTAAATTCAAGAAAAGTCAAGATAGGCCTAACAGTAAAAGCAGTTACGGAAGAAAACCTGGTGTTCAGAGGAACACTAAAAAACCGAACCGTCCTAAACCCAGAGACTACTAGGTTTAGAACAGATATTAGGTATTTTTTCTCTTGTGTTAGTTATTTAAACTACTAAGAGGTAAGCAGAGTTCTTGAAATGGTCTGCCTTTCTTAATAGACCATAAGCAAGAATTTTGTGCTGTATCAATAGAGTGGACAGAATTATAGACCAATAGCAGAAACCCCTAAAAGGACCACAATGTGAGCATTGCGAACCTTATTAGGGGTTTTATGATATGGAATGAGCAAGTCTAAATGCTGCCTACATTATCTGCGGCTTCTTTTGCGATTTTTCTTGGTTGGCATTCTAAATCTGCGGATTTTGGCTGCCGGTATCGGATACTCCTTCAATTCAGTATGAACAAAGCGCTGAGCCGCTATAAGGTTTGCCTCAGAATCCAGAGCCCAGACTGAAATCAAAGCCCCTTCATCTTTATCTACCTCAATTTGGATTTCATATTCCTTTAAAAAATCAACCTGGCTAGTCGTAAAATCAGAACTTAAAGCCGGCACCGTCAGGGTAACGGTCGATATTTGCTCTTTTACCCCCTCCAGATTATAAAGGGCTATCCTGGCAGTAAGAGTATCAGTGGTACGGTTGTTAAGAACTTTCACCAATGCAGTAAGGGCTGGATTACCAACACCGTTTTCTACCGGGCCGGTAGTGAATAACCTGCTCATAACAGTCCACCTTTCCATTAATATAATTCTATTTATTCATGGTGGTCAAAATATATTACTGATAATATGGATTAGAAAAATTCCCGTCAGCCTGTCATCATTACTATGCTTCACATGCAATAAACCTGTTCAGTCTGCGATCATTTTTAAGGTAAGCACCTTCACTGCGCTCCGATTAATAACTGCCAGTATGCAAAGGATCATTATTATCCAGGGACAAACATCGATTCAACCACTCCCATCTAAGAATTTAATTCATTATTATGGTTAAAATAACTAAAAAGTACTATTGTTCCAAGGAGTAACATGATGCGCAAAATAAGCAATAAAAAAATGATATCGGAATTGGACGTTGATTTAGATAATTATCAAATGGCAGACAAAGCAATTTCCGCCAGTCTGGAAGAGAACATAGCTATTATACGTAATATATTTAACCCCTGTGATGATATGCATCTGCGAGAGTTTACCATCGGCAATGAAAATCCGGTTGCTGCAATTATTGTTTTTATTGATCCAGCTATAAACTACGATGTATTGCAGCGCGATGTAATGGAAGCTTTATTAAGCGTAAGGGAACTGCCTGCAGGGGGGATTACCATCCCCTGGCTCACCCAGGCAGTTCTTCCCATGGGGAAAGTACTGATAGGCCAGCAGTGGATGGATGTCATTAACAATTTATCTTCAGGTTTAGCTGGTCTTTTTATAGACGGCCTGGGCAGTATGATTCTGATCAGCGTATTTGAAGACAACAGTCGAGCTATTTCTGAACCTTCTTCAGAAACAGTGACCAGAGGTGCTCAAGATGGTTTCACCGAGGATATAAGGAGAAATACTGCCCTGCTACGCAAAAGGCTCCATACTCCCCGTCTGGCGGTAAAACAATTGGAAGTGGGTGAGATTACCCGGACTCGGGTTAATCTGGTTTACCTCAAGGGGATAATAGACGAAAATCTGGTGACGGAAATCGAAGAGAGAATCAATAGAATCAAAATAGATGGAATTATAGCGGATGGACAGCTGGAAGAATTCCTGCGGGATTCCCCCTGGTCTTTATTCAGCACCGTCAAAAGTACAGAACGTCCTGATGTATTAGCGGCCTCTCTCCTGGAAGGAAGAGCTGGGCTAATTTTTGACAATACTCCTTTTTGTTTGATTGTACCTGTTACCTTGGTTAATCTATTGCAGAGCCCGGAAGACTATTATGACAACTACTGGTTCAGTTCATTCATCCGACTGCTGCGCTGGTCGGCTTTTTTAACTTCGCTCCTGGCTCCAGCTTTGTATATTGCGGTGACTACTTTTCACCATGAACTCTTACCAACTCAACTGTTGTTATCGATAATTATAACCCGGGAGAAAGTACCCTTTCCAGGGTTGTTTGAAGCCCTGATTATGGAAATGAGTTTTGAAATACTGCGAGAGGCTGGAGTCCGACTGCCTCGGGCTTTCGGTCAAACTATCAGTATCGTGGGAGCGATCGTAATAGGGCAGGCAGCTGTCAGTGCCGGCCTGGTATCACCGGCTATGGTAGTGGTTGTTTCCCTGACTGCTATATCATCATTTTCCACTCCATCTCTATCGCTGGCTAACAGCGTACGCATATTGCGTTTTGTCTTTATGCTCTTGGCTGCCAGCCTGGGTTTGTTCGGAATAATGGTTCTATTGTCTATTCTGCTCTTTCACCTGTGTTCGGTCAGGTCTTTTGGTTTACCTTACTTATCGCCCCTGGCACCCCTAAGTTTCTCCGATCTCACGGACTCCCTTATCAGGGTACCCATGTGGATGATGGACAAACGACCCCGTCTGATCAGCAAAAACTTCCAGAGGCAGGCGAGCGGGCAAAAACCCGGACCCCCTTCACCTCCCGGCGCAAAGAGGGGAGGACAATAAATGCTGGATAAAGGCCGCATTAATAGCATCCAGCTGCTTCTGATCCTTCTCATGGCAGACATCTCTACCTCTATATTTACTGTACCAGCACGGGTGATATCGATAGCTGGACCTGATGCCTGGCTTTCGATGCTGCTGGTAGCCACTGTATACGGAATACTGGTAGCCTGGGTCGTTTTATCGCTCAGCCGGCGGTTCCCGGCTCAGGTTTTTACTGAATACCTGCCCGATATTGTAGGTCGGATTCCCGGTAAAATACTGGCGGGTATTTTCGCTATTCTGTTGATGCATTTATGCGGGGGAATACTTAGTCAGGGTACCATGTTTGTCCATATTGCCTTTTTGAGGGAAACTCCACCTCTGTTGCTGCATATACTCATGATTGGAGCAGCTTGTTATGGCGCTTGCCTGGGTATAGAAGTCATAGCCAGATATAATTTACTTCTATTTGGATTCTTCAGCGCTACCACCGTGTTGGTTGTCCTGCTGGTATTACCCGAGATCAATACCGACAATTTCCGGCCCTTCCTGGAAAAAGGTTTCATGCCAGTTTTATTAGGCGGGAAAGATACAGGAGCATGGAGGGGAGAAGTATTTCTGCTGTTAATGTTCTATCCCTACCTCAATTTAAAACAAGAGGATTCCCATGTTGCATATGGGATGGTTATTCTGGCAGGTATTTATACCACCCTTATAACCATGGCAACTATCGGGACTCTCGGTAGTGAGGTGGCGAGCGCACAAAATTATCCAGTTTATAGATTAGCCCGGTATATTTCCATAGGACAGATTATTGAACGTATTGACATAGTCGTCGTAATAATCTGGGTAGCCGCAGTCATTATCAAATTATCAATTTTCCTGCATGCTGCCGGTATTGCCGCAGCAACTACCTTAGGCGCAGATGATTACCGCTGGCCCCTCTTGGGTGCAGCATTAGTAAGTGTTGGTATGGCATTGTTATCTTTTGGAGATCAGGCCCAATTAGATTACTTTTTTAGTAATATATGGTCTGCTTACGCTTTAGGTATTGAACTGATCTTTCCCGCCATCATTTTATTGCTCGCCCTGTTATTAAAGAAAAAGGGGGCTTGACCAAATATGAGGAATAAGCGATTAATACTGGTATTGTTGCTTTTGATGTTTATAAGCATAACCTTTTCCGGCTGTTGGAACAGGCGTGAGGTTCAACAGTTGAGTATAGCCACTGGTTTTGGTATCGATATAGTTGAGGTGGATGGCAGATCCCAGTTCCGCTTATCAGTATTAGCGCTGCAGACCGCAGAAATGGCAGCTACAGGTAATACTACCCAGATGGGGTCCCAGTCTTCTGTTGGTACCGCCCGGGTAATAAGTTCGTACGGAGACACAATTTATGATGCCTTAAGAAACTGGAACCTGCGATCTTCCCGGCAGCTTTTTCTCGGCCATGCCTGGATATTAGTATTGGGAAATAGTGTCACTTCAGAAGGTTTAGGACAGGTACTTGATTTTTTGAATCGGCATAAGGATGTTCGCTTTCGCACGATGGTAGTAGCCTATGAGGGGTCTGCCCGGGAAGCACTTCAGGCTAAGCCGGAATTTGAAAACATGGCTTCACTGGAGATCCAGCAGTTAATACTGCAAAATGGTCCCCGGGTATCCAAAATCGAAACGGTTGACATATTTCAACTGACTTATGACCTGCTGACGCCCGGCAGAGAGCTGGTGCTTCCTTGCCTGCAGTTGATCACCCCGCCCGAAGAACAGTCCCAGGCTGTAAATGGAATGCCTTCCAGCGAGAATGGACCGCAAAATAAAGTAGTAAGAGTAACTGGTTCAGTTGTGTACCGGAATTATCAGCCGGTTGGTACACTGAACGTTGATCAAACACAGGGTATGCTGTTTATTAAGAATGAGTTCAAAACAGGCATAATACCAATAAGCATATTTGGCCAGAATTATTCTATCCTTTTAAGAAAGGCCAGCAGTAAAATAAATCTGCAGTACGACCAGGCTGGACTGACCATCAACGTTAAGATCAAGGGAACCGGAACTATACAGGAAGGCGGCAGTAAAATAAACGAAATAATCCCGGAGCGAATAGAACAATATGAAGAGGTACTAAACCAGGCAGTTATCCGCCGCTGTAATGATGCGTTAGCAAAAAGTCAGCAGTTGCGATCAGATGTTTTTTGCTTTGGGGATAAGATCCACCGACAAGACCCGAAATTGTGGAAGGAAATCAGTGAGCAATGGGAAGAGATTTATCCCGGGATAGATGTGAACGTATCTGCTGATTTCGCCATAGAGAATTATGGCCCGGTAAAATAAACAAGTTTATGCAAAGACCATAGGGTTAGTTGTTATAGTCCTACACATAATTGGATTATCTGCATTACCGGGTATTTGCCTAACCTTAAGCCAACTCACCTGAGTATTCTAAGATTTTCGATAAAAGCAATTTTCCATACCGATTTCAACTATGATTCATGCGGTATTGTGGTACATTTTATTTTATAAATTGTAAAGCATACTTGACATATTGATTGTATGAGACATATAATATATGTAAAGCATGCTTTACAGTGTATTGTTACCGGGGGAGGAAAGCTTATGCAAAACCAGCTGATCAAACTGAGAGCCATTAATAATATGACTCAAGAAG
>LNQE01000862.1_pt1 | contig 16314 bp, 14 predicted proteins | sample 603111 | NCBI WGS metagenome assembly LNQE01 (sample SAMN04260313, study PRJNA301899) | hydrocarbon metagenome | isolation source: hydrocarbon-contaminated ditch | place: Germany: Bremen | collected 1998
GATAATTCTGAACAATCAGAAACAATTAAATATGTTATTGCAAAGAATGATAGTCTACACAGCATTGCAAAAAAGAATAATGTAAATGTAGCCAAACTTTTGGAATTAAACAAAATGTCGCTGGATGATAAATTAGTTCCGGGACAAGTATTGATAATTAAATATTAAATAAAATAATAGCTTACAGCTCGTTAACATATAGTAAATTTATTTACTTGACAAAAAAGTAAAGTTTTATTAAATAAAAATCGTTCGCTTGGATCCGTAAGGACTGAGACGAGAGGAAGAAATAAAAATTATAAGCCTTTCGTTTTGCGACGAAAGGCTTTTTTGTTGTGAAAAAATGAAAGTTATCGAATCGGCAAAAAAAATGCAGTCTTATTCCGAAAGTCTTAGAAACCAGGGACAGAAGATTGCCTTTGTTCCTACCATGGGGTATTTTCACGAAGGTCATCTTTGTCTGATGAAGGAAGCGAAAAAGATGGCCGACTTTGTCGTTGTCAGCATCTACGTAAATCCCACACAATTCGGTCCCAAAGAAGATTTATCCAAGTATCCTCGTGATTTTGACCGGGATCTAAAGATGGCTGAAAGTGTAAATGCGGATGTCATTTTTTATCCTGGCAACAAAGAAATGTATCCTGCCGGTTATCAGACTTATGTCGAAGTGGAAAAGGTAACTCAAAATTTATGCGGAATGTCACGCCCCGGTCATTTTCGTGGCGTCACCACAGTCTGCTGTAAATTATTTAATATCGTCAAACCGCACATTGCCGTTTTCGGTAAAAAGGATTTCCAGCAATATATAACCATAAAACGTATGGTGGCTGATCTCAACATGGATCTTCAAATAATAGGCGTGTCCACAGTACGGGAATCAGACGGATTGGCGATGAGTTCGCGTAATAAATACCTAAGGAAAAACGAAAGACCGTCAGCTTTAACCTTATTCAAATCTCTGAAATTAGCTCAAAAATTTTATTCCGGTGGAGAAAGAAAATCATCAGTAATTATCAGCAACGTAGAAAAGATGATTAACAGGGCACCATATACAGCCATTGATTATATTAAAATATGCAGCACAAAAACGCTTAAGGACGTCGAAGAAATCAAAAGTCAGTCGGTTATAGCACTGGCTGTAAAGGTAGGCACGACAAGACTTATCGATAATCATGTCTTTGGCGAGAAGCTAAAAGTATAATCTTTATCCCTAAGGAGAAATTAGTATTATGCAAAGATTCATGTTGAAATCGAAAATCCACCGGGCAACGGTAACAGACGCCGATTTACATTATGAAGGCAGTATTTCCATTGATGAAAAGCTCATGGAAGAAGCGTCGATAGCGCCTTATGAAAAAGTTGAAATATACGATGTTGATAATGGCGAGAGATTTTCGACTTATGCCATTAAAGGTAAACGTAATTCGGGAACAATTTGCCTCAATGGCGCAGCTGCCCGCAAAGTGGCAAAAGGGGATTTGATTATTATTGCTTGTTATGTGCTTGCCGACGATAAAGAAGTTCAGAAGTGGAAACCAAAGTGCGTATTCGTCGATAATAAAAATAAAATAAAAAAACTACACTAAGTTGATAAAATTATTTGGAATAATTAAATAATCCTAAGTGATGCATATTGCCTGGGGGAATACGCTGATATTCACCAGCTGTCTTCATTTTTTTAAACAATCATAAATAAAAACAATAGACTCACACGGTCAGATGTGTTAACAACGCTGCAATCTAAATGCAAAATTAATCAGGAGGAGAAATGGCTTTTCTGGAAATTAATCCAACTCTGAAATATAAAGTGGCAGATATTTCACTGGCTTCTTGGGGACGAAAAGAAATACAGCTGGCAGAAAATGAAATGCCCGGTCTCATGGCTGTCCGCAGAAAATACGGCAGAAAAAAACCATTAAAGGGATTGAGAATTACCGGTAGTCTGCATATGACAATCCAGACGGCAATGCTCATCGAAACCCTCAAAAAATTGGGAGCCGATATTCGCTGGGCTTCCTGCAATATATTTTCCACACAGGATCATGCGGCGGCGGCGATAGCCAAAAACGGTTCGGCAGCAGTTTTTGCGTGGAAAGGAGAATCACTGGAAGAGTACTGGTGGTGTACCGAGCAGGCGCTGATCTGGCCGGATGGTTCCGGTCCCGATCTGATTGTAGATGATGGCGGCGACGCAACACTGCTTATTCATCAGGGAGTTAAATTTGAAAAAAATCCCAAACTGCTCCAGAAGAAAATTGATAATAAAGAATTCAGGATAATAGTTGACCGTTTGGCGCGATCGGTGAAACGAAATTCTCAAAGATGGCAGAAGATAGCTTCAAAAGTAAGAGGAGTTTCCGAGGAAACGACCACCGGCGTACATCGTCTTTATCAGATGCAAGCTGCGGGCGAGCTTTTATTTCCGGCAATCAACGTCAACGATTCGGTTACCAAGTCAAAATTCGACAATCTTTACGGATGTCGTGAATCACTGGCTGATGGAATAAAACGGGCAACCGATATCATGATTGCCGGAAAAACTGTCATTATTTGCGGCTACGGAGATGTAGGTAAAGGTTGTGCTCAATCCATGAGAGGTTTTGGCGCCCGTGTAATCATTACAGAGATTGATCCGATATGTGCCTTGCAGGCCGCCATGGAAGGATATGAGGTCAGAACCATAGATGAGGTGGCTTCGATCGGCGACATTTTTGTTGCGGCAACCGGATGCTGTGATGTAATTACCGGAAAGCATATGGAGAGAATGAAGAATGAGGCTATCATCTGTAACATAGGCCATTTCGATAGTGAAATTGATATGCATTATCTGGAAACAAGTAAGAGCTGTAAGAAAGAAAACATCAAGCCGCAGGTTGATAAATGGACACTTAAATCGGGACGTTCGATAATAGTTCTCGCCGAAGGCCGTCTGGTCAATCTGGGCTGTGCCACCGGCCACCCCAGTTTTGTCATGAGCAATAGTTTCACCAATCAATGCATGGCACAAATTAAATTAGCCACCAAAAAACATAAAATTGGAGTATATACGTTACCTAAGATACTGGATGAAGAAGTTGCCCGCCTGCATTTGGAAAGACTGGATGTCAAGCTTACCAAACTTAATAAAAAACAGGCTGATTATCTTGGGATAACCTTGGATGGTCCCTTCAAACCGGAGCACTATAGATATTAAATAATATTCTTAAGTGTGGACTTTATAAAAAAGAACGGCAGCTGCCGCGCCGAATAATATGTTTGCTCCCCAGGCGGCGAGAAATACAGGTATTACCTCAGATTTGCCCAGAGACATGCTGAAAGCATGGACTATCCAATAGGAAAATCCAACGACAATAGCTATTCCGGCGCTTTGCATTATTCCGCCACTTCGCTCCGAGCGCACAGAAAAAGGAACTGCAATAAATATCATAATCAATGTCACCAGCGGGAAAGCCATTTTCCCCTGCAGTTCAACAAGATATTTGGTTACGTCATATCCTTCAGATTTTATTTTTTTAACGTATTTTCTTAAATCAAAGTAACCCATTTTTTCTGCGTCTTTTTGCATTACTTTAAAATCATCAGGTTTTTCAGGGATATTTATAATCTTTTCCTTGGACCATTCCAGAACCGGATTATTATCAGCATCAAAACGCGTTGTAAGCAGATTGTGGAAGACCCATTTGTCGTCTTTCCATTCGGCTCTCTTGGCATCAACACGGCTCATCAATGTAAAATCCGGATTTAAATAATTGATGGTAACACCCCGCAGAATATTTTTATCTACATCGAACATTTTAAAATTATAAATCGCGTTTTCTCCGTGATACCATATTTCATTTTGCTTGAAGAAGCCGAGGGTTTTCTGTTTCTGTACATCGATCTTGATAATATGTTCGGTTTTTTGAATGGACGCAGGTGTTATCAGTTCATTGAAATAGAACAGAAAGATAGCTGTTATTGCAGCAAACATAAGAATGGGTAGAGAAATACGATAAATGCTGATCCCGTTAGCCTTCATGGCTGTAATTTCGTGATATTTGGAAAGTGAGCCGAAGGTCATCAGGGTCGTCAGAAGAACTGCCGGAGGCAGAATATAGGAAATGACCATAGGAATGGAAAAAATAAAATATGATATTATCTGGAAAATGTTTGCATTGTTACTGAGAAACATTCTTATTTTTTCAAAAAAATCGACAATTAAGAAAAGGGCGATAAACGACAGGAATGTAATGGTAAAAAACCTTATAAATTCTTCAAGTATGTATTTGTCTAAAATTCTCAATTTATCATCCTCATTTATCTCTTCTGCTTTTATCAAGGAAATTTACAACAGGGATGAGCGAAATTTCTCTGTCGGCCATATAGAGAAGAGAAATTCCTGCCAGAGCAAACATAAGATTCGGCACCCATACCCCGACTTCTGGTGAAAGATAACCTGTTTCCACCAATGCTTCTCCACCGATGCGTAATAAGTAATACACAGAGACAACGATCAGGCCGACGGCAAACCCTCTTGATTTTACGGAACGGTGGCTTCTTATGCCCAGAGGTAGTGCCAGTAGGCCGAAGAAAATACAGGAAAGAGGTATGGAAAATTTTTTATGCACTTCAATGGCCAGTTCCCGAACAGCCGCTTTATCCAGCCCCGGTTTTTTCATTCTTTCCAAAAGCTCGGTCATAGTCATTTCGGTGCTTGATTTGGAGGATTTATCTAAATTAGCCAAAGCAGTTGATAGATCAAGATTAATATCATAACTTTCAAAATCAACTTTACGGTAATGCTTTAAATCTGAACTTACTGTATGAATAGAACCATCTTCCAGCCTGAGCTTTACAGTCATTGATTCCGGATTGGACACCAGGAATGCTTTTTTAGCCAGAATTGTATTTTGTTCGCCAATCATACGGTTGTCGGAAACAATAACACCTTCGAGATAATTTTGGTTTACAGGAATTCTTTCTGCATAAATGAGAAAATCCTTAAAGTCAGCATTAAATACTTTTTCTTTTATGCCGATGCTGGCATTTTGTTGCGCGATATTGAAAATCAGACGTTTGGTGGCAAAATTGCTGTGCGGTACAAGAAAGTAACTTATAAAGATGGTCAATATAAAGGTAATCAATGAAGCAATGGCGACAGGATAATACATTTGTAGCAGACTGACACCTGCATTTTTTAGAGCCGTTATTTCATTGTCGGCGGAGAGCCTGCCCATGGCAATGAGGATGGCGATTAAGAGGGCAATCGGAATGGTAAACAGCATGAATGAAGGCAGCAGAAAAATAATAATTTTGACTATCAAAAAAACGCTGACCCCTTTATTGATTATCAGATCCATAATTTGCAGAATTTTTCCCATCAGCAGGACAAAGGTCAGGACAAATAAAATAATTATGAAAGGGAAGGCGATTTCTTTAAATATATAACGATTTATAATTTTGCGCATTTGATTATCAATAAAGTTTGTTAGTCGTGCCGCTTAAGCGGGATTTCATTATATTTCTAAAATAACACGTATTGATTAATTTTCTCAAGTAAAACATCAAAAGGATTCATTTATTGACAGTTTCAAGCATTTTTCCTATATTAATTCATAATTTTATTTTTTCTTATTAAAAAGGATAAATCTATGAAAGTAGATACAATGCGGCATATTGATTATTATGTCGGCGTTCCTCTTTGTTTTCTCGGTTCATTATTTCAGAAAGTAATAAAATTATTTACCAGACATGAAAAAGAAGCGCCGAAGAATGTTTTGTTTATCGAATTGTCGGAAATGGGCAGTGCAATTTTAGTCGATCCCGCAATGAGAAAGCTGCAGAAAGAGTCAGGCTCCAACATTCATTTCGCTATCTTCAAAAAAAATAAACCAAGTCTTGATTTGCTGGGCACGGTTCCTCAGGAAAACATTTGCACAATTAACGGGGACAATTTTATCTCGCTGGCACAGGATGCCTTGAAATTCTTATTCTGGACAAGAAAGCGAAAAATCGATGCGGTAATCGACCTGGAGTTATTTTCCCGTGTTACCGCTTTGTTGACAGGTTTCAGCGGCGCGCCATATAAAGTCGGTTTTCATGCCTATTACAATGAGGGCCTTTATCGGGGAGATTTTTTATCGCATAAAGTCGCCTATAATCCGCATATTCATATCGCAAAGAATTTCATCGCTCTGGTCAACGCGCTGTTGTCACCGCAGGAGGAAATACCGTATTCCAAGACAAAGATAGAAGATGATGAAATTAGCCTGGCAAAAGTTGAATATTCCGATGATGAAAAGAAAACGGTGAGAAATATTGTCCGCGAATGTTTTGAAAAATTCGATTTCGGCAAGCATAAAATTGTTTTAATCAATCCCAATGCCAGTGAACTTCTTATCCAGCGTCGCTGGCCGCAGGAAAGGTTCGCACAGTTAATAAAAATGATTTTGGAGAAATGTCCACTGGCGATTGTTCTGATTACCGGCGATCCGCGCGAAAGGGAAGAAGCTGAAATTCTCAGACAGCAGGTACAAAACGAAAGATGTATAAATTTTGCAGGAAAGGTTCAGTTCGCCCAGCTTCCTATGCTCTACAGTATTTCGGAATTTATGGTTACCAACGATTCCGGACCACCGCATTTTGCCGCGATAACGGAGATGCCGACTTTCGTGATCTTCGGTCCGGAAACCCCGGCACTTTACGGATCATTGGGCAAGAGCACACCTATTTATGCCGGCTTGGCATGTTCGCCATGCGTCAGTGCGGCCAATCATCGTAAAACAGCTTGCAGTGATAACGTCTGTTTAAAAGTAATAAAACCTTCGCGAGTATTTGAAAGTATCAAACCGGAGTTGGAAAAAATTAATGCTCAGAGCTAATAAACTAATATTCCTGCTGATTGGTTTTTTTACATTGCTTCGTCTTGTTGTTGCGCCTTTTTTCGGATTGGGTGTTGACGAGGCTCATTATGTTTTGTACTCGAAATATCTGGATTTAAGCTACGTTGACCATCCGCCGCTCGTAGGCTGGGCGCATGTGCCTTTTTTTTATCTTTTAGGTACGAATCAGTTTCTGGCCCGATTGCCGGCGATTTTGATCTTTGCCGCCGTATCCTACTGTGCCTATTTATTTATATTAAGAATTACTCAGTCAACACGATTATCGCTGCTGGCCGTTCTGGCTTTAAATGGTTCATTTATACTCAATGTATTGGGACTGATGCTTTTGCCTGATTCTCTTTTGCTCTTATTTGTTTTCCTTCTCATTTTCACTGCCGAAAGAATAGATCGCGAAAAAAAGCCGCTGGATTATATTTTGCTGGGAATTTTATTCGGATTAATGGGGATTGCTAAATACACATCGATTTTACTTGTGCCTCCGCTGGTCATTTTTTTTCTGATAAAAAAAAGATATGATATTCTTTTTTCACCTTATATGTTTCTGGCAGCGGTCATTGCATTTGTTATTATCACACCGGTAATCTACTGGAACTTTACACATGATTTTATCAGCTTTCGTTATCAGGGCGGGCATGTTTTCGGCACCTTATCCTCCAGCTTTAAGAATTTTATTGAATCGTTGGCTGCACAGTTTGGCGCCTACAGTCCTTTTTTATTTATTATTGCGTTTTACGGATTTTTTAAAGCGCTGCGTTCACGTAATGTTTATCTGCGGTTGGCCGTTTTATTTGGCGGGACGATCATGGTATTTTTTCTGCTCACATCATTGTATGAGCGCACTCTTCCACACTGGCCCAGTATTTTTTATCTGCTCTTTATTCCCGTGGGCACTTACATTCTTTTGCAGTCTCAGGAGAAATGGAAAAGAAACTTTCTTTATTTCTCAATAGGACTAAGTTTAACATTAATGATAATCACCTATTGCGCAGTGCCATTTCCAGAAAAATGTACAAAGTTTGTGGGAATATTCTACAAAATTCCCGATTACAAATCGCCTTTTCGCGATATTTACGGATTCCCCGCGATTCTAAAACAGGCCGATGAAATCCTGAAGAAAAATATATCTGCTGCACCAAAAGCAATTGCGGTAAGCAACTGGACAATGGGAAGCAGAACAATGTATTATAATCTGCCGTATAAGAATGAAGTATTTGTCATTGACAAGAGACAGGATCAGTTCGATGTCTGGCAGAAGAAATCTCCGGTAGGCCATGACCTTTTGTTTCTTAATACTCATTTTAATAATCTGAATATGGAGAAACAAGTCAGCTGTGAACGAACCGATGTTGCCGGAAAAATAGACATATCGCTCAATGGCGCCAAAGTAGATACCGTGGAGTTTGTGTGGTGTCACAATTATCAGGGATTAAAAAAGTGAAAGAAAAACGGATTGCGACATATATAGCTTTTTTTTGTCTTATCATGACGGTTGTTTCTTATTTATTTTGGGATATTACTTTAACGAAGTACTGTCGTGAATTAAATCAAACAATAAAAAATATTGCAGAAGAGGTTACACGCTTTGGTGTTTCCACCTGGTATATAGTTGCCAGTGTGTTTTTGTATTTGTTTTTTCGCTATATTTACAAAAATTACCTCAACGCCATGCGGGCTCTTTTTGTTTTTCTTTCTCTGACCGTTTCCGGAATCTTCATCAATTTATTAAAATGGCTTGCCGGACGTCATCGTCCGGTTGATTTCTTTAATCATGGCTATTTTGGATTCAGTTTTTTCGGCACAGGTTACGAGTTGGCCTCTTTTCCTTCCGGCCACGCGCAAACGGCTTTTGCTCTTGCTACGTCTTTAACGATTCTATTCCCTCGCTGGGGGATACCGTTATTTGTTGCCGCGGGTGCGGTCGGCACAAGCAGGATAATATTAACCTCGCATTATTTAAGCGATGTGATCGCCGGAGCCGGTGTCGGTATACTGATGACAATGGCTTTGAAATATTATTTTGATCTGAAAAAAATAACAATAAAGATATAAAATAATTATGAAGAAAAAATATATATTATTCCTGGTACCGTTTGTTCTTTATATCTGTTTGCTTTCCGTTATGCCGCAAATGGAACCGGATGAGGCACGTTACAGTCTGATTGCCAGCGCCATGAATCACTCCGGAAATTATGTTACGCCGCATATAAAAGGCACTATTTATCTGGAAAAGCCTCCGTTGGTTTCCTGGGTGACCGCAATATTTTTTAAAATGTTCGGTGAAAATGATTTTTCCGCACGACTTTTTGCGGCCATGAGTGCCTGGGGATGTATTCTTCTGGTTTTTTTCATGGGAAAACATTTTCGTGATGAAAAGACAGGACTTTACGCGGCAATGCTTCTGACAATTTCTTCTTTTCCTTTTGTTTTGGGACGTATCAATATTCTGGATATGCCTCTTACTTTATTTACATGTTTATCTGTCTGGCTTGGTTATCTGGGCCTGCAAAATCAAAAAAAATATCTGATTTACTTGTTTTATTTGACCGGTGCCGCGGCCTTTTTAATAAAAGGAATTATCGGTGTTGTTTTCCCCTTCGGTATTTTAGTTATCTGGCTACTTTGGGCCGGTCGTTGGCGGCAGATATGGAACCTGTTTTCACCTATTGGAATCATAATATTTTTAATTATCGTTTGTCCCTGGCTGATTCTGGCGCAAAAAGAAAATCCCGATTTTCTTTGGTTCTTCTTTGTACGCGAGCACTTTCTGCGTTTTACAACAAAAATGCACGGCAAAACGGAGCCATTTTATTTTTATCTGCCGGTAATAGCCGGCGGGGTGTTGCCGTGGGTTTTTTATTTAATTAAAGCCTGGAAAAATAAATATATCAAAGAATCATTGTTCAACACTGATGAAAATAAACTACTGGTTGTCTGGTTTATATTGATTTTTATTTTTTATACACTGTCTTCCTCCAAACTGCTGACCTACATTGCGCCGGTATTCTTACCGATTGTACTCTTTGCCGGTTGTATCTTTAAAAAATATGAAGAAGAGATAGTTGTTGAACAAAGTAACCGGCAAAAAACAATCTATCGTCTGTCAATTATTCTTCAATCTCTGTTGTTTTTTATAGTTTTACTTTTGCCTCCGGTTCTGAATAAATATTCCGACGCGGGAAAAGGACTGGTGGTTATGGTTTCCGATAAATGGTGGTTGTACATTATCGTGCCTGCTATTACTTTGTTTCTTTTGACTTTTCTGCCGGATATAATTTATAAAAAAATCAAGAAAGGATGGTTTGCGAGCATTTATCTCCTTTGTGCGATATTGCTGGGGAGTATTCTTTTCCCGTTAAATGATTTCCTGGCACCTTACCGCAGTGCAAAAGTTGCTTCAGAGCCGATTGCCCGGTATGTACCGCCGGAACAGGATTTATATCAATACAAAGTGAATTTCTATGGCATCGATTTTTATAATAAAATAAGGACTCCGATTGTAGAAGATTTCGGTGAGCTGGCGGAGGGAATAGCAAAACTGTCCAAAGAAGAAAAGAATAGATACTTCCTTTACGGAAACGATTTTTTCAGGTTGTGCGAAGAAAAAAAATATATATATTGCATTACTCAGCACAACGAGAAATTAAGGCAAATTATGCATAGATTTCCTGCGACGGTAGTGTTGTGGGACAATAAAGCGTTTTATCTGCTCCATATAAAAATTTAAAAAGGATTAAAGTTGAAAATAAGAAAAAAATTTCTGCCATTCAGCCGCCCATCGATTGGAAAAAGCGAAGTTAGAAGGGTAACAAATTGTTTGAAATCAGGCTGGATTACAACAGGCGCGCTGTGCAAGGAATTCGAAGACAATTTAATTAAGTTAACCGGTGCTCAGAATGCGTTATCGGTTAACTCCGCTACTGCCGGAATGCATATCATGCTTTCCGCACTGAACATCGGTGATGGTGATGAAGTAATCACACCATCCATGACGTTTGCCTCGACGGTGAACATGATTGCTTTACGCGGAGCAAAACCTGTTTTCGTTGATGTTGATTACGGAACTCTTAATATTAATACTGATTTAATAGAAGAAAAAATTACAAAAAAGACCAAAGCGATTATTCCCGTGCATTTTGCCGGTGCTCCGGCGGATATGGACAAGATTAATAGCCTGGCGAAGAAATACAAACTGACTGTTATCGAAGATGCTGCTCATGCCGTAGGAACATATTACAAGGGCATTCACTCCGGCGGCTTCGGACATCCGGCTATATTCTCCTTTCATCCGATTAAAAATATCACAACCGGTGAAGGTGGAATGATAACTTTAAACAATGCCGGGTTAGAAAAGAAATTGCGTTTGCTGAGATTTCACGGAATAGAAAGAGACGCTTGGAAAAGATACGGCAAAGGTGGCAATCCGGCGTACGATATCGCCGAGCCGGGATACAAATATAATATGCCGGATGTTCTGGCGGCACTGGGATTGGCACAAATGGAGCGCTGGCAGGAATTCAATCATAAACGATCCGAACTGGCCGGGATTTATCTGGAAAAACTGGAGGGCATTTCCGGTATTGATTTACCACAGATTCCGCAATATGATCATATTCATGCCTGGCATCTTTTTGTTATTAAAGTATCTGCTTTGGATCGTGACGAATTTATGAACAGATTGTCAGATTACAATATCGGATACGGGTTGCATTTTCCTCCGACTCATACCTTAAATTATGTAAAGAAAATGTGTATGGATGATGTCGGTCTGCTTCCGGAAACGCAACGCGCGGCACAAAAAATAATTTCATTGCCTTTGTTTCCGGATATGAGGGAGAAAGATGCGCAGTATGTTTGTAAAGCTATAAAGGAGATTATTAAAAATGGGTAAAGTGCAGGTGGCTGTGGTCATTCCCGTTTATAATGAAGAAGCGAATTTGACTGCTTTAATGAAGCGCCTTATGCCCGTAATGCAGGGCATGGGTAAAAGCTTCGAAATAATTCTTATTGATGATGGAAGCAGTGATAATTCTCTGGAAATTCTAAAAAGTTTTACAAAAGATGTTCATGTGAAAGTTGTCGAGCTTACCCGTAATTACGGACAGCATGCGGCAATCCTTGCCGGGTTCTCCATTGTTAATGCGGATATTATTATTACGATGGATGCCGATTTGCAGAATCCTCCCGAAGAAATACCGAAACTGGTCAGGGTTATGGAAGAGGGCGATTATGATGTTGTCGGTTCGATTAGAAAGGGACGTAAAGATTCTTTTCTGAGAATACTACCTTCAAAATTAATCAACATCGTGGCCCGTAAGATTACGGGAGTCAGCATGCGTGACTGGGGTTGCATGCTGCGCGCCTATCGTTACAAAGTGGTGGAGAGGATGATTCAATGCCACGAACACGCCACATTTATTCCGGCGCTGGCGACGGTTTTTGCCAAACGTATTACGGAAGTCGAAGTGGAACATGAAGAAAGATACGGCGGCAAATCCAGTTATCCGTTGACTAAACTAATCAATCTTCAGTTCGACCTTGTAGCATCTTTTTCGGATTTTCCGATGAAGCTGATAATGTATGGTGGAATTATGATGTCTTTTCTGGGTGTGTGTTTCGGTATTTTTCTGGCAATTGCCAGGCTGGTTTACGGCGCGCAGTGGGCAGCCGAAGGAATATTTACACTTTTTGCCGTTTTATTCGTATTCGTCGGTCTTCAGTTTTTTGCATTGGGAGTTATCGGTGAATATATCGGCCGTATTTATCTGGAGGCCCGTGAACGTCCGGAATACGTCATTGAAAAAGTTCACACTGAATCATCATAGATTGTTATCAAGTCATTAGGGAGAAATTATAAAATTGAAAACGGTTGTGTTTGCTTATCACAACATGGGCCTTACCGGTCTGGAAGCATTGATACGCCATGGTTATGACATCGCGGCGGTTTTTACTCATGAGGATGAGCCCGGTGAAAATTGCTGGTTTGGTTCGGTAAAAAAGTGGGCGCAGGAAAAAGGCATTAAAGTATATACAACCGAAGAAATAAATTCTCCTCAATGGGTTGAAAAATTAACGGCAATAAAACCGGATGCGATATTTTCTTTTTATTACCGGAAAATGATTGGCCGCGATATTCTCGATTTGTCCCGTGTGGGAGCTTTTAATTTACACGGCTCACTTTTACCTGCTTACAGGGGAAGATGCCCGGTCAACTGGGTGTTAATCAATGGAGAAAAACAAACAGGTGTTACGCTTCATTACATGATTGAAAAACCCGATGCAGGAGATATTGTCGGCCAAAAAGCTGTAAAAATAGAAAGCTCCGACACAGCGAAAACTTTATATGATAAGCTTTGCATTGCGGCAGAAAAACTTTTGGATGAGGTTCTGCCATTAATAAAGAAAGAACAAATTCCACAACAAAAACAGAATTTACGCCAGGGAAGCTATTACGGCGGGAGACGTCCGGAAGACGGACGCATTGACTGGAAGAAGTCTGCCAATGAAATTTATAACTTGATCCGGGGAGTAACTGATCCTTATCCGGGTGCGTTCGCTTTTCTGGATAACGGCGATAAGATTATTATCTGGTGGGGCGAGACGACGAATACAAAAGAAACTGCCTCTGGAAAATTAAACATAACAGAAAAAGAAGTCCTTGTGCAAACAGGGGAAAATGCTATAAAGCTTATTGAAGTTGAAATTAACGGGAAACGCCTGAAAGGCAAACAAATCAACAATTATTTTAAAGACGGGAAGGTATTAGAGCTAAGATGAAAATATTAATTCTTGGTGTGAACGGATTCATTGGACATCATCTGGTCAATAGAATTCTGGCTAAAAAGAAGGACTGGATAGTATACGGAATGGATTTGGGGACAGACCGGCTGGGTAAGTCCCTTGATAATCCGCGTTTTAATTTTATGGAAGGTGATATTGCCATCAATCGGGAATGGATTGAACTGCAGATTAAAAAATGCGATGTTGTCATGCCTCTTGTAGCTATTGCTACCCCGAAACTATACGTGGAAGATCCCATTGCTGTTTACAATCTTGATTTTGAGATGAACGTGGATATCATCAAGAAATGTGTCAAGTATCACAAGCGGGTTGTTTTTCCATCTACTTCGGAAGTATACGGAGCTTGTAATGATCGTGAATTCAAAGAAGATGAAAGCTTTCTGGTTGTAGGTCCCATCAACAAGGAACGCTGGATATATTCCTGCTGCAAACAACTTCTTGACCGCGTGATTTATGCCTATGGTACGAGAGGTCATTTGGAATTCACACTATTCAGGCCTTTCAACTGGGTAGGCCCGCGGTTGGATTCTCTGGATACCGCCAAAGAAGGTAGTTCCCGCGTTGTTACCCAATTCATCGCTGAGTTATTCATGAAGAGACCGATCAATCTTGTTGATGGTGGAAGGCAGAAACGCTGTTTCACTTACGTTGATGACGGAATCGACGCGCTCATGAAGATACTGGAAAACAAAAACGATGCCTGCAAGAATCAGATTATTAATATAGGTAACCCGAGAAACGAATGTTCCATAAAAGAACTGGCTCAGATATTGAAGAAACTATTTAAGCAACACCCTGATCATGTAAAAGATAAAACTTATTCGGAAATTGTCGATACTTCAGCGGATACCTTTTATGGCAAGGGTTATCAGGATATTTATACACGCAAGCCCAATATTGAAAAAGCCAGAAAGCTTTTGAACTGGGAGCCGAAAGTAGGCATGGAAGAATCACTGAAGCTGACGCTTAATTCGTTTCTTAAAGAAAACAAGAAAGCCAAAATATAATTTTTGTCATTCCGGCGAATCCGGCATGCGCCGGAGTAAACGGCCGGAATCCAGTTTTTTATATTATGGATACCGGCTTCCCGATCAGGTTGAGGAACGGTTAACTTCCCTCTCTCTTGAGGGGAGAGGGGTAGGGAGAGGGTGATACTTTGAAAATCGTCACCCTCCTTTTAATTTCCTCCCATCAAGGGAGGAAAAATAAAAAGGAACATTCAATGCCGATGCTCGGATTAAAAATCGATGTTGATACCTACGAGGGCATGAAAAAAGGCGTGCCCTCTCTTTTGCAAACCTTAAAACAATTCAATTTAAAAGGAACATTTTTTTTAAGCATCGGGCCGGATAATTCCGGCAGGGCAGTGCTTCAGCTAATCAAGAATCCGCTTTTTCTAAAAAAAATGATGAGGACAAACGCGCCCGCTCTTTACGGATGGAGAACGGCATTTAATGGGACATTACTTCCCGCTCCGATGATTGCTCTTTCTTTTCCTGAAATTGTCAAAGATATAATTAGCGCCGGGCATGAGGTTCAGTTCCACGCCTGGGATCACCGCCGCTGGCAGGATGAACTGTCAAGTAAATCAGAAGACTGGATTAAAGAATGGTTTGATAAAGGTATTGCCGGTTTCGAAAAATTAACCGACCGGAAACCGACAGCGTTTGGAGCACCATCGTGGTTTATCGATGATAGGGTTCTGGCAATAATTAAGGAATACAATTTTGAATACTTAAGCTGTACAAGGGCAACCGGACCGTTTATTCATCAAGCAATCAATGCTTTGGAAATACCATCAGATTTGCCTTGTTTTGAAGAAGTTGACGCGGGAAAAAGTATTTCAATAATCAGCGAACTGATTAAAGATGGTAGCGTTCACGTTCTGCCGGTTCATGCCGAAGTAGAGGGGGGCATCTTTCAAAATCAGTTCAAAGAGCTTCTGGAAAAAGCACTCAACATGAACGTGGAAATTGTAACGTTAAAAACAATCAAAGATAAACTTGATATAAAAACCTTACCCGTAAGAAAATACAAAATAGAATTACTGCCCGGCCGCCATTCCCCCTGCGCTGTATAGAGAGTTTTTTGAAACACCTTTGTCATTCCCGCGAAGGCGGGAATCCAGGATTTAAATTAATCTTTTTTAAACAACGCGTCGAGCTTGTCCTTGGCATTAGAGCTAGCCGCACCGGAAGCTTTTCCTGATTCTTTGAATTTGAAAAAATCACAAAAGTTGGAACGGGCTTTGTCCAACACTCTTTCGGCCTGAGATTCACGGCAGTCGTTATATGCCCCTAATTCATAAAAAGAGCAATTAAGACAGCAATGCAAATCAACTCCGCAAGAATGACATTGCGCCTGCCTTCCTACAAAGAAATCCTCGGCTACTTCTATTTTACATTTGTGACAGATATTCATGTTATTAAGTGTTGAGTGCCAAGACATCGTAGACAGAAATCTGTGCCAGGACATCGTAGACAAAGTTCTTTGACAATCGAATAGCTACTACGCAAATTCATGAACATCTAAAACAATTTGGAGGTGTTCATGAAAGAAAAAAACAAGCAGCAGAGAATATTGGCTGTTGAGCGGTTCAATAACGGAGAAAGCTCTGAATCGATCTGTACATCCC
>LNQE01000345.1_pt1 | contig 16172 bp, 17 predicted proteins | sample 603111 | NCBI WGS metagenome assembly LNQE01 (sample SAMN04260313, study PRJNA301899) | hydrocarbon metagenome | isolation source: hydrocarbon-contaminated ditch | place: Germany: Bremen | collected 1998
GCCACATCCTGACCAACCAGCCCGGCTCCTCGGACTGGTACCTGGGCGGGGTGGTGGCCTATGCCGACAGCGTGAAGACCGGGCTCCTCGGCGTGCCGGGCCCGGCCCTGGCCTCGGCCGGGGCCGTGAGCAGGGAGACGGTGACGGCCATGGCCGAGGGGGCCCGCAAGGCTACGGGCGCGTCCTGCGCCGTGGCCGTCTCGGGCATCGCCGGGCCCGGGGGCGGCACGCCGGACAAGCCCGTGGGCACGGTGTGGATGGCCTTTGCCATGCCGGACGCCACGGACGCCCAAAGCTTCCAGTTCACGGGGTCGCGGCAGGAGATCAAGGCCAAAACCGCTGCGGCGGCCCTGGGCAACCTGGTGGCCCGGCTGGCCCCGGCGGATTGAGCAGGAGAGGACGCCTCCGGCGGCCAGGGGGGGAAACCTTTTAAAAAAGGTTTCCCCCCTGGACCCCCTTTCGAAAACTTTATCGCGCTTCGCGTCCGCGTGCGGGAGAGATCACGTTCTCCGGCCAAACTGATTTTCCGGGCGCTTTCCGGGCGGCGCGCCGCGCGGAAAGCGCCCGGAATCAGGGGGTCCGGGGGAAATGATTTCCCCCGGGCGGGGAACGGGGCGGCAGCCCCGACTGGACTTCGACGCCCAATCGTCACCATCCCGCCGCGCGGCCGCAACCCGGCCGGGACAACATCAGGCACTTTTTCGGAACATTCCGGGAGGCCTGGACATGCGGACCCTGGCGGTCATCAATCAGAAAGGCGGGGTGGGCAAGACCACCACGGCCCACAACCTTGGCGCGGGGCTGGCCCGCCAGGGGCTGCGGGTACTTCTGGTCGACGCCGACCCCCAGGCCCACCTGACCGTGGCCATGGGCCTGGATATCCCCGGCCCCGGCCTGGGCGAGGCCCTTTTGGACGAGTGCCAGCCGGCCGAAATCGTGCGCACGGGCCCCGGCCCCCATCTCCTGCCCGGCTCCCTGGCCCTGGCCGGACTGGAATCCCGGCTGGCCGCGACCCCGGGCCGTGAGGACCGCCTGCGCCGCATCCTGGCCGGGCTTTCCGGCTACCATGCGGCGATCATCGACTGCCCCCCCAATCTGGGCCTTGTGACGGTCTGCGCCCTGCGCGCGGCCACCGAGGCCCTGGTGCCCATGCAGGCCGAATTCCTGGCGTTGAAAGGCCTGGTCGCCCTGCTCGACACCCTGCGCGCGGTGCGTTCCCGCCTGAATCCGGACCTGGCCCTGGCGGGCATCCTGCTCACCCGGTTCGATTCCCGGCGACGGCTCGGCCGGGAGGTGGCCGCGCGCCTGGACGAGCATTTTCCCGGCCTGGCCTTTGCCGCCCGCATCCGTGAAAACGTGGCCCTGGCCGAGGCCCCGGGTTTGGGCAGGACATCTTCACCTATGCCCCGGGAAGCCGGGGGGCCAGAGATTATGCGGCCTTGTGCACCGAGGCGGCCGGGCGCGCCCCCCGGCCCATCTCCTAGTGTCCGGCCCTGGAAATCCGCATGTGCGCATTTCGAATATAATGGTTTGAAACGATTGTTTTTTCTGAAAAGTACGGACGTCTTTTTGCGGGACGCGACACGAGACTAGACGGCCGGAAACCTGCTTCCCAAGGCGGCATGACCATGACCAAACCCCTTCGGCTGGGAAACGACCCCCTGGGACGCCTGGAGTCCACGGCGGACGGGCATCGTCCGGCCTCCGGCTCAGGCGGCAACGCCCTGGACCGCATATTGTCCGCCCCGGGAGAGGCGCCCGCAGCCCAGGTTCCCGTGCGGCGGCGCGAACCCGATGCCTTGGCCCGGACAGTCCAATTTATTGACGACATCATCGACGGCCTGGACACGGCGCTGCCCTGCCGCCCCCGAATCACGGTGGACGCGGAAAGCGAGCTGGCCGATCTGCCCATGCGGCAGGCCTATCTTCTGGGCCACGCCCTACGGCTTATCCTGGGCCTGGGGGAAGGCGCGCCGCGATCCGGCCCCCACGCCCTTCCTTTGCACATCCATCTCCACAGCCGCCTGTCCGGCCGGCTGGAGCTGTCGGTCACCGATGACGGCGCGTTTTTCCCCGGCAGTCTCCGGCTTTTCGAGGAACCGCACCCGGAAGTCCGGGAACTGACGGATTTCGTGTCCCGCCGGGGAGGGTCCGTGCTGGTGGCCCGGAGCCATGCCACGCAGGTATCCGTGGTGGTCTGGAGCCCCCAGGCGGCCGCATCCCCGCTTTGCGCCGCAGAATGAACCACAAACACACCGGTCTTGTTCCGGAAACGAAACGGAGGAAATCCATGGCCAAAAACAAGGTGAAGATGGAAGGCATGCTGGAGTTGCGCGAGGTGGTGGCGCGGCTTGAGGACGTGGTGTCCAATCTCAAGGCCGGCAGCATCTGCATGGCCGTCGGCGAGGACTGCGTGACGCTTCGCCCCACAAGCATCGTGTCCGTGTCCATGAAGGCGTCCCAGAAAAAGGACAAGGAAAAGTTCTCCCTGGAACTGTCCTGGAAGACCGGGCCGAATGCGGAACTGGCCCCTGAGGCCCGCATCAGCGGGGCTGGATTCGCGGATTAGGCGCCCGCATGGGTTGTGAAAAAAAGAACGCGCCCCGGGACACCCTGCCCCGCGGCGCGTTTTGCATCGTCAAATGGCCGTCCTACAATCTGCCCGTGTCCCGGAGGGCCCGCAAGCCCTTGGCGGAAACGATGTAGCCCTTGGCTTTTTTGCCCTCGCCCCACTTGATGCGCACCCGCAGCAGGTAGCCCCGGGCGAACAGGTCGGCCAGATCGTCGGGGTCGTAGAACCGGGCCTTTTTCTCGGGCATGATGCCCCGGTAGCGGGAGGTCTTGGACAGATGATAGGTGTCGCCCAAAACATCCAGGTGCTCGGGCTCGAGGTCGGCGGCGTCACCTCCCGGAACGCGCCCCCCCGCCAGGATGCGGCGTCCGGCCTCGGTCAGGCGCAGGCCCTTGAGCCCCTTACCGCAGGAAAAGGTGAGTTTGATCCATTCCAGGAAATCGGCACGCACCAAATCCTTGATGTCCCGTTCATCATATAAGAACGTGTGTCTGCGGGGCATGGCCCCCTGGTAGCGCTCCACGGCCGAGAACTCGGCCACGGCCTTGACGATGCCGTGCTGCGCGCTTGAAAGCTCCATCTCCCTGCCTCCTGGCCCATGGCCTGTAGCGGATGGTCCCCGGGTGTATCCTGCCGCGCCCGGACGGCAAAAAAGGACGTAAAGGACAGGCGGTGTCCTTTTCATCTTTACAATTGTCATGTTTTTGGTATGGAATCAACCTGTTAGACGTTTGTGAAGAAAAGGACATTGCATGACGGTTTCAAACGCCCTCCTCGCCTCAAAAAAGGATGATATTCTGGCCCGTTGGTTCGAACTGACGCTGGCCACCTACGCGCCTGAGACAGCGGTTTTGTGGAAAAAACAGAAAGACCGCTTCGCCAATCCCGTGGCCCACCGCTTCAAGACCGGCATGACCGGCGTCCTGGACGAACTGGTCAAAACCTCCGAAACCCCGACGGCAGCCGTATTCGAACCCCACCTGGACGAGATCGTGCGGGTGCGGGCCGTGCAGGACTTCACCCCGGCCCAGGCCGTGGCCTTCATCTATCTGCTCAAGCAGGCCTGCCGCGACGTGTTGTGGGAGGAGGTCAGCGAAAACGGACGCTTTACCGAGCTTTTCGAACTGGAATCGCGCATCGACGTCCTGGGGCTCATCTCCCTTGACATCTATTGCAAATGCCGGGAAAAGCTCTTCCAACTCAGGATCGACCAGATCAACACCCAATATTCCAGGCTGCTCAAGCGGGCGGGGCTCGTTTGCGAGATTGCTCCGGAGACCCCGGAGAGCTGATTTCGTTGTCGGTGAAACTTTTAACGAGGTGAGGGTCCATGGCAGCGTTCTACTCCTTCTTCGTCGTTCTGGCACTTGTCGTGCTCGCCTGGGTGGGAGCCGGTGAGGCCGGGTGGAAGGGCCTTTTTGGGATATACATCCCATATCTGGCCCTGTTGGTCTTTTTGTTCGGATTTTTATCGAAAATCCTGAACTGGGCCAAAACCCCCGTGCCCTTCTGTATTCCGACCACCGGAGGGCAGCAGAAATCCCTTCCCTGGATCAAGAACAATCCGTGGGACAACCCTTACAACGCCAGCGGCACCGTGATCCGGATGGCTCTGGAAGTATTGACCTTCCGGTCCCTGTTCCGCAACACGTCCGTCTGTCTGCAGCAGGACGGCCCCAAGGTCGGATACAACTCCGCGAAATGGCTGTGGCTTTTCGCGCTGATGTTCCACTACTCCTTCCTGCTCATCCTGCTTCGCCATCTGCGCCTGTTCACCAACCCGGTGCCCATGCCCATCCTGAAGCTGGAATTTTTCGACAGCATCCTGCAGATCGGGGTTCCGGTCCTGTATCAGTCCGACATGATCTTCCTCGCGGCCATCCTGTTTCTGCTCCTGCGCCGGGTGTTCGACTCCAAGGTCAACTACATCTCGATCATGTCCGATTATTTCCCGCTGTTCCTGATCCTGTCCATCGCCCTGTCCGGCATGTGGATGCGCTACATCGCCAAAGTGGACGTCATCGCCATCAAGGAACTGACCATGGGCCTGGTGACCTTCCACCCGGTCATCCCCAAGGATCCCATCGACGTCTCCTTCTACGTGCACATCTTCCTGGTGAGCGTGCTGTTCATGTACTTCCCGTTCTCCAAGCTCATGCACATGGGCGGCGTGTTCTTAAGCCCCACGCGCAACATGCCCAACTTCAGCCGCCGCAAGATGTGGGTCAACCCCTGGAACGACCCGGCCATCAAGCCGCATTCCTACGCGGCCTACGAGGACGATTTCCGGGAGAAGATGATCGAGGCCGGACTGCCCGTGGACAAGAAGGCGTAAGCGCCCAAACCCATAGTTATCCCTTGGTGAAAAGGAGCGATCATGGCCAAGTATCCGCCACCTGAAGAGTTGATCAAGATCAACTACAGCACGCCGCCCACTTCCTGGATGGACGTGCCGCCGGAGTTCAAACCGGGGAATTTCAGCTATCCCGGCAAGCCGGACATCCTCAAATATCTGGGTTTCCCCAACCCCCGGGAGTGGTCGCCCACGGACGACGACTGGAAGCTGCCCGAGAACTGGAAGGAAATCATCACGGAAGGCTTCCGGGAGCGCCTGGAAAAGTACCGCTCGTTCAAGATCTTCATGGACGTGTGCGTGCGGTGCGGGGCCTGCGCCGACAAATGCCACTTCTTCATCGGCGGCGGCGACCCCAAGAACATGCCGGTGTTGCGCGCCGAGCTTCTGCGCTCCATCTACCGCGGCGACTTCACCATGGCCGGGAAGGTCCTGGGGCGGCTGGCCGGGGCCCGCAAGCTTGAGATCGACGTGGTCAAGGAATGGTTCCTGTACTTCTATCAGTGTACGGAATGCCGCCGCTGCTCGCTTTTTTGCCCCTACGGCATCGACACCGCCGAAATCACCATGATGGCCCGGGAGCTTCTGCACCTGGTGGGCTGCAACATCAACTGGATTCTCGAACCCGCCGCCAACTGCAACCGCACCGGCAACCACCTGGGCATCCAGCCCCACGCCTACAAAGACATGATGGACTTCCTTGCGGAAGACATCGAGACGGTCACCGGGGTGAAGGTCAACCCTTCGGTCAACCGCAAAGGGGCCGAGATCCTGTTCATTACCCCCTCGGGCGACATCTTCGCCGACCCGGGCATCTACACCTACATGGGGTACATGATCCTCTTCGAGTACCTGGGGATCGACTACACCTGGAGCACCTACGCCTCGGAAGGCGGCAACTTCGGCCTGTTCACCTCCGACAAGCTGATGAAGAAGCTCAACGCCAAGATGTACCACGAGGCCGAGCGCCTGGGCGTCAAGTGGATCCTCGGCGGCGAGTGCGGCCACATGTGGCGGGTCATCAACCAGTACATGCTGACCATGAACGGCCCGGCCAACTTCCTGGAGACCCCGGTTTCCCCGATTACCGGCACCAGGTTCGACGCCGCGGCCGGAACCAAGATGCTGCACATCACGGAATTCACCGCCGACCTCATCAAGAACAACAAGCTCAAGCTCGATCCGTACCGCAACGCCAACTACAAGGTCACCTACCACGACTCCTGCAACACCGCCCGGGGAATGGGCCTCCTGGAAGAACCCCGCTACGTCATCAAAAACGTGGTACCGGAGTTCTACGAGATGCCCGACAACGCCATCCGCGAGCAGACCTTCTGCTGCGGCGGCGGCGCGGGCCTCAACAATGAGGAGTTCACCGAGACGCGCCTGCGCGGCGGACTGCCCCGGGGCAACGCGGTCAAATACGTCCGCGACACCCACGGCGTGAACACCCTGGCCTGCATCTGCGCCATCGACCGGGCCACCCTGCCGCCCCTCTGCAACTACTGGGCCCCCGGCGTCGGCGTGTGCGGCGTGCACGAACTGGTGGGCAACGCCCTGATACTCGACGGCGAAAAGAAGCGGACCATGGACCTGCGCCAGAACCCGCTCCCCGGCTTCGAGGATGAGGAGGAGGAATAGCCATGTACCAGGGCAAATACATCATCCCCGGACTGATCGTCTTCGTGGCGCTGGTGCTCTTCCCGTTCGTCTTCAACGCGGGCAGCGCGCCTTTCGAAGTCAAGCTGGAACTCCCCAAAAACGCCTCGGAGTGCATCGAGGCCAAAGAGGTCATGCGCGCCCGGCACATGCAGATCCTGGACGAGTGGCGCGACAAGGTGGTCAGGGACGGGGTTCACGTCTTCGAGAACTCCAAGGGCCAGAAGTTCGACATCAGCCTGACCAATACCTGCATGGAGTGCCACACGGACAAGGCCAAGTTCTGCGACCGGTGCCATACCCCCGTAGGCGTGTCGCCCTACTGCTGGGACTGCCACAACCTGTCGCCCAAACAGGCTGGGCCCATTCCTCCGGTTTCCCAGGAAGCCGGCGGTCATTAGGCCCCCCGCGGGACACAACCTCTGAAAGGGGACCATCGATGAAAAGCAACAGAAGAAAATTCCTGAAGCTGGCCGCGGTTTCCGCCCTCGGGTTGGGAGCCGGACGGATCGGCTTTCTGGGCGACGCCCCGGCCGGCGCCATGGATATACCCACGGCGGCTGACTACAACGCGCCGATGGAGGCCAAACATTGGGGCATGGCCATCGACACCACCCGCTTCAACCAGGAGCTGGTGGACGTCTGCGCCAAGGCCTGCCACACCCAGCACAACGTCCCGACCATCCCCGGCAAAAAGGGGATCAAGTGGTTCTTTGGCGGCAACTTCGAGGAGACCTTCCCCACCGAGCACGGCCACTACCTGGCCGAGGACGTGGAGCACCGGGTCTACCCGCTTCTGTGCAACCAGTGCGAAGAGCCCATGTGCGTGCGGGTGTGCCCCACCCAGGCCACGTTCAAACGGGCCGACGGCATCGTGATGATGGACTTCCACCGCTGCATCGGCTGCCGCTACTGCATGGCCGGCTGTCCCTTCGGAGCCCGGAGCTTCAACTTCCAGGATCCCCGGCCGTTCATCAAGGACTTCAACCCGCTGTTCCCCACCCGCACCAGGGGCGTGGTGGAAAAGTGCAACTTCTGCTCGGAACTGCTGGCCCTGGGCAAGATGCCCGCCTGCGTGGAGGCCTCCGGCGGCGCGCTCATCTTCGGCGACCTGGAAGACCCCGAATCCGACATCCGCAAGATTCTGCGGGAGCGGTTCGCGTTGCGCCGCAAACCGGACGCCGGCACCGGCCCCAGCGTCTACTACCTGATGTGAGGTAAGCCATGATCGAGAAAGCACTTCGAGGCTCTCCGCGCTACTGGGGCCTGATCATCGGCCTTCTGTGCGTCATTGGGCTGGGGGCGGGCTTCTGGATGTTTCAGCTCACCAAGGGCCTGGTCATCACCGACCTAAGCCGCGACGTGTCCTGGGGCTTCTACATCGCCCAGCTGACCTACTTCGTCGGCGTGGCCGCCTCGGCGGTGATGCTGGTTCTGCCCTACTACTTCCACCATTTCAAAGACTTCTCCAAGATGATCATTCTTGGCGAATTCCTGGCCATCTCCTCGGTGCTCATGTGCATGCTCTTCGTGGTGGTGGATCTTGGGCAGCCCCAGAGGATGCTCAACATCATCTTCCACCCCACCCCGAACTCGGTGCTGTTCTGGGACATGATCGTCCTTAACGGCTACCTGTTCTTAAACGCCATCATCGGCTGGACGTCGCTTCAGGCCTACCGCAACAACATGGCGCCGCCCTCGTGGGTCAAGCCCCTGGTCTACCTCTCGGTGATCTGGGCCTTCTCCATCCACACCGTGACAGCCTTCCTGTACGCGGGCCTGCCCGGCCGCCACTACTGGCTCACGGCCATCATGGCCGCGCGCTTTTTGGCCTCGGCCTTTTGCTCCGGCCCGGCCATCCTTCTGCTCCTGACGCTTCTGGTCAAGCGCCTCACGGGCTTCGACCCGGGCAAGAAGGCCATCAACTCCCTGGCCACCATCATCACCTACGCCATGTGCGTGAACGTGTTCTTCTTCCTGCTTGAGCTGTTCACGGCCTTCTACAGCAACATGCCCGGCCACATGGCCCCCATCGTGTATCTCTTCAAGGGATTCGACGGGGACACGACCCTTGTGCCGTTTATGTGGACCGCGGCCATCCTGGCCATCATCTCCCTGGCCATGCTCATCCCCTACAAGATCCGCCAGCAGGGCCCGGCCCTGGTGACGGCGCTGATCCTTCTGGTCATCGCCTCCTGGATCGACAAGGGCATGGGGCTCATCGTGGCCGGTTTCGCGCCCAACCCCTTCGAGAAGGTCACCGCGTACCTGCCCACGGTTCCCGAGCTTGTGGTGTCGTCCATGGTCTTCGCCATCGGCGCCCTGGTGCTCACGGTGCTGTGGAAGGTGGCCCTGAGCGTGCGGGCCGAGGTCGAGGGCGGCAACATCAGCATGGTGGCCCCCAAGTCCGAATAGCCGCCATCTCCCTGAATTGAGACGGCCCGGTCCCCATGTGGGGCCGGGCCGTTTTTGCGCGGCGCGGGGAGCCTTTCCGTGGTCAGGCGGGACACCGGGGTTCCCGCAGCCGCAACGGGCGCGAATCAGGTCCCTTGCGTCGGGACGGATTCGCGCACGAAAAGAACCGGCGTCCGGCTATGCCGCAACACCTTCTGGGCCACGCCGCCAAGCAGCATGTCCATGAAACTGTTGTGCCCATGGGCGCCCATGACCACCAGGTCGTAGGCCCCGTCGGCCAGTTCCTCCAGAATGCGGCCGGCGGCATCCCCCATGACGATCTTGATCCGGGCGTGTGCCGCCGGACAATTCGGCGATCCGGTCACGCATTCCTTCGCGGCCTCGGCCACCTTGGCGCGGGCAAGCTCCTTGGCGCGGACCGTATTTTTTTCATTGAGCTCGCTCCAGGTGGCGGCGTCGAAATGACCCTCGATATCGAATCCCGATTCCTCGCTCATCATCTCCACCACATCGCGCACCACGTGCAGGATGGTCAGGGAGGCGTGATGGCGCTCGGCCTCGGCGACGGCGTAACGCAACGCCTGGCGGGCGCTTTCAGACAGGTCCGTGGCCAGGAGAATCCGGCGTATTGTGGGCAGCATGGCAAAATACCTCTCTTTTTCCGTCATGATATCGATGGAGCGCCGCCGATTCCCGGCGCACGCCCCTACGCGTTCGCCTGCCGCACGGCGGCCGTAACAGGTACCGGCCCGAAGATCCGGTCATTGAGCTTGACGTACCAGGCCGCGGACTGGACCTGGATGATGTAGGCCAGGGCCACCACCAGGGCGGCATCGGAACCGCTGGCCCCGAAGGCGTTCACGGCCACGGCCAGGGCGATGGACAGGTTGCGCATGACCGTGCCGTAGACCAGGGCGATGGCCGTGCCGCGCGGCAACAGCCAGCGTCCGAGCAGGGTCGAAAGCACGTAGTTCGCCCCGTAGATGATGCCCAGGGGCACAAGTATCTCCAGCAACAGCACCGGATTGGCGGCGATGGTCCCGGCCTTGAGGGCCAGGGCGATCATCACGATGCCCAGGACGCCGATGGTGGACATGGCCGGGAACCTCGGCCCGATGCGCTCCTTGAAGGTCTTTTGCCCGTAGGTCCGCACCAGGAAACGCTGGGTGGCGTAGCCTGCGGCCATGGGCAGAAAGACGATGAGCCCGATCTGCTGCATGACCCCGGCCACGTCCATTTCGATCCCGGCCCCGAGCAGGGCCCGGACGTAAAACGGCGTGGCCAGGGAGCCCAACGTCAGCCCGATGACCGTCATCTTGACCGCCGCCGCCACGTTGCCCTTGGCGAACCCCGTCCAGGAGATGGTCATGCCGCTGGTGGGCACCAGCCCCGCCAGGAGGATGCCGAGCACGAGGGCGGGCCGGTCCGGGAAAAAGAGCTGGGCCACGCCGAAGGCCAAAAAGGGGATAACCAGGAAGTTGACGGCCTGGGTGAGCAACTGGGCCCTGCCGTCGCCGCCGGAGAAAACCTCGCTGATTTTGAGCGTCACCATCATGGGATAGACCATGAGAAACGTGAACGGCAAAATCAGGCTCTTCATCCATGCCACATCGGCCAGAAGGCCCCAGACGAATCCCGCGACCATGGACATGGGGATGGCCAGCACGAGATTTTTCGATATGCGTTGCAACACGGACCACATGGCGCGTCCTCCCGGCTTGGCCGCCCGATGCCCGGACGGCCGTGGTTGTATCGGCCGTTCCGGCCCATTCTCCGGGATGCACCCTGCCTGACGAATCCCGGGCGCGCATTGATCCGGATCAAGGCATACGCGGATTTTCCAGGGCCCGGGTTTCCTTTGCCGCCACCCGCGCGTGGGCATGGAATGTGATGGACGGGACGCCGTTCCCGTTGTCGTGGCGGCCGGGAGGTGGACCCGGGCTGCCGCCTGGCGTAAGAGACAGGTATGATATCTTCCCGGCCAACAGGCCGGGACCGCATTCACGGCAACCAGGAGGACACCTATGCGAAAGGATGCGACGGCATGGAATCCCTATGTGGCGGGGGCGTTGTCCGGCCTGCTGGCCGTGGCGTCCGTGGCGGTCACCGGGAAGTACCTCGGGGCCTCGACCACCTTCGTGCGCGGGGCGGGCATGGCGGAACGGATCTTTTCCCCGGACGTGGTGACCAGCTTAAGCTACTACCTCAAGGAAAAACCCGTCATCGACTGGCAGTTCCTGTTCGTGACCGGCATCTTTCTGGGCGCGTTTCTGGCCGCCAAGCTCTTTCGCGATTTCAAGATCCAGGCCGTGCCCGACTCCTGGCGGCAGCGGTTCGGGCCGGGAGCCGGCCTGCGGGCCGCCGTCGCCTTTTTCGGCGGCATCATCGCCATGTTCGGGGCCAGGCTGGCCGACGGCTGCCCCAGCGGCCACGGCTTAAGCGGCCTGAGCCAGCTTTCGGTATCCGGCTTTTTGTCTGCGGCCGGATTCTTCCTGGGCGGCATCCTCATGGCCCGCCTCGTCTACGGGAGGAAATGACATGGAACTGCTCATCGGGCTTTGCACCGGCGTCGTTTTCGGCTTTCTGCTCCAGCGCGCCCATGTCCTGCGCTACGACAAGCAGCTCGGGGCGTTGCGGCTTCAGGATCTGACCATCGTCAAGTTCATGCTGTCCCACATCATCGTGGCCATGATCGGCATGTATCTTTTATCCGACCTGGGCCTGGCCAAGCTGTCCGTCAAGACCACGGTGCTCGGGGCCAACCTCCTGGGCGGGCTGATCTTCGGCCTGGGCTGGGGGCTTGTGGGATACTGCCCGGGCACGTCGCTCGGGGCTCTCGGCGAGGGCCGGGTGGACGCCCTGTCCGGCATCCTGGGGATGCTGGTGGGCGCGGCGGTCTTCTCCCGCTCCTACGACTGGCTTTTGACCACGGTCTACACCTGGGGGGACTACGGCAAGATCACCCTGCCGGGGGCGACCGGCCTGAACCACTGGCTGCTCATCGCGATCCTGACCGCCGCCTACGTGCTCATCCTGCGGTTTATCGAGCGCAAGGGGCTGTGACGCCCGCTGCGGCCGCGCTTTCGGCCTGACAGCAGCACGTTTCCCGCAATCCCTTCCCAAAGGAATCATTATGAATCGACACCCTTCCGCCCTGGAAATGCTTCAGAAAAAGGCCGTACAAATATGGGAGCGGGAGGGCCTGCTGCTCCAGCCCATCACGATCAAGGCCCGGACGCTGAGCACGCAGGAGGCCATCGGCGACCCCGAAGGGGACGACTTCCCCCTGCAAAAAGGCAAGGAACGGCTCATGGAGGCGGCGTTTCTCGGCAGCCGGGGCCAGGCCTTCACGGATCAGTTCGGGGATTTCTCGGGCAGCCTGGCCGATGTGGCGGCCATGCCCCTGGTCAACAATTTCCGCCGGGCGGTGCTGGTCTGCGCCGTCAACGCCACGGCGCGCCACCTCGGGCTGTGCGACCGGACCATCCACTGTCGCGACAAAGAGCCCGGGCAATGCGCCGAACTCTTCGGCGAGCACCTCAGCGCCCGCTTCGGCGCGCCGCACATCGCCCAGGTGGGGTTTCAACCCAAGATCATCGAGGCCCTGGCAAAGCGCTTCGAACTGCGGGTGCTGGATCTCGATCCGGACAACATCGGAACGGTTCGCCACGGCGCGCCCATCGAGGGACCGCAGCAACAGGACGAGGTGCTGGCCTGGGCCGATGTGCTGGTGGTCACCGGCACCACCCTGGCCAACGACAGCATCGGAGGATTTCTCGGGGAAAAGCCGGTGGTCTTCTACGGCACCACCATTGCCGGGGCCGCCGCCCTTTTGGGACTTGAACGCTTCTGCGCCTTGGCCGCGTAGGTCTGGCGACGGACGGGCTTGGGCTAACGGCCGGAAAAAGGGCTCATGGCCGGGGCGGCATCCCGGGCGGAAGCTCCTCCGGGCTCGCGCCCAGACGCAGCACCCGGGCCTTTACGCCCGGCAGGCCCTGCCGGAGGCGTTCGGAGAAGTCGGCCCCCTGGCCAACCGACTCCGCCTTGGCGTTCACGTGGCTGGCGACCCTGAGCGCCTCGAAGGACATGCCGTCCTCAAGCGCGCCCAGTTCGTAGGCATACAGCGGCGTATACCCTGAGAGCAGGATCTTCCAGTTGTAGCGGACCTTGCCGCCGAAGGCCCGGAAGTGTCGGATCACGTTGGTGGTGCAGTTTGTCGTCAACGTGTTGTAAAATTTCGGATTAGCATGTAATCCATTCATTTCCTTGGCATATTCCAAAAACAGCTTTCGTGCGTTTTCCGGCGGCACCCGGGTGCGGTAGATGTACACATCCTCGGGCGGATTCCGATAGCCGGTGCGGAGGCGGATCAGATCCCGCTCGTCGCCTGCCACATAGACCAACTCATATTGCTTGAAAAATCCCTTGAGCGAGGAATAGGCCTCGCCCACCTCCTTGCGTGTCTCGATGGACAGGCACAGATAGTCCTTGCCGGCGAACCCGAAGCTGAGCATCACGTGGGCGATGGCCTCCCCCATCCAATAGACCGTGATCAAGTCAACGGAATCCAGGGTGTCCAGATCGAAGGTCTTGTCGTAGTAGGCCGGCTCGTAGTCGGTCTCGGTGCGGTAGGTAAAATGGCGGATGTTGCGCACCGTGACCATGTTCCCATTTTGCTCGACAAAGGGAAGAACTGCCACGTCGCCCTGCCAGTTGCGGTCGTTGGAGGGCGGAATGGCCGCCCACCACACCACGAACAGCCCGAAGCAGGCCAGATAGGCAGCCAGGGCCGCCCGCTTGCGCCGGGAGAGGGCGAAGGCCGCAGCCGTGGCCGCTACGATGCCTATGGCCAACGCCATGCGCAACGCCTGGCCCGGGAGGTCGGACCAGTACACGGCCAGGGCGGCCCAGGCGGTCATGAGCGTGACGGCCGGTACGGCCAGGGCCGTACCTAAGACGTGGTGGCGACGCATGGGGTCCTCACGACGGCAGGCGTCTGGTTCGTCTCCGGCCGACACACGCCTGCGCCCTGTCATGCCGGATCATCCTGGAGGCAGTGGGCCACAGGCCTGATGCGCCCGGCGACGCTGTCAGGGCTGCAAAGCCCCGCGCCCAGGCGCATCGTCGCCCAGGTGCTCCAGCAGGATGCGGCGGACTTCCCGGATGGCCAGGGGGTGCTCCTGGACGTTGTGGCCCGAATGCACCACCAGTTCCGACTCGGCTCCGTCCAAATGTGAGCTTTCGTACGGCACCACGCCGTCCGTGCCGCCGGGTTTGGCCTCGCGTTCGTTGCCGATGATGGAATGATAGGGAACCTGGATTTTTGCGTTCACGAGATACGCCAGGGTCGGATTTTTCGGCGACAGGGAGTCGATGCCCGTGGGCAGGGAGCCCATCTGCATGAAGGCCTTCGAGGCATGCGCGGCCCGTTTCTGCCCCAATTTGGCCAAGACCCCGGTCGTAGTCTTGAGCAACGTCGTTGGCAGGGTCACCAGGGCCCTGCCGATGCGGCCGATGGTGCCCATGGCCATCCCAGCCCCCCGGTGCGGCGTGGCGATGAACACCACCCGCGACACGGCGGGTTGCGGCTCGAAGAAAAATATCCTGGCCAGAAAATCCCGTTCATCCGGCGTGATGTCGATCTCCTCGAGGCTGACGCCGGAGAACATGTCCCACAGGCCCGTGCCGCTGGACTCCACCATGGTTTTGCTCAACAGGCCGCCCATGCTGTGGGACACGATGACCATCTTGTTGAACTGCGCGTCCCTGCCGTCCGGATCGAAGGTCATCCGCACCCGCCTGATGGAGTCGCGCAGGGTCGCAGCCGAATACAGGACAGGATTTCCCGTCGGATACTTGAAAAACCAAAACTGGTAGCGACGGCGCAGGACCGGGTCGCCCATAAGCCCGTTGAGCATGCTCACCCAGGTCTGGGGCGAGGACATGAGTCCGTGCACAAAGACGACGGGAATCTTGTCCGGCTGATAGGGCTGCAACATGTAAAGGCCCTGTTGCGAGGCCATGGCCTCGGGGTCCATGAGCCCTGCAATGCCCTGTGGCGAAGGAGCGTTGGCGATCATGTACGCCAGGGGTGTCGTGAGATCGGTCTCCAGGGGCACGGACACCTCGCCCAGGCGCAATGTATCCGTCCGCATGGGATCATACAGTTCGAAATCGGCCAGAAACGTGTTGCCGCTTTCGGGTTCCGGCTTGATGCGCAAAAACGCGGTGGCCGCGTAGGTCTGCTCGATGGTCGGCAGAAACCGGTCCTCGGGCCGGGTGTCCTCCTGTTGCGGCGGCTGCTTCCGGATAAGGGCCATGGGGACGCCGAGCCCCGGATTGACGTTGTGGGTGTCCAGCCCGCCCACCTCGTATTCGTAGGCCAGCTTGAAGCCGGCGAATTCCTCCGGCTGCCAGGACAGATCCGATAGACGCCGGTCGAGCACGATGGACCCGCACAGGACCGGCAGCTTGCGGCCATGCTCATACCGCAGGCCGGCTTCCCGGGCGTACAGGAGATACCTGGCCAGGGAGCGGTTATAGAATTGGGCGGCCACACGCGAATAGGGATGGTACAGGTTGGCGCTCGGGTTGCTTTTCAGATTGAAGAGATACAGGGAGGCGTAAAGGACGCAGGAAAGGTGCCGGACGGCGGCGTCCTCGGGGATGCCCTTGCTGCGCGCCGCTTCGAGATGGCTCAATTCCATGAGCGCAAACAGGGTGTCGCCGTAAGGGTCGTCGCGGTACTGGGCGTCGAGCATGGTGATGAGCCCCACGGGGTCGCTCTTCCAGAAAGCCTCCAGGTCGCGTTGCTTGAGAAAGGCGAGGGTGCGTTCCGACGGCCTGTCGGAAGTCAGCGCGCTGCGGTCGAAAGACTCGACGCGCCGATTCAGGTCCACGTGCCGGACCGTGATCGTGGAACACCCGGCGCCAAGGATGGCCATACAACAAAGGAGCATGGCCACGCCAGGCAGGAATCTTGAAACAGCGGCATCGTCCCCACATCCGGCCTTGCCGCAAAAAAAGTTCATCACCATGTTTTCCGCCCTGTTTGGATAGCATTCCGTACGAGAAGCTCCTCTCCCTGTCCCCATTCGGAGATATCTAAAGACTCTCTGGCATAAAATCCAGCGGAGAAAAGAATAGACGTCCTCGAGGCGGGGTCATAAAAAA
>LNQE01000012.1_pt1 | contig 16160 bp, 15 predicted proteins | sample 603111 | NCBI WGS metagenome assembly LNQE01 (sample SAMN04260313, study PRJNA301899) | hydrocarbon metagenome | isolation source: hydrocarbon-contaminated ditch | place: Germany: Bremen | collected 1998
GGGTTCGGCGGGGGATGCCCGGGGGATGACCTCCCCCTTTTTGGGGGTTGGGATGCTATGGACAATATGGACACAATGGACAGAATTGCCCCCGGATTGAATTGTGTCCATTCTGTCCATTCTGTCCATAGGCTCCGAAGCCCCAAAATGAGCAGCGTCGATGGCGGCCCACTTCTCCGCGAAGCTCATGTCCGTCACCTCCATGTCAGGGGGTTCGTCACATAGGCCGCGCTCGGCTTCCGCCCGGGTCCGGTACGCGAGGCATCGGACTGCCGGATGAAAGCCCGTTCCTCCAGAAGCGCCAGCCCCGGGTTGACCTGTTCCATCGTCGGGAAGCGCCCCCGCACGGCCCGTAGCGCATCGCGTCCGGAGAATTGCTCCACATGGTCGCGGACAATCCATTGCAGGATTGACCTGGCGCACTCCATGGCGGGGTTGCTCCCCATGAGCGAGTAAGCGGCCTTGGCATGTTCGGCCAGGATTCCGGCCACAGATAGGGCGGCCCTCATCGTGTCGCCCGCGAGGGGATGCAAATGCGGTTCGGGGGTCACCGCCACATGGAACAGCCCCGCCAGCCGCACGGCCTGCCCCGGAAACTTGCCGCCCCAATCTTTCATATGTTCGAACTCGCCCCCTGGCCGGAGTTCCATTTCCACCGCCTTGTCGAAACTCATCCACCGGGAAAGGGCGTCCGGGTCCAGGCGCACCACATGGGCCGTGTTTTCGCCGTGTTCGTCCACAGCCCACGGAAGGGTCAAAATCCTGGTGATGATGGCCGTCCAGGCGTCGGCAATCGCCGTCGGGACCGGGAGTGTTTCGCCACTCCGGTATCCCAAGAGGCTTTGCGGCATGAAATACAGGAACCGCCCCACAAGGCCCCGCCCCCTGAATCCGGGCTTGTCCGCGAGGCCGCGCACCACGTCGGGTTGGGGGGAAATGACCAACGTGAGGTGTGGGTTGTCCAGGGAAACGGCCTCCCGCCCCCGCCTGTCGATCTGGCAGGATTCCCCGTCCCAGAACTTCAACACCGCGTCCAAATTCGGGACGTTATGGGAATAGCGCCCGGCCAGGGTGTCGAAGATGCCGCCCTCGGCTTCCAGAAGCCCGATGCGCTCCCCGTGCTTCTCCATGAGCGCCCCAAGGGCCTCCGGCGTGAAATCATCCGCCAGAAGTCGCGGCCATGCGGGCACCTCGGGCAATTCGCGCTCCAATGCCTTGATTTCCTCAATGGCCTCCCGCCTCGCCTCGGGGGTTGCTGATCTGGCCGCAGCCGCCCGCTTGGCCTCGATGACCTTCTCCATGGTCCGGCGCTCGGATTCGGCGGCCTGGATATGTTCGGCGGCCCCCAGGCGGGCTTGCTTCCCCCACTCTATTAAGGGGCGCTTGCACGCCTCCACCGTTGCGGATTTTCTCTCTCCGGGCGGCAAGGGGCACAGGGCATAGATGTTCACCCCCACGGAATAGCCGTCCTTGACCTGGATGCGGAACTTGCGTTGCGCGGCCACGGCCAGCGTCCCAAGGGCGTTGCACAGGGCAAGCTCGAAGGGCACCTGGATGGCTTCGGCCACGGCCAGGGAGAAGTCCTTGATGATGCCCGGGATCAGGTCCGGCGGGATCGGGGGCGGGAGGTGTTCGTCAAACGGGATCGGGGCGCAATCTTCAAGGGGCGCTTCCACCACCTCCGGCTCCCGGGCCTCGGCCAGTTGCGTTTTGACAGTCTCCATGCCTTCGGCGGTAGCCAGGTCATTGAAGTCCGATTTCCCGGCATGGTCCGTGAACCTGGGCACGGCCACTTTCCCACCAACGGCTCTGGCGGCCTCGGTTGCCTTCGCGATACCGGGGTTGCCGTCGGTCTTGTGGTCATCGTCCGCCACCAGGATAATTTCCCGGGCGGGATACTTCTCCCGCGCCATGACGGCCACGGCCATGAGATTGCCGCAGTTGAAGGCCGCCAGGACCGTTTCCCCTGTCGCGCCGTGGACGGTCAGGCCGGTAGCCAAGCCCTCGACGACGTAGAGCGCCCCCTTGCCGCCCTTGATGGCGAAGTAGCCGCCCGCCACCTGCCCGCCGGTCATGAACCGCTTCCCACCGTCCGCCGCGATGAATTGCAGGGACATGACCGCGCCGGTTTCGTCGAGGACCGGCACCACCAGTCGCCCGTCCCGGGCCAGACGCAGGCCGTCCACCGGGGGCACGCCCTTTTTGACCAGATAGGGATGATCCGCCCGGCAGGCCGGACAATCCGCCAGGATGCGCTTTGCCCGCCCCCGGGCCTCGGTATAGCGTCGGTCTTCTTCGGCCTGCCGGGCGGCCTTGTCGCGCTCCATACGGGCCTTGAGGACTGACCGGTCTTCAGGGGTCAGCCTCGCCCCATCCGTGGCGGTCCAGGTTTCCTTGTCGCCGCTTCGGAAGTTTTGATACCAGCCCGAGGCCGGGGGATCGGGATGGAAGACGTAAGCCCCATCCTGGCCGTGTTCCTTCCCGGTGGTCCCGCACCTGTGAAGTTGGCCGTCAGAAATGACCTGATCCACCACCAGTCCGTGGGCATGGAGAAAGGCCCGAAACTCGCCGGTCACATCGGACGCACTTTTGCCGTCCCGGGCCATGCCAGGGAAAACGCCTCCCCGTCCTTCATCGGTGGGGGATGCGGCGTGGGCATCCATTAAGCGGCCCGGGAGGGGTCCACGACGTGGGCGGCCACGAAAGCGTCGAGGTCTTCCAGGCGATACCGGACAGACCGGCCCATTTTGACAAAGACCGGCGGCAGGTGATTCATGCGCCGGGCCTGCATGGTCTTGACCGAAAGGCCGATGTAGGACGCGGCTTCCTTCTCACCAATGAGGACTTGAGGCATGGCGAGTTCCCCTTTTCCGCTCGTAGGCGGGGTTGGGGGGCGAGGTTGTCCATGTGGTTGTCCACGTTGGCCACGAGGGCGTCCACGTTGGCCAAGTGGGTCCAAATGGATCCAGGCAGGGATTTTTCCCTTGTCAAGACCGGCGGGGAAAGGATACGAGGTAGTTGGTGTTGTTCTACCGTTGACGACGTTGGCGCGTCGTTGACCCTTGTTCCCGCCGGGGCCTGGAAACTTTCCTCGCCCCGGTTTTTTTGAAAGATGTCCTTATCAACAATTTTTTCAGCAAGTTAGAGGCATTAAAAGCGGACCATCCCTTTCGATCCCTTGCGCTGTCTCAAGACTACCCGATTTTGCTACACAGGCCAAGAGCCTACCCCTCGCTACCATCATGAGTTCTGCACCCCCCTCATTGCTGTCCGCTTGATCCATAAAGGGGAATCCGTATTTTTCAACAGCAATTATTTTTTTCAGTCCTTAAAATAGCGAACGCCTCACCCGCCACGTCGGACGCCCGCCGCATGGCATCGTCCCGCAGGTGCGCATACCTCCGGGTCATGGCGGCGCTCTTGTGGGTCAAGAGTTTTTGCAGGGTCAGCAGGTCCACCTGCCCGGAGGACGCCAAGGTGGATGCGAAGAGGTGCCGCAGGCCATGCATGGGGCGAAACTCCGCAGGCAGTCCAGCACGGGCCTTGATCCGGTTGCTTGCCACCTGAATGGTCACGCGCCGTTTTCCGCCCTGACCGGGAAAGACGTAGGGCGTTCCCTCCACATGCGGGTGTGATTCGAGTACGGCCCGGGCCGCGTCGTTCATGGGAATTTTTTGGCTCTGTCCGCCCTTGGGATGGCGGATATGGATGAAGCCGCGTTCAAAATCGCAGTCCCGCCATTCTAATTTGAAAAGCTCCCCCCTCCGCATCCCTGTGAACAGGGCCAGCCTCATGAAATTGGCGGCCTGGATGTTCGGTTCGTCCTCGATAGCCTGGATCAACCGGGCCAACTCCTCGGGGTCCAAGTCTTCCGTGGTTTCGTTGTCCACCTTGGGCATGGTGATGGTCAGCTTGCGCGGGTCCGGGGCATCGCACAACCCCTTTTGGACGCCAAACCGGATGATACGCTTCACCAGGGCCAGGACGTGCTTGGCGGTTTGAGCGGACTTTCCCTGCTTGAGCAGCTTTATCCGGAGGCGGTCCATGTCCAGGGTCAGTATCTCCGTGGGGAGGCGTTCCCCGAACACTGGCGCGACGTACTTCTGGAAACGGCAGTCATCGGTCTTGAGGGCGTGACCGGCGGGGCGATGCGCCTTGTACTCGCCCCACAGGCGGGCCAGGGTCCAGCGGTTGGCATCGGCATCCTTTTGGGCGCGTTCGGCCTCCCGGCGCTCCGTGTTGGGAAGTTCCTTCCCGTCAACACGCTTTGCCCGGATGCGCGACGCCTTGGCCGGGGTCATGGCGTCCTGGTACTGGCGGCCTGCCTTTTCCTCGACCACGCGCCCGTCGCGGCGGTACACGACGTAATAGACCCTTTCCGCCCTGTCGCCTGCGACGGCACGGGCCTCGACGTAGTAGACGCCGGGATATTCAGTCTTGAACCGTTTCATGGCGGGCATAGCCGACAACCTCCGGGCAAATCGTTCCCAACACTATTCCCAACACGCAAGGCCAAAATACAGGGAAAATGAGGGGGGTCAAGAGGAAGGGAAGGATTAGAAAGGTAGTGATATTAGTGGAGTATAGAAGTATGGAGAAATAGAAAGAAAAGTATGTTAACGGCCTCTCACGCCGATAACACCGGTTCAAACCCGGTTGGGGACGCCAAGAAAATCAAGGGCTTCGGAGAAATCCGAAGCCCTTTTTTCGTTCTGGACACATCCCGGACACATATTCCGGAATCGCACCGGTGTCCTAGACCGACATGGACGCTTCCCTTCTCCTTCTCCCGTGCAGGACCGAATTCAAAGCTTCGCGGGCTTGTGGTAAACTCAACCCGTGGAGGTACCTCGCAGTCGCCGTCGGGGACGTGTGGCGTAAGATTGCTTGCAGGACGCTCACAGGTTGACCTTCCCGGTAGAGAATCGATGCGGAAGATGTCGGATCTCGTGATAGCTGAAAGGCCTGATCCCTGCTTTCTCACAGAGCTTTCCGAGGAAGTGTGCCGATTCACAACATGCTGGCCGTAGAATTCACGGCAGAATTTCTCCTCGCCAAAGTTGGTGAACACGAATTCGGATTGCACCGGACGCAACCCAATCCACGACTTCAGGGCCGCAGCAAGAGTATCCGTCATCGGCACTGCCCCCCCGGAGAAATCCCAGGTGAAGGTCCGCTTGTACGGGATCGACACCCCCGAGAAGGGTCAGGCTTTTGGCGCAAAGCGTGCGAACTTCATAAAGTGACGGACTTGGGCTTGCCATTTGTAAAATCATGGTGGATATTAAGCAAATGCAAATGCTGAGTTGGATTTGGAAAGATTTTCTACTTCAACGCTCGTCAATATATTTTGCCCAAATGGTCAACAAATAAATGAATAGACGCATCTGAATGATATGAGCAAATACCAGCTCGTACATTTTTCCTCACTAACCCCCCAGTGGATCATTCACTGCATGGGATTGCTCATCATCAGCGTCGTGATGGGTGGCAACCTCGTCATCGATCACCGCCGCCTCGAATCGAATGAGAAGGAACTGCTACAACTTCAGACCCAGGTCGTTCAGAAGGTACTCGACGAAAACCTGGCAGCCCTGGATGCCACACTGCGGGATATCGGGGAACATGCCTTTGATGAGGGCTCGCAGACGGATCTCGACCATCGATTAACCCTTCTCACAATGGCCCTCTCAGGTGTTCGGACGCTCACTATCATGGATGCCGCTGGCGTCATTCGGGCCTCGAACCGTGCCGAACTCCTGGGTATCAATGCCAGCCAACGCGACTATTATCGGGCTCTTGCGTCCAGCACGGATCCAAACCTTCTCTATGTGAGCCCGCCGTCAAAGACCTCCCTCGGCACGTACACCATCATCCTGAGCAGACGCATGACTGGCAAAAACGGGGAATTCACCGGCATCGTCAACGCTGCCCTGGATCCTGCCTACTTTGCCCCGCTCTTGTCTTCGGTGCTCTATGCCCCAGATATGTGGGCGGCACTGGTCCATGCCGATGGTACCGTTTTCATGATACTCCCCGAAAACACAGATGTCGTAGGGGTTAACTTGGCCAAACCAGGAACTTTGTTTAAAAGGCATCTTGAAAGCGGCTTACAAGCCAATGTGTTCTCCGACAATGTATACCTCACAGGAGAGTATCGCTTCCTCGCGCTGCGAACGATCACTCCTTCAAATATCTCCATGAGTTCACCACTCATCATCGGGATATCCCGTGATGTCGAGACCGTATTCACAGAATGGAGAAGTACAGCCATATTGCAGATCATCTTTTTAGCCGGTGTGATATTGTCCTCATCCTTGCTGCTGGGCGGTTTTCAGAGACGGCAACGGGCAAATGAACGAGAACTCGCCCAGGCGTCCCACGCTCTGGTCGAGCGGAACCGATTCATCCGCACGGTAACCGACAACATCCCCGGATTGGTAGCGTACTGGAACTCGGACCTGCGTTGCGAATACGCCAACAAGGCCTACTTGGAATGGTTCGGCAGGACCGACGAGCAGATGCGGGGCATAACCATCCAGGAGCTTTTCGGAAATACTCTCTTTGTGAAAAACGAACCTTATATTCGGGCGGCCCTGCGTGGTGAACCACAGGTATTCGAGCGTACGCTCACCAAGGCCGACGGAACCGCAGGACACACTCTTGCCCGGTACATCCCGGATGTCGAAAACGGCAAAACCCTTGGATTTTACGTGCTTGTTTCAGACGTGACCGAACTCAAGAACACCCAGGCGGAGTTGGAACAGCGCATCCAGGAACTGGACCTTCTGGCCACCACAGACGCTTTGACCGGCATAGCCAACCGGCGCCGGTTTCTGGAGCGAACCAGGGAGGAAATCGCCCGCTGCAAGCGATATGGCACCTCTCTGATCTTCTTGATGATGGATGTTGATCATTTCAAAACCGTCAACGACACGTACGGCCACGACGCCGGAGACCGGCTGCTCAAGATGCTGGCCACGACCATGAAGGACACGTTGCGTGTTACGGACATGGTCGGCCGGCTCGGCGGCGAGGAGTTCGGGGCTCTACTCATTGAGGACACTTCAGAAAGCGCCGACGCCGTAGCCCGAAGACTGCACGAGGCTCTGCGCAACGCCTGTATCCTGACGGAGACGGGGCAGGAGATCTGCTTCACGGTGAGCATGGGACTGGCCGAGTTCGAGGAGGGCGTGGACTCAGCAGAGGAACTCATGCGTCGAGCCGACACGGCCTTGTATCATGCCAAGAGGACCGGCCGGGATCGCATCTGCTGGCACGGGGAATGCCAGACCCAAGTCCAGCCGAGCCCGGGATCCTGATCCTGTCCTATCCAGGTCGGATGCGCGACACAGGCAGTGGAGTTCTCGTGAATACGGGGCTGCAAAATATCGAGAACTTCAGTCAAAGTCCGGGTTTCCCTCCCCCATACTCGACGCATTCCTCGGTCCATCTTCAGGCACAAGATCTCCCCGAAATAGCTGTTGCAATACGTTTGCAGGAATATATTCAAAGCGATTGACAATTCTGAAGTGGTCGCGAAAAATTGACAGTCGGTTACGCTATGGTCCTTACGCGAGGAGGACGGTTTCCGATGTCCACGTGACGGAAGTTTTCGGCTGAGTATAAGGCCAAGATGGCGCTTGAAGCCCTGTCCGGCGAGTTGGCCTTGAGCGAGTTGGCCAGCACGTACGACGTACACCAAACGGTGATCGCGTGCTGAAAGACTCAGGCCACGAAAGGTATGGTGGCGTCCTTTTCCGGGAAAATGGCGGCCGTGGAAAAAGATGCCGCTGCCCAGATCAAGGAATTGCACGCCAAGATCGGCCAACTCACGGTGGAAAAGGATTTTTTAGAGCGAGCCTTCGCTAAACGGTGCGTCGCCAGCGAAGGCGCAGGATGGTTGATCGTGATCATCCTCGGCTCAGTATTTCCCGTCAGTGCCGGATGCTCGGGCTGGCCAGGTCAACATGGTATCATCGCCCCACGGGTGAAAAGGTCGTAAATCTCGAGCTGATGCAGCGTATTGACGAGCAATTTTTGGAAACGCCGTTTTACGGGTCACGCCAGATGTAACGGCACGTGAACAATCAGGGCATCGCGGTGGAGCGTGCCCGCGTCAAGCGCTTGATGCGCAAGATGGGGCAGATGGCCATTTATCAAAAAACAAGAACCAGCGTCCCGCATCATGAGCACAAGGTTTACCCGTACCTGTTGCGTGGTTTACAGATTGATCGGCCGGATCACGTGTGGTGCGCCGATATCACGCATGTTCCAATGAATCGAGAATTCCTGTATCTGGTGACGATCCTGGACTGGCACAGCCGGGCGATGCTGTCCTGGTGATTGTCCAACACCATGAATGCTGGTTTCTACGTGGCCGACTTGGAAGAAGCCATGGAGAGATATGGGGTTCCGGAAATCTTCAACACGGACCAGGGGTCGCCATTTACCAGCCAGGAATTCACCCAGCCTTCACTGACGCCGACGTAGCCATTTCCATGGATGGCAAGGGCCGATGGATGGACAATGTCTTCATCGAATGCCTGTGGCGCTCGGGGAAATGGGAGTGCATCCACCTGCGAGAGCTGGAAACCGGCAGCCAGGCCCGGCAGGCGCTTGGAAACTGGGTCCGTTCTTACAATGAGCAGCGACCGCATACGGCTTTTGACGGTCGTCGGCCCATGGATGTATACCGAGAAGGACAATCGGCCTCGAAGGCGGCATGAGCAGCAACCGGACTAGAGCTTATCCTCGCCGCAAAACTGTCCAAGCATCCGGGGCCACCTCAGATAAGACGCCCGCCGTATCGCGCCGACGAAGCGGATTTGCGGCGTTTCGAGGCCCAAACGCGGGAGTTCCCGCACAACATGCATTGAGGGACATGAAGCATGGACTGGAAGCTTTTGGCCACAACCTTCGCCACGCTGTTCGTGGCCGAACTGGGCGACAAGACGCAACTGGCCTGCGTGCTCCTGGCCGCCGATTCCAAAAAGCCCTGGACCGTTTTTGTGGGCTCATCCCTGGCCCTGGTGACCGTCAGCCTCATCGGCGTGCTGTTCGCCACCCTTATCTGCCAGTACATCTCCCCTGGGATCATGAAAAAAGTCGCGGCCGTGGGATTTGTGGTCATGGGCACGCTCATCTATTTCGACAAACTGTGAGGCGGACATGGACGACGGCGCCCAGCCCCTGGATCTGCGCGGCATGTGCTGAGGGGTCGGCATGGAGATAGGTTGGTATCTCCGCTTATCCCGCAGCAACCGCTTGGAATTTTGGACGAAGAAAGAGGCCTTGGCGATCCTGGAGGATCAGGCGGCCACGGTGTCCGGATGGAAGCTGTCCGTGGCCGAGGCCGGGGACCATCTGGTGGGGGTCTTCACCCGCGCCTGACGCCCTGCCCTCGAAATCCAACGCGGCGAACTACGCAGAGGGCACTTCGAAAGCGTCCTTTTCTTGAAATACTGCGTGGCGTTACGTGGAGCGGTACTCGCGTCATTCCCATGCCGTGCGGGTATTGGGAGCCGCGATGCACTATTTAGACGGAGGGTTTTTTTCCAGATGACACGCGAGGGCTCATTTCCGGGGCGCTCCATCCCCCTCGCCACGTCGTCTTTATCCCGATCGGCCGTTTGTGCCCTGGGAGGCCCACAATATCAGGTGGTAGCCCCGGGAGCCGATATTCTGAACGATCTCCTGGTATTTCGAGGCGATGGCCGATGTTTCATCCTCTTTTTCCCGTGACATGCGCAAGAATTTGACCTTGCCCAGTTCCTCCCGGATACCCTCGGGAACGGCATCGAACGCGTCCCGTTCCCGCAAAAACAGATAGGCGGTGGGATTTTTCCGGCTTTGGTGGATGGCGAAATGCATGGCCTGCTCCGATACGGCTTATTCCCTGCCCGCTGCGTCCTCGCGGGCCGCAACGGTATCCAGCATGACGAAATGTCCCAGTTCGGCCTGTCCGTCGCCGCTCAAAACGGCGGTGGAATCGGTCTCCGTGCTCCCCGTGACCCTGGCCCGGCCGACGGTCAGCCCGGCCTCGTTTTGCACGCACACCAGGGCACCCGGCTCCACGCCGTGATCCTTCCCCAGCCCGAACGATATCTGCAGTCCCTCGGGGGATCGCTTGATCATATATATTTCGGCTTTTCCTCTTGCGGCCATGTCCCGCTCCATTTTTTTGGCGAGAAAAAAGACCGTTGACCCGCACAGGATCGCCAGCGGCAAAAGCCAGGCGGCGGTGGCATACGGGTGAAACCCCACATAGCGTGTGACATAGGAGGCGGCATTGGCCCGCAGGCCCGGCGCGTCGGCATAGACCCGGAAGGTGAACGTCAGGGCGGGGTGGGGTTTTTCCTCCGTCGCCCCGCGCACGGTCACCGTGTACTTTCCGGCTGCGGCGTCTTTGGCCGCAATGGCCTCGCCCTTCCACATGAAGCCGCCCATCCAGAACCCCTTGTACGTCGATTCGGGGTGAAGCTGTACGGCGCCACGCTGTCCTTCAATGATCATATCCTTGATTTCCGCCGTGTCCACGGGCATGGGGCCGTTCACCACCATGGACTCGCCCGGGAGCATGTCGTAGGTGTTGAATTCCTGCCGCAATTGCGAGGTCAGGCCGTCGATGACGCACAAGGCGATGATGGCCATGCACAGCCCGCCACACCGGCTCGCAATGCTCCGCAGGGTTCCAACCGCTTTTCCATTCATGATTGCGTCGATTCCACCTGTATCTCTTTTTCGCGCAGAAGCCGCACGGAAACATACCCCGCGATCAGGGTGGGCACAAGCATGGAAAAGAAGCTCTTCATGAAGGTGGAGGTGAACACGTCCGGGTTGGCGTTGGCCAGGTACATGGCCACGCAGACCTCGGCCAGGATCAGGACATCCACCGTGATCACGGCGATTTTCTGCCTGGTGGTCAGCTCTCGGGCGGGAAGCTTGGTTTCGGCGTTCATGACGTCCTCCGTCCGTTTGTCCTTTTATGGCCCGCCCGGCCTGGCCACGGTGGCCGGGCGGACCGTTTCAAGGAGGGGTTACTTCTTGTAGATGTCGGTCTTGGTAATGTTCATGAACCGCAGGGCCTTGCCATCTTCCTTGTAGTAGATGCGCACTTCGTCGCCGGCCTCCCACTCTTCCGGAGGATACTTCAGGAACTCCTCGGCGACCTGGACCACGGCATACATCTTCTGCCGACCGGAATAGATGGTGATGGTTCTCTTTTCCTTATCCACGATGGGGAAAGTCTTGTCCTTGACCAGGGGATCCTCGCGGCCGACACCCATCTTCTTTTCGATGACGGTGAACGGCACATGCGCAAAGTTCTGAATCTCGGGATCGTAGATGTACAGGTCGTTCTTTTCCATATCCAGCTTCAGCCGCCCCCCGGCCTTGGGCTCGGGCCCCACTTCCATGGGATCCGTGGGCAGGCTGTAGGTCAAGGGCGGCAGATACGAATAGTCCGGGTTGAGCGTGTCGATCTTCTTGTCACGGATGATGGTGACGATCTTTTTTTCCTTGTCGAAGGCCACAACCCGTCCCTGATCCACCTTGCCGTACTCGCCGCAGCCCAGGATGAACATCACCGGGAGGGCGAGGAGCAGGTTCAACCACATGCGTCTCATGGATTCCTCCTTGTCGCTTCTTTGTTGTCCTCGTTTCGCCGTCCCGATCAGCCCCGGGCCTTCTTCATGGCGATTTCCCGCTTGGCGCCCTGCACCATCTTCACGGTGATGTAGGCCGACAGGGCCACCACCAGGCCGTTGATCAGCCAGGTGGCCATGATGTCCGTGGCCGCCTTGGTCTCGGGGAGGTAGTTGGGGATGAGCTTCAGAATGATGGAGATGATGCAGCCGATGACCGCCAGGCCGAAGGCGATGCGGATGCCGTAGCCCTTGATGTACTTGGTGGCCACGGAGCCGACCTGGGCGCCCACGGACGCGCCGACCAGCATGATGATGGCCGCCACAAGCTCGGTACGGCCCTTGTAGGTGTAGGAACCCGCGCCGTAGAGGCCGGAGATCATGACCTCGAAGAGGTCGGTGCCGACGGCCACGTGGGTCGGGCAGCCAAGAAGATAGATCAGGGCCGGCATGCGGATAAGTCCGCCGCCGATGCCCAGGATGCCGGCCAGCCAGCCGGTGAGGAAGGACACGAAGATGGGCAGCCAGGCCGAGCAGTAGATCCCCGCGACGTTCAAATGCACCATGGGCGGGATCTTGATCTTGTGCAGGGTCTTGTGCCACTCGATGCCTGTGGCCAGCTTGTCCACTTCCTGCCCGGCGGCGGCGGCGGCGCGCTGCTTGGCCCTGCGCTTGGCCACGTCATGGAAGACCATCCAGGCGATGAAGACCAGGAGGACGAGGTAGATGTAGCGGACGACCTTGTCCACGCTGCCCAGGCGTTCCAGCCACATGATCATCTGGGCTCCGACCTCGAAACCGGCCACGGTGCCCACGATCATGATCATGCCGAGTTTGTAGTCCACGTTGCCGAACTTGCCGTGCCGCATGGTGGAAATGAGCGACTTTCCGGCCATGTGCGCGATGTCCGTGCCGATGGCGAAGGCCATGGGAAATCCCAGGATGTTCAGGCCCGGGGTGACCATCCACGCCCCGCCCATCCCGAAAAATCCGCCGATGATGCCCACGCCGACGCCGAGGATGATAAGCCCCGGCCAGAATATTTTCACGCCCGCGATGGGCATGAGGATGTATAACCAGTCCATTCTGTTGCTCCTTTCCTCGTTTTCTCTCGTTTCCAGGTTGGTTTGGCCTTAGCCGCGCCGTATGGATGACGGGGTATCGGCCTAGTGTTCCGCCAGTTCGCGGGACTTGAGGTCGATGCCGATAAAATGCATCACGATGTCCGCCAAAACACCGAAAATCACGCCCGTGATGGGAATGATGATGATGGTCAGGAGCGTGAAATACAAATGGCTCTCGTTGTACAGGTTGGACCACCAGGCCATGACCCCGGACAGCTTGCGCGTGTCGGCCACGATGACGATGCCCGCCCCGCCGCCGCCGGCCGCGAACGCGGCCATGGGCATGAGCAGAAACATCGCCGTCAGCGCCACGGTCATCTTTTTCCACAGTGCCTTCATTACGTTTTCCTCCTTGAGATTGCTGCCAGACGGAAGCTACCGCACCACCAGAACCGAGCACGGCGCGTGCGCCACCACCTTGGAGGCCACGCTGCCGATAAGGAATCGGTCAAGACCCTTCTTGCTCCGGCTGCCCAGAACCAGAAGGTCGGTTTTCTGGTCTTCGGCCACCTTGACGATAAGGTCCGCCGGAGACACGCCCTGATCCACCATGACCTTGGCTTCGACACCCAACTCCTTGGCCTTGGCGCCATACTTCGCCGCCGCAGCCTCGGCCGCCTTCATGAATTTTTCCGTCACCGTCTGGGAGCCGCCCAGATAGTCGCCGATGTCCATGAAGTCCTCGGCAATGACCAGGATGGTCAGATCGCCGCCGCACGACTTCGCCTGCTGGACCGCTTTCTCCAGGATTCCCGCCGCGTGTTCGGAGAGATCGAGAGCCGCCATAATCTTCATCGTAAGCCCCTCCTGTATGGGTTTTTCCCGCCAACCGCTTTCGCGGATCGCAAACTCCGCCCCATAGTAAGCAACCCTTGTGCCACTTTTTTCACAAGTATGATTTCATTGACTTTTTAAACCACTGTGCACATCCCGCTTGACAATCACGCCATCTCTTGCGCAATTATCCCCGGGACTGGCGCAAACAGCGAGCCCTCAATCGCGGACCCGCCCCTTGGAATTCCAGGCAGTCCGCCAATCGCGCCACGGGAGGCGTCGCCCATGCGTTTCATGCGATTCGAGGAAAACGAAAATGGTCCCCAGATCTCGGGGTTTCTCTCCGACTGGAGCATCAGGAAGAAACTGCTGGTGACCATGATCCCGGCCGTGGTGTGCATCCTGGTGGTCACCGGCTATGCCAGCCATCTCCTTTTCAACCATTATTTTTCCATTGCCCTGGAACGCAACGCCATCGTCCTGACCCTGGCCCAGGCCCATGAGATCGAATCGCTCTTCGCCACCTGCCGCAACGAGCTGTCCATCCTGGCCACCAGGCCCCTGGACAGGGCCTCCCTGGCCGACTTCCTGAAAAGCCGCAACACGGTCTACGGCGGACGCTACCGGGAAGTGGTCTTCGCCGGGGTGGACCCCGGGGAGCAGATCTACCTGCTGTGCAACCGGGGCGAGATCGTGGACATCCCCGTGAAGTCGGCGGCGCTCATGAAAAACAGCCCCCTCATCGTCCCCAAGCGGGCCGGGGAGCTGCGGCCGGGCGACGTTTTGCCAAGCGGCCCCATCGACCTGTTTTTCCCGCCCACCGTCACCCTCCCCGGCCTGGGCAACCTGAGCCTGTCGGTCTTCCGGTTCATCACCCCTGTGCTGAACGATGACAAATCGCTTCGCGGCTACCTGATCCTGTCCCTGGACGCCCATGCCGCCCGCAACATCCTGTCCGTTTTCACTTCGTCCAAGTCGCCCCTGCACGGATTCCCCCGGGCCGCCGAAAACCGCTACAGCTTCTATTTCGACGACAAGGGCTGGATCCTTTTCCAGTCCGAAAACGCGGACGAGTTGGAAAGGGAGCTGTCCGTGGAACTGGCCCGGTCCGGGCTGACCGGGGACCAGGGCCGTACCGGCTTCGAGGCCGGGTTCCGGCCCTCCCAGCAGCATGTGGAATACTGGCGGATGCTGGAGGAGGTGCGTGAGGGACGCTCGGGACTGGGCAGCACCTTTGCGGAATTTTTCAACTCCAAGTCCGTGGCCAGCGAACAATTCCTCGGCTACGCCCCGGTGCGCTTTCCGGTGAAGGCCGGCGCCCCCGGCGAGGTGATCGGCGGCATCATCTACGTGGACCGCAGCCTCTTGCCCCGGGCCGCGGAATTCGGCCAGTTCAACGTCATGTTCGGCATCGGCGTGGCCTCCATGCTTTCCGTCTCCCTGCTCATCTATTTCCTCAGCCGGATCATCACCCGCCCCATCCTGCGCCTGGCCAGGGAGGTCACGGCCATGCACGGCGAAGGACGGCTGCGCCGCGTGGAGCTTCCCGAGAGCGACCACGAAACCTCGGTCCTCAAAAGGGCCATCAACGATCTGATCGCCTCCCTTGCGGCCAAGGACCAGGAAATACGGCGCAAGGAGGAATACCTGCGCACCGTGCAGTCCCGGGAGACCGTGCGCCTGGACGGCGGCGCGCTTTTGGCCAAGGCGGGCGACATTTTAGGGGGCAGCCCCCCGATCACGGCCCTTTTGTCCCTGATCAACAAGACCGCCGCCGCCGACGCCGACGTCCTGGTGATCGGCGAAACAGGCACCGGCAAGGAGCTGACGGCCGAGGCCATCCACAAGCAAAGCGCCAGGTCCGGCAAGCCGTTTATCTCCATCAATTGCGGGGCCCTGGATGAGAACCTGCTCATGGACGCCATCTTCGGCCACGTCAAAGGAGCGTTTTCCGAGGCCAAGTCGGATCGCAAGGGGGCCTTCCTGGCCGCCGACGGAGGCACCCTGCACCTGGACGAAATCGGCAACGCCTCGGCCAAGGTCCAGCAATCCCTGCTGCGGGCCCTGTCCGTGCGCCGCATCCGGCCCCTGGGCAGCGACGCGGAGGTCGAGTTCGACGCCCGGGTCATCGCGGCCACCAACGTCAATCTGAAGGAAAAGGTCCAAAAGGGCGAATTTCGCGAAGACCTGTATTACCGGCTCCAGGTGTTGACCATTGCCACCCCCCCCTTGCGCGAACGCATGGAGGATATCCCCGTTCTGGCCGGGCATTTCCTGCGCCAGGCAGCCGGGTTCACGGGCAAGGGCGAGGCCCATTTGAGCCGGGGGGCCTTGGAAAAGCTCATGCGCCACGACTGGCCCGGGAACGTGCGGGAGCTGAAAAACTGCCTGACCCGGGCCGTTGCCCTGGCCGAACGGGAAGTCATCTATGCCGAGGACATCAAATTCGGTGAGGAATGCCCCCGCCTGCTTCCCGACGACGCCGAGGAAGCCGCCGCCCCCGGCTTTCCCGTCCCCGGCGGGACACGCGATCTTCGCGACGCCTTCCCGGCCGGGACGCCCGAGAATCCCGCTTCGGAGCCCCCGGGGCCGGCGGCCGATCCACCACCCCAGCCTC
>LNQE01001300.1_pt1 | contig 16150 bp, 11 predicted proteins | sample 603111 | NCBI WGS metagenome assembly LNQE01 (sample SAMN04260313, study PRJNA301899) | hydrocarbon metagenome | isolation source: hydrocarbon-contaminated ditch | place: Germany: Bremen | collected 1998
TCGATACGGCGGTCAGCATCGTCACAGAGGCGATCGACCGCCTCCACACCACCGCCGAGTCGCACCACCGGATCATGGTGGTGGAGGTGATGGGACGGAACGCCGGGTGGATCGCGACGATATCGGGGATAGCCGGCGGTGCGGACGACATCCTCATACCGGAGGTGCCCTTCGATCTCGATGAGGTCGCAAAGCACCTCCGGGCCAGGTGCGCGGCAGGGAAGATGTTCAGCATCGTCGTGGTCGCCGAAGGGGCACGCCCCCGCGGCATGGAGGGCGCGATCACGCAGTCGAGCAAGACCGATGCGTTCGGGCACGTGCGGCTCGGGGGCGTCGGCAACTTCCTGCGGGACGAACTCGAAAAAAGGCTCGATATGGAGACACGGGTGACCGTGCTCGGCCACGTGCAGCGGGGCGGCACGCCGACCGCCTACGACCGCGTCCTTGCCACGCGGTTCGGGGTCCGCGCCGTCGAGCTGGTCGCTGCCGGAGACTTCGGGAAGATGGTAGCTCTCCGGGGCAACGCCATCGTTCCCGTTCCGCTCGAGGAGGCGCTCGGCGAGCTCAAGACCGTCGATATGGAGGTCTACGAGATCTCAAAGATCTTCTTCGGGGGGTGATGCTCTCCCCTTCACCGCCTGTTCCACGGCTCCCGCAGGGTGACCGGGCAGCGATCCCGGAGCGGGCAGCCGCCGCAGTTCCGCGGGTGGGTGGGGCAGCCGACCGAGGCCGCATAGGCGCCGGCGAGCGCTCCCGGGCTGCTGCCGCCATAGCGGCCGACAAGGCGTTCTTTTTGCTGCTGGAGATGCGCTGCATCGCCTTCCGGATAGTAGCCGCTCCAGGCGACATCGGTCAGCCCCTGCTCCCGGCAGCGTTCGGCGAGGCGCTCCATCATTGCCGCCGGGGGTCCGGCATGGTAGTAGAGGACGAAGTTCGGCCGGAATCCAATCAGGCGATAGGGGATGTCGGAATCGATCGATGCAATGAACCCGGCGATCCCCTCCACCTGCCCGTCGGTCACGCCGGGGATGACCACGGTGCGAAAGACCCGTATTTTTTCAAACGCCCGGCGGCCGAGAATCCCGGCGTTCCGGAGCACCGGAGCCGCAGGCGCCCCGGTGAGCGCCCGGTGGACCGGATCGTCGAACGCCTTGATCTCCAGCGTGATGCTGCTGCAGAGCCGGATGATCCGGTCGATCGTCTCAGGCGTCGCAAAGCCGCCGGTGGCGAGCCCGATCCCGATGCCGGCATCCTCCTCCCTGATGGCGGCCGCCACGGCCTCGATGTAGGGGAGGTGGATGATCGGATCGCCGCCGGTGAAGGTGATCCGCTCGATCGGGAAGTCGGAAAAGCCCCTGATCCGCTCCAGCGCCTCGGACGCAAGAACGGAGGGCGGCAGATGCCCCCGGTACTGCCAGCCGGGATCCGGGTACTGTGAGATGCGGTAGGCGTTGCAGTGGAGGCAGCGGTAGCAGCAGCCGGTCAGGGTGACGGAGTAGCTCCGCAGCGCCAGTGCAAACGAGGTCGCGGCAACCTCCGCCCTGCCGACCCTGCAGACGCCCCGCTCACCGGCCGCCCGGTCGGCTCTGCAGCGCCATTCACAGAGTTCGCAGCAGGTCTCGTCGTCTGCCATGTGACAACCTCTCTGTGATGCTTTGAACCGGAGGAAATAAAACTGCTTGTATACCCGCAGGGACTCTTCCCGCGGAAATCCTGCCTGCGCACAGATGGTACGCACGGTCGAACCTGTCGGTCCGGGATGATTCGGCATCGAAAGCGGTGTCGCTGTGCCATCAGGGTTGCCGCGAACGGGTGGGATATGGTTGCCCGACCTGACGATCCGAATTCCGGGCACCTCCAGCGTTATTTCACCTTTCTCCGGGGTGCGTCGCGCGGGAATCTCATCAAGACAGCGACCTCTGAAACGATGGTCTCCATGATATCGCTGTCCCCGAGTGCTTCTCGCCTCCGAAGGTTTCGATCTGGTGCTGTATGGCCGATTTCACCCCGGCCAGCGCCTCCTCATAGGTGTTCCCTTCCGCAACGACAAAACCCTTCAGGCCAAGGGGATAGGCGGCATAGCCGTCAGGATGTTTCTCAACGATGATTTTTAAGGTTTTCATGAACCCATCTCCTCTCCGCATACTGTAATCGGCATACCGGCAATCAATGTGTAATTGGAATTCTTCATCAAAATACTTTAGCCCGCTTCGGTCGCGGGTATCAGTGCACGGGCGTTCCCATCGTTCTTTCCCTGGCAAGAATGACGGAATGTCCGCCGTCTTCCTTCTTTTGGGCGAACAAAGGGGCTCATTTAACACAGCAGGAATGCCTGCATGCCCGCAACGGGTACGCAGATAACGGCGGGCTTCTTCATACTGTTTAACGTAGCCATGTGATCATCAATGCAATTGAACTTGTCATAAATAAAAAAAACTATACCTTTTGTGGGCGACTCTTATACGGTCTTATTCGGTTTTGCCTAAAAATGGAGGATTTGCAGGTGAAAATAGTCTATATCGGCGCCGGAACCGGTGAAAACCCGTGGCTTGAAGATGCCGCCGGGAACTGCCGGGACATGGGGATTCCGGTGGCAATTGCGCAGGCGGCTTCGGAAGCACTCGACTCAGAAGAGAAAAGATTTCTGGAGGTACTGGAAGACGTGAAGACCTGCCATCTTTTACTGGTGAGCAATCACGGAAGCGCCACATATTTCAGGAAATTCGACCGCCTGATAGCGGCGGCACAAGCACGTGCAGTCGCTATCTTTGTCGGCAGTTCAATGCCGGAAGAAATGAAGGATTTCCGGAGGCTTTTCCCTTTCTGCGATGAAGACTACGATTTCGTCCATGCCTGCATCGAGCTGGGGGGCAAAGAAAACACACGGAGCCTCATTCTCTGGGCGTGCAGAGCCATCGGCGGCGTTCCGATCGAAGTGCCGCCACTGCAGTACCCCCCAACGGAAGGATTCTACCACCCGTCCTTCCCCGGGACGCATGATTTTTCCACCCATATGCAGCGGATGGACCCGAAAAAGCCGACGGCCGGGATACTCTTCCATCAGTTCTTCTACATCCGGAAAAACCTGCTAGCCGTCGATGCCCTCGTCGCGGCCCTCGAGGCAAAGGGCATGAACGCGCTGCCGTTCTTCCTCGTTACCAGCCCGGACAGGGTTACCGGGGCAATCGGAATCCGCGAATTCATCAATCGCTACCTGATCAGAGACGGGCTGCCTGTAATCGATGTCCTTATTATCAACATGTCGTTTTCCCAGGTCTCCCTTTCCGATCCCAACGACGGCACAAAAACCGAACCGATCCACAATTTCTTCAATGACTTAAACGTGCCCCTGCTCCAGACGATCAGCATGTACCGGTCGCACGACGCGTGGGAGAGCGACGAGCAGGGACTCTCGGTTATGGAGATCTCCTCCGGGGTTATCTGGCCGGAATTCGACGGGCAGATCATCACAATCCCCCTTGCAGCAACCGGTGAACATGAGGGCAGGAAGGACATGGCGCTGCCCATACCGGGGCGCCCCGAACGGGTTGCAGGCATGGCGTTACGCTGGTCGGAACTCAAACGGACACCGGTCCAGGACCGGAAAGTGGCAATCCTCCTGTACCAGTATACCGGCGATATGGACGCGCTCGGCGATGCCGGGGGGCTCGACACCCCCCGGAGCGTGATAGGAATCCTGCACCGCCTGAAGGATGAAGGCTATGTGGTGAACCACATCCCGGAGACAGGCAACGATCTCATCAAGGAGATGATTGACGGGCTCACCAACGATACCCGGTGGCTGACCGACGAGCAGATGAAAGAGCGTGCGGCGGATACGGTGAGCACCGAGCTCTACCGGAACTGGTTCGCCCGCATCCCGGCAAAGAACCGGGCCAAGATCTCCGCAGACTGGGGAGACCCGCCCGGCGAGCTGTTTGAAACGGACGGGCAGGTCTGCATTCCGGGCGTCGTCAACGGGAATGTGTTTATCGGGATCCAGCCTCCCCGGGGGTACTTTGAGCAGGTCGAATCGCTGATCCATTCAAGCGACCTCGTGATGCCGCACCACTACCTCGCCTATTACCGGTGGATCAAGTATGCGTTCGGCGCCCACGCGATCATCCACATGGGAACGCACGGCACGCTGGAGTGGCTGCCGGGCAAGGGAAACGCCATGTCCGAGGAGTGCTACCCCGACGTCATTCTCGAGGATATGCCACATATCTACCCGTACATCATGAACGACCCCGGCGAGGGAGTGCAGGCGAAGAGGAGGAGTTGGGCAGTGCTGCTCGATCACCTGGTCCCCGCCATGATGCGGGCGGAAGGGTACGGCGATCTCTCACGCCTGGACAGTATCCTGCAGGACTATCTCCGGGCAAAAAGCAGCGGCGAGAAGCAGAAAGCCGACGACCTGCTCGAGGAGGTGCAGAGCATTGTGGTTGCCCAAAACCTCACCAGTGATCTCGGGCTTGATGCCGACGCCACAAAAGAGCAGATCGCAGAGAACGCCGAACGGCTCTATGACTACATCTGCGAGGTCAGAGACGTGATCATCAAGGACGGCCTCCATATCTTCGGTCTCCCGGCGCGCGATGAACGGTTCCGGGAGATGATCTATGCGCTGACCCGGCTGGAGAACGGGAGCATTCCCTCGCTCCGGGAGAGCGTGGCAGAAGCCCTGTCGCTGTCGCTTCGCGAGCTGCTGGACAAACCCTCTGCCTGCAACACGCAGCACGGGCAGACGAACGGCGCGCTCATCGATATGATCGATGCCCGGTGCAGGGACCTGATCGACGGGATGGCGGGGTGCGGGTATGACCGGGAAGAGGTGCTCGCGGGGATACGGGCCGAATACGGGAACGATCACTCCGGCCTTGAAACATGTGCCGCTTATATCTGTGACGAGATCGTGGGGCGGCTCAACCGGACGACCGACGAACTCACCAGCATGCTGCGGGGGCTAGAGGGAGGGTACGTCCCCCCAGGGCCCTGCGGCGATCCCACCCGCGGCAACGCGCACCTCCTTCCTACCGGGAGGAACTGCTATTCCATCGATCCGGCAACCATTCCGACACCGGCTGCGTGGAAGACGGGCAGAGACCTGGCCGACCGGATGATCGAACGGTACGTCAACGAGAAAGGCAAGTATCCCCGGAGGGTCGGCATCGTCGTCTGGGCCACCGACGCCATGAGGACAGGAGGGGACGATATCGCCTACCTCTTCTGGCTCATGGGCCTTAAGCCCGTCTGGTCGGACCGCGGCGGTGCGGTGACCGGTCTCGAGATAATCCCGGCAAAAGAACTGGGAAGGCCGCGTATCGATGTAACGCTGCGCATCAGCGGCCTCTTTCGGGACACCTACCCGAATCTTGTCCGCATGATCGATGAGGGCGTGGAGATGATCGCATCCCTCGACGAATCGGAGGATGTCAACTTCCTTGCGGCGCACCTCAGGCAGGATCTGCTGGATAAATTGAAGGAAGGCTTCCCGGAGCATGAGGCGCGGGACATGGCGCTGATCCGCATATTCGGCGACCCCCCCGGCAACCATGGCTGCGCGCTGGGCGAGGTGGTGCATGCATCGGCATGGAAGGACCGAAAAGACCTGGCCGACGTGTACACCACCTGGGGCGCCCATGCATACGGCAAGAAATTCAGGGGGGAAAAAGTGACGGAACTCTTCAAGGAGCAGTTCGCCCGGCTGGATGCGACCGTGAAAAACCGCGTGTCTCGGGAGTTCGATCTCCTCGAAACGGACGACGATTATATCTTCCTTGGCGGGATGAATGCCTGTGTCAAAGCCTACGGCAACAGGGACCCGGTCTCGGTCATCGGTGAGGCGTCGGACCCGAAGAACGTGAAGACGCGCCTCCTCGACGAGGAGGTGCGGTTTATTTTCCGGAGCCGGGTGCTAAACCCCCGCTGGATCGAGGGCTTAAAACCCCACGGGTTCCGGGGCGTCCAGGAGATCGTGACCACCCTCGAGTATGCCTTCGGCTGGGACGTCACCTCCGATGCCGTGGACGACTGGGAGTACCGGTCTGCCGCGGAGCATTTCCTGTTCGATGAAGCAAACCGGCAGTGGATTGAGGAGAATAATCCGTATGCCCTCCACAGCATCGCAGGCAGGCTGCTGGAAGCGCACGAGCGTGGATTCTGGGATACCGATGAAGAGACCATTCGCAAATTACAGGGGATATACCTCGATTCCGAGGATTACTTTGAGAGAACGGGAGATAAAAAACAATGATCGAACAGGGATCTGCCATTCCGACAGGCAGGAGCGGCAGCACGCGATCAAACACCGAAATGGATGCAGGCGGGGTGATGCACGATGATCGCCATTCAGACCGAAGACCTGACGAAGAAATTCGGGAACCTCTGCGCCGTTGACGGCCTGACCCTCCGGGTGAACAGGGAGATCTTCGGCCTGCTCGGCCCGAACGGCTCGGGCAAGACCACCACCGTGCTGATGCTTACCACCCTCCTTTCCCAGACGAAGGGAAGCGCCAGCGTATGCGGGCATGACACCATCCGCGAACCAGACCTTGTCAGGAGCTGCATCAGTTACGTCCCGCAGGACATGGCCGTCGACACCAACCTGACCGGGCGGGAGAACGTGCTGATCTTTGCCCGCCTTTACGGAGTAACAAACCCGAAAGACCGTGTAGACGAACTGCTCGCGGCCATGGGCCTGTCCGATCGGGCGGACGACCTGGCAAAGACCTACTCCGGCGGGATGCGCCGGCGGCTTGAGCTGGCCGAGGCGCTGGTGCACGAACCGGAGGTGATATTCCTGGATGAACCCACACTCGGGCTGGATGTCGGAGCGCGGAAGATCATCTGGGAGCATATCCATGCGCTGAACAGGAAGGGGATGACGATATTTGTGACCACCCACTACATGGATGAAGCGGACCGGTTCTGCGACCGGGTCGGGATTATTGACCACGGGAAGATTGCCGCGCTGGGAAGCCCTTCCGAGCTGAAAGCGCGGCTGATGAAGGACGTCATTACGGTCGTCGTTGATGGGGACTACTCCCCGGTACGGCTCGACGGGATCCTGTGTATCGGCCGGTCGGGTGACGAGATATCGTTTACCGCCGAGAACGGCCGCGAAGCCCTCCCGCATCTTGCCGACGCCCTTCAACGTGCCGGAAACAGGGTGCGGGCCATGTCGCTGCGCGAACCGTCCCTCGACGATGTCTTTCTGCAGTCTGTCGGGAATCAGGAGGAGCCGCAGGGGTTTGAGGAGTGGAAATTCCGGATGATGCTGCGGGGGAGATCATGAAGGGCGTTCTCACGTACATCCACCGGGACTTCATCCGGTGGATCCGGTACCGGGTCGGGGTTATTTCGGCGCTCGTCCTTCCTGCAGCGTGGCTTCTCTTTGTCGGCCTTGCCCTGCCCGTCCAGTTCACCGGTAATTACCTTGATTTCATTACCCCGGGCATCCTTGTGATGACGATTCTGACGACCGGGATCTCCAGCGGATCACTGTTGATGTTCGATAAGATCCTCGGGTATCTGAACAAGTTCCTTGCCATGCCGGTGCCCCGGGAGAGCATCCTGATAAGCAAGATCCTCTTCATCACGGTGCGGGGCATTCTCCAGACGACTATCATCCTGATCCTTGCGGTGCTGATCGGCGCCACGATGTTACATCCGGTGCAGTATGGCCTGACCTACCTCATCCTCTTCCTGTTCGGGGTTTTCATATCCGCATTCTCCACTACCGTGGCGCTCTACCTGGACGATCACGACTCCTTTGCAGCTTTTACCGCAATGATCACGATGCCGCTGTTCTTCACCTCAAGCGCCCTCATGCCGTACGACGTGATGCCGGGCTGGCTCCGTGTTGCCGCCCGGGTAAACCCGCTCAGCTTTGCCATCGATGCGATCCGTGACGTGGGTGCCGGCACTATCCCTGTGCTCCCTATCACGATGCTCACGCTCTTCGCGGCCGTGATTGTGGTGATTTCGGGATACGTGTTCAGGAAGGTTACTGTGTGAAGTGATTATTTGGTCGAACACCGGGAAAGGATCATCCGCCCAATCCCTCTCCTTCAGGTCGTGATGGGCGGGATCACTCCGGGTGCAATGCTGACCTCTCCATAAAGATCGCCCTGGAACACCTCCGTTCGGTTGGGTAAGGCCTGATGCCGCGATATGCGTGAGGGACCTGCAGCGGGATAGGTACCATGAGATCATAACCGGATACCCCTGAAACGATAACCGCAGCACACCCTCACCAGGGAAAATCCTTCACCGCAGTAAAGACATGTTCAAGAATCCACAGCGCTCCCGCTCCGCCAAGGAATGCTTTTTCTGTGAAATGTATGTCGCCGGTCGTCCTGTTGAAGATATCAACGGACTTCCTGCACCTGCCGGAGAGTTCCAGATCTTTTCCGGATAAACCGTCACCGAAATAGATATCCGGCCTGACGATGGCGGGATCGGCTCCGAGGGTCCCGGAGAGGGCGTTGGCCGCAAGGTATTCCTCAAGATGGCCGACCGTCTCAGGATCCTCTCCCGCCATGAGTTCAACGGATACCGGCACCATGCCGAGATACTCATACAGCCAGACGGTTATGGGATAGACGAACGAAGAGTCCCCGCGAACGGCAAACGTTGTCCCTTTCGGGTACCCTGCTTCGTGGTGATACCGGGCGATCTGGTGGAAGGCGTGCGTCCGGTGCTTTTTGATCTCTTCAAGCGCCGGTGTCGGGTCGCGTCCGGTTGCTGCGGCGACCGTTCGGATCCACGTTTCCGTTGCGCCAAAACCGATCGGTGCGCCGCCATGAGAATAAACGGCGGGTATGCCGAACTCCGACTCGTAGAATTCCGCCGTCTTCCGGGAATACTCGGGATAAATTACGATATTACAGTAGGCCGTTGTGGACTCGCGTATCTCGGAAACGCTCGATCCGGCCCCGGGCACCGAAACAACGGCAAGCCCCATCAGCTCGCAAAGATGCCTGATTTCGGCGATATTGCCCTGCCAGTATCTCTGGATCATCGAGAATCCGAGCAGATTGACCCGGTTTTTCACCCGTGGCAGACGATTGAGCCGCAGCCACCGGAGGATAGCGGTGATCGCCTGGTCAAAACCTTCGGGAAGCGGACGGGAGTACGCCGCTCCTTCAAAGGCCATACAGATGTGATCGAGACGAGCTTCGGTCAGGAAGCGGTCGAGGTCATCCCCGATGAGGGACGCTCCCGGGGAGTTGACCACCGCAAGGAATGCATCGCCTTTCTCTGCTATCAGGGGGAGGATCTCCTGCAGTTTCTGCGTGGAACCGTGTATATAATCATCGCTGTCAAGGTATGTGCAGGGAATCCGCGACTGGCCGAAGAAGAAGGGTTCCTCAAACGAGCGCCGGTTCAGGGAGTTGTCCCGCGGGAAATGGCGGTCCGAGAAGAACGCGGGGCTCCCCCGGCAGCCGGTAGGCCCGTTCATCACCGCCCGGGCGTCGGAAATTCCTTCGATGGCGAGCAATGTCCCGATAAATCCGTCAGCATCAAGGTTCATAGCATTCCCTCCCCGTCCTTTTTCCATCCCTCGGTTGCGGGAAGCTCCATCAGCCTGCTCCACTGCCCGGCCCGTTCGACTGCCGCATGGAACCCAAAGCCGGGACAGTACGGGATGTGCGCACCCCTTGCCTGATCCCGGGGTTTCAGCGCCGGATAGGTGTACAGGACCAGGTCCGGCCTGATAATACGGATATCCTCCGACCGCTTCTCAACTGTGTAATTTCTCTCGACCGGGATCTTTCCTGCATGCCGCGATGTGAACGATTCGGAGATAGGCGAATATGTCAGGCCGATCTTTGCGATGTTCATCTTCAGGTCTTCGGCCAGATCGCAGATCCAGTCCACGGATCTGGGGTATGTCGAGATGAGAACCGTTTTCCCCTCGAGCTGTGGCCTGACCCGTCCGATTCTTCTCTCATACTCCTCTTTTTCTTCTGCAATGATCTCTTTTGCGAGTTCCTCTCTTTCGAAAAACTCCGCCACCGCCAGCAGCCAGGCTTCCGTTTCTGCAAACCCCACCGGCAGGGATCTGTCGAGGAACAAAACATCCGAAACCGATGCGAGCGCTTTCCTGATGCATTCCGATATATCGTCGTTGTCGGCAGGCAGGTTCAGCGCGGCGTTATTGAAGTTCAGCAGCGAACTGAAGGAACATGCACGCAAAAACCGGCAATTCACTGCAACGCCGAGCCTTTTTAAAAGGCTCTCCACATCGCTGATATTTTTTTCGTCGTTGAGTGCAAGCCACTTTTCTGCAATGATGTTTACCGAATTGGTATCTTTTCCCTGCCCGCCGTTCCGAATGAGTCCGGCAACCGTACAGCAGGCATCAATCATACCCTGTGCAAAGTCTCCCGTAAGATTCCCGTCAACCGGAATGGATAGTATATGTACTTCCGGGTGTTTTTCCGATACTTTTTTCACAACATTTCCGATATTGTCTCCGATTATCCCCGGAGGGCAGGCCGTGACGATAAAAATATGGGTGAATCCTTTCCTGATTGTCGATTCGACGGTTTCGTAAAGTTTTCTCTCCCCGCCGAAAATAAACTCCTCATCGGTCATGTCGGTGGACAGCAGCCTGCTCATCATGCCGGAATTATACGGATGCCCGAAGATCGTTGCGGAATGCTGTTCCGTATCAAGCAGCTTCTCGCAGATCATGAGCAGACAGCTTCTCGGGCAGTGCATGATCGTGGCGGCATCGGTAATCTGCGCTGTGACGGCTACGGCCCCGGCAAATGCGCAGCCAATAAGAGGGCGCCTGTTCTTTACCGATCCCGACAGCACCTTTCCGGTGGCCTTCTGCACGCAGAATGAGGAGAAGTCATATTTCTGTACCGTGGCGTGAGCCTCCCGCTGCAGGACGACCTGTTCCAGTATCTCATCAGACAGCGGCAGCGCAGGGTACAGGACCGCGGACTTCTCCGAGGTGATCTTTCCGATGTGGTCTGCAACCTGCCGGAAGATCGCTGCTTCGGCTGAATCGGGGTATTTTTCAATAACGGTGCGCCCTTCTTTTTCCGCCCTCGCAAACACCTCGCTCCGGGGAATAGATGCCACAATCGGCACCCGGACGGCTCGTGCAAACCGTATGACCCGGTTATCTTCTTCTTTGAGCCCCCGTGCGTTGTAGATGATGCCGGCGACTCTACAGGTCCGCTCGGCGAAATTTTTCATGCCCCGCAGAATATTGTTCGCCGCGTACAGCGAGAGGTATTCCCCCGACGTGACGATGAAGACCGCATCGGCATATTCGTCCCGTACCGGGACGGCAAACCCGCCGCAGACCACATCGCCCAGGACGTCGTAGATACTGACATCGAAAACATGTGATTTGATGCCCAGGTTCTCAAGAAGTTCGAACGTGGTGATGATGCCCCTTCCCGCGCACCCCACACCCGGTTCGGGCCCTCCTGCCTCAACACACGCAACGCCCCCGTATCCTTTGAATACGATATCTTCAAGACGCCTGTTTGTTGGAAGGACATTTTTGATATATTCCAGTACGGTGGTCGGTACCCCGCCTCCGATAAGAAGCCGCGTGGAATCGTGTTTCGGATCGCACCCGATCTGCATAACCTTCAGGCCATGTTGTGCGAGTGCGGCCGACACATTAGCGGAGATGGTCGATTTCCCGATCCCGCCTTTCCCGTAGATTGCGATCCTCAAGGGGTCACCCCTCCCGGTCATTGGCAGAGATGGTCTCAATCAGTTCCGCAAGACTTGAGCATTCCCTGGCGACGGTATCGGTACGGATCTCCCAGACCGGTTTTCCGTCAACTTTTCGTATCGTCACGGTGATATCCCCCCTCTCGCCGTCTGCCGGCAGATAGCCGATGCGTTCCAGTGCATACCATGTCCATATTCGCTCGACCGACTTACGAGCCCTGAGCGCAAAGGTGCCTTTCTTTTCGATAGGTATGGTAAATTCCCCACGTACGGGATCGAAGCTCGCCCCGTGAATGCCGAATGCCGAACCGAAGATGCCCGACAGTACCAGGTCTTCAGGTATGCCGGTGATCAGGGCGCCGTGCTGGTCGATAATCCAGAGCCGGTCGGCAGACCGGATAGCAAGATTCAGGTCATGCGTGGAGAGGAGGATGGCTTTGCTGGTCGATCGCGCAACCGATCTCAGGATCCTCATGGTCTCAATTTTATGGGGGATATCCAGAAACGCAGTCGGTTCATCAAGAACCATGAGAACAGGTTCCTGGGCGAGCGCCCGCGCAATCATCACCTTCTGCCGCTCCCCGTCGCTCATTTCATGGATGAACCGGTACGTGAGATCGCCCGCACCGACCGAAGCAATCGCCGACAGGATAATCTCAGTATCATCTTCTGTCAGGCGGCCGACCCAGTTCGTGTGCGGGAACCTTCCGAGGGCGACAATGTCAAAGGCGGTCATATAGCCCGCCTGTACGGGTGTTGTGAGCACCACACTCATGGTCTTTGCCTTCTCCTCCGAACGGTGGTCCGCGATCTTTTTATCGAGCAGCAGCACTTCTCCGGAAAGAGGGGGCTGGATCCCGGTCAGTGTCCGGATGAGCGTTGATTTTCCGGACCCGTTCGGCCCTACCAGGCAGACCAGCTCCCCCCGGTTGAGCTGGAGATTGAGGCCTTTTGAAATCTCCCTTGTAATCGTTTTCTGGTTCTGGTACCCGATGGTAAGATTTTTGCAGGTCAATATGGCGGCTCTGCTCATGTGGTAACACCCCTGCCGAATCGTGTCCCCCGCACAATCACCCATATGACAACCGGAGCCCCAAAGAGGGCGGTGATGGCATTCAGCGGCAGCACGAGATCCGTGCCCGGCAGGTGGGAGATGATGTCTGTTGCAAGGGCAATGATCCCGCCGACGATGACACAGGCCGGCACAAGTATCCGGTGGTCGGCGGTGACAAACAGGCTCCGGCAAAAATGGGGGACTGCAACACCAAGGAAACCTATCGGACCGCAGAATGCCGTGACAACGCCGGCCATTACTGCGGTATTGACAATGATTGCGTTCTTGATCTTTTTGTAATCCATTCCCATGCTCACCGCATACTGTTCACCGAGCAGCAGGGCATTGAGCGACTTTGTCAGGAAGAACGACACACCAAAACCGGCCGTCAGGAAGAACGCGAGGACAGGAAGCTGGCTCCACGTGACGCCTGAAAAGCTGCCGAACGTCCAGAATGAATACGAGTGCATGCTGGACTGGTCGGCAAACTGCAGGAGGATGGTGACAATTGCCCCGCTGATGTAGGAAACCATGATGCCGAGGACCAGGATAGTGGTGCTGCTCTGGATTTTTGCAGATATGAGGAGGATCAGGAGCAGGACGGCAAGCGAACCCAGCACGGAAGCAAACGCGATGCTCACATCCCCGAGAAAGCCGAGGCCGGCAAACACGGCACCGATGCCGCAGAATCCTGCCGACATCATCACCAGCGCAACGCCGACGCTGGCACCCGAGCTGATGCCCAGAATAAAGGGGTCTGCCAGAGGATTTCTAAAAAAAGTCTGCATCAGGAGCCCGGATAGGGCGAGCGCCGCCCCTGCAAACACCGCAGTAATCGCTTTTGGGAGTCGCCAGTACCAGAAAATTGTGGCCCAGGTCTCCTTTACCTCGCCTCCGGTAGGTATGGCAAGGAGCGAATCCAGGGGAATATTGACAGACCCGAGCATGATATCGAGGACAAAGAGCACACCCAGAACGCAGAGGGCCAGCGGTATCCCGAAAGTCATTTTTCTGAAACGTTCGATGCAGAGGGCAAGCGCAGGCCCTGCGGTCAGGCTTCTGAACCGTTCGCGCATGCCAATCTCGCCCGGTTTCATGCTGCTTCACCGTACGGAGAGCCGATGTGCCTGTAGTAGTGCAATTCGTGGTCCGGGACAAGCTCGGGATGCAGGATCTTTACAAGATCCTGCAACACGATGTCCGGCCGCAGTACGCCTGACTGCCAGTAGTCGTTTCCGCCAGAAGCGCTCACTCTGGCGTTGTAATGGTAGATGTTGCCGCTTTTGAAAGCACCGAACTTCGCATACCGCGGATCGAGAGCAAGGAGTTCGTTAATATTGTCGCTGTAGCCGATGTTGATCCAGTAATCGGCATCGTGCGCCCTTTCGTACACCACCTCAAAATCAAGGGGCCGTCCTCCCCGTTTGTTGTCGTTCGGCAGGAAATATTCGGCACCGGCATCCCGAAACAGCGTTGCCACGTAGCTGTCCCCGCCCGGCGCGTACCATGTCCCCTGATAATCAATACCGGAAAAGACCGTGGGCTTGTCGACCACGGCCTTCGTTTTTGCAGAAACTGCCGTGTAGTTATTTTTTATCCCGTCAAAGAAATCGTTCGCCTCCCGTTCCCTGTTGTAAAAATACGCTATGAACTTTATCCACTCAGCCCGGGCCAGCGGATGGTTCTCCATCCATTCAGCGGTGACTGCCGGTTTGAGCCCGACCTCCCGCAGTTTGTAATGGCTGTCATATTCCCTGTTCCCGTTTGCCACGCAGAAAACCACATCCGGCTCAAGTTCGATTATCCGCTCCATTTTCAGCATGGTGGTCATTGACTGCGTGCTGCTTCCGATCTCCTCGATGCTGCCCTCCTGCACGAGCCGGCGAATCTCTTCGTCGTACATGAGGACAACGGCATTGTGCCCTTTGACGGTACCTGACTCATTTAGCTGGCTGATCTGCGACAGATGTATCGGCGATAGGGTCACTGCCGCCCGTACAGGTATAAAAAAGACCTGCGCATCCGGATAGCCCGCCGGGATTTCTTCGCCGCGCTGGACGAGCAGGTAGGTAAAATTCTCGTCCGCTCTCCCCCACGGATCATGGATAGAGATCACTTTATATGTCCCGTGGTACTCGATGGAGAAACCCCTGGCATACTCAGGGTAGGATTTGTTGATAAAGAGGGCTTCTTCTCCGGCTGCATTTCCCTGCACCGTGACCAACGATCCGTTCCCGCTGTCATCGACCGTTATCGCCGACAGCCCGACGGCTGCCGCAGCAACAATGACAATCGCAATTATTCCCGTCCATATCTTCTTTTCTGGCAATTCCATGCTCATCACCCCATTCCGTAGAGCATCCCCCGCACCGAATCCGCAAGCCTCCGGCTGTCGAGATCCTCAAGACGAAAATAGGTCGCCTCAAGATCGCCTGCGAGCTTTCTGGCCATGCCGATTCGCGGGTGCCCTTCTTCGGTATCCACCACGACAAACCGGATCCCGGTAGCGACCACTTTTTTTGCGGTATCAGACAACTCCTCCGAGGGATCCTTATGGCCGCCAGAGGAAACGTTCCCCCTGCCGTCCGTAAGCAGGACAACCGTTTTATTCTCCTCCGGCGTTGCGTATCTGCCCCGCGTCAGCATTGTTGCGGCCTCCACGATGCCCTTTGCAAGCGGAGTCGTGCCGCCGGTCGGCAGACTCCGGAGCAGCCTGACCGCTACATCTGTGCTTTTTGTTGGTGGGAGCAGCAGCCGTGCATCTTTCCCCCGGAATACCATCAGACCCACCCGGTCCCTCTTCTGATAGGCATCGGTCAGGAGCGAAAGGATTGCACCCTTGACCGCAACCATCCGTCTTCTCGCTCCCATGGAACCGCTGCCGTCAACCAGGAACAGTATGGTGCGGGCGGTCTTTTTTTCCCTCACCTTCTCCCGTAAATCGGAGATTTTAAGAGAAATCGCCAGATTCTCATTTTTTCTGAACTGCTGGTACGGCGCCGCGGCACGGAGCGATGCATCAAAGGCGATATCGGTTTTATTCTTGCCCGGCAGCCTGTAGGAGATGTAGCGACCGGATCTGTCCGAACATATCAGCCGGTTTCTGCGGCCGCTTTTTTGTCTTCCTGTCGCAATTTTCGACTTTTCATTCAGGTATCCGATGACCTCAAAGGTTGATCCGATGCCAAAAACCGATTCGGCATCGCGTGGCGTCCCGGCCGGATCTGTATCCGCAAAGGATTCCATGGCTCCGTTTTGCTGCGGCTGTTGCGGGTCCGTTTGGTTACCGCCGTTATCCGCGCCGGTGTTTGCGTGCGCATCGCCGTGCGGGCGGTCGCCGCGCTCATCGGTCCCGGAGCGTGGCGGGACAGCCGGGTTTTGGGG
>LNQE01000930.1_pt1 | contig 16145 bp, 11 predicted proteins | sample 603111 | NCBI WGS metagenome assembly LNQE01 (sample SAMN04260313, study PRJNA301899) | hydrocarbon metagenome | isolation source: hydrocarbon-contaminated ditch | place: Germany: Bremen | collected 1998
GAGCTACGATGTTTCTTTTATGCATCAACCTCAACAACAAAAACATACATAGGACTGTCAATAAGCACAAAATCATTACGCCGTTCAAAATTAAAATGGCATCTCGTCCAATATAAATAGTTTTACTGCCAATATTAATAATGTTGGGTGTTTTTGTTGTATAGTAAATAATAAAAAATATTGCCTGCAGAATGAAAAACCATTTAATTATTTTATTTGTCTTTTTTCCTGATTCAACTTTCTTGATAATATTTTCCAATATAATATCTTTATTAAAATTATATTTTTTAACATATTTAAGAGCCCACTTATCTAAATCATTCACATTATTTGCATTTTTTAGAATTTTTCTATCTGACCTATAAAGAAAATAATAAACGATAAGTGTTAAATACATTATACAGATTGCGACATGCATTAGAAACCAAGCTAGGCCAACACTAGACATAATCAAAATTCTCCATAAAATAATCTTTTTTTGCTAAATGCGTAAACGCATTCTAATTCATAAAGAAGATATAACGTTATCTTGTTAATTAACCCCTTCCTTAAACAGTCTGGAAAATTGCTCTTTAGCAACGTCTTTCCTTTTCTGTATCAGGTTACAAATTAAGAAAACACATAAGATAGATAAGACACATAAAATCATTATACTATTTAAAATTAATATATCGTCGCTACCAATAAAAATAGTTTTTTGTCCAAGATGAATTGTCCCGGGATTTTTTGATGTGAAATAGAAAGCATTATATACTAAAACTAATAGTAATGACCAACCAAGCACTCTATTTATCTTCTTACCAGATTCAATTTCTTTGATAATATTTTTTAATATACTATCTTTATTCAGATTATATTTTTTAACATATTTAAGAGCCCACTTATCTAAATCATCTACATTTTTTGCATTTTTTAATATTCTTATATCCGACATAATCAAAAAATATTGAATAATAAGAATTGTATATTGAAAACATAACCCTATAATTACTAAAAGATTAGCCAGAAGCACTCTTGACATCACCCAAATCCTCCTTGCAGTAATATTTTCTTCTATCATACGCAGATGTATTCCAACCGCTAATAAGTAGGTAAAATAAGCCAATAATTATTATTAATGGCACTAGTGCCACGAGTGCTGGAATGAGCGCAGCCTCAAGCGCAACATATAATAATACGCCTACAACAAATAAAATCAAAAAGGGTGCTCCTATCACCGCTACAATGTCCTTAATATGCAAAAAGCCTATAAATATATCTTTAATTAATTCATTTAACTCATTCTTTACATCTTCAGATGCTTCCGCTATTGATGCATATAGTGAAGAAATTTTATTTAAAATATCATCAACAATCGCGCCACCGGCAAGTCCGCCTGAAATCATATAACCAGCAGCGCCTGTGGTCGGATTTTTAACAATATAGCCAACGCCAGACCAATTGTAGAGAGAGATATTTGTCTTGGAAATGGTTACTTCCTTGCCGGCATTTATGCTGTTGGCTATATCTGTTTTTACTTCATTGGATACCTGCAACTGAGGAAGAATCTGCGATACATTATCCTTATTAATCTGATATATGGGGATTCCATTACTGTTGGCAATGCTTAAGGCTTTTACGGCTGAGATAGCTTCACTATTTGGAAATGCCTGTTCAAATATTGCGTGTTCCAATGCAGAACCCAAAGTACCTGTAGAAGTCATGTATTCTTTTGGTTTATCTGCATCGCCTTCCATAGATGCAACGGTTCTTATGTCACGATCAACGTCAATTCTCATACTTCCCAGCGCTGCTATATAGGGCGTCGAATACAGATAAGAAATATTCAATCCTTGAGACATTATCGCCTCCGAAGGAAATCTGGCTGATGCAATTTTTTCTATTTTTGCGTTCATTGCGTATAATGTATCCAATTCAAAAAAGTAACCTGCTGCCAAAACATACAAAGATTCTCCAATGACATCATCCAGAAGGATTTCATTGAGTTGGCCAGTCTTAAATAATTCGTTGGTTGCGTTTAATCGGTCAGCCCTGTTTTGAACTAATTTCTCATTCATCAATCCATGATTAATGGCTATGGCATAATATTCTCCGGCGATGACATCATTGGCAACAGCATCGCGAATATTGCCGGGCATTATGAAAGTCATAACGAAATTTTCCGTGTTTCCCATTCCAATAGTTGATCCCGTTGCCTTTGTTACACCGTCTATTTTCAGTTCCGGTCGGAGGTTGACAAGATAGGCAGACACGCTATTGGCATCACCGGCAGATAGAATTACGTTTTTATCATTTTGTGTTGCAGGAGAATAACTTAAAGTAATTTTTTTCTGGCTTAGCGCAGGAAGGCTTATCGTGTATGTAAAATCCGATTCATAAGAAAATGGACTTGATAATTCGAAAGTAATCTTATGCCTTAAACTATCCGGTATTTCGGAATACCTGACTCCAACCATTGACTTTTGGTAAGGCAACGTTCCTGCCAGAAACGAAAAGTTCTGCTTGATGATTTCTTTCTTGCCTAAAACATCGCCCACAGTGGCGTTGGGATAGTTCTGTTCAATGTAGTTTTTTACCTGTGCCTGATAATTCTGTCCCGATAAGATCGGGACTGCTCACCGCACTATTTACCGTGTTTACCGTGATTTTGAATCATGGCCGGTTCACTGCCAAAACCGGCCATGATTTGGCTTCAATATTTTTGTCTTTATTTAGTTGTCAAAGAACTTCTGTTGAAAAGCTTTCTAAATAAAAAGCTCAACATGTTTTTTTAAAAGACTACAATTGCCATAATATTGACTGCTAAAAACAATAAAAATGCTATGCCTATTCTACGTTTTTTATTTTTATCTTTAGACAAAATGTTTTGTATAGCAGCAAACTTTGAATCACCAAGTTTTTCTTTTCCCGACAATATATTTCTAGAGACGTATAAATATGAAATAAAAATTAGTATGACATAGACGGCAATAATAATTTTATAAAATACAAAGTCTTTTGTTAGGACAATTATCAAATGAAGAATTGCACCCCATAAGGCAAGATATATTCTTGTTTCAAAAAAATAATAAATAAGAAGTACTGCTCCAGTTACGTATATAAATTGTTCTAAGGTAATTTTCATTTGTTATTCTCCCAGTAAAAAACCAACTAGATTTAAAGCAATTATGAAGCCCCAAAATAAAGCATTTTTCTTATTTATTACTAAAATAGAATTCAGATCATCAAATATTGTCCCCTTCTTTCTCTCCTTATTCTTATCATCCTCTATTTGAATAAGTATTATCGCTACTATAAATGTTATCCCCGAAATGATAAGGCCCAACATCCCAGGGATATACGAATTCTTTACACCAAACAAAATAGTTGTAAAAAATATCCCAAACATAACGGCCCATAGAAAACTCTTGTTTTTTGTTTTTAAATATACATAAAAGAAAGTTAACATTACAGAGAGTGCTCCTGTAAAAGCCAATACATTTTTCATTAAGCGATCTCCTCTTTTTCGATATAGTTTTTTAAATATGCATAATATCGATTTCTTTGAAAAGGATTATAAGACAGATTTTGGAACATAGCGTTTAATATTGCTAAACAGACAACAACAATTAAAAATACTGAACCAGATGCGCCCGATGCAATTAAAAAAGGTAATATTATTCCTCTAATTAAGTAATTAATGCCAAATCTATCACCTGCGGCAGGATTCTCAAATATTGATGACAGCATTATTCCCAAAGCTAAACCGACTAAAATTGCACCAAGTAAAGTAACCCAAGCAGGAATGCCAATACCAACAACAGTACCTAAAATTAATAAAATGATTCCATATTTTGCTAACATGCCAGCAATTAGCGCTTCTATTAAATGTCCGCCACATAATCCACCACTAATCATGTAAGCAGCTGCCCCAGTATTGGGATTCGTTATAATGTATCCGCAACCTGTCCAACCATTAAGAATGATGTTTGTCTTAGATACGGTAACTTCTTTTCCTGCATTAACCGCATTTTGAATATCGGCTTTAACATTATCATCCACCTGTAATTGCGGCAGAATTGTAGTAACGTTTGATTGGTTGATCGTGTAAATTGGTATACCTTGATCATTAGCTATTTTCAATGCTTTAACTGCTGAGATTCCCTGGGCGGGATTTTCTTGTGTAGAAAACATCTGCTCCGGCACGGAATGCTCCAATGCCGAACCATTTATCCCAGCTGTTTGCATGAATTGGATGCTCTTACTACTTTCACCATCCAAAGCACCTATAACATTCAAAGACCGATCCACATCCATAGCTAACCCGCCGCCGGTTACAGACTGAGGTATGCCATATAAAAGATTCACCTTCATTGCCGATGCAAATATCGCTTCCGAAGTCCAGCGCAAAGCTTTTACGCTCATTGTATGCGCTTGTACTTCATTCATCAAATCCAGTTGTGCATAATATTGCATTGCCGTAGCAAAAAGAATATCGCCAATAATATCATCTTTTGTTAAGCCCGATGTGTCATTAGCCTGTAATTTGGTTTTTGTTGCATCCAACTTATTTTTTAACGCTTCCATCTGCGACTTTGGAATCTTGCCGGTGTTTATCGCTATTGCATGATACGCCCCAGCATCAATCTGGTTGGAAACTATATCAGTCCCGCCTCCCGGCCCTGGCTCGATAAATACCATGTCAAAGGTTTCCTGATAGCCCATACCAATGGCTGTGCCTGTGGCTACGATTACTCCATCAATTCTAAGTTCCGGTTTCAGATTAATTAAATATGCAGGCAATGATGTCGGCAGTTCACTGGGCTGTATTGGTGTGCCGTCCGCATGCGGTTTCGGCAGATACGAATTGATTGTCGCTTCATCTTGTGCTGTTGCCGGACTGTAACTCAGGGTTATTTTCTTTCCGGCAATTTCAGGAAGTCTCTTGGTAATGTTAATAGGCGTACCCGTATCTTCGTCGTAAATGTCCTTTGTTACTTTAAAGGTAATCTTATGCCTCAGATTATCCGGTATTTCGGAATATCTGACACCGATAGTTGATTTCTGGTAAGGCAATGTGCCTAAGAGGTAGGTAAAGTTCTGCTTAATGATTTCTTTCTTGCCTAATACATCGCCGACTGTGGCATTAGGATAATTTTGATCAATGTAGCTTTTTACCTGTGTCTGGTAATTTTGCATCTGTTGCTGAATGTAGGTGGAGTTGATGTTGGTTACGGAACTGTTTGTTTCATCTATCGTTGCCGTGGATTGAATCTGATCAACAAATGTTTGAGCGTCAAAAGGAACTGCACTTTTTATATCAACACCTTGAGTATAGTTGTATTGCTTATAGCTTGCATCCAGAGGAATCCAGCTATCGCCCTGACCGGTAATGTGTTTTGCACCCCGCAAGGGATAGTATTTAACAAAAGCTTCCACCCAAACATGTTCCATGCGTACTGCCGCTATTTTACCACCTGATATGATTCCGGCTACCGGTGTTCCGCCGGAAGCGATAAAATCAAGTGCAGCCTGAGCATTTGTAAATCCGCCGATCCAGTTCATTACCTTATTAATTGGTAATTCGATGGTGCCGTAAACGTATCGGGCATGGATGCCGGAAGCTCTTAATAAAGCTATAAGCAGTGAGGCAATATCAAAGTCATTGCCCTGCAAGGTTTGCAGGCACATGTCCGCACCCTGGATGGAACCGTAAGTGGGCACATATTCCACATTGTTTCTGACCCAGTTGTAGATTTTGAATCATGGCCGACTCCCAGCCCAAAAGCCGACCATGATTTGGCTTATGCATTATTCAGTTGTCAAAGAACTTCATATTGAAATATTTTTCGTAAAATATTAATTTATTTAAAATTATTACCGCTGTAATTTTACTGCCATGTTACTTTGGCAGTATTATCAATTTACATCCAACGTAAGCAACCCACGGCAATATAAAAGTACCTAATGTCACAATCAAAGCCGGAAGAAATTTTAAGCCTTCATTTTTAATAGTTTCGTCTGCAACGCCTTCTTCTTGTGGAGTGAAAACAGTATTTATGAATACTGCAAATCCAATCCATGCTAATCCCAATATAATTAGCATAATTGAAATACCATCTATCCCGTTCACAAGAAAGTATCGCGGTATAACCATCAATAAAGTTAGATTAATTATTATTAAGCTGTAACTTAAGTAATATAATATGAAAAATATTCTGCTCGTATGGACAGGATACGTAAACCGATTTAAATAAAATGATCCGGCCAATGCACCCCCATACACTATTGAACACCAAACGCCAACATTCAAATGATATTTAGTAAGAGGTGATAATACATATAAATAACTTAAAAAACTAAAGCCTAATATTATCAAACAAGCAATTGCAGGGTAATAAAAACTGAATCTTTTTTTGTTCAAAAGATACCATAAGGTGAAGCTTAATGGGAAAAATGCTATTGAAGAAAAGAAATATGTAAGAAACAAAAATATTTTTTTCTCTTCTTTAGAATACTTACGTTTGACTATACCATCCATTGTTCTTTCCTCCAATACAATCCCGTTTGAGTTGGATATATCTTTCTTAGCGCATCAAGCATCCATTCCACCGCAAAACTAAAAAAAAGCCAGAACACTGCAAATGCTACAAGCGCTGGGGTAGCACCTAACCAGATTCCAGCAACAGCTAGACCAATAGTAACAGTGACAATCATTACATTAACTATTCTCCAAGGATCATCGTTAGAAGTAAACAATAGAACAGAAATGTTTTGAATTAAAGTAATAAATATTGTTACAACAGCCAAAACAACGGCAGCTGGAAGTTCAGCAAATATGCCAATAGCAATTAAAAGTGCACCTACAAGCAATAAGAGAAGCTGGGCACCGCTCAACCCGCCACTAATCATATACGCGCCTGCACCTGTATTTGGATTTATAATTATATAGCCACAACCCGTCCAGCCGTTGTAGTTAATATTAGTTTTAGAGACAGTTACCACTTTTCCGGCATTTACAGCATTTTGAATGTCAGCCTTTACTTGTGCATCCACCTGCAACTGCGGCATTATCGTATTAATATTCGATTGATTAATTGTATAAATCGGTATTCCCTGATTGCTGGCGATTTGTAATGCCTTGACAGCTGATACGCCTTCCACGGGATTTTCCGGTGTTGAAAACATCATTTCCGGCACAGCATGCTCCAACGCTGAACCGTTCATTCCAGATACCTGCATAAATTGTATGGTTTTATTCTTTTCACCATCCAGAGATGCCACAACATTCAAGCTTCTATCCACATCCATAGAAAGACCACCATGAGCTACAGTATGAGGTATTCCGTATAAAAGATTTGTTTTTATTGCTGAAGCAAATATGGATTCCGACGGCCACCGCAATACTTTTATGCCCATTGTTCTTGATTGAATTTCATTTAACGAATCAAATTGCACATAATATGATAATGCTGTTGCAAAAAGCATATCGCCAAGAATATCTTCCTTTGTCAAATCGTCTACATTGCCGGTTTCTAACTTTGCTTTTGTCATTTCCATTTTATTTTTTAACGCTTCCATCTGCGACTTTGGAATCTTGCCGGTGTTTATCGCTATTGCATGATACGCCCCAGCATCAATCTGGTTGGAAACTATATCAGTCCCACCTCCCGGCCCCGGCTCGGTAAATACCATGTCAAATGTTTCTTGATATCCCTTGCCAATTGCTGTTCCCGTCGCCACGATGATTCCATCAATTCTAAGCTCCGGCTTTAGATTAATTAAATATGCAGGCAATGATGTCGGCAGTTCACTGGGCTGTATTGGTGTGCCATCCGCATGAGGCTTCGGCAGATACGAATTTATTGTCGCTTCATCCTGAGCTGTTGCCGGACTGTAGCTAAGTGTTATTTTCTTACCGGCAATTTCCGGCAGTCTTTTAGTTATGTTAATGGCTGTGCCAGTATCTTCGTCGTAAATATCCTTTGTTACTTTAAAGGTAATTTTATGACGCAGGCTATCCGGTATCTCGGAATACCTGATTCCAACTGTTGACTTTTGGTAAGGTAAAGTACCCGCCAGAAACGAAAAGTTCTGTTTGATGATTTCTTTCTTGCCTAAAACATCTCCGACGGTGGCGTTGGGATAATTTTGTTCAATATAGTTTTTAACCTGAGTCTGATAACTCTGCATCTGTTGCTGAATGTAGGTGGAGTTGATGTTTGTTACTGAACTATTTGCCGTATCAATTGTTGCGGTGGATTGTATCTGATTGACAAAACCTTGTGCGTCAAAAGGAACGGCTGATTTAATATCTATGCCTTGCGTATAGTTATATTGTTTGAAACTGGCATCCAGCGGAATCCAACTATCGCCCTGACCGGTAATGTGTTTTGCACCCCGCATCGGATAGAATTTGACAAATGCTTCCACCCAGACATGTTCCATTCTGACGGCTGATATTTTACCGCCGGAGATAAGGCCTGCTACGGGCGTTCCACCGGAGGCAATAAAGTTGACGGCGGCATTGGCATCCGTAAATCCGCCGACCCAGTTCATGACTTTATCGATGGGCAGCTCTATGGTTCCGTAAACGTATCTGGCGTGAATACCGGAAGCTCGTAAAAGGGCAATAAGCAAAGAGGCGATATCAAAGTCATTCCCCTGCAAGGTTTGCAGGCACATGTCCGCGCCTTGGATTGAACCGTAGGTGGGAACATACTCAACATTGTTTCTGACCCAGTTGTAGATTTTGACGGGGCTGTAGTTTAATTCAGCGGCTTTTGCTCTGATGGTAGATGTCAGTTGCACGTCAATGGTTTGGGCTAGATCGGCAGCGGTTGGTGCATCGTGCGCAAGGGCTAACACTATCGGCTGCGGTAATGATTGTTGTTTTTCAAATTTAGGCAAAGATTCGACTAGGCCGGTTAAGGGTCCGTTGGCGACGAGGAGAATATGTTTATTATTTATTTCCTGGATTCCCGCCTTCGCGGGAATGACAGCGGAGGAATGGATTCCGGCCTTCTCTGGAATGACAATGCCTGCGGTTTGTTTCATGTCCTTCTGAAATTCTTCGGGTTTTGTTCGCGGTTCTTTGCGTTTGATGTCCGAAATGCGATGGGGTAGTTTGTTCGGGTCTAAGGCTTTATGTTTTCTGGGCGGCGCTACTTTTTCCAGATGTTTTTGAACGTTTTGCAGTTGTGTATCAAATTCGGCTTTTGTTTTGGTTTTATCTGCGGCATCCAGATTGGTTCTCAGTTCTTTCAGATTATCTTCATAGTGCTTAACGAAATTATAATGTCTTTGCAGAATCTCCTGCGGCAATCCGGCATTTTTGAGTTTATTTTCGGTATCGGCAAACTGGCTTTTGATTTCTTTATCTAAAGATTCAATCGCGTCTCTTTTTTCTCTTATCTTGCTTTTCCTTGTTTCAAATGATGCCTTCCCGGAGTGAATGATGCTTTTTATGTCTTCGACGGCCTTTTGAAATTTTTCTTCCGGCCTTTGCTCGTGCTTTTTACCGGCAGACGGTTTCTGTGCTTCATGGTAGGCAGCGAAGGCCACATTAAACATCCCGCCCGACGTCCAGGTAAAAAAGAAAATAACCAGAAAGGTAACAGCTCTCAAAATCCGATGACGCATAGAATCCTCCTTAACAATACCAATGGGGGAACAATCCATCTGCTCCGGTAATTTATGACTCTGGTGCTGCTGTTCTTAAAAGACTGCGTTGGGAACTGCGAACGATTTTTTTGCCAGTTCGTCCGCGTATGGTGAAACTTAATATTGAATGTGACAATAAAATAATATCATTTTCTTTGTCAAGTTATTTATTGTTGCAAAGTATTTTTTATAGATGGGAAGGTTCCGATATGGTCGTTGCGAACAAAGCGAAGCAATCTCGTCCTTATTTATATCAATTTTTTAGAGTGCCACGTCGCAGGAATGCGGTCAGGTCTTGGAATATCGCAGGAATGGGGTCAGGTCTTGGAATATCAGTTTCTCTCTTCATTCTTTATCACCTTGCTGACCGTCGTATAATGAATCCCCAAATATGCCGCAATCTCGTTTAACCTATAACCATATCGGACATGCGCCGCGTGAATATTCTTATCCCTTCCTTTTTTCTCACCACCTTTACAAAATAAGTCTGCAAGCTTCGGCCTGTTTAAATAGCGTTGTATTCTTGGAATTTCTTTAATTTGTTCCTTGCCGTGTAACAGCTTTCTGTATCTTTCAATAAAGTTTTCTTCTCCCAATAAAATCTGTCCTTGAAGTTCGTTCCACGGCGAATTTGCATTTATTCCTTCTTTTACAAATTTGCGGTAAAGCTTCTGCGCTTCTGCTTTCTTCTTGCTGAAATGTCCAATAATCCAGTCCGTAGTTAAAAAGACCGGCGCTTTCTTTATTCCTGCTGAATAACGATAACTGCTCCATTTCCATTCCTCAGGTTTGCTGATCATCTTTGCGCGCACCGGATTTAAAACAACATACCTGCTTAGTTCCAAAAGATAACTTTCCTTATCTACCAGGATGGCTTTGTATCGCCCTTGAAAAACATGACCTGTCTTCCCGTGTAAATAATTATATTTCTGTGTGTAAATCCCATTCAATTGCCGCATTCCCGGAGACAAATTTCCATCCGGTGTCTCAATTAACAGGTGATAATGATTATCCATGAGGCAATAAGCGTGGCATAACCAGTTAAATCTTCTTACAACGGTATCAAGGATAAATAGAAACTCCTCCCGGTCTTGATCTGAATGAAATATGTCGCTTCGCGCATTACCCCGTGAGGTTACATGATATACTGCATCAGGATATTCTATCCGTAAAGGTCTTGCCATAAATACACCTCAAATATTATTTTTAGTTACTCCTATCATAACTAAAATGATATTTCATGACCTGACCCCATTCCCCTTATTTTCGCAAATCTTTAATTGCACCTAAAAGATCTTTTATGTTTTCAGAAATAAACTCCATTGGCGTGCTCGGCGATGAACTAGATTTTATAAATTCCATGCCCAATTTATTTTTAATATATTCATCATATTCGCCCATTATCGTAAGATATGATTTAATAATTACATTAGAGTCAATCATAATAAAAAATGCAATAATTAAGCTGATCGACAATGATGTTAAATGTACAACCTTACGAATGTCCACAAAGATAAATGAAGCAACAAAAATTATTAAAAATAAAACTAAATTGAGAATTATTAAATTACGCCATTTATTTGAATATTTCTTCCCATCAATTAATTGGTGTTTACCAAATGATGATTCAGCAAAATCTTTACTTTGAAGAATTATTTCATAATATGACTTTTTTAATCCGTGAAAATATTTATAAATATCTCTAAGATAAGCGAACATAAAAATATTGATTGTACTAAACATTAATATCCATTCCACATAAAAGTAAGGTAAACCGCCAATCCTGAGTAGTTTTGAAAGAACATAAAAAAGAAGCAAAATAATTAGCATTGGAGATACAATTAACCTATGGAGATTATATTTGACATCGGCATCACACACTAATAGGTGATTTCTAAAATCTAGTATGTTTTTTGATAAATTAGAATTTTCTTCGCAAACTATTTTAATTTTCTTTATCAGTCCATCCAATTTATATATCATATTAAAAACTATTAAACCTAAATAAACAGAGGAAAATAATAGCACTTTGATCAAAGCAATAAGAGAGAGTTCTTTATACGTACTCGTAAATATAATCATTATCAAAATAATACCAAGCATAGAAATAGGTGATAAATATCTAATACTATAATCGCTTGATTTTGGAAATTTGTAGGAATAATTTATTTTTTTATTTATTAACATTATTTAAATACCTTACAAAGAATTGATGTCACAATACAAGTAAGTAGATATTCATCTGGCGCCATATCCGAGAGCAGTTCTTTACATGCATCATATATTAATATTAAAATAATAGTCCAAAATATTATTAAGCCTGGATTCAAAAGCATGGTTGTAACAATGTATGCAAATAAATATGCTAAAGCGGCTACTATGACTGATGCTAATAAAGAGCCACCTACAATCGCAATTACCAGTTTTGCAACATCATCTGTATTTAAAACCTGTCCACCATTTAATCCGCCACCTATCATATACGCACCTGCGCCTGTCGTTGGATCGCTGATAATATAGCCGCAACCCGTCCAGCCGTTATATGTGATATCCGTCTTGGAAACAGTAACTACATTCCCCGCATTAACGGCATTCTGAATATCAGTTATTACTTTTTCATCCAACTGTAATTGAGGGAGGATATTATTGACATTTGACTTGTTAATAACAAATATTGGAATTGAACTATCATTAGCTATTTTTAAAGCCTTAACTGCGGACACTGCCTGCACAGGATGATTTTGAGATGAAAACATCATTTCCGGTACTTGATGTTCTAAAGCTGACGAATTCATACCGGATTTCCTCATGAATTTAATATTATTATTTGTATCGCCATTCAGATCTGAAACAATATTAACATTTCTATCCACATCCATCACAAAGCCGCCTGCGCTTACCGAACGTGGCATGCCAAACATATAACCTACATTTAATGCAAAAGAAAATATTGATTCGGATGGCGTTCTATTCACTGCTACACCCATATTTTTAGCTTGTAGATAATTTACGTTATCAAGCTCCGCGTAATAAGCTAATGCGGTGCCATACAGAATTTCGCCTATAAGGTCATCCTTTGTGATGTTCGTGAAATTATTATTATCTAACTTAGATTTTAGATCTTCAAGCTTAGACTTCATAGAAAGCATTTGCGCTTGCGATATTTTCCCCGTGTCGATCGCTATAGCATGATATGCACCGGCATCAATCTGGTTAGAAACAACATCCGACGCACCATTAGGACCCGGTGCAGTAAATACCATATCAAATGTTTCTTCATAGCCCATGCCTATTGCAGTGCCAGTGGCTACAACTACTCCGTCAATTCTTAATTCCGGTTTCAAGTTGATTAAATACGCGGGCAATGATGTCGGCAATTCACTGGGCTGAATGGGCGTTCCGTCCGCATGAGGTTTCGGCAGATACGAATTTATTGTTGCTTCATCATCTGCTGTTGCCGGGCTATAACTCAATGTTATTTTCTTGCCGGCAATTTCAGGCAAGTTTTTGGTAATAATGATAGGTGTGCCGGTATCTTCATCGTAAATATCTTTTATTATCTTGAAAGTAATTTTATACCGCAGATTATCTGGTATCTCAGAATATCTGATTCCGATAACGGCATTTCTGTAAGGCAGAGTTCCCAAAAGATAGGTAAAATTCTGTTTAATGATTTCTTTCTTCGTATAAATGTCATCTATTGTTGCGTTTGGATAGTTTTGGTTAATATAATTCTGAATATTAGATTGATAATTTTGTAATTGTTGTTGAACATATTGCGAATCAGCCCCTGTAATTGAATAATTAGCAGTATCTATTGTCGCCGTTGATTGGACATGATTCATAAGTGCTTCATTATCTAAAGGCACTGCTGTATCGATATTTATTCCCTGAGTATAGGTGTACTGCTTGTAACTCGCATCCAGAGGAATCCAGCTATCGCCCTGACCGGTTTTATGATTTGCTCCCCTCAATGGATAGTATTTAACAAAAGCTTCCACCCAGACATGCTCCATATGGACTGATGATATCTTGCCGCCGGAGATGAAGCCTGCAACAGGCGTACCGCCGGAGGCGATAAAACCAACAGCGGCATTAGCGTTGGTAAATCCGCCTACCCAGTTCATGACTTTATCAATGGGCAATTCGATGGTGCCGTAAACATATCGGGCATGGATGCCGGAAGCTCTCAGCAATGCAATCAGTAGTGAAGCAATGTCAAAATCATTGCCCTGCAATGTTTGCAGGCACATATCCGCACCCTGGATGGAACCGTAGGTGGGAACATATTCCACATTATTTCTGACCCAGTTGTAGATTTTAACGGGGCTGTGGTTTAATTCGGCGGCTTTGGCTCTGATGGCCGGTGTCAGTTGAACGTCTATGGTTGCGGCCAGATCGGCATCGGTGGGAGCGTCGTGTGCAAGGGCTAACACTATCGGCTGCGGTAATGATTGTTGTTTTTCAAATTTAGGCAAAGATTCGACTAGGCCGGTTAAGGGTCCGTTGGCGACGAGGAGAATATGTTTATTATTTATTTCCTGGATTCCCGCCTTCGCGGGAATGACAGCGGAGGAATGGATTCCGGCCTTCTCTGGAATGACAATGCCTGCGGTTTGTTTTATGTCTTTTTGAAATTCTTCGGGTTTTGTTCGCGGTTCTTTGCGTTTGATGTCCGAAAGGCGATGAGGCAGTTTGTTCGGGTCTAGGGCTTTATGTTTTCTGGGCGGCGCTACCTTTTCCAGATGTTGATGGATTTTTTGCGCGTTGATTTCAAATTCCGTATCCGTTTTAGCAATATCTGCCGCATCAAGGTTGGCTCTAAATTCTTTTAGATTATCTTCGTAGTGTTTAACAAAATTATAATGCCGCTGCAGTATCTCCTGCGGTAATCCGGCATTTTTTAGTTTCTTTTCTGTTTCAGCAAACTGGCTCTTTATTTCTGCATCCAGAGATTCAATCGCATTCCTTTTTTCCTTCAGTTCATTTCTTCTGGTACTCCAAGAAGCTTTCCTGGAAATAACATCTTTGAGTTCGTCAACAGCTTTTTGGAATTTTTCTTCCGGTCTTAGTGATTGTTTTTGATTGACAGCCGGTTTTTGTATTTCATTATAAGCGGCATAGGCGATGTTGAACATTCCACCCATTGTCCAGGCAAAGAAGAAAATAACCAGAAAGGTAACAGCTCTCAAAATCCGCTGACGCATAGAATCCTCCTTAACAATATCAATGGGGGGAACAAGCCATCTGCTCCGGTATTTTTACTCTGGTGTTGCTATTTTTTAAAGACTGCTTTTGGAACTACGAACGATTTTTTGCTATCTCGTCCGCGTTTGATGAAACTTAATATTGAATGTGACAATAAAATAATATCATTTTCTTTGTCAAGTTATTTATTGTTGCAAAGTATTTTTTATAGATGAAAAAGTCCCGACATGGTCATTGCATATAAGGTGACGCAATCCTACCCTTATTTATATTAATATTTTAGAGATCGCCACGTCGTAAGCACTCCTCGCGATGACGACTGAAAGCGACTTTTTCAGAAGCATGTTAGGTACTACAAAATGATTATTCCAGACTATCAATCTTTCACAAGCTTACGCTTATGCAAAAAAGAAAATACATTTACAATGGCTAAAAAAGGCGCCGCCAATGCGGATACTAGGACTTCATCATAGAGACGGCTATGAGAAATACTCTTTCCGGATAGTCGCGCTACAAAGGCATCAAAAGTATTACCGCTGAGATTTCCCAACATAATCAGGCGTATATAAAGCATGATATCATCTGCAGTTACATCGCCATAAAAACGTTTCAGTTCCAGAATATTTTCTGATGAAGGATTACGTTCTGTCTGGGCATATTCCTGAGCAAACTGCAATGCCGGCCTTTCATAATCATTGACGCACTTGCCGATTTCCATCTTCATGAGTTGAGCTATTTCGTCGGCTTCCACTCCGCTGATATGAGCTAGTGCTCCGTGAAAACGTGCGCAATGTTGACATCCGTTTACCGATGTGACTGCCAACATTATTTTTTCCGCCATCGGCCATGGTACTCTCTTCGAACGGTATGCTTTGATTATTGACGGCAAACGACCAGAAAGAAATAAAATATCTCCCAAAAATTGTTTAGACTTATAAACGCGTTTATGAAAATTTCGAGACATCTTTTCCTCCAACTGTGAGATTTTACCGTATTCTGTAACAGAATATACATGTCTTTTTACATGTCAACGATAATTTGTTTACCAGAAAGTTTCTTGACAATAATTAACTATAACTTATATCTTAATTGTTGAGTGCCAAGACATCGTAGACACTTTTTAGTGCCAGGACATCGTGGACACTCAAAGTTAATTAACGTAATTTGTATTTAATTTCCTCGACCTGAACTTTATCCAGGAAGAGTTTAAGTTTTTGCTCTTTGACATTAATCGTAGCTATTACGTATTCATATTGTAGTTCCGGCGGTACGGGAAAACTCTCACCGAAAACATT
>LNQE01000293.1_pt1 | contig 16127 bp, 11 predicted proteins | sample 603111 | NCBI WGS metagenome assembly LNQE01 (sample SAMN04260313, study PRJNA301899) | hydrocarbon metagenome | isolation source: hydrocarbon-contaminated ditch | place: Germany: Bremen | collected 1998
TTCCCCCCCTGGCCGCCGGAGGCATATGACTCGACCTGCTCCAGTCCCGTGCGACGACGCTGAGCACGGCCGCCGCGTGGCCGGCATGTTCGGCCGCATCGCGCGGTTTTACGATTTCCTGAACCATGCTCTGAGCCTCGGGCTGGATATCCTGTGGCGGCGCAGGCTGGTGGCGGGCATCGGCCTGGCCCCGGATCATGCCGGGTACGTACTGGATCTGGCCGCCGGGACCATGGACGTGACCATGGAGATCGCCCGCCGCCATCCCCGGGCCCATGTGGTGGCCGCCGACTTCACCCTGCCCATGCTGCGCCGGGGCCAGGGCAAGGTCGCGCCGCCGGACGCCGGACGCCTGTTCCCGGTCCAGGCCGACGGCCTGGCCCTACCCCTTAGCGACGCCAGCATGGACGCGGCCACCATCGCGTTCGGCATCCGCAACATCCGGCCCAGGCAGGCGGCCTACGCCGAGATGCTGCGGGTACTTCGGCCCGGGGCCCGGTTTTGCATCCTGGAATTCGGCACGGGAAACCGCCGTATCTGGGGGGGGGCCTACAATTTCTACCTGACCCGCATCCTGCCCGGCTTCGGGCGGCTGGTGTCCGGCGACGACGCCGCCTACCGCTACCTGGCCGACACCATCCGGGCCTTTCCCCACGAAGAGGCCCTGGCCGAGGAACTGACCCGGGCCGGATTCGTCTCCGTCACCCACACCCCCCTGGCCTCGGGCATCGTCTTCATCCACACCGCCGTGAGGCCGTAGTCCATCCAAACAGCTTTGCTTTATTGTGTTGCATACTGGCCGCATCCGATATATCAATATTCTGTTTTGCTGATCAACAATAACCGGTTGCAGCTGAATAAAAATCAACTATTTTGTTTTATCAAGGGACTGTTACGAGTCAACAGTTGTATCCCAGTAATAATTTGCAGGTATCTGCGCTATAACCACTACCCAAAAACAGGCACCTGAAATGTCATACGAAATTAGTCTTCAACATATCTTAAAAAAATTGGATCACGATCTGTTTATGAGGCTAAATGACATTAAATCAAAAGCAAAAGCTTTAATGAGCTATACTATTGGAAAGTTTCCGTATTATACAGCTCACGATTTTAGCCACTGCCAAGCTGTTGAAGAAAACCTTAACTGGCTAATTCTAGATGATGTCAAAGATAAAATGAATCCTTATGAAATATTTTTTTTAATTATTGCAAGTTGGTTTCACGATTGGGGGATGATTGGAGAAGAGAGTGAAGATTCTGACGAAGTCAGAATGACTCATCATATCAGGACACAAGAATATTTTGAGAGAAGATACAATGACCTTGGATTAAATGAACATGAAGCCAGAATCATAGGAAAAATATGCAAAGGACACAGAAAATCTGATTTACACTCAAAAGAATTTGATGAAACATTGTTTTCTCAAAACAATAGGATTCGAGTGAATTTTTTGGCAGCTGTGTTACGGATTGCGGATGAATGCGACGTGACGCACAACCGTACACCAGAGATTGTCTATAATTCTATTAATCCAAAAAATAAATCAGAAAAAGAATTCAAAAAGCATCTGTCCATAACGGGAGTCGGCCAGTTTGATGAAAAACATAAGATTATTATCAGTGCAATAGCCAAGGATCCAATGGGAGCAAAAGCAGTTAGAGAAGTTAAGCAAAAAATACAAGAAGAGCTCGACAGCGTAAAAAGTATTCTTTCCCGGAATGGACTATCACTAGATATCGTTGATTTAAGGCTAGAAACACGCGGATTTATTGACAAGCCGATCCAGTTTGAAGTCAATAAAGGGAAAATTATAGACATACTAATTGGCACACATTTATATGATTCTCCTGATGCTGCAATAAGAGAAATGGTTCAAAACTCCATTGATGCGTGCAGGTATAAGCTCGCTTCACATCCAAATTTTCCATGCGAAATTTTACTTAGCAAAACACATGACGACAGACTTACTATAACAGACAATGGAATAGGGATGAACTTTGACGAAGCCAAAGAATTCTTATCTTGCATTGGTTCGTCATTATTTTGCGAATATATAAATTCGAAGAACACCGAGCAGCCATTTATGCCTATTTCAAAGTTCGGAATAGGCGTCTTGTCGTTTTTCTTAATTAGCAGTGAATTTTCCATAGAAACATTAAAAGAAAATTGTGAACCTTGTAGATTTACTATTAGCTCTGTTGAGCAATCATGGAAGTATGAGAAAGGTTCACGGAGCCAAACTGGAACGACAATTACACTCTTGCTAAACGATACCGGCAAAAGCATTAATATACAGAATGCACTAGACAAGCACATTGCATTTTCGAATGTTCCAATTATGTATTCTGAGGATGGTTCCGAAAAATACCATGTGCAATCAAATTTTGATTGCGCATACATAAGCAACAAATTTGCTGAACCGAATTTCAATGATGAATTTGGCGTCGATATTCAATTATTATTTTCAGAAAGTTCGGACGATTTCGATTTTTATGTCATGAAAAATAATACGTTCACCAATGAACAACTGTATCTATTTAGCAATGGAATTTTTATAACATTTTTCTCTTTGCCTTTTTTTAGTTTTCACAATTTGATTTATGTAAACATTAAATCTGACATGGTCGATATACAAATATCAAGAAATGATGTAGTGAAGAATAAAAAGTATAACATATTCATATATACACTCATTGAACGTATAGTCAATACTGCTAAAAATATAAATGGTGACGACACAATTACAGCCATCATTGAATTAAAGAAATTATTCAGATCAGATGTATGTGACTTTTGTTATACCAAGCATGCTGATCGTTTTAAGAAGTTCATGGAAGAAAGCCCCTCATTACATAGCTTTTACAGCAATGCACTATTTCCAGTTGTTAAAGACCGCGATGTAACATATGCTTGCCTTAATAATATTGACTTAATCGGCAGTGTTGATATTTATAAATGCGGAACATGGATGACCTCTGCTGAACTTCAGTTTGTATGCGACCATTTCAACAGCCCATTTGTCATTGTTGACCCTTATTCTGTCGAAAATATACGCTATAACAAAGGGCCGGCTGACGTTTTACACGGCATCCTGAGTGAAAAATGTACTGTAAACAAATGCATTGATTTGCATGAATTGATATTGAGCAATTGCCAGTCGTGTCACATTATCATTCCAGATTTAATTCCGTCTAATGTACATATTTCAAAATTTTCTATTAAAGATGCACCGCTAATTTTCATTGAAAACAAAGCATCTATTGAGTACAAAGATAGAAATTTTCATTTTTACTATCTTGACAAGATATTCTTGACTGTAGACGCTATTAACTCACCAGTGATCAAAAAATTGCAAAGTGTTTTGATGCGTGATTCGCCTATACACGTTAACGATGTAAAAATAAAATCTAGATTTGACGTAATGGTTAATTGCGATGACGAATTTGTAAGTTCTATTTTAAAAGCTATAGAGCATGACCAAATTGACGAAAACACAAATGCACTGATTTATAAATATTTTTCTCTTATTTCACTTTTACCCTTGTCTGTCAAAGAGATGCATGAAAATATATTTTATTTTCATGTAGTTGACGATCTTGAACTCAGTATTTCAACAAAACTAAACATTAAACAGCAATCTTCGTTTGTTGAACGATTATACAAGATGTCAAATCTATATATGGAGTACTTAGAAAATAACAATAGGTATTATTAGCTGTCCTACTAGGCCGTGTCGACATTAGTTTGACAGGCCTAAACTTCTCATCGAACAGAATTTGGGGCAACAACCGACCTGAAGGTACCCCAATGATGTACAGTGATAGTATTCACCTGTCACCCACACCCCCCTGGCCTCGGGCATCGTCTTCATCCACACCGCCGTGAGGCCGTAGCGGCACAGACGCGACAATACATCCCTGCGCGCCGGTCTCAAGGCGCAGGCCATGCCTTTCTCAAAGGCACCGTCGCATGTTCCCATGGCCCATGACAGCGGCTGCAACATGGACATGCAGGCCGCAACCGTACGGCTTCCCCGCGACACAGGGGACACACCGATGACGGCCGCCGTCACCGTGAACGTCCTTGGAGGGAGCCCTCAGCCGCCCAGATAGGCTTTTCTGATCTCGGGATTGGCGCGCAGGACCGACGCCTTGTCCTCCATGACCACCCGGCCCGTCTCCAGGACGTAGCCCCGGTCGGCCAGGGACAAGGCGATGTTGGCGTTCTGTTCGACCAGAAGGATGGTCGTGCCCTGCTGCTCGTTGATGTCCTTGATGATCTTGAAGATATGCTGGGAAATAAGCGGCGACAGGCCCAGGGACGGCTCGTCCAGAAGCAGCATCTTGGGGCGGCTCATGAGCGCCCGGGCGATGGCCAGCATCTGCTGCTCGCCGCCGGACAGGGTGCCGCCCTTTTGCATCCGGCGCTCGTAGAGCACCGGGAAAAGCCGGAAGGCCAGGCCCATGTCTTTTTTGACGCCCGCCGCGTCGCGCCGGAAAAAGGCCCCCATCTCCAGGTTCTCGGACACGGTCAGGCGGGGGAAGATGCGTCGTCCTTCGGGCACCTGGCACAACCCCATGCCCGGCAGCCGGTCGGGGCTCACGTCGCGGATGGATGCCCCCTGGTACAGGACGTCGCCCTCCGAGGCCCTGACGATGCCGCAGATGGTCATCAGCGTGGTGGACTTGCCCGCGCCGTTGGCCCCGATGATGCACACGATCTCGCCCTCGTCCACGCGCAGGCTGATCTGGCGCAGGGACTGGATGCGGCCGTAGTGGGCACTGACCCCCCGAAGTTCCAAAAGCGTCGCGCCCACGGCCTACCCCTCGTCGTCGGATCGTTTGCCCATGCGGGCCGCCGGCCACAGGCCGGCCGGGCGCACCAGCATCATGAGGGCCATGACGCCGCCGAAAACCAGCATGCGGTACAGTTCAAACTGCCGGAAGACCTCGGGCAGGGCCACCAGGGCCAGGGCCCCCAGGATCACCCCGGGGATGGAGCCCAGCCCCCCCAGGACCACCATGGCCAGCACCATGGCCGACTCGATGAAGGTGAAGCTCTCGGGGCTGACGAACTTCATGCGGGCCGCGAAAAAGGCCCCGGCCAGCCCGCCGAACACCGCCCCCATGGCATAGGCCAGAAGCTTGAAGCGGAAGGTGTTCACGCCCATGAGCTCGGCTGCCGTCTCGTCCTCCCGGATGGCCTCCCAGGCCCGGCCGATGCGCGAAAAATTGAGCCGCCGCACGGCCACCACCGTGAACACCGCCAGGGCCAGGATGATGTAATACATGGCGGACAGCTGGCGCATGACCACGGTCTCCAGGGCCAGTCCGCCGTCCTTCATGGCCGGGACCACGATGCTCGGCGGGGCGATGCCCAGGATGCCGTTGGGGCCGTTGGTCAGGCTCATCCAGTTGTTGATGACGATGCGCACGATCTCCCCGAAGCCCAGGGTGACGATGGCCAGGTAGTCGCCGCGCATGCGAAGGGTGGGATAGCCGATGATGCACCCGGCCACGGCCGCCAGCGCCGCGCACACGGGCAGGCTCAGCCAGAAGGACAGGCCGTAGTGGATGGAAAGCAGGGCGTAGGTGTAGGCTCCCACGCCGTAGAAGGCGATGTAGCCCAGGTCCAGCAGGCCGCACAGCCCGACCACCACATTCAGGCCCAGGCCCAGGCAGACGTAGACCAGCACGTTGACGGCCACGTCCTGGGCGTAGCGGTCGGTGAAAAAGGGATAGGTCAGGGCGAAGGCCAGAAGCGGGACCAGGAACATCCACTTGGGCGAGGAGTCGTAGACCCGGCCCACCCCCCGGGTCAGCCGGAAAAGGGGCCGGGTGACGGGCTCGAAGGCCCCGGTCCGGGACAGGCGGTGGATGACGAAACACACGAGCGCCGCCAGGGCGATCTTCCACCACACGGCAAAGGCCTCGGCAAAGGTCAGGCTGCCGTCGGGGCCTATGCCCAGAAGCGGCCACAAAAGGAGAAACAGCCAGGCCATGGCCATGGCGAAAAGGAGCCAGACCCTAGACCCGCGTGTCATCGACGTTCTCCCCCATGATGCCCGTGGGCATGAAATACAGCACCCCGATCAGGATGACGAAGGCGAAGACGTCCTTGTACTGGCCGCCCATGGGCATGTAGGCGGCGGCCATGATCTCCACCATGCCGATGATAAGGCCCCCGATCATGGCCCCGGTGATGTTGCCGATGCCGCCCAGGACGGCGGCGGCGAAGGCCTTGATGCCCGGCACGAAGCCCATGTCGTAGCGCACCGAGCCGTAGTACAGGCCGACCATGATCCCGGCCGCGGCGGCCAGGCAGGCCCCGATGGCGAAGGTGAGGCTGATGACCTTGTTGGAGCTGATGCCCACCAGGGCGCTCATGACCTTGTCCTGGGCCGTGGCCCGCATGGCCTTGCCCATGCGCGTCCGGAACACCAGGGCGTTTAGGGCCACGAGCAAAAGCGCGGTCACGGCCAGGATGCCGATCTGCATGTAGCTTATGCGGATGGCCCCCAGGTCGAAGCCGCCGTGGGTGAATTCCGTGGGATAGGCCTTGTCGTAGACGCCCTGGGTGAGCATGAGCCCGTTTTGCAGAAAGATCGACATGCCCAGGGCCGACAGGAGCACCGACAGCCGCGAGGACTGGCGAAGCGGCTTGTAGGCCACCTTCTCCACGGCCATGGCCAGCATGGCGCAGTAGCCCATGGACAGGATCAGGGACAGGCCGATGCCCAGCCCGGGGTGGGCCTCCATGAACCCGTTGGCCGTCAGGAAGCTTAAGAAGATGACGCCCATGTAGCCGCCGGCGGCGAATATCTCGCCGTGGGCGAAGTTGATGAGCTGGATGATGCCGTAGACCATGGTGTAGCCCAGGGCCACCAGGGCGTAGACCCCGCCCAGCGTCAGTCCGTTGATCATCTGTTGCAGAAAATAATCCATGCGTTCCGCCTTGTGGCCTGGGGAGCCTTCGCCCTCGGCCATGTCCGCCCGCGCCGGCCGGCGGACATGGCCCAGGGCGACACGACCCTGGACGTGCCGGGAGGGGCGCGCGGCCCCTCCCGGAGTGGTGTTGCCGATCTAGTACTTTTTGCCGGTCTGGGGATCCCAGAAGTTCTTGAACTGGCCGTCCTTGACCACGCGGATGATGTAGTTGGAGCCGGAGTCGCCGTTTTCCATGAACTTGATGTGCTTGGAGGCGCCCAGGGTGTCGATCTTCATGATCTCGGCCTTGATCTTGTCCGGGTCCGTGGAGCCGGCGGCCTTGATGGCCGACAAGAGCGAATAGGCCGAGTCGTAGGCATAGGCGGAATACGCGCCGGGCTTGCCGTACTTCTCGTAGGCGGCCAGGAACTTCTTGTAGGCCGGGGTTTCCTCGTCGATGAATCCAAACGTCAGGTACACGCCCTCGGCGGCGTCCTTGGCGATTTCCATGAGCTGCGGATGATACACGGCGTCCTGGCCGATGATGGCCGCCTCGATGCCCATGCGCTTGGCCTGGATGAGCATGAGCGCGCCGGAGGAGGAGTTCTGCAGGCTCATGTAGAAGACGTCGGGCTTGGCGTTTTTGACCTTGGTCAAGACGGCCGAAAAGTCCTTGTCGCCCTGGTTCACGTGGTCGTGCTCGATGACCTTGATGCCCTTTTCATTGGCCAGCTTCTCCACGTTGTCGGCCAGGCCCTGGGAATAGGTGGTCTTGTCGTCCACGATGAACACGGTCTTGGCCTTGAGGAAGTCGGTCATGAACTTCACGGCGGCCACGGACTGGTCGTCGTCACGGCCGCAGACCCGGAACATGTAGGGCAGGCCGCGCTCGGTGACCTTCTCGGAGGTGGAGGCCGGGGTGAGCATCAGGATCTTGCCCTCGTCCAGGACTTCCGAGGCCGGGATGGTGGAGCTGGAGCAGTAGGAGCCGACCACGCCCACGACCTTCTCATTGAGGAGCTTGTTGGCGGCGGCCACGGCCTGGCGCGGATCGCAGGCGTCGTCCTCGGCGAAAAGCTCGATCTTTTCGAAGCCCGGGATGCCGCCTTCCTTTTGGATGGCGTCGATGGCGGCCCGGGTGCCGTTGGCGATGTCGTTGCCGTCGGCGGCGTAGGAGCCGGTGAGCGGGCTCTGGCTGCCGATTTTCAGCGTGGCCGCCTGGACCGCCGCGCCCATGGCCAGGCACAGGGCCAGGGTCAACACCACGATGCGGGTAAATCCTTTCATGCCTGATCCTCCTTGGAAAGATGGTTGCGCCGTGCCGCCCCGCGCGACCCGTGCCGCGAGGGGATTCCTTTTCTGCATACATGCCCCCGGCCGCGACAAGCCCGGCGGGCCTCAGTCCGTCAGACCGCCGCCTCCGTGCCCAGATAGGCCTCGATGACCGCCGGGTCGCGCCGGACCTCGTCCGGGCGGCCCTGGCAGATGACCACGCCGTGGTCCAGGACCACCACCCGGTGGCTCAAGTTCATGACCACGCTCATGTCGTGCTCGACCAAAAGCACGTTGATTCCCGATTCGGCGATGCGGCCGATGGTGTCCATGAGCTCCCGGCTCTCGGAGGGGTTTAGGCCCGCGGCGGGTTCGTCGAGCAGGACGGTCTTGGGGTCCGACCCGAGGGCCCGGGCGATCTCCAGGCGGCGTTGCAGGCCGTAGGCCAGATTCTTGGCGGCCACGTCGGCAAAGGCCGCAAGCCCCGCAAACTCGAGGGCGGCCATGGCCCTCTCGCGCACGGCGCGCTCCTCGCGGCGCTGGGCGGGCAGCCGCAGGACCGCGCCCACCACCGTGCTTTTCGTGCGACAGTGGCGGGCCACCATGACGTTTTCAAGGGCGGTCATGGCCGTGAACAGGCGGATGTTCTGAAAGGTGCGGGCGATGCCCCGCTCGATGATGCGATGCGGCCGAAGTCCGGCCAGGGGCGCGCCGTCGTAGACCACGGCCCCGCCCGAGAGGCGGTAGACGCCGGTGATGGCGTTGAAAATAGTGGTCTTCCCGGCCCCGTTGGGTCCGATGAGGCTTAATATCTCACCCGGGGCGAGGTCGAAGCTGACTTCCGTCAGGGCCTGGAGGCCCCCGAAATGCACGCTTACGTCTTGCAGCGACAAATGTGCCATGGACACAACGAGGTATACGAAATCAGCCGAAAATCAAAGCGCTAATTTGCAACAGGCGGGTCGGAAATGCGAAAAATGTCGAAATGGGGAACGGTTGGGACCATGCAGGGGGAAAGGCCGGAACGGTTTGGGCGTCCCCTTCCCGCCCGCCGGATATGGGCCGGAGCCACACGGTCGATCCAGGTGGCTCCGGCTCCTGAAACGGCTTTCGCCAGGCATCTGTCTCAGGCGAAACATCCCGCCTCACCTCGCCGCGCTTGTCGCGCAAACCCGGGGCAGGCGCGCGCGGCCCGGTCAAAACGGGACAGGATCCTTTTCGGCGGTACTGGCGGCCGGGACGACGGCCCGGCCGGGCGGTTACTTCGGTTGTTCGCCGGTCGCAGGCGCGGCGGCCTCGGGCGCGGCAGGCGCGGCGGCTTCCGGTGCGGCAGGCGCGGCGGCCTCGGGCGCGGCAGGCGCGGCGGCCGGGGTCTCCGGAGCCTTTTCCGGGGCGACGACCGGGGTCTTGGCCTCGGGCTGGGTGGTCGCGGCAGCCTCGGGTGCGGCAGGCGCGGCGGCAGGCTTGGGCTCGTCGTTTGAGCAGGACATGGCCGTAAGGCTCAGGCAAAGGGCCAATGTGAGAATGATTGATTTCATGTGCGTCTCCTTTTTCACCCCCGGGATGAAGTTTGAGGCATGGTTTTCAAAAAAGACCGGCTTGTCAACCCCTGCCCGCCGCGGGGGCCCGGGCCTTACCGGTTGCCGCATCCCGGAAACGCATGACGGACATTCACCGGACGCTGCATCCGGACGTATGGGCTACGACGTTTGTGGGGCGGGAAGATGCTGGCTGCGGACATTGAGAAGCAGCATTCGGGAGCGGACCCCACGTCGCGGTCACCCCCCGATGGCCGTGATCCGCTCCCCGGGCAGCCCGGACAAGAGGATGGGCACCCGGGCGAAGGAACTCGGGGCGTAGTGCACGATGTGGCGGCAGCGCCCCAAAAGGTACATGTCCACCAGGGCCTCGAAGCCTTTGCGGGCGTTGTCCTGCCCCTCGTAATAGGCGTGCAGGGGTTCGCCCGGCCCGGGAAAAAACTTCTCGGTATGCACGGTTCCCGGGAACAGGCGGCAAAACGTGGCCTGCACCTGGCGGTTGTCCGTGGTCAGGAAGAGCCCGTAGCCGGTCTTTTCCATGATCTCCCGAATGACCCGGACGAAGGCGTCCAGGGGGGCCTTGAGATCCGTGTGCCGGATGTGGGCCCCGATCATCCCCGAGGGCGAAAACCGCGCCGAGGCGAAATCCTCCACGGCCCCGGCCAGTTCCGGCACGGGGCGCAGGTAGCCGCGCAGGAGGTCGCGGCAGGCCTCATGGGGCTTTCGCCCGGAAAACCCCGGCACGTCCCGGGCCAAAAGCGGGGCCAGGGACAGGGCCGGGGCAAGGTCCACGCCCCAGCCCACCAGGATGTCCTGGCCGTAGTCCGTCCGGGTGAAGTCGAGGCAGGTCGCGTCCCGCACGGCGCGGCTCAGGTGGTCGTTGTCAAAGAGGTATTCCACGGCCACGGGGTCGGCCAGGCGGTCCCGCCAGAACTCCGGGAAGATCGTGGCCTGGGTCGAGACCGGCGGCGGGACGTCCACGGCGCCAAGGCCCGGAACCGTGAAGTACAGGGGGAAGACGTTTTCGAAGGCGTTGGAATACAGCCCGTCGCGCCAGTCCACGCACAACGTGCGGCCCGTGAGCAGGCAATACCCGATCCCGGCCAGGGCGGCCTGGATGCGGTTGCTTAGGCCCCCCGAGCCCTTGATGATCAGGTAGCGTTCCATGTCCTTGACCCCTTGCGGCGAGGCAACCGCCATCCCGAAAATGGGTCCGGCTACCCTAGCCCCGGGGGAAAACCCTGTCAAAACGCGGCAACACGTGATGGGATGGCCGCACCCGCCCGGATTGTTGACTTCCCCGCCTCCGGGGTATAGGCAGGGCCTTTTTGATTGACGGACATGGAGCGGTTTGCCCATGCAACACACCTACACCCCCAGCCGACGCCACGCCCTCAAGGACGCCGCGCCGGTCCACGCGCGCAACGCCCGGCGGACCCGCCCATGTCCCTCTATCTGACCGCCCTTTTCGTCCTTTTGGCCTCGGCCCTGGCCGCCCTGGCGAGCGGACGCGGCAGGGCCGCCAACCTCCTGGGGCCGTTTGGCTGCATCCTGGGCTGCCTGCTGGGAATCCTGGCCGCCGTCTCCGCCCTTTTCTCCCCCGCGCCGCCGGTTCTGCGCCTGCCCTGGAGCGTTCCCTACGGGGCCATCTCCTTGAGCATCGACCCCCTGTCGGCCCTGTTCCTCATTCCGGCCTTCATCCTGGGCGCGGCCGCCGCCCTCTACGGCCGAGGCTACCTGTCCGGGCTGGCCGGGAAGCGCCACCTGGGGGCGCACTGGTTTTTTTTCTGCCTCATGGTCCTGGGCATGGCCCTGACCGTATGCGCCGCCAACGCCGTCTTCTTCCTGGTGTCCTGGGAGATCATGTCCCTGGCCCCGTTTTTCCTCATCTGCCTGCATCACGAGGAGGACCGGGTGCGCAGCGCGGCCCGGACCTACCTCTTCGCCGCCCACCTGGGCACGGCCTTTCTCATGGCCTTTTTCCTGATCCTGGGGCATCTGGCCGGGTCCATGGAATTTTCGGCCATGGCCGCCGTGGCCCCGGCCGGGCTCGGCCCCTTCGTCCCGGCCCTGTTCTTCCTGGCCCTGGCCGGTTTCGGGGTCAAGGCGGGCATCGTCCCCCTGCACGTCTGGCTGCCCGAGGCCCATCCCGCCGCGCCAAGCCACGTCTCGGCCTTCATGTCCGGGGCCCTGATCAAGGCCGGGGTCTACGGCGTGCTGCGCTCCCTGACCTTTCTGGGCCCCCTTGCCCCCTGGATGGGCCAGACCCTTCTGGCCATCGGCATCCTCACCGGCGTCCTGGGACTCTTGGCCGGGCTCGGCCAGGGTGAGCTCAAGCGGTTTCTGGCCTTTTCCAGCATCGAGAACATGGGCATCATCTTCCTGGCCCTGGGGCTTGGGGTGCTGTCCTGCGCCACGGGGCACCCCGGCGCGGCCCTTTTGGCCTTTTCCGGGCTGCTCTTGCACGTCGTCAACCACGCCCTGCTCAAGGGGCTGCTCTTTTTCGGGGCCGGCAACGTGCTGCACGCCGTGGGCCACGGTTACATGGAACGGCTGGGCGGCCTGTCCAAGCGCATGCCGTTTACGGCCGCGGCCTGCGTCCTGGCCGGGGCGGCCATTTCCGGGCTGCCGCCGGGCAACGCCTTTTTCGGGGAGCTTCTGATCTACGTGGGCGGCGGGCTGGCGGCCATGGACATGCCCCTGACCGACGCGGTATGGGCCTGGAGCGGGGTGGCGGGGCTGGCCTTCATCGGCGGCCTGTCGGTCATCGGGTTCACCCGGGCCATGGGCATCGTCTTTTCCGGCGAACCGCGCAGCGCCGACGCCTCAAAGGCCCACGACCCGGCCCCGCCCATGCGCGCCGCCATGTGGTTCCTGGGGCTTCTCGCCCTTGGCGCGGCCCTGGCCGCCCCCTTCCTGTTTACGGCCATGCTCCCGGCCGCCCGCCTGCTTCTGGCCGGGCAGTCCCCGGCCCTGCCGGTCCTGCCCAAGGTGGCGGTCAATCCCGAGACGCTTTTGACCGCCGTCGTATATATCGCCTTCGGGGCCGCCGCCCTGGCCCTGGCCCTGGCCTTCGTGCGCAACCGGCTCCTGTCCGGGCGCAGCGTGCGCTCCCACGGCACCTGGGACTGCGGCTACATCAAGCCCGCGCCGCGCATGCAGTACACGGCCTCATCCTATGCCGAACCCATGACTGTGCTGTTCCGCCGCCTGCTCGGCGAAAAGCGCCGCTTCACGCCGCCCGGAGGCCTCTTCCCGGCCACGGGCGCATCCCGCTTCGCCTCCAAGACCCCCGACCGGGTCATGGACGGACTGTTCGTCCCCCTGTTCGCCGCCGTGGGCGCGGCCTGCGACGCGGTCAAGCGCTTCCAGCACGGCAACCTGAACCTGTACATCCTCTACCTGCTGGGCACCCTGGTGATCCTACTGGCCGCCGCCCTGGGGTTCGCCGCATGACCGCCCGCGCCCTGTCCGTCCTTGTGCCGCTTCTCGCGGCCCCCCTGGCCTTCGGGGTCATCCACCGGATCAAGGCCCGCTTCGCCGGCAGGCAGGGCAAGCCCCTGACGCAGATCTACCGGGACATCCGCAAATGCCTGGGTAAGGGCGCGACCATCAGCCGCACCACCACCTGGCTGTTTCGGGCCGGGCCCACGATCAACCTGGCGACCACGCTTACGGCCCTTTTGTTCGTGCCCCTGGGCGGGCTTCCGGCCGCCGTCTCCTTCCCCGGGGACATCTTCGTCTTCGCCTATCTGTTGGCCATGGGCCGCTTTTTCACCATCATGGCCGCCCTGGACACCGGATCGAGCTTCGAGGGCATGGGCGCCTCCCGGGAGGCGGTCTATTCCTGCCTGGCCGAACCCATGCTGTTTCTGGCCCTTCTGGCCCTGGCCCGGCACTCCGGCGACCTGTCGCTTTCGGGCATGCTCTCGGCCGTGTCGGCGGGCTCCTGGCTCACGGGCGCGCCGATCCTGGCCCTGGTCACCGTGGCCCTGTTTCTGATCCTTCTGGCCGAAAACTGCCGGGTGCCCTTCGACGACCCCACCACTCACCTGGAACTGACCATGATCCACGAGGTCATGGTCCTGGACCACGGCGGCCCGGATCTCGGTTTCATCGAATACGCCCAGACGCTCAAGCTGTGGATATTTGCGGCCATCGCCACCAGCCTGCTTTTGCCCGCCGCCTCGGGCTCCCTGGCCTTCGACGCCCTGTGGGGCGTGGCGGGGATCTTTGCGGCCGCCGCAGCTGTGGGCGTCACGGAGTCGGTCATGGCCCGGCTGCGCCTGACCCGGGTGCCGCCGCTTCTGGCCGCCGCCGGGGCCTTCGCCGCCCTGGCGCTCATATTGGTGGAGGGCTGACGGGCATGGACATGATTTCCCTGGCCCACACGGCGGTGGTGCCGGTCATCCTGGCCAACCTGGCCCTTTTGGCCTCGAGCCGGCTGGTGACCTGCATCCGGCTGGTGGCCCTGCAGGGCGCGGTCATCAGCGTCACGCCCCTCATTTTCGAGACCGGGCCGCTCTCGGTCCACACCGCCGTGTTGTGCGCCGTGGCCCTGAGCCTCAAGGGGCTGGTCTTTCCCTGGCTTTTGCACCGCACCCTGCGCCGGGTGGTCGTACGCCACGAGATCGAGCCCTACCTGGGCTATCCCCTGTCCATCCTCCTGGGCATCCTGGGGCTTTTGGCCTCCCTGTGGCTGGCCGCGCGGCTGGGGGTGCCCGAGGCCTCCTCGCGGTCCTTTGCGGCGGCCTTCGCCACCATCCTCACGGGGCTCCTGCTCATCGTCACCCGCAAAAAGGCCTTCACCCAGGTCATGGGCTACCTAGCGGCGGAAAACGGCATTTTCCTCCTGACTGCCGTCCTGGCCCCGGGCGGGCCGCTTTTCATCGAGCTGACCATCCTGCTCGACGTGTTCGTGGCCGTCTTCGTCATGGGCATCGCCATCCACCACATCAACCGGCAGTTCGACAGCATCGACACCGACCGGTTCTGTTCCCTCAAGGATTGATCCGCCATGCTGCTCGCCATCCTGGTCATCCTCCCCTTCCTGCTCGGCGGCGCGGCCTTTTTGTGCCGCAGCGGCCCGTCCGGACGGGGCCTGCTCGTGACCGGGGCCGGGGCGCATCTGGCGTTGTCCGTGGCCGCCGTGTTCGGCCGCCCGGATGCGCTTTTCGGCGGCATCCTTCTGCTCGACGCCCTGGGGGGGCTTTTTTTGCTTTTGACCAGCATCCTCTTCGCCGCCGCCGCGGTCTACGCCGTGGGCTACCTGTCCCGGGAACACACGGACGAGCGGCGCGACTTCCAGGAGGGGGCCTTTTTCTCCAACGCCCCCCAGAACGTGTTCATCGCCTGCCTGTTTTTCTTCCTGGGCTCCATGACCCTGGTCACCGCCACCCACCACCTGGGGCTTTTGTGGGTGGGCATCGAGGCCACCACCCTGGCCTCGGCCCCCCTGATCTATTTCCACCGTCACCACCGCTCCCTGGAGGCGGCCTGGAAGTACCTGGTCATCTGCTCCGTGGGCATCGCCCTGGCCCTGGTGGGCAACATCCTTTTGGCCGCGGCGGGCGGCTCGGGCGCGCCGGACACCGAGTCCTCCCTGTACCTGGGCGACCTCCTGGCCCGGGCCAAGACCATGAACCCCGTGTGGTTCAAGGCCGCCTTCGTGTTCCTCATGGTCGGCTACGGCACCAAGATGGGCCTGGCCCCCATGCACACCTGGCTGCCCGACGCCCACAGCGAATCGCCCTCCCTGGTCTCGGCCCTGTTGTCCGGGGCGCTCCTCAACTGCGCCTTCCTGGGGATACTCCGGGCCCATCAGATCGGGGCGGCGGCCGGACTGGCCGACTTCTGCTCCCCCATCTTCATCGGCCTTGGGCTTTTATCCATGGCCACGGCCGCCGCGTTCATCATCGGCCAGGGGGATTTCAAGCGCATCCTGGCCTATTCCAGCGTGGAGCACATGGGCATCCTGTCCCTGGCCATGGGCCTGGGCGGCGCGGCGGCCTTCGGGGCCATGCTCCACGCCGCGGCCCACTCCGTGACCAAGGCCATGCTGTTTCTTTTGGCGGGCAACATCCTCACCGCCTTCCACACCAAGTCCTCCCACGACGCCCGGGGGGTCATCCGCGCCCTGCCGGTCACCGGCATCCTGTGGGTGGCCGGTTTTTTAGCCATCACCGGCTCGCCGCCCTTCGGCATTTTTTTGAGCGAACTGACCATCCTCAAGGCCGCCCTGGACGCCGGGCATTTCGTTTTGGCCGCCGCCTACCTGGGACTTCTGGGCCTGATCTTTTGCGGCATGGCCGTGCCGGTGCTGCGCATGGCCCAGGGCCCGCCCACCCCGCACATCGCGCCCGGGCCGCGCGGCGAAGACCCCCTGTC
>LNQE01001297.1_pt1 | contig 16117 bp, 16 predicted proteins | sample 603111 | NCBI WGS metagenome assembly LNQE01 (sample SAMN04260313, study PRJNA301899) | hydrocarbon metagenome | isolation source: hydrocarbon-contaminated ditch | place: Germany: Bremen | collected 1998
TCTTCGCCCGTTCCCGCCTCCCCTTCTCCCGGTCAGCAGCCATTCCGCCGGACCGTTCGGCATCCAGGTGGTCGCATGATGATGTCCGGCGCTGGCATCCTGCTCAAAGGGCTCGCGGAGCAGGGAGTGACGACCATCTTCGGGTATCCAGGTGCCGCGGTCCTCCCCATCTACGACGAACTCTGCGATTCGGCCATCCGGCACATCCTGGTCCGGCACGAACAGGCAGCGGCGCACGCTGCCGACGGATACGCCCGCGCGAGCGGCAGGACCGGGGTCTGCCTCGCGACATCCGGCCCGGGCGCCTGCAACCTCGTCACGGGGATCGCGACCGCCTACATGGATTCGGTGCCCATAGTCGCGCTGACCGGCCAGGTTCCGACGACATCCCTCGGGAATGACGCCTTCCAGGAGGCGGACATCACCGGGATCACCGCTCCCATCACCAAGCAGAACTACCTGGTCAAACGGACGGAGGATATCGCCGGCATCGTCCGGGAAGCGTTCTTCGTCAGCCGGACGGGGAGGTGCGGGCCGGTCCTCATCGACCTGCCGCGGGACGTTCTCGCAAACCGTATCGAGCATGGCGGCGAGCACACGGCACCAGCCGGGAGAAAGGGTTACCGCCCGACCATCAGGGGGCACCGGATGCAGATAGAAAAGGCCGCCGCCGCGCTTGCAGAGGCAAAGCGGCCGGTCATCTACGCCGGAGGCGGGGTCGTGGCGTCGGGAGCCGCCCCGGAGGTCGTCGCGCTCGCGGAGACCCTGCTCATCCCTGTCACGACGACCCTGATGGGGCTCGGCATCATCCCGGGAGACCATCCGCTCAACCTCGGCATGCCCGGGATGCACGGAACCCGGTACGCAAACGCTGCGATCACGGAGTGCGACCTTCTCTTCGCCGTCGGCGTGCGGTTCGACGACAGGGTCACGGGAGAGATCGAGACATTCGCACCCGGCGCTACGGTCGTGCACATCGATATCGACCCGGCCGAGATTGGAAAGAACAAGCCTGCCGATATCCCCATCGTCGGTGACGCGAAGGCCGTGCTGGCGGAGATGCTCGGGCGCATGCAGAAGAGGGGGGAGCGCGACGCCTGGATCAACAGGATATCGCAGCTGAAGGCGGAGCATCCCCTCCGCTGTCCTGACGGCGGCGGCCTCCACCCGCAACGGATCATCAGTGACCTCTGCTCGCTCCTCGGCGGCGCCGGCATCATCACAAGCGAGGTCGGGCAGAACCAGATGTGGACGGCGCAGCACTACTGTTTCAGGCACCCCCGAACGTGGATATCGTCCGGGGGGCTCGGGACGATGGGCTACGGCCTTCCCGCGGCGATGGGGGCTCACTTCGCCCGCCCAGACGAACGGGTCTGTGTCATCGCAGGAGACGGCAGCATCCAGATGAACATCCAGGAGCTCGGCACGATCGCCCAGTACTCCATTCCCCTCAAGATCCTGGTCCTGAACAACCAGTACCTCGGCATGGTCCGCCGGTGGCAGGAGCTCATCTACGGCCGCCGGTATGCCTGCACCGACCTCCCGCCGGTGGACTTTGCACAGATTGCCCGGGCTTACGGCATCGAGGGCGAGACCGTTGAGAGCGGCGAAGACGTGAGACCGGCGCTGGCAAACGCAATCGATCACGCCGGCCCTTATCTCGTCGATTTCAGGATAGAGCGGGAGGAGAACGTCTTTCCCATGGTCACCCCCGGTGCGGCCATCAACGCGATGATCGATCCCGGTGCAGAGTGAAACTGAGGCTGCCGGGCGGGACCGTCCGGTTGCTTTTTTTGATCCCGCACCTGCCGCCGGTTTCAAGGATGCTCCGGCCGGGGGTTTTATCCGACCGCTTACATGCTCCGTCACACCCGGTATGAAGGGGATGCACGCTAGTGGTGATGAAGAATTTCGCCCTGGTCGATCGGTTGACGGAGTGCGTCCATAACGGGATCAACGAGGGCATGTGCGTCTATGTCAGGCCTGGCAAACTGAGTAGTGATCCGGCAGTCTCATCGGCGGCACCTACCGACCGGCCGTCTTCCCGGCAAACGTCCTTGCGGCATAGATCTCGGCGGAATCCGGGTGGCCCCGGCTGATGAGCACGAAGGCCTGGCCTTTGCAGAAATCGTTTCCCCGCGATTGCACCCGCCACACCTCCGCCGGTGCCGCCTCTGGAGTGGTGGATTCCCGGATGCATGGTGTATGCCTGTCTCCGGCAATATCCGGAGGATATCTCATCCGGAGGAGATCTGTTGCCTTTGCCCGTGAGATGCAGCCGGGGTAGTGCAGACTCGCCTAAGACCTGCAGGAGCCATTCCGGTTCCTTGTGGATCTGGCGGTGATCACGCTCATCGAGACCGACCGGATGGAGAAAGGCGATTTCATCTGGACCGAGAACTACAACCTCCGGCTTCAGCCCACCGGCGCGCGCAAGGTCACCGAGGAAGTCAACCGCTGGTTCAACAGGACGATGCAGTATCAGGGAAAGGAGTATGCGTGGCATTACATCATGCTGCTGAAGGCACCGGGAACTGGCGCACTATCTGGTCGGCAAGAAGAAGAAACCGGATTTCGTGTCTCCGGCGTATGCGGTTGAGCGGCAGGATTCGGATGAGATCCGGCAGAAGATCCTGGATATGCCGTATGCCGAGTGGGAGAAGATGGGGTTCTCGAAAGGGACGCTGCACTACATGAAGAAGAACGCAGAGAGCGGGAAGCCGTTTACGATGAACAAGCATGTGGGGGAACGGGTTGAAAGATGGCAGGAGGGTTGATGAAACCACACCTCCTACTCGATGTGATTATTATTTGTTTTTTCGATGATTCTGTGGGCAAATTCCAAATGTTCTATTCGTTCTTTGAGATGTGGATGAGTGAAGCCAAAGAAATATGTAACGAGGTACCCCAATCCCAATAACGCCGTGGTAAATAGATTTGGACGTCCTTCTTCTGTTCTAATATGGTTATACATCGTGAAGAGTGCATTTTCCAATTCTTTGGATTTTCAATATGCATAACAGCGTCTCTATCAGCAAGTATTTCGAGATGTAATTTAATCCAATTAATAACTCTTATTCCGAAAATGAACAATATCAACGTTACAATGGTCATTAGTCCATAACGGAGGGAGAAGGGATTAAGAGAGAAAAGCGTCCCAAAATACACCATAGGGATTAAGAATACCGCAATAACAGTCATTATTATAACGCTGTCTCGGTTATATAGATGACTGAATTCATGAGCGATTACGGCCTCTAACTCATTTTCATTAAGCTCTTCGAGCAGACCTTGCGTAATCACTATTCGGTCACCGAACAGGGACACAGCATAAGCGGTAAATCCACGTTTTGCAATCGAAACGCGAATTTTGTGAAACCGTACTTTTTCATCATCCTCTCAATTATTGAATATAAGACGGTGTTACTATTCGTATCGATACCCTTTATTCGAATACTGCCGTTATCTGCCATCGTAGAAGAATAACTAGCCTCGATAGATTAAGGCTTCTCTTGTGAAGCGAAAAATAATGAAAGACATTCCGCAAAAGGGAAAATTATGTAAGGAATTTATGGAGATAGTGTTCAAAATAAAAAATATTATTCTGTCTGATCTCACAGTATTCACCACTTAAATCATCATCGACTGAACCGGCCATCCCGCATGGGGGCCTATACACTCGCGCTCGCCAAGGAGGTAAATCACAATTGCTTTACTATTAACAGAAGTGACCTTTTTTTGCTAATACATATATCCCCCAAAGAATATGCGAGGGGCTGGATCTGATCTCACGTCCTCCATGGGATCGTTTCTTAAGTCCGGCGCCTCTGGCCTTACCTGGTAGTTCTCTTCTGGGACATCCGCTTGGTTCCCAGGAGGGGAACTCGATCTTGAGAGGGCAATCTCGAAGAGAAATAACTATTTTCAAATCGAAGCTCAAAATAAAGCAATATGCTGCTATGGGGATTTGAACCCCAGTCGTCGGCGTGAAAGGCCGACATGATTGGCCCCTACACTATAGCAGCGCGATCGGTTCGCACATAATGTGCCATATTACTTCGTCCGATAGGAATAAAAAAGTTTTGTCGCCGGGTATTTCCCGGAGAACGCCCGAAACGGCGGTACCGGCTGCGGGATCGGGATCAGGTGACCGGCGTCCCTTCCGTCTCCGTGGCCCGCCGGAACGCCGCCATCAGCTGCCGGGTGATCGGGCCCGGTCTGCCGCTGCCGATGATCCGCCCGTCAATCTCGCGGATGGGCGCGACCTCTGCCGCGGTCCCGGTCACGAAGACTTCGTCGGCGGTGTAGAGGTCGAAGTAGCCCAGGTTCTTCTCCGTCACCGAAATTCCGAGCGACGCCGCGAGCTCGATCACCACCATGCGGGTGATCCCGCGCAGGTTGTTCAGCGTCGGCGGGGTGAAGATGGCGCCGTTCTTGACCACGAAGATGTTGTCCCCCGACCCTTCTGAGACGTAGCCGTTTGTGTCAAAGACGATCGCCTCGTCGCCGCCCTTGTAGTTCGCCTCGATCTTTGCGAGGATGTTGTTCAAGTAGTTGAGGCTTTTGACGTTCGGCGGGAGCGCCTCGGCGGGATTCCTCCGGACGGAGACCGAGACCGCTTTTAAGCCCTTCTCGTAGAGGTCGCCGTACATCGCGCCCCACTCGACGGCGACCACGAGCACCGTCGGCTTCGGGCACTTCCTGGGGTCGAGCCCGAGATCCCCCTTTCCGCGGGTGACGATCGGGCGGATATAGGCGTCGGTCAGGTTGTTCCTCCGCATGGTCTCCAGGATGACCTCTGTAAACTCCTCCTTCGTGAGCGGGACTTTCAGATCAATGGTCTTTGCCGAGTCGTAGAGCCGCTCCAGATGCTCGTCCAGCCGGAAGACCCTGCCGCCGTATGCCCGGATACCCTCAAAAACACCGTCACCGTAGAGGAAGCCGTGATCGAAGATTGATATCCCCGCATCCGATTCGGGGACGTACCTGCCGTCAAGGTAGATGATCATGTACTGGAACTTGTATCTGTTGAATAGTATTTTTGCCTTTTGTCTTTGATTTGCGGATCATACCGGAATATTCGCCTCATCCGGGCATTCAGGCGCGATTCCGGCAGCAGTCGACGAAATGCCCGAACATATCGAGGCTTGTCACCGGGTGCAGGTGGGTGTAGCTCGCAATCGTTCGGTCGCGGACCGCTCCGTCCTTCGCGTCCCGGATCCCGCTGCCGCGTGTCAGACGGTAGGCATACCGTGTCCCCGGCTCAAGCGCCACATCACTGTAGTGGAACTCATGGCCCCGGAAAGACGCCGCCCCGAGCGGGCTGTCTGCAGCACTCATCCCCACGACATAGCCGAGCGCCCGGCGTGCCGGCATGCTGGTCTGACCGGAAAAGACGCCGCACATCTCGTACTCGAAATCCCGTTCGCTGCCGGAAAAGCCCTTCTGCAACAGCAGGCGGTCGGTGAGATAGATCAGGCCTCCGCACTCTGCATAGATCGGGGTGCCGTTCCTTGAAGCCTCAAAGAGCGCCTCCCGGGCGGGAGCGTTCGCCTCGAGCTCCTTCCCGAAGAGCTCCGGGTACCCGCCGCCCAGGATGTAACCGTCGGCATCGGGCAGCCGGTCGCGGATCGGGCTGTAAGGGACGCACTCTGCGCCGAGCGCCCGGAGGACGTCGAAGAGATCGGCGTAGTAGAAGTTGAACGCCTCATCAAGCGCCACCCCTATCCGCACATCGGCCCCGCCCGGGGAATCGAGAGGCGAAGGCCGGGTCGAGGGTGTATACTCTCCTGCAAGGGCAAGCAGCCGATCCAGGTCGATGTGCTCCCCGATGATCCCGGTGATCGCCTCGATTCGTTCTGAAAACTCGGTATGCCCGATCCCCTCGAGATAGGGGATCAGGCCGAGATGGCGCATGGTCAGCTCCATTGCCGCGGTATGGGGGATCGTCCCGATCACCGGTATGCCGCAGTAGTGTTCGATTGCCCGGACGGTCTTCTGCCGGTGGCGGTCACCTGTGATGTTGTTTGCGATGACGCCCGATATCCGGACACCGGGATCGAAGGCCAGGAACCCCTTCACGAGCGCCGCCGCGCTCCGGGTGATGCTCCGGGCGTTGACCACCAGGATGACGTTGAGATCGAGCTCCCGTGCGATCTCCGCCGTGCTCCCGCGGTTGGAGAGCGCCTCCGCCCCCTCGTAGAGCCCGCGCACCCCCTCGACGAGCGCGACGTCGGCATCCCGGCAGCCATGGTCGAAGATCATCCTGATATGCGCGGGATCCATCACAAACCCGTCCAGGTTTCTGCAGGGCCGCCCGGTGACGCCGGTAAGGTAGGACGGATCGATGTAGTCCATCCCCACCTTGAACGTCTGGACTTTCTGCGACTTCGAGAGCAGAGCGGCTATGGCAAGCGTGATGCTCGTCTTGCCGCTCCCGGAACGATCCCCGGCGATCAGAAGGGCCTTCATCGCATGCTCCGCAGGACCGCCCCGAACTCGCTCTCGACGATCTCCCTGACACCCAGGGTCTTTGGATGGAGATCGACCTCCACCACCACATGGCGGTGGCCGAGAGCCCGGAGCGGCTCCACCTGCCGGGGGCCGTTCGTGATCGAGAAGACCTCGATCCCTTCGGTGTACTCCGGCGGGACGGCGTGCGGCACGCCGGCGAGCAGGGCGAAGTCGGGGGCGATCTCCCGGAGGCGCTCACCGATTGCAGGGCCGTTCGTCCCGTACTCGTCGAGCGCTCCGAGCAGCACGGGATCAAGCCCCCGCTCCCGCATGCCTGCGAGGATCCTGGCCGCATCCTCCCGCACCTTCGTGAGGCCGCGCCTTTCGAGATTGGCAAAGTAGGTGACCGCCGCGTCGGGGCAGATCTCACGAAGCGCCAGGAGCTCGTCGGCGAACATGTAGGCGGTCTCCTTCTTGGCGTTCAGCACAGCAACGCCCCGGGCGCCGCTCTGCGCCAGTTCGAGCAGGCGGCCTGCCGCAATGTGCTTGAGATCGCCGCGGGACGGCTCGATGTACTCCTTGTATGCCGCACCGCGAAGCCGCTCCACCTCGTTGGCCTGTGCGAGGAGATGCCGCTGGCGTTCGAGTTCGTCGGCGCTGATCCAGCCCGCATCTGCTGCAGGCTCCAGCGTGGCGACGACGCCGTCGATATTCTCCCGGAACCCGGCGTGGATGTCCACGGCGATCGTCGGGGTCTGCACCCCGGAATCCCGGACGGCCGACTGCAGATCCTCGCCGATGATCATCGCAACACAGGTCCCGACGACCGCCATCCGCCGGGGTGAGAACGTCTCCTCGGCGTGGCGGAGGACGCGTTCGAGCAGCCCGTGACCGCCGAAGATGAACTCGTTGTCTGCGAGCGAGGTGGTCAGCACCCGCATGCCGTCCTCCTCAAGCAGCCGGGCGTGCTTGAACGAGCATCCGGAAGGTCCGTGGAGGATCGCCACGTCCACGCCCAGATCGCGGGCGGTGTAGAGCGCCGCCACAATCGAGCTCGGCCTTGGTTGAATATACTGCATATGCTCCTATCTCCATGTCTTTACCGCAAGCACGATGCTCCCGTCGCGGGTGATCGCCCGTGCGACTGTGAGCGCCTCCTCAAGCGTGCCCGCACAATAGCCGCCGCCTTCCCGCTCCGCGCCGACCAGCACGACCTCCTGCGGCCTGATCGCCGCAACGGCACGCTGGATATCGGCGGGAGGGAACCCCTCGCAGACCGTCCGCGACTCCTCGCCGATCACCAGCGTGATCGCGTCGCTGCCCGACAGAGTGCGGGCATAGCGCGCCGCCTCGATTGTGGTCTCGGCATTCGTGCCGCTGTTGGCGTTGTCCACCACCAGCACGCCGCCTTCGCGCCGGGCCGCCATCCTCCCGGGAAGGGCGGAGAAGGTCCCGAGCGGGGAGGGATCGATCCCGAGGACGCATGCTGCTGCGGCGGCGAGCATCAGGGGAGTCCTATATCCGTTCAGTTCGCAGAGGGGGTTTGTAAACGTTCCGCTCACGCCGTTCCAGCAGTACCTGCAGACGCTGCCGGAGCACTCCACCGCCTCCTCGAGGTGCAGGACATTCGATCCTGATATCGGGGTCCCGCGGGGAACGATCGCCGTGGTGGCTGCGGCGATGAGGCGGCATTTCTCGGCCAGGGCGCTCTTCCTGCCGCCGGCGATCCGATAGTCCTCTCCCGAGGTCAGCACCGCCACGTCCCCCGCCCCGGTGACCCCGATCGACTCCTCGGCAATCAGCCAGCCGCCGAGTGCATGCGCCCGCCGGGCAGCCGGGATCACCGATGCCGGCGTGATGCTCTTCCTCCAGAGCATGCTCTTCTCAGGGTACTCGAGGCTGCCGGTCGAAGTATGGAGGACGCCGGGCCCCTGCATCAGGTGCGCGAGTGCATGGGCAGTGGTGGTCTTGCCCCGGGCGCCCGTGATCTCGATCATCGGACGGGGCAGACTGGAGATAAGCACCTGCCTGACCGCCTCGTGGTGGGTGATGCAGGGGGCAGCTGACGACTGCAGCAGGGGATGATTGGGATCGAGATGGACCGGCGCGGCCACGAGATCATAGCGCCGTGCCATGGCGGCCGCAACAGAGATGCCTTCCCCACCACGATAGACATCCACCGCATCCACCTGATGCCCGCCGGCACGCAGCTCCCCGGCAAGCTCGGCACCGCCGTGAATGGTATCCAGTACGAGCACCCTCAGCCCGTCAGGCCAGTTCCTCAATGGCTTCCTCTGCATTCTTCAGCATCAGTTCGGCAAGGAGCGGGTCGCTTCCGATGGGGTTGGCATACACGAGGGGCACGGTCCCGCCGTTGATCTGGAACGTCCCCTTTCTTGCATCCGCCGGCAGGCCAAGGATCTCCGGGATGTCCTTATTGATGTGGATGCCTTTTGCCAGGAACAGCGGCACCACAACGAGCAGATCGATATCCTCATGCCGGAACGCATTCAGCTGCTCTTCCACGGTCGGCGTATTGATGCTCATGAAGCCCGGCTTAACGATGTACTCATCCGACCTCCGCGCAATCAGCGCTGCCGTGGTCTCTATCAGCTCCTTGTTATAGGGGAGCTTGCTGCCATGACCTACCAGTAACATTCCCTTTTTCGCCATACAGTAAAATGTACAACGACATCACGTTAAAATAATTACCGATTGGTTGCATGGAGGAAAGGAGGCTTCGTGGTTCATGGGCGGTTGCGGTATCCTCCACTGCCGGAGCAGGTGTTCTCCCCGCCAGCCCGGATCTCGAGAATAACCATGTAAGGAAGCGAGTGGAGGCTCCTTCCACATCCCTTTCGCGCTGGATGTACTACCGCTTCAGAGCGGCGCCGGGATGCAGCCGCTCAGCCCGGCCGCATGCCGGGATGGCCCCCGGGGACACAGGCCCGAACCGCCGGCAGGAGGTATCTGCACCCTGGCCCGAATCCAAAACAATTTGATCCATTACGATCAAGTGGTATGGAATCATGATGGAAGCATATGAGCATTTCGAACTGCTCATAAACGACAGGATTGTGAAGACACCGGTTGCAATCGCCTCAATGGCCGGCATCGTCGATGCGGCGTACGTGCTTGAGCGTGCAGATCACGTCGGCGTCGCATTCATCGGAGGCTACTCCATCGATCAGCCGACGCTTGATGCCAGCAGAGCGATGGCAGAGGAAGGCAGGACAGAGTTCGTATACGACGATCCGGTGGAAGAGCTCGTCCGGCAGGTGGAGCTCATGAAGCAGAGCACCGTCGTGCCCGGGATCAACCTACGCGGCAGCGCCCCCGCTGCATACCTGCAGATCGCAGAAGCGCTAAAAGACAGTGTCATCTATGAGATCGACGCTCATTGCCGCCAGAAACCGATGATCGATGCAGGATGCGGCGAGTACCTGCTGAAGCATACGGGTGCGCTCGTCGAGACGATCAGGGCCCTCAAGTCTGCCGGGGTCACGGTCTCGGTGAAGATCCGTGCGGGCGTCAGCGCAGACGACCGCCGCCTCGCACGGATGATCTGGGAAGCAGGCGCAGATCTGCTCCATGTGGATCTGATGGACTTTGGCTACCAGAAGCTCCGCCAGATCCGGAATGCATCTCCCATCATGCTGATCGCCAACAACTCGATCACCACGTTTGACCGGGCAATGGACATGTTCTCGCACGGCGCCGATCTCATATCGGTGGCGCGCAAATCCGACCCATGGACACTATCAGGGCTGGATGCTGCCATCACCCGCTATGCCGCAGAGTCCGGGTGGTACAACGCCCCGAAACAGCTCTGCCGGGGGGGAGACATCCGCGCACTCGCCTTCTGCTGCATGCCGGTAAAGGACTGCCCGCTCATGCCCACGCTCAAGAAGATCGGTATGTCAAGGGATGAATACATCAAACTCAAGGTGTCGATCGTCGAGAATACGCCGCTTGCCGGGGGAGAGGGAACGTGTTTCGGGAGCCTGGCATGGTGCTGCAAGAGCAGCTCGCCCTGCCTCTTCCGGAACATGACACTCCAGAAGATAGGGCTCACTCTGCACGACTACATGCGCTACAAGCACCGCATGGCCGATAAGATCATGAACAGGGTTTTTCATGCAGACCCGGACGATGACGCGAGCTGAGCGCGCCCAGCTTGCAATGATGCTTGAGGTGTGCGCCTACCCGAAACCCGGCAACGTCGATCGCTGCCACGATTATGCGGATACCCGCCTCGAGCACTTCCTGGCCTCGACCATACTCGTCCGCCCGGCCTTCGAGCGCGCCGGGCGCGGAGAGGGTTCCATCGGGGAGCTGATCAGGGAAGCGGTCTCCCTGACAAACAGCCATAGCGGGGGCAACACCCATTTCGGCGCATATATGCTTCTCATCCCCCTGCTTCTCGGGAACGATATCGACGGTGCGCTCCGCGCCATCGCTGAGACGACCGTGGAGGACGCGCTCGACTTCTATGCCGGGTTTTCCCTCACCCGGGTGCGCATGCACGGCGAGGACGAGCTCGACGCGAACGATCCCGCCTCTCTCGAGGCGATCAGGGCTCGCAGGATGTCGCTTCTCGACATCATGCACCACTCTGCCCCGAACGACATGGTGGCCCGGGAATGGACGGAGGGCTACCGGCTCACGCGCAGGGGTGCGGATCTGCTGAAGGCGAACGGGTGCGGCAGGGACTCGATCGTGGCGTCGTTCCTGCAGCTCCTTGCGTCCGAGCCCGATACATTCATTATCAAGAAGCACGGGGCCGGGGTGGCCGCACAGACGATGCAGCACGCAGGCGAGGTGCTTTCCGGGAAGAGGAGGCTTGATGAGTTTGACGCCGAGTGCATCGCCGCGGGGATTAATCCGGGCTCCATTGCCGACATCATCATTGCTTCGATATATGTGGCGCTCGGGGAGGGATGGCAATGGGACTGCTGAAGGAGGGGATCAACGAGGTGATCGCGACCACCCATTGCAATGCCGCGCCCATCGGCATCATCAATCGCAACCGGATTGCACGGATGGTCCTCTTCCACCACAGCCATACCGCAACGAACGTCGAACGATATGGCTGGATTGTGGCAAACTTCATCTTCGACCCCGTGCTCTATGTCAGGACGGCGTTTGAGGATCTCCCGGAGAGCGACCTTGTTCCAGAGATGGTGGAGGGGAGAAGGATGTACCGCCTTCCGGATGCCGAGGCATGGATTGCATACAATGCTGCGGTGGAACGAAAGACCGACGAGGCCCTGATCGTTCGGCTGCGCCCGCTCAAGGAGATGGTGGCGGACCTCCGCCTGCACCCTGTGAATCGCGGGTTCAATAGCATCATCGATGCGACCGTGCACGCCACCCGGTATGTGATGACGGGAGATCCCTGGCTGCGGAAGCTGATCGATCATCACGCCTCTCTGGTACGGAAATGCGGCGGCACCAGGGAATGGGAGGCGCTCGATCTGCTCCTGGGGTACCTGGATCGGGCAGAGACCGGAGATTGTGGGGATACCCCGGATACCCCGGCAGCGCCCGATAAGCAGGGCCGGTCGCGAACATCAGAGCGCTTCCGGATGGGAGAGCTCAATTTCCGGTAGTGCCCAAAGATACAACTGATAATGGAAAATCCGAGGTGCTGAAGCGAGGGAATGAGCATCGGCAGGAGGGTGAAACTGCGGTCGCTCTCCTGCCCGTACCTCCATGGCGATGCCTCACACGATCCAGTGCAACGGGAAAGACCGGACTGAACCGGATCCCGGGTACCTGCATCAAATACAACGGTTCTTCCCATGAAAATCAAGCCGGCATCTGTAAATGGAAGCCTCTCGCCGCTTAACTCAATTTGCCCCCGTACACGGCTTTCCACCGGCTATCCTCATGGGGGGAGGGGGTCTCCCCCGTCGGGATGTCCCCCATGGTCCACTACGCCGGGATAGTTGGAGAAAAACGGGCCTTGGGTATCGATGCAGGCTCAAGAATTTTCATCCGCTGCGCCTGCAGCCCCAGCAGGGGCTCCATATGCGTTTTATATGAAATACTCCCGATACCCGGGGCACTCTCCCCGTAGCCGAAACCGGTCCGGAACCTCACATCCTGTCGTTTTTCATTGGTTAAGCCTGATGCAGCGCTTCATAGGGGTTTCATCAGGTGTGCCTGTAGCCTGAAGGGCAACATGTGAGTTTCTTCGGTCGCGCCTGTGGCCTGGAGGGCCTCAAGCCCGGTTTCTGTAATTACAGGTCGAGATCGAAAATTGCGGCCGCATCGGGTTCTCAACCGGTTGCACCTGCGTGCGCAGGGCTTCATAATCATATTCCGTGCCCCCACTCCATCTCAGAGTACGCCTGACCGGGAGCCGGGAGCGGGACACTCACGATGCATCTGCGTCGCGGGCAGACGTTCCATTCAGGTCTTCAATTGAACGGATCCGGTTCTTCGGGTTTCCGGGTGATAACGTAACCGGATCCGGCGATCCTTCAGGGATATGATGAATAATGTCAGCAATATAAATAAAATTATATATGAGAACGTCGCAGCAATCGCCGTTCGCAGCAGGAGGAATAAAACTTGGGAAATCTGATTGAGACACTCCGGGAGGCCGGCAGTTTCAGCCGCTTTATTGAGGCAATCCGTGCTGCCGGCCTTGAAGAGAGGCTGACTCGAGGAGGGCCGTATACGGTCTTCGCCCCGACTGACGAGGCGTTTGGCAGGATACCGGAAGAAAACCTGCAAATAATCCTCGCCGATAAGCAGATGCTGCCGCATGTCGTCGAATACCACATTGTTGAAGGAAGATACTCTCCGGAAAGCCTGAAAGAGATGGGATCCGGGAAGATCAAGGAAGACAAGTTTATCAAGACCGAAGAGGGCAGCTCGATGTACGTCACCTATGAGGACGGCACGGTGATGCTGGACGAGATTGTCAGGGTTGCACCGGAAGGAACGGAGTTTGACAACGGAATATGCTATGCCGTCGACTCCGTGCTCATGCCGACGCTTTCACAGGCATTCGAGGCATACGCCGCCTGATCCGGGAGATGAAACATCTGCGCTCCGGTCTCACCGGAGACATATCTCTCCATCCCTTTATTCAGAGCAACCCCGTACCCGGGCACGCGTCAGAGGGTGGGGATATCCGGGAACAGATCGTATGAGAGGCAGATAGGTTTTATATACCCATATGGTCACGAGAGGAGGCACAAATCCAGTGAGGTAATCGGGATGAAGAATATTATCGAGACTGCCAGAGAAGATGGAAGATTCACCCTGTTTCTTGGCGCAATCCACCTCGCCGGGATGGAAGAGATTCTGATCGGCGAAGATCTGTACACCGTCCTTGCGCCGACGAACGATGCATTCGATGCCATCCCGCAGGAGCGGATGAACGAGATCCTGCAGGATCAGGCGCAGCTGTCGGACATCCTGAAGTACCATATCGTTCCGGGAAGGCTGACGCGGCAGGATCTAACGGAAAGTAAAAGCACCCGCACGCTGCAGGGGGGCATGGTGGAGATCAGCGTATCCGAAGGGGAAACCCGCATAAACGGCGCTGAAATAATCGATGCGGATATCGAATGCACAAACGGGCTGCTCCATGCCACCGATGCGGTGCTGGTTCCCGGTCTGAAGGGGACAGCGGCAGCTGCACGCTAGACCGGCAGAGATCGGTGCGACTGCTCCCCCACTGAAGTGGGGGGCACTGCCCGCTCCTTCTGTACAGGCGATGCGTGCAGCTGCCGGGGTGTACCGGGCTATGCCTGATAGAGCCGGCGGTCGCCCGCTGCGATCTCGGCCGCGAGCAGCGCGCTCTTCTCCTTATCCTTGATCTCAAGCATGAGATCGAAATCCAGCGGCATGGTCTCTGCAAGGAACTTCCTGAAGTGTCCACGGTCCAGGGTCTCTGCATGCCTGCCCCTCCGATCGAGAGGCTGCCGGGAACTGTAGTCGATCATCGGGATGCCGTCGTCCGGCCGCCATGTCCCGCTGCAGAGTGCCGCAGTCTCGCCCGCCGGTTCGCCGGAACCGTTCAGTTCGTGGTGAAATGCATCAAATAGAACCGGGATCCCCGTATCCTCATGCAGCTGCAGGCAGTCCTGCACGGTGTATCGCATATCATCGTTCTCTACGACCAGACGGCGGCGGATGGGCAGCTCCAGATCGTCATACCGCCCGGCAAAACGGTGCATGCTCTGCTCCTTATCCCCGTAGACGCCGCCGGTATGGATCTGGATTTTTGCCGAACGATCGAGGTGCATGAGATCCAGGAGATCGGCATGGTAGCGCAGTTCGCGTATGCTGTTCACCACCACACCGGGATCACCGGCGTTCAGGACGACAAACTGATCGGGGTGCATGGATATCCGGATCCGGTGCTCGCCGATGAACGCCCCGATCTCCCGGAACCGGTCGGCAAAGACGTCGTGCCACGGATAGGAGCAGATCGGATGGGAGGCGAACGGGACGAGATCGGAGGTGATCCGGAAGAAGAGCAGGCCGTGCTCGACATTGAACTGCAGCACCGAAAGGAGACAGTCGAGGTTTCCTGCAACCGTCTCGATATGCCGTTTCTCGGAGTACGACCGCAGCCGAAACGTCCTGCCTGAGGAGCACCCGATCCTTTGGTTGATGCAGGGATATCCGATCTTCATACCGCACCACCGGTGCAATGGTTCCGATAGGTGATAGAGGTACCGGCAGGTACAGCGCGCCGCGGACGGCGCCTCTCCCGGGCACCCGAAAGGCCGAAGGTATTTGCCTCTGTCCGACAGAGTACCTGGTGTGATCGGCAGCCTCGATCCCGGACAGAACGAACAGGAACAACGGCTGATCGAACGGATTCGCAGGGAAGGGACCAATATGGAGACGATCTCCCTCTTTCGGGACATGATCCTTTGCCACTATCGCAGCCACGGCCGAGACCTCCCCTGGCGGCGGACCGTCGACCCCTACAGCATCCTCGTCTCTGAAGTCATGCTCCAGCAGACGCAGGTCGAACGGGTCGCCGCAAAGTACCGGGAGTTCCTCGAGCGGTTTCCCGACTTTCAGAGCCTTGCCCGCGCACCACGGCGGGACGTCCTCGAGGCCTGGCAGGGCCTCGGCTACAATCGACGCGCCATAGCGCTCCATGAATCCGGAGAGCGGGTGGTTGAAGAATACGGCGGGCGTCTCCCGGCAGACGTGGAGACCCTCGCAACCTTTCCGGGCATCGGGAAGGCCACGGCATCGGCTATCTGCGCCTATGCGTTCAACATGCCCGTCGTCTATATCGAAACGAACATCCGCCGGATCGTGATACATTTCTTCTTCCATGACCGAAACGATGTCAGGGACAGTGAGATCCTGCCGATACTGCAGCAGGCGCTCTATCGGGAGAATCCGCGGGAGTGGTACTCCGCCCTGATGGATTATGGAACGGTCCTTGCGAAGCGGACGGTGAACCCAAACCGCAGGAGTGCGGGATACTCGCGGCAGAGCCGTTTTGAGGGATCGGACAGGCAGATCCGGGGGCAGATACTCTCAATGGTCCTCTCGGAAGGAGACGTGCCGGAAGAGCGGATGATCCGGGAACTCTCTCAGGAAAGGGCGCGGGTGAAGAGGATCCTCAAAGATCTCGAGAAGGAAGGATTCATTGCGGAAAGCGAAGGGGGATATT
>LNQE01001586.1_pt1 | contig 16072 bp, 20 predicted proteins | sample 603111 | NCBI WGS metagenome assembly LNQE01 (sample SAMN04260313, study PRJNA301899) | hydrocarbon metagenome | isolation source: hydrocarbon-contaminated ditch | place: Germany: Bremen | collected 1998
CGAGGCGGTGGGCAAGCATCTCGTCGAACAGGGCGCTCGTATTGTCGTAAATTTTTACCTGCTCGATGGCGAGGGTCTGTACCTCCCCAATCATTGCCCTCCGCAGGGAGTTGGCAAAGGAGGTGGTGCACCCTTCCAGCTGGAAACGGGCCGTGTTCTCATCGAGCGCCGAGAATACGATCTCCATCAGACTCTCCTTCCCCGCCTGCCGCCCTTGCCACGGATCGAGTCGTGAGGCACCGGGGTGACATCTTCAATCCGCCCGATACGCATACCTGCCCTGGCGAGGGCACGAATCGCTGCCTGGGCACCGGGCCCGGGGCTCCGCTGTTTTCCACGGCCGGGTGCACGGACCTTGACATGCACGCCGACAATCCCCTTCTCCATCGCGGTCTGCGCAACATTGGTCGCCATCTGCATTGCTGCGTAGGGGGAACTTTCGTTGCGGTCCTGCTTCACGACCATGCCACCACTGCTCTTGGTAACGGTCTCTGCTCCGGAGAGATCCGTTACCGTGATGATGGTGTTGTTGAATGATGCATAGATGTGGGCGATTCCCCACTTGTCCTTCTCGCCTGCCATGTCTACCTCCCCGGTTTTATGATCCGTGTCTTCTCTGCGTGGTCAGGAGAGGCCAGCGGAGACTTCCCATAGTACGTGATCTGGCTCTCCTCGACCCTGGTCACCCGGTACCCGGGGATACTGCACCGCTTTCCGTTGATTGCTACGTGACCGTGGGTGATCAGCTGGCGCGCCTGTTTCGGAGACCGGGCAAGTCCCTTCCGGTACACGATTGTCTGAAGCCGCCGTTCGAGACCCTGCTGGATCTTCAGGGCCAGGACATTGTCAATGTCAGCGTCGGGTCCGAGAAGCCCGACCCGCTGCATGTGCTCGATGAGTTCGTTCTTTTTGCGTTCATACTCCGCCTGATCGGTCCCTGTTGACATGACCGCAAGGAGGTCCCGGGCCGCTTTCCGATAGCGCCTGAGCGTGCTCTGGGCTTTCCAGACCTCCCGCTTGTTCCGGAGCCCGTACTCGATAACCAGCTTCGTCTCCTCTTCGATCCTGGTCTTCTCGAAGGGGCGCTTGGGGGTCTGGTACTGTTTGTGGTTCTTTCCCGGATATCCCATCTTTTCACCTCAGTCCTTCTTCTTCCTGACACCAACGGTCAGTCCTGTCCGGCCGGTGGACTTTGTCCGCTGCCCGCGGACCTTCTGGCCCGTCTCGTGCCGGATACCCCGGTAACAGCGGATCTTGCGCAGGAGGTTGATATCCTCATCCTTTGCAGTCGTGATATCGGTCCCGAAGAGGTGTCGTGCCTCCCCGGTATACACGTCCTTGGGACGGTTCATCATCCATGCAGGTACCTGCCTGGTATAGGTGTCGACGATCTCGCGGATGCGATCAACTTCATCATCCTTGAGGCGCCCCATGATCTCCTTCTCGTTCACCTTCGCCAGCGTGGCGATGATCTGGGCGGTATGCATGCCAACGCCCCTGATCCCGGTCAGCGCGATGTGGACAGGTTTTGTCCCATCGAGGTCAGTGTTGCTGACCCGCACGAAATACTTTATATCTTCTTCCTGAGCCATCCAATCCCTCGGTTTATGAACATTTTGGAGCGCTGAGGGAGGGATTTGAACCCTCGAGTCCCAGGGGGACACAGGTTTAGCAAACCTGCGCCATACCAGGCTTGGCTACCTCAACTGGAGAATCTCGCGCCTCTCGGCACTCGCAGCACACACCAGTGCCGCTCCATGAATGGTGCATCATTATTTACAAGTATCGGATAATAACCCTTTGGTCTCAGCAGAGCCCCGGAAAAAAAGATTTTTCAGGGGCTGTGTTTCCCAGCCCGTCTGACCTTTCTCGCTATCAGCCCTGATACAACCAGGGGGAGCGCGATCGTCGCATCACAGAAACACTGCACGCGGGGTGCCTGGGGGGCCTCTTTACCCCAGCTGATGCCCTCTTCGAACGTGCACCCGGAGAGACCCCCCCAGTGCGGCGCATCGGTGGTATACTGGATCGCATACGCATGGCCTTCCTGCCCTGCATCGTACATATCCGCAATAACCTGGGTCTGCTGAATGAAGTTTTTCGGGACGCCGCCGCCGACATACACCACTCCGGTCTTTTCCGACCCCTCGACCATGCGGGCTATCTCGTCAACATCTGCAATCTGGTCGATATGAGCCTGTATCCCGTTCCTTCGTGCAACCATAAGCCCGATTCCGATCGATGAATCGCAGAGCGCGGGGATGAAGACCGGGACATTCTTCGCGATGCATGTCGAGAGGAGCGAGGTGCGGTCCGGGTATCCCGCGATCATCCATTCACCGAATTTCCGGATAAATTCTGCTGAAGAGCAGGAGAACGGAGCGATAGTTTCGGCAAATTCCGCGAACCTGAGGTCGATGCCCCGGAACTCTTCCTCAAAGGCAAAAACATCATAAATCCGGTCGATGCCTTTCGAGAAGAGCTCGGCGTCATCCACATGGTGGTGACCAAGGTAGTGGTTGACGCCAAAATGCTCGCAGACATCGTGAAAGATATTCGCTCCGGTAGAGACGATGATATCCACGTACCGGTTCTCCACGAGATCGATCAGGCACTGCTGCATACCGGCAGGGATCATGGCTCCCGACAGGCCGAGGAGGATGGTACAGCCGGGATCCTCGCACATCCGGGTCCAGACCTCGAGAGACTCCCCGAGTTTCCTCCCCTGAAACCCGGTGGCGCTCATCCCATGAAGCAGCCGGGAGAGATCGTTTGTCGGTAGAACAGGCGTCCTGGGTTTCATGGTCATACCTGCTACATTCGTTTTTTGGCGATGATGATAAGCATTGTTGAAAGGAGACCCGCGGGGATCCCTTGACCTCGCGGGAGAAAAAGAGATTAAAGGGCTCTGATAAGTGATTTGCGCGTGACAAGACCTGCAAGACAGTCGTCCCGGGTTACCGGCACAGCACTGATATGCTTTGAGACCATCAGGTCGATCACGGCATCGACGGATACACTATCAGGGACAGAGAGTACCGGCTTACTCATGATGTCTTTTACGAGAAGGTTTCTGATCCGGTGGTCCTGGTGCTTGTCATCCACGATCTCCCGGAAGTTTCTCATCGCCACAGCAACGTCGGTCTCGGTCACGATCCCGGCCACCTGGTCCTGATCGGTGACAATGAACTGGGTGATGTGGTCATCAAGCATCCGCCTGCGCAGGTGCACGACCCGTTCTTCGATATCGATGGTGCAGGCTTCCTCCATGACATCCTCAAGGGCAGCATTCGGACGATACACCTTCAGCAGGTCTTCTGCACTGACCTTTCCGATCAGACGGTGATCCTCATCATAGACAACCACCAGTTTATAAGCCTGGAGGAGCGGTACCAGTATCTCGATATCCTGGTCAGGGTAGACCGTGGTAAAATCCTCTTCAACCGTATTTGCCACATGGATTGAGTTGGGGGAGATCGCCGAGTTGTGCTTCATTCCGAGCTTCTCTGCGACACTGCCCCGTGATACCGTGCCGACAACCGCACTGTTGTTCACCACGATGAGCGGGTCGATACCCTGGTCAAGCATTTTATCGAGCGCTTCAGTGATTACCGCAGACTTCGCTATGGTAACCGGACGTGACATAACATCTTTGACAAAAAGTTCTTCGGTCATTGTGCAACTTCCCTGATAATATCGTCTCTCTTGATTATTCCCCTGAGGCCATCCTGATCAACAACAACAAGGCTGTTGATACCCTCATCACGCATCCGCGAGACCGCTTCCCTGACAGTCGTCCCGGGAGCGATAGTCACAACCGGGCGTGACATCAGATCTTCTGCAACAGCCGCGATCTTGTAGATATACCGGAGCTGCTTCTTCCCTCCCGGCTCTTCCTTCCTGAGCTGGGTGACATCCTTTACCGGGAGACGTGCCTTCTCATCGAGATACAGGAAGAATGCCAGGTTACTCTCGGTGATGATCCCGGCAAGGGTGCCATCGCTGTTCGCGACGACCACCTTATCGTTTCGCTCCCGCATCAGGTCGATGACATGGTCAAGCGAGTGGTAGCGGCTGATAGTAATCACGTCCTCCATGATATCCTCCACATGAGCTGAGAGCGCGCCGACCATGGCAGATTTCATCAGGTCCGATTTTGTCAGGATGCCCACCATCCCTGATGCATCAACGACCGGGATGCCTGAGATGTCGCGATCGAGCATGAGCGATGCGACCGCACTGATACTGGCATCCATGGTGACCGTGACCGGATCCGGCGTCATCAGGACAGATACCGGGATACTGTCGATCGGTCTTCGCCGCCATATCGGCTCAGTCTGCCGGAGCCTGTACCCGATATCTTTCTTTGTAATGATGCCGGCAAGCCCGGAGTCCTCATCGACAACCGGGAGCCGGGATATCTTATGCTTCAGCATGAGGTTGCGTGCCCGCGCAACCGTATCCCCGGGACTCACGACAAAAACCGGGGAGTTCATCACATCACCTGCTCTCATTTCATGATCACTTCCGTGCGATTGCTTTCACGATATCGAACTCGGTTATGAGACCGACAAGCCGTGTATTCTCGATAACCGGGAGTGCCCCGACATTTTTTTCAAGCATTTCCCGGGCTGCTTCGTTGATGCTCTTTTCGGGTGACGTGGTGAAGAGTTTTCCTGATACCAGGTTCCGTACAGGAAGACCCATCACTTCTGCGACATCCCCGGTCACCAGTTGCTCAAACACCTTCTTTGTACCCAGATATTTCATGATGTCTGTCGTGGTGATGATCCCATACAGGACATCGTTGCTCACGACCGGGAGTCTCCGGAACCGGTGTGTCGTCATATCCCGGGTGACAGTCCCGATGGGGCAGTCCGGATCCGTGACCCGGAGGGATGTGCTCATGATATCGTTGACCGAGAGGGTGACCTTCTCTGTGGCAAGGACCTTCATCACGTCACGCTCGGTGGCAATGCCAACGAGTACACCTTCACCGTCAACAATCGGCATCCCTCCGACTCTGCGATTGACGATAATATCGATGGCGTCATTGATCGTGGCAGAATCCGGGAGGGTGGTCATCTGCTGGGTCATGATGGCACGGACATTCTCATTGATAGCAGGCAGGAGATTTCCCCCATGCTTGACCTGCACCAGGTTGAACTTGTCGCCCCCGCCCATGAAATTGATGATATCTCCGGACGTGATGATACCACGAAGCTTCCTGCTCCCGGCATCTACGACCGGAAGCCTCCTGAATCCGCATTCAGTCATGGTTTCTACTGCGGCAATGATCGGTATCGTTGGCGGGACGGAAACCACTTCCCGCGTCGCGATTGCCATGATCTCCCCTTCGCGGGACACGATGTGGGACTTGAATTCTACCGGTCCACGATCGAGCTTTCCTGGCATCTTCAGGAGTTTGTCGCTCTGTTTGTAATTACGGTCATTCGAATGCATATCATCCCTCGTTGTAGGGTTATTTGTTCAGAGGAGTGCCCGGGCACAGTTCTTTCCAGGGTGCCATATCATCCTTTTATCCTGGATCTCATGAAAGACGGGTCAGGACATCGTGCCGGTCGATGATGCCGACGACCAGTCCTTCCTCAACTACCGGCAGACGGCTTATGTCGTGCCTGACCATCAGGCTGGCAGCCGCGGCAACAGGCTCATCCGGTCCGATGGTATAGACCGGTGCCTTCATGAGGCTTTCCACCGCTATGGTGCATTCAGCTCCCGTGCGCCAGCGCCCGTCCTTGAGGAGGTCACGGCGGGATATCATCCCGGTAACGGTCTTTTTCTTCACAACCGGGAACGCCGTATACCCGCTGTCTACTATCAGTGTATGGATCCGCTGCACAGTATCTGATGGCGTGCAGGTAACGACATCCTGTGTCATGCAATCGCTGACGAGACCCTGCAGCCGCTGCATCGTGATGACAACCGGAAAGAGTTCTGAGAGGGGTACACCTCCCAGCAGGAGACCCTGGTCATCCACGACCGGTACACTGTCGGTCCTGTTCTCCCGGATGACGACCAGGACATCCCTGACCGGGTCGCCGGGATGAACCGGGGTGATATTTTTCCGGAACCCATCGATCGTCACATTTGATTTGGTGGCCGTTACACGGAGAACATCGGTAATATCGATATACCCGAGGAGTTTTCTCTTCCCGTCATGCACAAACGCCTCACGGCATACATTGTCGCGGAGTGTCTGGCGTGCCTTGGTTATGTGATCATCGGAACGGAGCAGGGGGAAATCTACCAGGAAATCCATTGCCCGTTTCATTGAAGGAGTTCCTCCTCCCGGCAGGTCGGACAGATCATCACGTTGTCGAGCCGGCGGAGATCATCAGACATCTGCCCGCACCGGTTGCAGAGCCCGACATCAACCTCCTCAAGCCGGTTGATCTCGATGAGATCGTTCATAAGCTCGTTGATCTCAGTCGATACGGTCAGGATGTCACGGACGGTCACGATCCCGATGACCTTATTCTCTTCATCGACGACCGGCAGCCTGCGCACGCGGTTGCGTATCATCATGTGCGCAGCATCGCGCACGGTCTTATCGGATCGTACCGTGATAAGCGGAGTACTCATGACCTCTTTTACCAGAACTTCCCCGGGTTTTCGGTCCTTGGCTACCACCTTGCAGTTGATGTCTTCTTCGGTAACAATACCGATGGGGAGGTTGTTCTGGAGCACGATGCAGCTCCCCACCTCATCACGGCACATGGCCATTGCTGCCCGTGCCACCGAGGCGTCAGACTGTATGGTGGTGGGGTTTCCCTTCATCACCTCTTTCAGCTGCACTCGGGTTTCAAACCGGATCGAGTCTGAGGTTTTTTTCAATCAAGCACCCCCGTAATGCGTCCCGGAGATACCGGGACATGCACTATCCATTACTGCGAGCCATCAATATTAACTAATCGATGTATATAAAAACTCCCTGACCTGTACAGCAGCCCGGGAGACATAAAAACCATAATAACAGCTCCGTTCTAAAGGGTACATGAAAATATCCGGTTCGGCGGGAGTATAACCCGGTCACCAGCCGTTCCGAGGTGATGTATGAGTATTTTTGTCCAGGCCAGAAACCGTGTATCAAAATTCCTGATGGCGTTTTTCAGGAAGCGGCGTTCCCGCATCGGGATATACGGACCACCCAATGCCGGGAAGACCACCCTGGCCAACCGGATTGCCCGTGACTGGACCGGTGAACTGGTCGGGCCGGTCAGTGAGATCCCGCATGAAACCCGCAGGGCAACCAGAAAACAGGACATCACTATCACCGGAAACAACGGGAGCAGCATAACCATTGACATCGTTGACACTCCGGGTGTAACCACGAAGATCGATTACAAGGAATTCCTGGAATACGGTGTTGGCAAGGATGAAGCAGTCACGCGGGCCCGCGAAGCCACCGAGGGAGTCGCCGAAGCGATGCACTGGCTCCGTGAAGATATCGATGGGGTTATTTACATGCTCGATTGCACGGAAGATCCTTTCATGCAGGTGAACATCATGATGGTCGGGATCATCGAGAGCAGGAAATTACCGGTCATTATTGCTGCAAACAAGATCGATCTCCCTGATGCGAGTCCCCAGCGGATACGGAGCGCTTTTCCCCAGCACCCCGTGATCCCCATCTCCAGCACCGAGGGGAGCAATATCGAGGAACTGTATGAGAAGATGGTGTACCATTTCGGGTGAGGATCCATGCAACAGGGTGTACAGATAGACCTTATTTCCGGCGAGCGGCTCTCAAAACTGACCTCAATGGAGAAGATTCACATGATTCTCGATAATGTCAGGCAGGGAACAATAGTTATCCTTGAGAGAGGGCTTGACCCTGAGGAGCAGAGTAAACTCATCGAGATGACCATGCACGAGATCCTCCCCGATGGTTTCAACGGTATTGAGATCGAGAGCTACCCGTCTCATGAAGTGGCGCCGGGATTCCTGCAGCGTCTTCTCGGCAAATCTACCCCGGAGTCGCGGTTGACGGTCATCGGCCCTGCAAACCAGCTCCGGATGATCAGGAAAGACAAGGACCTGATCAGCGCCTGGGTCTCCTCCCGGTGAAGGTATGGTGCACACCTGCGCAAAATGCGGAAAAGTATATCCTGATTCATCTGACGATATCCTCGCCGGCTGCGCTGTATGTGGCGGGAAAAAGTTTTATTTTGAGCGCCCGGGGGCCCGTACACCAGGTACCCGCATGAACACGAAACCGGACCCGGTTCACGGACCGACCCCCGGCACATCGGATCAACCTGAATCTCCCGAAGAACCTGGTGGAGAGGACCGGTTCTCGCGGGTGGAAAGTATCCGGATAATCGGCCCGGGAACCTATGAACTCAATATCGAGAAGATGGCACAGTCGGATGACCGTGTTGTCGGGCTGGGCCGTGAAGGAAGCTATGCGGTCGACCTCCTCTCCATGGCCGGGACAAAGAAGAAAAAGAAGGCAGAACGATAACTGCTGCATCCGTTCATTTTCCCTTCGTATTTCCTGAGGTCCCCATCCGCAAAACCGGACCACGTGGGCGCCTGAGCTATCCCTACCTCAGGAGACACCCTGATTTCCGCCTGTCCGTCCGCGCCAGGTTCTTCATGGATTGGTATCGCAGATTCCAGGGGAAAATACTGCTCAGTATCCCGTGTGCAGCATTCATGATTCAGACGACCATGATCCTGGTACTCCATGAAGGATCGTAACCCGGGAGAGCACGAGCGGGACCCTGCCTGGGGGGATGCGAGATAAAAAAACCACATGATTTTCTACGAGACACATGCAACAGAATGAAAATGCCGGATGCATTTCCAGATTAAAAAAATATCTTCGGGACCGGGCCCGGATCATGTCCTGTTCAGCTGATATTTTCCACGCTGTATCCCTTCTTTGCAAGGAGATCCTTGACCCGTTCCTTGTGGTTTCCCTGGAGCTCGATCGAGCTCTCCTTCACGGTTCCACCACAGGCAAGTTTTCCCTTGAGATATTTCGAAAGGTCCTCGAGGTCGATATCGGTAGGGTCAAGACCCTCGATCACGGTGACCTCTTTTCCGTATCTCCGCCTGTTAACCTTCACGTTGATCCTTTGCTGCTCTTTTGCTACTTCCTCACAGATACAAAGTTCCTTAGGTAGTCCACACGTCGGACAAATCCCACCGTTCATTACCAAGTACGTTCAGGCTCTCGTTATATATTTGTTGGCATTACCAGGGACCGGCCCTGCAGCTCTTCTGCTAAAGAGCGGGAGTGGCTGCACCCTGCGAATGAGATGGGCACACGTGGGGGAAGCTCCGTTGATTATTCCTTCCCGGGAACATCCACCCTGCAGGCTCCGCACCCTCTCATGAGGACCTGGTCTGCCCTGCTGTTGTACCGGTAGACGGTGATCCCTTTACAGCCAAGCTCGCGGGCAAGGAGAAAGATCCCCGAGATATCTGACGGGGTTGCATCTTCGGGGATATTGACCGTCTTTGATACGGCATTGTCGACATACTGCTGTACGGATGCCTGCATCCTGACATGAATTTCCGGTTCAATTTCGGGCGCGGTACGGAACAGATCTTTTACATGGTCCCCGATCGGCAGATCCTGGACACTGCCGGTCCTTTTGACCCGCTCCATCAGGGAATTCCCGCCTGGCATCGATCCGATACAGCGGGCAACTGCAGGGTGGACGAACCGGAGCACGGTCCCATTGATGGTCCTGGAAAACGCAAGTGAGAAGAGCGGCTCGATCCCGCTGCTGGTCCCGGCAATGAGGTGGAGAGAGCCGGTCGGGGCAACGGTTGTCACCGTCGCATTGCGCATCGCATGCGTGTACCAGCTCTGATCAATCGCAGGAAACGATCCCTTGCGGGTTCCGATCTCCTCTGATGCCGCATGGGCCTCTTCCTGGATATGGCGCATCATCCCTTCCGTGCAGGAACGTCCTTCCGGCGAAGCGTATGCTACATCCATACTGATGAGAGCATCAGCAAGGCCCATCACCCCGAGCCCGATCTTGCGGGTGGCACGTGATCGCTCCTGAATTTCAGGAACAGGGTACGAATTGGCATCAATTACGGCGTCAAGGAACGCTACCCCGGACCTCACGACCCCTGAGAGGAGCTCGGTGTCGATTTCACCCTGCCGGACGCACCGGGCAAGGTTGACACTCCCCAGGTTGCAACTCTCGTAGGGCAACAGCGGCTGTTCGCCGCAGGGATTGGTCGACTCGATTGGGCCAAGGCCCGGTACCGGATTTTTTTCATTGATCCGGTCAAGGAAGAGAATCCCGGGATCCCCGCATTCCCAGGCAGCAGTACAGAGCTCGTCCCAGATCTCCCTGGTTTCGACGGTCTCCCAAACCTCACCGTTCCGGGGGTTGATGAGCTCATACTCCGCGTTCTCGGTAAGCCTCGAAAAGAACGTATGATCAAACCCGACCGAGAGGTTGAAATTCCGGAGGCCGCCACCCCTCTTCGCCCAGATAAATTCCCTGATGTCCGGGTGCGAGCAGGCAAGCACCCCCATGTTTGCACCACGTCGTTTTCCCCCCTGTTTGAGGGCCCGGGTAGCTTCATCAAAGACCTGGATGAACGGGAGCGGACCGCTCGCAACCCCTGCTGTCTGTCCGACAACATCTCCTGCAGGCCGTATCCGGGAGAACGAGAATCCGGTACCCCCACCGCTCTTGTGGATGAGGGCCATCTGCCTGAGCGTACGAAAGATACCGGTGATCGAATCCTCCACCGGTAATACAAAACAGGCCGAGAGCTGGCCACCCGGGACACCGGCATTCATCAGCGTCGGGGAATTTGGCAGAAAGAGGAGGTTCTCCATCATCCAGCGGAACCGCTCTCTCTCTTCTGTCCCCCCCACACAGGCTGCACGGGCAAACATCCCGGAAATGCTCTCTCCGGGAAGGAGATACCTGCTCTCGAGGAGGATCCTTCCTGCCCGGGATACTGCCATATGAAGATGAAAAGGAATCCTCATTTATTTAAATTCCGTGCACAATCTACCTAACGAAAATGTCACTGCTCGTGCTCGGGACTGCATCCCATGTGGGGAAGAGCACCGTGGTCGCGGCCCTCTGCAGGGTTCTTGTCAACCGCGGCATCCGGGTCGCACCCTTCAAGTCACAGAACATGAGCCTGAACTCGTATGTGACCCGTGACGGGGCCGAGATAGGTATTGCACAGGCGATGCAGGCATTTGCAGCCCGGATTGAGCCGGACGCCGATATGAACCCGGTGCTGCTGAAACCGAAGGGGGAGAAGATCTCCCAGGTGGTTGTCCTGGGCCGCCCCTGGAAAGATCTCCCTGTCTCTGAATACTACCAGGAGACCTCCCACCTCCTTGCCATTGCGGTCTCATCAGCACGACGACTGATAGCCAGGCACGGGCATATCGTTGCCGAAGGGGCAGGGGGCGCTGCCGAACTGAACCTGTACATCCGGGATATCGCAAATATCCGGATCGAACGCGAACTTGGCCTCCCGGTCATCCTTGTCGCAGACATCGAGCGGGGAGGGGTCTTTGCCCAGGTCTACGGAACCCTCTCCCTCCTTCCTGACGACATACGGCCACAGGTGATGGGGATCATCATCAACAAGTTCCGTGGAGACCCGGCACTCTTTACCGACGGGGTCCGGATCATCGAAGACCTCTGTGGCGTCCCGGTCCTGGGGGTCCTCCCGGTCCTTTCCCTCCCCCTTCCAAGCGAGGATTCGCTCTCGCTTGGAGACAAGAAGCCCGGCAACCACCCCGTAAAGATTGCTGTCATCCGGCTCGCCCGCATCTCGAATTTCACGGATTTTGAGCAGCTTGAACGATATGCAGCGGTCAGCTACGTCCTGCCGGGATCAGACCTTTCATCCTTTGACTGTATCATCATCCCCGGGAGCAAGAACACGGTTGACGACCTCCTGGAGCTCCGGTCCAGCGGCACTGCAGGAGCGATCATCCAGGCCCGGAACCGGGGGATCGTGGTAATCGGGATCTGCGGGGGGTACCAGATGCTCGGGCAGGAGGTTGTCGATACGGGAGTAGAGTCCTGCAGGGGCAGCTACGAAGGACTCGGCCTGCTCCAGGTCACGACACATTTTTCCCGGTACGAGAAGATCACAACACAGGTCTCCCGCACAGCACGTCCTTTGGGCCCGATACTTAGCCGGATCGGAACCGTGCAGGGATACGAGATCCACATGGGTGAGACCGAGCGTTCCGGAGATGACGAAGCATTTATCGGTGAAGGGGCGGTATCTCCGGACGGGATGGTGATCGGGACCTACCTTCACGGCCTGTTTGAAAACGCATCTGCCGTCCATGCCCTCATCTCGTATCTCATGGAGAAGAAAGGCCTCCCCTTCGAGCCGGAACCCTGGGACGACACACGGGACGTGTATGACGATCTTGCGAGGGAGTTCGAGCGGTATGTCCGGTTGGATCCGATACTGGCTCTGTTCAACGAAGAGATGCCACCCGGGAGGTTTTTACCCGGGCAGGGACAATAGGTGTGAGAGAAGAGTATGAGCGGGTGACCGATGGCTGTCAGAATCTCCCTTACCACGGATAACGAGATGATGGAACTGGTCGACCGGTACGCAAAAGAGCATGGCGTGGACCGGAACCGGGCGCTCCTTGAGCTGATTGAGGGCGGGCTGTCCCGGTCAGACGGGGGCCAGCCGGTGAACCTGAACCATAAACGGGCTTTTGAAGAGTACCGGGATATCAAGCAGGCCGTTGACGGGATGCAGCTGTCGCTGAAGGAACTGTCCGAAGAGGTGAAACTGATCCATCACATCATCGATGTTGAATGGGGGCTGGAGATGAGACCGGTCCCCTACCAGAGCAGGAGATGGTGGGAGTTCTGGAAGAGCCAGTAGCCCTCACCCGATGATATTCATCATGCTCCGGTACCCTTCTCCCTGCCTGTCGGCGCATTTTACGGCCTGCACCGTCTTCAGGTCAACTTCTTCGCACGCCCGGTGACGCAGGCAATACGCCAGCGCTGGCGACGTGACATACTCCCCATTGACCCGGAATGCACGGGAATACACACAGAACCGGCAATGCTCAATGCTCTCATCCTTCCCGGGCAGACACGGGACCCGGCCTTTTCTGACTTCAAGGATTCGGTAATCATCATCCGGCATACTTCACTCACTCCACGCACCCTGTACTCCCTGGTCCCGAGTGCGGATTCACCGGGAGGGGGCCCGGATCCATACCTGCATCTCCATTCATGTCCGTACCACGTCTTTCCCCGTAAGATCCCGGATTCCTGACCTGATCTTCTCAAAGACGAGCGCGATCTCCTTCTCCAGCACTTCATTGCGGTCGGTGAGTCCCAGAAGACGGGACTGGTGTGTCGCGATCCGCAGAGAGAGGGTCTCATCCTTTTTCCGTGCAGCCCGGAGATCAGCCTGGAGCGGGTGGTCCTGGTACGCACGCTCCATTCCCTGGAACCGGATACGTGCACCCTCCGTCCGGGCATACCCTTCCCGCACCCGGGCGCTGATATCACAATCACCCGAGAATAGCTCTTTTTCCTCCTTATTTTTCAGGGAGATCTCACCGCTCGCGATCATACTCATCACGATGGGCAGTGTCCTGACAAGGTTCGGCTGAAGCTGCCCTTCTTCCGGAATTCCGGTACCGGAGAGCATATGGACAACTGCCTCGATCTCCTTTGCTGCCGCAGCACCATGGATCCGGCCGAGCACCTTCTCTCCTTTCCGATAGACATGGAGCAGGACGGCAAGATCGGCATGGAGGGCCCGCTCTTCGTCCCGATACCCCTGCTGTGCGTGGAGAAGCTCCTCTTTTTCACTCTTCAGAACCCCGTGTTCCACTGCTTCCTGGAGCTCCCTGATCTGATCCCTGATGAGCATTCGCTCCCGCTCGGTATTTTCGATATCCCGGCGAATCCCCGTCACCTCCGCCATTCCGGTAATCTGCTCGTCGACTGCTGCATGGAAACGGGCGAGATCGGCGCGGATACCGGCTATACGCGCCCTTTTGCTGCGGACTGTTGCGATGACGGGAGTCATCGCATTCATCTCTCTTCCTATCAGGTCTACCGTCTCCCGTATCTCCTTCATCTCGTCAGGGAAGACCCCCCTGAGGTACCTTCCGGGGCCGGCGAGCCCTTTCACGCATCCCTTGAGACTGTCTGTTGCAGCCAGGTAAAACTCCCCGGGATCTTCCGGCAGTTCTTTTCCCAGCGATGAGAGCATTGCCCGTTCAAACTGGGGCAGGGTATTCTTTGCGATCGTCTCCAGTTTTGGGTGATACGCTTCTTCGCGCTCCTTGGAGGCCAGGTTCTGGACCATGGCACTGAGGTCTGAACGGAGCTGCCGTATGGCAGTTCTCTGGTCACGCGTGTTCTCTCTCTCCGTTGCGGCACTGTCCGACTCGAGGGATTCGAGAAGCCCGGGCAGTTCATCCATACCACAGGTCGCCACGACCTCTTCCGCATGCTGGCTGAAGAGATCCTTTATACGACGGAACATGTCACACACGCACCCCGGGATTCATTCATCGTTGCAGTTCACCCTCTTCGCAATCGTTTCGCGCGATCTGGCGGATGCGCTCCACACCGTCTATCTCCCTGACCACGACCGCAACTTCGGGTGGTACCAGATGCTCCCAGTTTTCCCCCCGAAGCATTCTCCTCCGGATCTCGGTCCCGCTGTGGAGCTGTCGTTCATACAGAGCGGGTGACTGGACCAAAATCCCCTCCTCCTCAAAGAGCCGCATCACGAGCGGGTTACTCGAATAGATCATGTCAAAAGGCGGCACCATGGAACGGACATGCGCGACCCAGAGGGCATTTCTCCTGATGTCCTCGATGGGTATGACGTATATCGGGATCCGGACCTTCCGCAGTGATCCGGTGATCATGAGGATCCGCTCGCCAGCAGTGAACGGGTTCTGTTGTTCATGGCTGAGTTGTGCACTTCCCACCCCTATGACGATCGCATCGACCTTCTGCGCTATCTGTTCAAGCACGTACTGGTGCCCGTTATGGTACGGTTGAAACCGCCCGATGTAGAATGCCCGTGTCATTGCCCCACCACCAGGTTTGCAATCTGCGCTGCGTATGCACCTGCCGTGAAACCGGCATCAATATTGACAACGGCAAGCACCGAACATGACTGGAGCATACTTGCCAGCGCAGCCCGCCCGTGCCCCATATACCCGTAACCGGTGCTTACCGGCACCCCAATCACCGGCCGATCGACGAGTCCTGCAACAACAGCAGGGAGGGTCCCCTCCCTCCCGGCAGCGACCACGAAGACCTGGGCTTCATGACATTTTTTCAGGGCGGGAAAGAGCCGGTGGATACCGGCAGCACCGACATCATATGCCGTACAGACCCGGCATCCCATCTCCATGGCAACGACCCGGGCCTCCTCGGCCACCCTGATATCAGAAGTACCCGCCGTGATAATCCCAACGACACCCCCGCTCTGCCTGACTTCTGCTCCTCGCGAGAGGATAACCATCCGTGCCTCATCATGGCAGGTCACCATGAAACCCCCGGTTTGTGCCCGTTCCCGGAGGAGTACTGCCTGTTCCCGTGAGATGCGGGAGACGAGGCATCGTCCCGATGACCGGGCGTGGGCGAGCGCAATATCGGCAAGGTGGGAGGGCAGTTTCCCTTCGGCAAGGACCACCTCGGGGATTCCGCACCGCATGCGTCTTCCGAGATCAAGACAGGCAAAATCCCCCACCTCCTCTATCCGCAGCGCATCGATCTCCCTCTCCGCATATTCAATGCTGATCTCACCCGCACGCACCTGCCTGAGCAGCTCCCGGAGCATCTTTGCAGCCTGCATTCCTCGCGGGTCAGGACCAGGGTTCGCATGCCATGCTGAACCCACGATCTGCCCTCAGTTCACCCCCTTGTTCCATGCTCCACGCCCGACACTGTTTTCGTATACTAGGACTGGTATTCCCAGTGCTTTATAAGCTTTTATCACACTCTGCCTCGCTGCGACCAGGCGATCTGCACAATACACCTCATGCTGGAGCCGGGTGTACGGGGTAGCAGGTGCGGGG
>LNQE01001575.1_pt1 | contig 16043 bp, 17 predicted proteins | sample 603111 | NCBI WGS metagenome assembly LNQE01 (sample SAMN04260313, study PRJNA301899) | hydrocarbon metagenome | isolation source: hydrocarbon-contaminated ditch | place: Germany: Bremen | collected 1998
GCCGTGAGACAGACCCGCTGGTACACCCGTCCTGCCCTGACCTGGTCAAACCGCTGGTCTCCCTTCGTTGCAATCCAGCCATACCCTGCAGCAGAGCGTGCCTGCCGGTGGGTGAGCCCGATCAGCAGGGTGCGGATATACCGCGTTTTCGCTCGATCGCATCGGAGGGCCAGATGGAGCCGGGCCATCCACCCCTGGATCCGGGAGAGCCCCAGTTCCCGGACCCCGTACCCGTCAGGCGTAGTGCGACTCCTGCAGCCTGACACCTGAATCCAGGAGAGCCGCTCTGCGAGGCGGCCGCAATCAGCGAGCTCGTACCCGGCAGCCTGTTCAAGGTATCCTCCCATCTCCTCCCGGAATGATGCCTCCATGGCAAAGGTGAGCGCAACGAACGGCTGATCCTGCGACCCGGCAAGGGCACTCACGATCTCCGGGCTGACCTCCTGCGAGGTGAATCGCTCCCTGCAGGTCCGCCGGCAGAAAATGGAGGAGAAGAGCGGGTCGGCACTGCCCCTGCCGGGCCCGGCCAGTTCGATCCGGGCAACCGGGTGGGCTGTCACAAGGGCGTCACCGGGCCATCCTGCAGGGAACAGGGAAATATCCGGCAGGTACCCGTTCTGGCGTGCCGCAAGCGCGAGGTTCTCGATGAATGCACCGCAGGAGAGGTGTGCCTGGCGGGAGAGCGGATCGATGGCCGGGAGGAGCCGCCGGGAGTCGATGAACAGGTCGAGCGTGTTTTGCCGGGGAAATCCCACTGACCATGGCTGGCTGTTCAGCGGGCTCGGAGCTGCGATGGCAGCGGAGAGAACATCCCGCCAGATCGGATCCAGTTCACCGGATGTTCCGGGAGGTTCTCCGGTCATGAAGGGAGACACTCCCGGTTGCCGCTGTACCCTGTGCCGCTGTTCGGGATACCCGCATCCCGCATCCCGGATACTCCTGTCATCCTCATCGCTGATCCGTTCCCGTGAACGGCCGGGCTGGTTGGCTGTTCTGGAACCAGAGTCCCAGCGCGACGAGGAGAGGTGCAAGGGTGACGATGTTTGCCCCGATAACGACACGATCTCCGATGTACCTGCCATAGACTGCCCAGAGGGATACCCCGGCGGTGAACTGGATCAGGGTGATCACGCTGACATCATGGACCGATCGTGTTGTGTACATCCTGACGATCTGGGGAAGAAAGCCGAACATGGTGAGGCAGGCGGCGGTCAGGCGGATGAAGACCCAGGTGTTCATGGGAATAGTTACCAGAATACGGTGGCTGTGCACGATGAAATGTGTTGTGCACCACCCGGAATCAGGATCCGGCCGGACCGCATCATTCATGTCCTGTGCTGTCCACTCTCCCCTGTGATCACATGGTGAGGGTGCTTGGGATCAGCGGGAGTCCCCGCGGTGAGCTGAGCCGGACGCTCCGGCTGGTCAATGCCGTGATGCGGGGGGCAGGGGATGCAGGGGCAGACTGCGAGGTCGTGGATGTCTGCGGACTCGCGATCGACTTCTGCATCGGGTGCGGTGTCTGTTATGAGGCGGGAGAATGCATCCATGCTGATGATTTCCAGAACCTCTTTGACCGGATGATGGCAGCCGATGGCATTGTCCTTGGTTCGCCGGTGTACATCAACGCGGTGAGCGCCCAGATGAAAGTGGTGCTCGACCGGATGGCAGATGCCATCCACTGCCAGCGGTTCCTCGGGAAGTACGGGTGCTCGGTCTCGACCGCCGGAGGGTCATTTGCCGATGAGGTGGTAGAGTACCAGAACAGCATCCTCCGCATCCTCGGGGCGACCACGGTCGGTGGTGTCGGCGTGGTGCTCGGGCCGGACCCCTCCCTGCTCATACCGGCCGAGAAGCAGGCGTACGAGCTGGGAACCAGGCTGGTCACCGCTATCAGGAATCAGGAACACTATCCTGACCAGGATCTCTTCCATGCCGGTATGAAGGAACGGATGCAGGCACTGGTCTCCCATAACAAGGACATCTGGTCCCATGAATACCAGTACTGGCGTGAGAAAGGCTGGCTCTATGGAGCGGGGAACCGCCAACAGGACTCCTAACGCTGCATTGAACATCGGATACAGGGTGACTGGATAGTCGCCCCAGGGCAGGAGGGCAGAGTCATCACGATACGTTCGAGAACGGTGGTCGTGTTCATTATAATGGGGGATACCAGGAACAGGTCTCACAGAAAAAGCGCTATTCAGCGGCTATTTTATAAAAATGGGCAATTTTAATGGTTTTTAAAATATCCTCACAGATTGCTTCCAGCAGCCGTTCTCAGGGGGGATCGATGGATTACCCCACCCCGTGCAGACCCCGCACAGAACGCAAATAAAAAGCAATATTTTTACCAAATTTAATCGCCTATTTTCAAATAATATGCGATTATATCACTCTTTTCCATTCGGGTGTACATCGTTTCCCCTGGAAACAGGCGGACCGGGAACTCAAGGGGGAAACGGGGGCCATTCCGGGCCTGGAATTGCCGGGGTGGGACACCGTTATACCGGGATAGCGTTTAGCGTCCTTCTGGTGCTCAGAGGCACTCCTGAAGTGTGCCACGTGTGGTTAGGGGGATCACCACGTTTCCTGTTCAGGAAGCCGGAAAAAGAAATAGTTCAGATGCTGGGGCTCTCTTTTCCGATAATCCGTGCAATATCCGCCATCTCGCGGGCAAGGAGCCGGATGAGGTCATCGACCGTGAGGAGCCCGACCAGCCTCCCCCCAGCATCGACAATCGGCATCCTCCGGACGCCGGCAGTCTTCATCTCCTGGATGGCATCGAATATCCCGGTATCTTTCCGTATGGTCAGGAGATCGCGGGTCATGACCGTCTCGATGTGCGTTGTGTCAGGATCATCGCAGAGCGAGGGTGACCGCAGGGCGATATCCCGGTCGGTGACGATACCGACCGGCCGGTGATCATCGGTCACGATCACACAGCCGATATTCTTCCCTCTCATCAGTTCGGCAACGAACCCGATGGTTGCATCGGGTTTGACGCTCACCACGTTGGTCTGGCAGCAGGCAAAGACGGTCATAACAACATCACTGGTCCTAAAGAGTGGGGACGTTGTGGTATTTAGCCATGCTCACTGCGGAAAAACCGGCCTCCCCAACATCAGATGATGAGTCTCCTCCGCATGAGCCGGATTGCCACGACAAAGAACACAGCGGTCACGACGATTATCCAGATGAGGCTGTAGAAGAAGAGCGGAGAGAGCATCGAGAGAGTGAGCGAACGGGTGATGATGACGAGCTGGGTGAGCGGGAGGATCGCAACGGCAAGCACCTGCACGGTCTCCGGAAGAACTGAGAGGGGAAAGAACGTACCCGAGAAGAGGAACATGGGGGTGATGAAGAGGAATGACGGGTAGTTGAGCGCGTCGATTCCCGGTGTGATTGCCGTGAAGCACATCGCGATGCTCGCAAAGAGGAGCCCGGCTAAAAAGGAGAAGGGGATGATCAGGAGCGATGCCGGCAGGTCGACGACCCCGAAGGCGACGAGCACGACCAGCATCACGCTCGAGTAGATGAGGCTCCGGGTTGCCCCCCAGAGGAGCTCGCCCGTGATCACGTCATCGAGCGAGAGCGGGGTGGCGATCATGGCATCGAAGGTCTTCTGGTAGTACATCCGCACGTACGAGGAGTACGTACACTCGAAGAATGCAGCGTTCATCATCGAGATGGCGAGCAGCGCCGGGGCGATGAACTGCACGTAGGGTATCCCGTCGATCTCTCCTACGAAGATTCCCAGGCCGAACCCGATTGCGAGGAGGTAGAGCACCGGCTCGATGAACGGCGGGAGAAAATTTACCTGGTACGTCTTGAAGAAGACATCCCAGTTCCGCCGCCAGACGCTCAGGCAGGACCAGGAGAGACGGGGGAGGAAAGGGGGGTCCATGGAAATCCTGCTAGTCCCGGAGGACCCTCCCGGTGAGCTTCAGAAAGACGTCTTCGAGCGATGCCGGCCGGGCGAAGATCCTCCCGGGGTTGCAGGATGCAAGGAGCTCCCGTGCTACCTCGCGGGGCCGGTCGGTGAGCACCTGGACAGAATCCCCGAACACCTCGAAGCGGACATCCATCTGCCCGAGGCAGTCCATCACCGCAGGCGTGTGCTCCACCTCGAGGACATCGCTCCCCACGTACGCCGAGACCAGCTCCTGCGGGCTCCCCTCTACGAGGATCTTCCCGTCATCCATGATCACGAGACGGTTGCAGAGCCGTTCCGCCTCCTCGAGGTAGTGGGTGGTGAGCACGATGGTGTTCCCGGCTGCCTGCAGCGCTTTCAGCTTCTCCCAGATGAGGTGGCGCCCCTGCGGGTCGAGCCCGATGGTCGGCTCATCGAGGATGAGGAGCTCCGGGTCGTTGATGAGCGCCCGTGCGAGGAGCAGCCGCCGTTTCATCCCGCCCGACAGTTTCTCGATCAGGACATCCCGCTTCTCATCGAGCTGGACAAAGGAGAGGAGTTCATCGGCACGCTCCCGCGCCGTCTTTTTCGGGATGGCAAAGTAGCGGGCATAGTTGGTCAGGTTCTCATGGCAGGTGAATTCCGGGTCTAGGTTGGTCTCCTGGGGGAGCACACCGAGGACCTGCTTGATCTCGCGCGGGTGGCGGTCCACGTCCCTGCCAAACACCGAGAGCTCCCCGCCGGTCTTGGGAGAGACGCACTGGATCATCCTCATGGTCGTCGTCTTCCCCGCCCCGTTCGGGCCGAGGAATCCGAATACCTCGCCGCGGTTCACCGAGAAGCTGACACTGTTGACGGCGACCAGGGTACCATACAGCTTTTTCAGCCGCTCTGCCCTGATGACTGCCTCCATCGAAATAGTCCTCTCACGGTTACGTGGGAGCCGGCGGAAGAACACTCTTTCGATCAGCCCGGGACCGCATGTCCGGTATCCGGGACAAAGATATTTGTAGATCCAGCCAGAGAATCCTCTCTCATGCCCATACGGGAGATCGCGGTCAGCAACTTCAAGAGTTTTCAAGAGCTGACGTTTGCGCCGGATACCTTCACCATCATCATCGGATCGAACGCATCCGGAAAGTCGAACCTCATCCAGATCTTCAAGTTCATCCGGGACATCGCAAAATACGGGCTGAACAATGCCATATCCCTGCAGGGAGGTGTCGAGTACTTCAGGAATACGATCATCGGACCTGAAAAACCCTTCACGTTCAGGATCCTGTATGTGCTCGAGGAGATGCGCGAAGATGTGATAGGGGTTAAAGATGAGCTCCCGATCGTGTTCCAGCCCTACGAGATACTCTATGAATTCGCCCTCTCCTTTGTCGATACCGGTGAGAACTACGAGATATGCCGCGATGTGCTGATGATCTCGGGAACTTTCAGCAGGCCCGGGGTGAACGGGCCGGACCTCCTCGGCATGGGGACGCTGACGCTCTCCCGGATCGAGGGTTCCGTGGCGTACGCAGTCTGCCCCCCTGACGGCCTTGACCTGAAAGCGTACGAGCTCTTCCCCCAGTACTTCCAGAAACGGGAGATCCCCCCGCGCCTGCTCATCATGAACCTCCCCGTCTCTGTTCCGGGTATCCCCCCGCTCGAGTGGATTTTCCGGGGTATGAAGGTCTATGATTTTGACCCCCGGCTCCTCAAGCGTGCGGTCCCCATCATGGGGAAGACGGAGCTTGAGAAAGACGGGAACAACCTCGCGATCGTGATCAAGAGCATCCTCGACGACCCGGTAAAAAAAGCGGAGTTCTTCCGCCTCACCCGGGAGATGCTCCCGTTTGTAGAGGAGATAGCGGTGGAAAAATTCATGGACATGTCGCTCTTCCTGAAGTTAAAGGAGGTCTACAGCACCACGAAGTACCTCCCGGCATCGATGGTCTCTGATGGCACCATCAATATTTTTGCCCTGATCATCGCCCTTTACTTTGAAAAGAGGCCCGTTACGATCATCGAAGAGCCCGAGCGAAACATCCACCCGTTCCTCATCTCCAAGCTCGTCGAGATGCTCAAGGATGCCTCATCGCAAAAGCAGATCATCGTGACGACACATAACCCGGAGATGGTGCGGCAGGTGGCAGTAGACGATATCCTCCTGATATCCCGGGACAGCCAGGGTTTCTCCCGGCTGAGCCGTCCCGGCACGGGGAAGGAGATCCAGGCATTTCTCGCGCAGGAGATCGGCATCGAGGACCTTTTCGTCCAGAACCTCCTGGGAATGGAATGAAGACCCGGCGCCTCTTCATCTTTGTCGAGGGGAACGATGACGAGCGGTTCTTCTCGTGTATCATCCGGCCGATCGTACAGGACCGGTACGATTCGGTCGAGATCATCATGTATGCCTGCATGAAGAGCGTCAAGGTCAGCCGGTATGTGAAGAGTATCACCGAGATGGGCCATGATCTCATCCTGTGCGCAGATATCGACCAGGAACGAAACGTCCGGGGAAAAAAAGCGGTCCTGCACCAGCGGTTCTCCCCGCTTGCAGATGATTCGATCATTGTCATTATCCGGGAGATCGAGAGCTGGTACCTTGCCGGGCTCGATTCGCGGGCGCAGAAAAAGTTTGGTATCCGGTCGTTCCGGACCACCAACCACGTCACCAAAGAGATCTTCAACGGCATGATCCCCCGGTACTATACCTCGCGGATCGTGTTCATGGGCGATATCCTGGCCGCGTACTCCCTCCCGGTTGCCCGGGAAAAGAACCGCTCGTTCTCGTACTTCTGCGGAAAGTACGACATCCCCGCCGATCCTGATCAGACCCCCTAGTACACCTTACCCCTGCACGGCAATGGCCGGGCTCCCGGGATACTGATTCCGGGCGAGGATCTGCCTCCCTGCGAGGAGTGCGCGGGAGCCCGGGGTCTTCTTCCCTCGTAATGAAGGGTGGGGGTTGAAACGGTGCTGCCCCTACTTCACGGACATATTTCCGGGACACTGGTGGGGATACTCTGCAAACTTCTGGATACAAACTTCCCTTACCCGCTCTCCTGTTTGGACCCATCCCGGGAAGAACCAGGTACAAGGCTTATCTCTCCCGGATTCGAATCTTCTAACAGGTGGTCCCTGGTGCAGGTATCCATGAAACTGGAGATGAAGGACGCTCCCGGCCAGCTCGTTGCCGCATTGAAACCGATTTCGGACGTGGGCGGAAATATCATCGCGGTGATCCATCAGCGGGATGAGAAGACAGAAGGGGGCGTGCTCGGCGTCCAGATCGTGCTCGAGCTCCAGGAGCAGCGCCTCGCCGAGCTCCTCTCCCTGATAAAAGGCCAGGGGGTCAGCGTCCTGCGTATCGGCAAGGAGCGTCTCCTGTTCAAACAGACGGTGATCATGATCGGGCACATCATGCACACCGATCTCGGGGATACTGTCGATCGGGTTGACTGCACAGGCTATGCAGAGGTGACCGAACTGACCCTGGTGATGCCGGCAATCAACGAACCATCGTCGGCACGCCTGGTAATTAAGGCCGTGAACCGGGCCGACATGGAGCAGGCACTCGGGATCCTCAGGGGGGTGGCGAAAGAGAAGAAGCTCCTCATCATCGAGCCGATGGAGGCACAGGGATGAAGATCGCCATCATCGGCATGGGGGCTGTCGGGCGGGGGCTCCTCGAGGCAATTGACGGTAAAGACCTCGGCCTGACGGTGACCGGGATCGCCGATTCACGCAGTGCGCTCCTGGACCGTGACGGTATTCATATCGAGGAAGTCCTGGCAGCAAAGCAGGCCCGGGGGTTCTGTGGAGACAAGGGGCTTTCTGCAACCGATGTCATCGAAAAGGGAGACTATGAAGCGCTGGTGGAGGTGACCCCTACCGATGCCCGTTCAGGTGAACCTGCGACAGGGTTCATCAGGGCAGCGATCAGCCGGGGAAAGCACGTGGTCACCTCGAACAAGGGGCCGATCGCCCTGCACTACGCATCCCTCCAGGCCCTCGCGCGCAAACAGGGCGTTCTGATCCGGTACGAGGCGACCGTTGGCGGGGCGATCCCTGTCCTGCATACGCTTGAGCAGGGTATAGCGGGAAACCGGGTACTCGCCGTGAACGGAATTTTAAATGGCACCTCGAACTTCATCCTGACGAGGATGGCAGATGAAGGACTCACCTACCAGCAGGCGCTCCTCGAGGCGCGGGAGATGGGGTATGCGGAGGCAGACCCCACCTACGATGTGAAAGGGATCGATGCAGCGATCAAGCTGGTCATTCTCGCCAATACCATCTGGAAACGGAACCTCACCCTCGCGGATGTGGAGATCACCGGGATAGATCTCCTCACGACGGACGCGTTGCGGCTCGCAGAGGACCAGCACTGCACCATCCGGCTCATCGCCCAGGCTGTTCCGGACAAGGGGATCTTCCGGGTCACCCCGCGTATCCTGCCCCGCACCCATCCCCTGGTGGTGGAAAATACCCTCAATGCAATCACCATCGATACGGACATGGCAGGAGAGATCACCCTCATCGGGAAAGGGGCCGGATCCCGGGAGACCGCGAGCGCGGTTATCGGCGACCTGCTCTTCATCAGGGATGCACATGCGTGGGGTCATTAAACGGAGAAGGGAGTTTCTCCACCTGATGCGGGCATACACCCTTGAGAACGGGTCATTTACCGTGACCGATATCCAGGAGGGGGCCGGGGTCCCGCGGAGCACCGCGCAGGACTGGATAAACCGGCTGGTCGATGAGGGGTGTGTCATCCAGCGGGAGAAAAAACAGGGGCGATCGCCTGCACGGTATGCGACCCTCTCGGCCCTGCCACGGAGTACCTGCAGGAAAATCTTCACGACCGTTGACGGCGATCAGGTCCAGATCTTCCATGAGTGTCTGAGCGGGGCCTGTGCCGCATTCTGCGGGCACCACCATACGCTCGCCCACGGGGTAGTGATGCAGGTGAAGAGGGACGGGACCCTGCTTCGTGAATGCGCCCGTATCGGCCAGTCTGATGTTACTATCGGGCTGTACCCGTCATCTGCAGTCGGCGTTGTGGGGGTCTCCCGCGATGGCGACTTCATCACCCAGCGAATCCGCTGTATCGGGGGTCCTGCCTATTCGCTGACCGACATGATGGCGCTGGCGGATGGCGTCTGCGATGTGACGGTCAAGCGGGAGGGTGACGTGGTGGAAGGGGCGATCAGGACCCGGGCGCTCTCACATCTGATCATCGGGATCGATGACACCGACAGCAGGGAGGGAGGGGCGACGTTTGCCCTGGCGCTTGCCCTGATCCAGCACCTCGGTGCCGTGAAGGGCGTGATCCCTATCGAGCACCACGTGGCGATGCTCTACCCCTCGATACCCGAGAAGACGGCGGGAAATTCGTGCAGCTCCATCGAACTTGCCATTGAGCCGCGATCCTATGCAAAGGTCGTGGAACGGTCCCGGCTCTTTGTGGAAGACGAGGCATTCTCTCCCGAATGGGGAATTGCACTCCGGCAGGGGTTCCGGACCGCCCCCGGTCTTCGTGCATACGGGAGACAGGTCCGGAGCGGCAGGGTGGAGGTGGAGACTGCGCAGGAGATCGCCAGGATGCATGACATCGCACTCTACGGTGGTCGCGGAGTAATCGGGGCACTTGGGGCGATAGCACTTTCCGGCCTCCCGAACGAGATCCTCCTGGACCCGGAACGACCGGTACCGTTCTAGATCGGGAGGACCGAGAGGAACAGGAGCATGATGATGAGGATCACGAGCACCCAGCCTATCCTGACAGCAAGCGTCTTTGCCGTCACTTTCTCTCTGTAGCTCCTCGGCCCTACCTGGAGTGCTATACCCCCGATCATGCACCCTGCCATCAGTCCGGCTACATTCTCGAGTGTCAGGATCGCGGCACCAAACGCCCCCTGGGGGTAGACAGCCAGGGCTATCCCTGTTACCACGGCAGGGGGGAGGAGCGCTGCCGCAACGGCAACACCAGCGACGCCCTCGGAAATACCGGTCGAGAGGGCAATCATCACAGCAAAACCGAGCAGGATTGCCATGATGACGTAGACCGGGGACGCGACGGTCCGGGAGAGTATCTCCGCAGTTATTGGGAGATCCATGGCAAACGAGAGGAGATAGGATGCAACAAACGCGATCAATACGATCCCCGCAAGCAGGATGACGATGGTCTTCAGGCAGGTCCTGACCAACCGGAAGTTACCGGTTGCGGCACTGATGGCAAACGAGTCGATCGGGCCGAGCAGCGGGGAGAGGAGCATCGCTCCGATGACAATCCCGACATTGTTCAGGAACAGCCCGATAAGGGCGACGACACTGGCGATTGCTGCCATGGCAATCATGTTTGTCGTAATATCAGCCGTATTCTCTGCGGACTCGATGAGTTTCTCGACAGGTGATCTGTGCCCCTTTCTCTCACTATTAAGGGTCTCTTTGAGCCCCGGGGAGATAACAAAATCAGGCGAATAGACCTCGACGACCGTGGATTTATCCATGAATTCAATCGCCTGATGAAGTCTTGCGATCAAATCTTCGAGTTCATCGTCCTTGACGAGGATGCTGTAGTGGGTGAGCGTCGGATATTCAGTTGTAAGGTGGGTCTCTTTCCGCAAAAGAGAGGTGATGTTTGGGGCATCCTCGTTCCGGCAGATCACAACAACCCGTTTCATGGGACATTCAGTGGTAAACCGGCCGGAATGATAGTCTTTTCTCTTGGTTGTGCGGGGGATGCCTGCACCAGGAATGAAAAATTGAACAGGGCCCCTGCTGATAGTTACCTGTGGTGGCTGGAGGTGAGGAGCAGTGTGTCCTGGGACCCGAGCTCTGCGAACGCCTGGCGATCCTCCAGAAGGGCGAGATCACAGAATGCCATATCTACCGGAAGCTTGCATCGCTTGTCCGGGACCAAAGGAATCGTTCAATCCTCCTCAAGATGGCTGACGAGGAGTACAGCCACTACCGGACATGGATGCGGTATACCGGGAGAGAAGTTGCGCCGGATTATGTGAGAGCAGGATTCTATTCCAGTGTTGCCCGCATCTTTGGCCTGACGTTTGGCGTCAAGCTGATGGAAAAACGGGAATCCGAAGCAGTAGCGACCTACCGTGAACTCGCGGCGTTCGTTCCCGAGGCTGCCGCCATGGTGCAGGAGGAAGAGGAGCACGAGCAGCTGATCCTTGCGATGCTCGATGAAAAAAGCCTCAGGTATGTCGGCTCGGTCGTCCTCGGGATAAACGATGCCCTCGTTGAGTTTACCGGGAGTCTTGCAGGGTTTACCCTGGCCCTCCAGGATAACCAACTCATTGCAGCAGTCGGGCTGATCATGGGAATCGCTGCCTCACTCTCGATGGGAGCATCCGAGTACCTCTCCCAGAAATCAGAGGGATCGGGAAACAACCCCCTCACCGCTGCGTTCTATACCGGGGGTGCCTATGTACTGACTGTCTTTGCCCTTATCCTGCCCTTCTTCCTGATGGCTGATCCCCTCCCGGCCTACGCGGTAACCCTCTCAGCAGCCATCCTCATTATCGTTATCTTCACCTTCTACACCTCGGTGGCAAAAGATCTCCCATTCTGGAGGAGGTTTAAAGAGATGGCAGCGATCAGTCTCGGTATTCTCGGCAATCTCTTTTGTCATCGGGATGATGGTGAGGGTCTATTTCAACGTGGAGATCTGAGACGAGGAAATAAACGTCACTCCGCAAAGATCCCAGGGTCAGGGGGACATTCCAATCGTGGAGGTTATACGGCGCGCTCTCCTCCAGTATACTCTTAATCTCGCCACTGTTGTATGATTGAGACTAATGATTGAGCCTGACCTCAATCCGCAAGTATATGGTTATGATATTTTCCCATTGAATCCTTGTTCAATCCTGCTCGTACGCTTCAGGTGTCCCCACTTTTATGAGACAAAAACGGATCTGTTCCGGAAGTATTCGAAGAGATCCCTTCCCCATTTGAGCGCCCTTCTATCCCGGCTGAAAATATCTCGCATGGAATCAAAGACACCATTCGTGAGAAATAGCTGTAGAGATATATGCAAATCCGTCGTGATGAAGGAAAACCTGACATCATCATCCAGTATCAACAATTCTGTTCCCTCGATTTCGATCCATTCCCTAAGTTCATCCTTATAATCGGCCTTGGCGATCTCAAATGCCTGGCGCGTCAAAATAAATGAGATATCTGCACCTTTATTAGCGAGGTTGAGGAAAAAAGAAGGATAAAGCGGGTGTACTGTATGTATGAGGCCATAGATCGTTTTCGCACTGGAAATGTGCGATAAAAACTCCTTCTTCATCTGGTAAATGCCTTCGATTGGGGCTTCGTCTAGTACGACATGGCCGAGGTCGCCAATTTTCATCAGAAACTGATCAGGGATACTATCGATATCATGCTCCTGCCAGAATGTCATCTGACCTTCGAAAACGGTAACTGTTGATACAAGATCCTTCAATTGTTTTGCGATAACTCTACCCATCGTGGTGAGTTGATATGTTCCTTTTTGGCGAGTGATTACGTTTCCTGATTCGAGAATCCGTATCTGAGGGATAATTGCCGCCGATGGAAACTTGCAAACCGCCCGGATCTCTTCCCAGGTTTTTGGTCCGGTATTGAGGAGTATAATGAGATTCTTCCTTTTTTCTGATGATGTAATGATGGTAAAAAGATCCATTCATCTGCCGCCTTAACTAGTAATTTTTTATAAGACAATGAAAATGTATATAATTTAAATGTAATGTAACCTTTACGTTCATTACTATATCTCCAGTGGCATTCGGTTGAACTCACCAGGTACCTTGGCATTGTTACCATAATGGTAAGTCGGTCAGGTGGCCAAAGAGATTGATGCCTTGAGTATTGCGAGAAAAAAATCCCGTGGATGCCCTTCAGTTTATATGGAGAAAACAGTATATAGAGAGGAAGCAATACTCCCCACTATTGTTAACAGAAAGACAGGGAAGGGAGGGAGTTGGGTAATGCTCCACCAACCACCTGTCATGATCTCACGATGGAGGAAGATTACGCAGAAGATTTTTAACCAACTGTTTCTTGCCCGAGTCTGGAGATGAAGGCTTCTTTAGAACCTCCCATATTCACTCCCTCTCCATAAGAGTTGTATCCGGGATAGTTGCCCCCCTGAACAGTCTGTGTCAAGGATAACCGCCCATTTATTCCAAACGAAGAGAGACGAATGTCACCCGTGTTCCAGAAATCATATTGCCCAACAGATTGTATGGTCTCTGGAATCGATAAGGATCCTGGTGAGATTCCTTCATTCCCAACCCGATCAATCCTTGGGTGTAATTCCTGGACCCCTTCAGGAATGCCGTTGCGGAATGCGAGAGAAAGATCCGTCATGCTGGATATGACTGAGCTCCCTTGATCATCTGGAATTTGTTCGATTTCTTTATACCCGCTCCCACCGGGAAATATCTCGTAATATTTGTTCCCGTCATCATTTGACAGCTCAAGGATGAATCCATTCTCAACTAGGCCGGCATAGTTACTGTCAGCCGCTATCTCTCCCATGATTTCATCATTCATCTCGAGAAGTCCGGTTGTACCTGGAAAACCCTTTCCTGCAAGTGCAAGCCTTCCACTATCAGTGACATCAAGGGCAGTCCTGAATGAATTACTTTCAATGAGTGTACCGGCGGGAATGTCGTTACATAACGCGCCGACTGGAAGGACTAATACAAACAATCCAGCAAGAAAACAGAACATGAGTATTGGACTGAATTTGCTATCGATCATATACACTCACCATACGTAGATATAGTTGCTATAATCGTCATAATGGTATTCAGGAACTCCTCCCTGGTGGCATCCCCAAGTCATATAATACCGCCCTCCGGTGACTGATACCGTTTGTTGAGCATCGACATATGTTGCCTGGTACCCTGTCTCTGATACCATCACACTCATCCCTGTTGAATACCAATTTACTAGATCTGGACTGTAAATTAGGAGAGCATTTACTGCCATGTGAAGCATGTAAGTCGGTGGTGTCGTCCAAGTTTTTGATCGAAATGTTACTGACCGCCCAATATTTGAAATGTACGATTGATGATTAATTACCGGATCTCGAAGAATCTCATTCAAATTTAAAACCAGATCATTTCCATCCGCAATATTCTCTGGTTTATTTTGACTGATCGTGTTCAAATCAATATCGACCTTAACTCCTGCGGGAACATCATTGCAGAATCCATTGATGTCATCCCGATTTTCAATCGCACTAACGGTGGTCGTTATCACAAGCAGGCTAATTACCAATACAAGCAATGCAATATTTCTCATAGTCATCCCTTCACTTCGTTTTATTCAAGGTAAGGCCTGAATTACATCACCTTACAGTATCCTATCGTTCATTTCACCTTGGATATATTTTTAATGACATATTAAATTGGTGTGACGTAACAATATTTCAATGAAATTGAAACATGGTGGTCTGTGCATTTTTTATTATCGTGGATCTCTTCAGCATGACGATGAGGGAGGAATAAAGAAACGTTCTTCACTGAATCCAGGTTCTCCAGGGCAGGCATGGGGATATAGTCACAGGATCAGGAAAAGAGGTTCACATTGCGTAAAGAATTGTTTCTCCATCGAACCTGATCTCACGGGGAGAGGAGCGATCGGGATGAGTACAAGTGCGGGGTCAGCACCCCTCACACCCCCGCCCTGAGCTGAGACGCTCGTTCCCGGGAATCATCCTGCTGACAGCATAATGACGGGGAATACTGATAACGTGGAAAAACGACTATACCGTTCTACCCGGGGGTAGCCGTGAGGAGGTAAAAAGGGAGAGGATAATACGGGGAACCTGTCGTGAGAGGAATACAGTTAACGCTGGGGGCTGAACCGGCTTTTTTCCGCTCCACAGACCGGGCAACACCAGTCGCCGGGAACAGTCTCGAATGCTACACCGCGGGCCACACCGGAATCACCCGTCTCCGGATCATAGACATGGCCGCAAATCACACATATCATCTTCTGCATCGTTCTCACTCCTTTGGGGAGAGGGGGAATTTTCCCCTGCCTTCTCTTCTATACGGTCTTGAGCTGGTACAGGGGCTTTCGTGCATCCCTGAAATTGAACTTGGCAACGATCAGGCCCGCCTCCTTCAGCCGGTTCAGGGCATTTCGTATGGTGCGGGGCGAGAATGAGACGTTTCCGACCATCTCGTTCAAGGTCCGCGGTTTTCCATCCACCAGGAGGGAAAAAACGGCTTTTGCCGAAGTGGGGAGCTGCTCAATCGGGGGGGTAGTCTGCTCGACTATGGGTTTTGTCTGGGTGATCATATACTTCTTTCTTCCTTTTTCATTGTCTGTTTTCATACTGCAGTGCGGGGGTCACGTGGTTGCATCCACCTCGATAACCCGCGGGTTGTCGGAGAGGAAATGCTTTGTCACGTCATAGTTGCCCTGGGTCACGGAGTAGTACTTGAGGAACTTCTCTTTTATATCGCGCATGACCTGGGGGTTCTCGTTGACCTTGGCATCGACCCAGATGGTCCGCTTGTTCCCGTTCGAGACGACCTCGCCGTCGATGACGACCGGTGTCCCGGTCTTCATGACGAACGCGGCGGCCGAGAACGCCTTCTCGATCTCATCGGGCTTATAGGACTTGTCAGGGTTGAAATTGTAGACCGCGACATCGGCATCCATACCCGGTGCCAGACCGCCATAGACACTGGCGAGCCCGAGCGACTTTGCCGGTCCTGCCCGGGTCATCTGTGCGAGTTCGTACAGGGTGAGTTCGCGGTCGATACCCGCGATATGGGTCGCCTCGACCATCTTGGCGGAATGCTTGAACGACTCGATCCGGTCTTTTCTTGCCTCGGCGCTCATCAGCCACGTGAAGATCCGCGGGTACCGCGTGAACGGCCCGGCGTTCGGGTGATCGGTCGTGATGAACGTCCGCATCGGGTCTTTGGTCATCAGGGCGATCTCGAGCCCGATGGCCCACTGGATCTCGCAGACCTTGATGTCCGGGCTGTACACGTAGGGCACGATCCCGGCAGCCGTCTCCAGTTCGACATCGACGTTCGCCCACTTGAGGTGGTTGAGCTCGGTCAGGTGGTGCTCGAACGGCCCGTCGGCGGTCATTGTC
>LNQE01000069.1_pt1 | contig 16036 bp, 11 predicted proteins | sample 603111 | NCBI WGS metagenome assembly LNQE01 (sample SAMN04260313, study PRJNA301899) | hydrocarbon metagenome | isolation source: hydrocarbon-contaminated ditch | place: Germany: Bremen | collected 1998
CCCTCCCTGTCCGGCGTGTTCGCCGCCCTGTTCGCCTTCGTGTCCTGGGGGCTTTTGCCCGTCTATTGGAAGGCCCTGGCCGATGTTGCACCCCTTGAGATCCTGTGCCACCGCCTGGTGTGGTCCGTCGTGGCGGCCGGGGCGGCCCTGGCCTGCCTGGGCCGGATGGGCGAGGCGCGGCGGGTGCTGGCAAGACGCCGGGACGTGCTGCTCATGGCCTCCTGCGGTCTGCTTTTGGGCGTCAACTGGCTGCTTTTCATCCAGGCGGTCAATTCCGGGCACGTGGTGGAGGCCAGCCTGGGCTATTTCATCAATCCCCTGGTGAACATGGTGCTGGGGGCGATCTTTTTCCGCGAACGCCTAAGCCGCCTCCAGGCCGTGGCCGTGGTCCTGGCCGTGTGCGGCGTGGGGGTCAGCGTGGCGGCCCACGGCCGGCTGCCGTGGATCGCCCTGGCCCTGGCCGGAACGTTCGGGGTGTACGGGCTTTTGCGCAAGCTGATGCGGGTGGAGTCCCTGCCCGGGCTTTTTTTCGAGACGGCGGTGCTGGGCATCCCGGCCGGGATCTACCTGTGGGGGCTTTGGCAGGATGGCGCCGGGGCCTTCGGGCATCTTGGCCGGACCACGGACGTGCTGTTGCTCACAGCGGGCGTGGTCACGGCGGCCCCGCTTCTGGCCTTCGCCTACGCGGCCCGCCGGCTGCGCCTGACCAGCCTGGGCATCCTGCAATACATCGCGCCCTCAAGCATGTTCCTGCTCGGGGTTCTGGTCTACGGCGAGCCCTTCGATGCGGCCCGGGCCGCCACCTTCGCCTGCATCTGGGCCGGGGTGGCGGTCTACACCTCCGATGCGGTCATGGCCCTGCGCCGGGTGCCGGGGAGCCGGGCATAGGGCTCGGGGCGGACCGGCCGCCCGGGGATCACGAGGCCCGTATCCGCGTTTCATCCTGAAAGGCTCCACCGCTCCGGGCTATTGGTCGCCCAAAAGAAGCGGCACCGTGGCCGGGACGACCGGCGCCGTGCCCGGCATGGGCACATGCCAGACCCCCCGGCCGTGGGTGAAGGCGAAAAGCCGTCCGCTCGTCGCGTCGCGCACCAGGGATTCCGTAATCACGTTGGCGAAGCCGGTGTTCTCCACGGCCCAGGACGCGCCGCCGTTGGTGGTCACGAAGACGCCGAGGTCCGTGCCCACGTAGAGCCGCGAGGGGACATAGGGATCCACGACGATGGAGAACGTCGGCACGTCGGGCAGGGCCGAGGATCCGGACCCCGTGATCTTCGTCCAGGTCGCGCCGCCGTCAGTGGATTTGACCACGTGATGTTCACCGAAATTGGAGCAGGTGGCGTACATGGTCCGGGTGTTGGTGGGATCGAAGGCCAGGGACGAAATGTTCCCCTTGACGGGCTTGGAGTGTGACCCTTTGGTGGATGCCGAGGCCGAGAGGGAGGCCGTGTTGACGCGGATGTGGCCTTTGCTCGTACCGATGGCCGTCAGGCCGGAGTCGCCCGGGGCCACGGCGATGGCGCTGATGGATGCGCCATCCGGGAGTTCCGTCCCGGCCTGGGTCCACAGGGTCGCGCTGTTGGTGGTCCGCCACGGATACCGGTTGCCGGTCCACAGGATGTCGGGGTTGTTGGGATCCATGGTGAAGACGGTGATGAAGGGGAATGTGTTCGCGTCCTCGGTGATGCCGCTTACGCAGTCGTGAAAAGTGGCCCCGCCGTTGGTGGAGCGGACCATGGAGAGGTTGGTGTATTCGCCGTAGAGGATGTTCGTATTGTTGGGATTGACGGCCACGGCCCCCCCGTCGCCGCCCAGAAGCGTGGTCCAGGCGTTGGGACCGGCGGCCACGGTTCCCCGCGTGGTGCCGTTGTCCTGGGAGCCGCCGAAAAACGTATCCCCGCCGGGATAGACCGCGCCGTAGTAGTACTGGGTCACGGACAGGCCGTTATTGAGGCTGGTCCAGGCCACCTGGGGAGGATTTGCGGTGTTGCAGACCGTCTGGGTGACGGCGGCCCTGGCGTTGGCGGTGACGAACATGCCGCCGTCGTTGCCGCTGAAAAGGATCTGGTTGGTCGTGCCGTTGTAGCCGGGGTGGAACACCAGGGCGTGGTGGTCGGCGTGGGTGTAATAGGGGCGATCCGTCTTGGCCCACCAATAGGAGGCCATGCCCCAGGTATGGCCGCCGTCGTCCGAACGGAAGAGGTCGATGCCCCCCGCCCAGACGATGTCCGGATTTGCCGGGTCCACGGCGATGACGTTGTCGTACCAGCCCTGGTTGGAGAAGTTGTTCGGGTTGTCCGTGCAGGGGCACATGGCGCTTTGCGGGTTGGTCAGGAGCATGTCGGCGGGGACGGTGCAGTCGTTGGTGTTGGTATAGACGGCGTTCCAGGTTGCGCCGCCGTCCACGGACTTGAGCACGGCCAGGAGACCGTTGGTGTAGAGATACTTTTTCGTGGGATTGTTGTTCGAGGCCAGGGCATAGATGATGTCCGGATTGGACGGCGCGATGGCCAGGGAGGTGCGGTCCATATACTGCTGGGTATGCACCTGGGACCAGCTTGTCCCGTTGTTCGTGCTGCGCAGGATGTAGGCCGTGGGGGATGTGGTCCACATGCCGCAGGCGGCGAATACCCTGTCCGTCCCGGCGTTGTCGCTTACGGCCAGATCGGTGCAGCCGTTGATGGTCGAGGCGTCGTGGACTTGGGTCCAGCTCGTTCCGGCGTTGGTGGACAGGTAGATGCCCTGCCGGGTGGCGGCGTAGACCCGGTTCGAGTCGTTGGGGCTGATCACGATGTCGTTGACGTAATAAAACGCCTCCGTGGCCGTTGCGGACAGCAGGGTCCAACCGGCCCCGGAGTTTGTGGTCTTGAAGATGCCCGCGCCGCGAACGGCGTCGGAATTGCCGAAACCCTCGCCGGTTCCGGCGTAGAGGACGGCGGGATTTTTCGGGTCCATGGCCAGGGAGCATACGGCCAGGTTCGGTAAAAGATCGGTCAGGGGCGTCCAGGTGGTCCCGGAGTCGAGGGTTTTCCAGACGCCGCCGGCCACGCCGCCCACGTACAGGGTGGCGGGCGTGACGGGATCGACGACCACGGCCCTGATCCGGCCGCCGACGTTGCCCGGGCCGACGGGGGTCCATCTGCCCAACACGCCCTGGCGCGAATCGAGGAAGTCCCGCTTTCTCCCGGCCGGGATGAGCCTGTCCAGGCGGGTGGAATAGATGTCCATGCCGTCCATGTGTTTCAGGGCGGCGACATACCGCTCCACGGGGATGGCCGTTTCTCCCACGGGGGCGCGCCGTTCGGCAAAAAAGATCATGGCCTCTTTGGGTTTGTCAAAACGCTTGGGCGGCTTGGCGCGTTTTTTTTGCAAGAGCCGGTCGAGTCGCTCCGTGTCGCTTTCCGCATCGTTTTGGGCGAGTTGCGTGCCGTTTTGCCGGGTCTGGGACGGGGACTGGCTGTTGCCGCATCCGGAAAGGGCGACGGCGATCACAAGGATCAGGAGCACGCCGATGGGCAGCGGCATGATACGCGGCACGTTGCGTACAAAAAACGGCATGGGCATAACGGGGGCTCCGGGAAAGAGGGTTTGTTGCCGCCAGGGATGCAAGGCTTTGTTCAGTCGTGTCCGCCGGGAGTCCGGGGCGCCTGGGCCCCAGACCTGGCGCCGTCCCGCGACGCCGTGGAGGACACGATGCCCGTGCCTCCAGGTTCGCCTGTCGCCGACCGGCGACAGGTTTTCATTGTCAGCAGCCCGGCTGTCCGGGACGGCCGCAGCAGGTGCGCAGGGAAAAAATCTTACGCAGGGTGTTGGCGATCACCAATCGGACCTTGGCCCCGAACCTTCCGGGCCGGGCCAGGTTTTCCAGGAAACGGTCCAGGCGTGGGCGAGGTGTTTGGCACATGGAGTTTTTCCCTGCGTCCGGCATGTGGCCGCGTCGAGCAGTGGTGGAGATGCAGACCATGTTTCGGATCAACCCGGCAGGTCCGAGGTGCAGTGGCCGCACTTGACGGCCGTCAGGGGGATGGCCGAACGGCAGAAGGGACATTCCTTGGTGGTTGGCGTGGCCTTGGGCGCGGCGCGCAGGCGGTTGACCACCTTGACCAGGAAGAAGACGGCCAGGGAGACGATGAGGAAATCGATGATGGCGTTGATGAAGACGCCGTAGTTGATGGTGGCCAGCCCCAGGTTTTTGGCCTCGGCCAGGGAGGCGGCGGGCGTGTCCGAGAGGTTCACGAACAGGTTGCTGAAGTCGATGTTGCCCATGAGCCGGCCGATGGGCGGCATGAGCATGTCGGCCACCAGGGACGAGACCACCTTGCCGAAGGCCGCGCCCATGATCAGCCCCACGGCCAGATCCACCACGTTGCCCCGGGCCGCGAACTCCTTGAACTCCTGAATGATCCGCATGGTTCCCTCCCCTCGTCGTTTCCGGATGCGCCCGGTATTCAGGCCGTTCGCCCGTCCCAGTGACGCCTTGCGGCGGTCTTATTCCCCCAGAAGCAGGCTGTTGGCGGCCGGGATCGCGCTTTTGTAGGTCAGGTAGGCTACGGCGCAGGACACCCGGGCCGAGGTGTACTTGATGCGCATGTAGCCGTTTTCCCCCCAGGACGTGCCCCAGCTGTTGCGCAGGATCCAGTAGCCGTCATTTTCCGCATCCCCGTTGTCGTTCCAGCCCACCAGGGCCACGGCGTGGTCGGTTTCGGTATAGGCGCACGGAGAGCCGGGGCAGGTGGTCAGGGTGTCCTCGTAGATGCCGCTTTTGTAAGCGTCGAAGGCGGGGCCGGCGTCGACGGCCGCGTCCACCACGCCGTGGGTCATGATGGCGGTCTTGATGGCGTCGATGTCGTTGCAGCCGCAACGGCCCCAGGAGTTGAAGCGCACCACGGGATCGCCCCAGTGGGTGCAGCTTCCCGGATCGGCCGGCGTATACGGGAAGTTGGTCTCCCAGGTGATGCCTTGTACGGTCAGGGCCAAAAGTTCCGCATAGTCGTCGTCCGAGCCTTCGCACCCGTCGAAGTGGTCGCGGTAGGGTCCGTACGTCCCCAGGCACCAGGCGATGAAGGCCTCGGAAAAATCGGCCGCGTTGGCGTCGGAGCGGCCCGTGGCCGCGTTGTAGGTGCCCTCGGCCGCGGCGGTGGCCCCGAAGGCGTAGCAGGAGCCACAGGCCCCCTGGCTCCGTATCGGTCCGATGTAGGAGCGTCCGTTGCGGTCGCGCCAGTCGAAGGACGGCGGCAGGGCCGCCTTGGGCAGGACGCGGATGCGGCCCACCGCCATGCGGGCGCTCCCGGCGGGCGGCAGGGAGGCCCGGCGGCCTTTGTATTTCTGCCGCTGGTCCGGGGGAAGGTTGAAGATGGGGTTTTCGGCCACGGTGAAGTGGTAGCCGTTATGCCGGATTTTTTCCCGGATCTCCTCCAGGGTGTCGTTATCGCCGAACGGGATCGGCTCCGCCCGGCCGATGCTGTGGATGGCCAGGAACACGAGGCACAATATGGCGGCATACCCGAATGTTCGCCGCATTCTCCGCTCCCTTGGACCGTTTCGGAGTGAGGGCGTGCCGCCCTCCCGCCAGATGGGAAAAAGCCCTGGAACACCCTGACGGCTTTCGTATTTCCAGTGTTCCTGCCGGCTACAGGCGACGGATCCGGCCGCGGCCCTTGGGCCGCCGTCCGGAAGCGCCCCCCGGCGTTGCCGCCGGTGATGGCGCTGATTTTTGCCCCAGCCCCGCCTGCCGGAAAAGACACCCCGCGGCTGCCCGGGGACGGCGTGGCCAGGACTCGCGGGCGCGACGTCCAGCGGCGTTATTCCCCCAGAAGCAGATTGTTGACGGCCGGGAGCGTGCCGCCGTCTCCGGACGGGGCGTTGTAGGTCAGGTAGGCAGCGGAGCAGGACACCCGGGCCGAGGTGTACTTGATGCGCATGTAGCCGTTTTCCCCCCAGGACGTTCCCCAGCTGTTGCGCAGGATCCAGTAGCCGTCATTTTCCGCATCCCCGTTGTCGTTCCAGCCCACCAGGGCCACGGCGTGGTTGGTTTCGGTGTAGGAGCAGGGCGAACCGGGACAGGTGGTCAGGGTGTCCTCGTAGATGCCGCTGGCATAGGCGTCGAAGGCGGAGCCGGCATAGACCGCCACGTCGATCACCCCATGGGTCATGATGGCGGTCTTGATGGCGTCGATGTCGTTGCAGCCGCAACGGCCCCAGGAGTTGAAGCGCACCACGGGATCGGCCCAGTGGGTGCAGCTTCCCGGATCGACCGGCGTATACGGGAAATTGGCCTCCCAGGTGACGCCCTGCACGGTCAGGGCCAAAAGTTCCGCATAGTCGTAGTCCGCGCCGTCGCAGCCGTTGAAGCTGTCAGAGTATGGTCCATATTCCCCCAGGCACCAGGCGATGAAGGATTCGGAAAAGTCGGCCGCGTTGGCGTCGTAGCGGTCCATGGCCGCGTTGTAGACGCCTTCGGCTGCGGCCACGGCCCCGAAGGCGTAGCAGGAGCCGCAACTGCCCTGGTTCCGTATCGGCCCGATGTAGGAGCGGCCGTTGCGGTCGCGCCAGTCGAAGGACGAGGGCAGGGCCTTTTTGGGCAGGGAGCTTAGGCTGCTTGCCGCCATGCGGGCGTTTTCGGCGGGCGGCAGGGAGGCCCGGCGGCTGCGGTACGTGCGGCGCTGGGCCGGAGGGAGGTTGAAGATGGGGTTTTCGGCCACGGTGAAGTGGTAGCCGTTATGCCGGATTTTTTCCCGGATCTCCTCCAGGGTGTCGTTTTCGCCGAACGGGATCGGCTCCGCCCGGCCGATGCCGTGCAGGCCAAGGAGCACGATGCACAGCAACACGGCGGACACGAACGTTCGGCGGATCATATGCCCCTCTTGAGCGTATTCAGCGGGAGGGCGTGCCGCCCTCCCGCCAGACGGGGAAAAGAGCCCGGGAAATCCCGGGCCGTCTCAAGTCTATTTCCGGTGTTCCTGCTGGCTGCCGATGACGGTTCCGGCCACGGCCCCGAGGCCGCCGCCCAAAAGCGCCCCCACGCCGGCATTGCCGCCGGCGATGGCGCTGATTCCGGCCCCGGCCGCCGCGCCAATCGCCGCGCCGCTCAGGGCCCCCTGCTGGGTGGGCGTCATCCTGGTGCAGGCCGCAAAACCGAGGCTCAAGGCCAATATGGTGACAAGGATGATTTTTTTCACGATTTCTTCCCCTTGGCCGCCATGGTCGGCAGGATCAGTTGATTCCACACCACGTCCATGACCAACACGTCGCCCTTGTCCGGGTTGGCGGCGAAATAGGCGTCGATCTTATCCACGATTTCAGCCCATGTTTTGTCCTTGAAGGCCAGCACCCAGCCCTCGGTGAACTTCGAGGGGGCGTTGGCCTCCTTGAGGTCGATGTGGTGTTCGATGGCCACCACGCTGCAGGCGCCGACCAGAAAGGCCAGTTTTTCCTGGTGGGAGGTTTTCATCCATACCGCGCCGGTGATCTCCGGCGCGACGGCCTCGGCGGCGGAAAGTCCCCCCGCCGTGAGCGCAAAAAGACCGACGGCGACGATGAGCGCCGTGACAATGCGACGTCCTTTCATGGCACCTCCTGCGGTTTTCGGTTCCCGTACCGGTCCCGCCGCTTGGCGGGCAGGTTGGGAACACCGGGCGACCCGGGCGGGACGGCCCGTGTTTCAGTGATGATGAGGGAAGTTAGCACCGAGGGGAGGGAAAGACAACGTGACTGTATGCTGCGCAGCCATGAAAATAACGGCCGGGAACCGGCATGAGCCATGTTCCCGGCCGCAGGTCAGGGGCAAACCGCAATCGGACCGCTACAATCCGTGGCCGCACTCGTGGCCGTGGTGCCGGCACAGTTCGTCGCGGTCGGTGAGGCTGCCGGCCAGGTAGGCGGCCAGAACCTCGTCCACCGGGCCGGACGCGCCGCGCAAGACCTGGATGCCGCTTTGCCGCAGGCGCATCACCGCGCCCTCGCCCATGTTCCCGCCCACCAGCACGGACACGCCCATGGCCAGAAGCGTGGGGATCAGGTCGGATTTGCAGCCGCATTGGGGCGGCGGGGTGAAGGACTCGCGGGCGGTAATGGTTTTGGCTTCGTCCACGGTGGCGATGGTGAAGGACTCACAGTGGCCGAAATGCTCGTCCACCATGCCGCCCTTGGTCGGTACGGCGATTTTTGTCATGCAAGACCTCCAAACGGATGATGTGCCGGGGGGTGTAGCCCATTGCCGGAAAAACCGCCAGTCGCGGCAGGGGAATTCCCGGCCGGGTCAGAACGTGATGCGGGCCGAGGTGGTGGGCAGGGTTTTGCCCCGGCTGGCAGGGCCCGTGAGCAGGCACCACAGGGCGGCGGCCTCGGTATAGGGATCCTCGGCGGAGATGCCGTCCACGGGAACGATCACCGAAAGCCCGCGCTGGGCCGCGCCCGTGGCCGTATGCAGCACGGCCCCATGGGCCGCCGTGCCCGTGACCACCACCGTGGTCACGCCGCGCTTTGCCAGGGCCTTTTCCAGGTCCGTGCCCAGGAATTTGTCCACGCTGGCGGCCACCACGGGGTCGTCCGCCGTGCGTCCCATGTTCTCGAAGATGTCCTCGGGTTTGCCGGTGCGGGTCAGGCTGTACAGGACGGGAACGCCCGCCTCCCTGGCCCTGGCCGCCAGGGCGGCAACGGCCGGGACCGTGTCCAGGCAGCGCGGACGGCGTTCGGCGTTGCAGGTCTGGGGCTGCATGTCCAGGATCAGGAGGGCCGTTTTTCCCTTGGGCGGGGCGGCGTCCGTAAGGACCGGCGCGGGCGGCGGGGCGATGCCCGGCCACAGGTCCACCACCGTCCCCCCGGCCACGGCCGCTCCCGCCGTCAGGGCAAAGGCCATGACAGCCGTCATGACAGCCGCCGCACGGCACATCGCAAAAGGCCGCAACCCGCGCCGTGGTCTTTTTCCGTTCATGCCCCGCTCCATGGGTTATGGTTTTCCGGTCCCGTCCACCGAGGCCAGCACCGCCCGCAGGTCGTCCATCTCGAAAGGCTTGGCCAGGTAGGCGTCCATCCCGGCGGACAGGAATTTTTCCCGGTCTCCGGTCATGGCGTAGGCCGTCAGGGCCACGATGGGGATGTCCGCCTTGGCGGCAAAATCCGGGTCGCTGCGGATGCTCCGGGTGGCGTCCACCCCGTCCAGGACCGGCATCTGCACATCCATGAGGATGAGGTCGAAATCCTCCCGGGTCAAGGCCTCCAGGGCCTCCTGCCCGTTTTGCGCGCCATGGGCCCGGTAGCCCATCTTCTCCAGCATGCGCAAAAGCCCCATCCGGCTCACCGGGTCGTCCTCGGCCACCAGGACGCGGCGCGTCCCGTCGGCGTCGGGCGCGGAATCGGCCGCCGGGACCGTCGCCCTCCCGGCGGCCTGCGTCCGGAGTGCCTGGGCGTGGTGGCATTCCACGGCGCAATACAGCGTGGTTCCCGCTCCCGGCGTACTCTCCACGCACACCGAACCGTTCATGGCCAGGGCCAGGCGGCGCACGATGGACAGTCCGAGCCCCGCCCCCTGGTGCCGCCGGGTGTAGGATCCCTCGACCTGGGTGAAGGTCTCGAAAATGCGCTCCATCTGGTCGTCGGCGATGCCCACCCCGGTATCTTCGACCGTAAAAAGCAGCGTGGCGCGATCCGGGGCCCGGCCGGGCAACACCGACGTCCCGATGCGGATGCGACCGGCCTCGGTATATTTCACGGCGTTGCCGACCAGGTTGACGAGGATCTGCCGGATGCGCAGTTCGTCGCCGCGCAGGCGGCGGTTGCCCGGGGCCGCCTCCATCTCCAGGGCCAGCCCCCGTTCCCGGCAGGCCGGGGCGATGGTCTCGCGCACCCCGGCCAGCAGGTCGTCCAGATTGAAATCGGACGCGGTGATGGCCAGTTTCCCGGCCTCGATGCGGGACAGGTCCAGGATGTCGGATAAAAGGGCGGTCAGCCGCTGCCCGGACTTGACGGCCATGGCGATGTATTCCTCCTGCTCCCCCGTCGGCCTGGTCAGGGAGAGCAACTGGAGCATGCCCAGGATGCCGTTTAGGGGTGTGCGGATCTCGTGGCTCATGTTGGCCAAAAATTCGCTTTTGGAGCGGTTGGCGGCGTCGGCCTGGATCTTGGCCGCCACCAGGGATTCCTCGGCGGCCTCCCGGGCCGTGACGTCCATGGCCATGGTGATGAACCCGGCCTGGCCGTCGGGCATGGCCCCCAGGGGGGCGCAGGCCACCTCCCACACGCGCTTTTCGCCGTCCTTGCGTACGATGCGGCACGGCGCCGTGCGCCCGGGGTCCGCCGGGCAGGGCGGAAAACCGGAGAGGCCCGCCATGCCGGGTTCGGGACAGGCCACCATGGGGGCCAGGGCCTCGAGGTGGGGCAGGTCGTCTGCGGTGTAGCCGCTTTGCGCGGTGAAGGCCCGGTTGAGGCTGTATATCCGGCCGCCCTCGGTGTGGATCATGATAGGAAAGGGGGCCTCGCGCACGGCGGTTCGGAAGCGTTCCTCGCTGTGGCGCATCTCCTCCCTGGCGGCATACTGGGCGGTGACGTCGGAGAAAACCAGGACCACCCCGACCACGCGGCCGCCGGCGTCGTGGATGGGGGCGGCGCTGTCGGCGATCTGGTATTCCCGGCCGTCCTTGGACAACAGCGAGGTGTGGTTGGCCAGCCCCACCACCTCGCCGGTGCGCATGACCCGGGCCACGATGTCGGGGCAGGGCTGGCGGGTCAGGGTGTCCACCACGGCGAACACCGTGTGCAGGGGCAGGCCCCTGGCCTCGGCCGCCGTCCAGCCCGTGAGCCGCTCGGCCGTGGGATTCATGCGGGTGACGCGTCCCAGCGCATCCGTGGCCAGGACCGCGTCCCCGATGGAGCGCAGGGTCACGGCCAGATTCTCCCGGCTTTCCCGCAGGGCCTCCTGGGCGGCCTTGAGGCTTGAGATGTCGGCATGGGTGCCGATCATCCGCAGGCCCCGGCCCGCGTCGTCCCGGGCCACGATCTTGCCCCGGTCGAGGATCCATTTGTAGGTGCCGTCCTTGCAGAGCATGCGGTGTTCCGTGGCGTAGTCGGGGGTCTCGCCCCGGATGTGGGCCGCCAGGGCCTCCTCGGCCCGGGCCAGGTCATCGGGATGGACGCGGTCGCGCCAGGACGTGTAGGTGTCGGGCAGCTCGTCCGGGGCATACCCCAGCATCCCTTTCCACTGCCGGGAATAACGCACCTCGCCCGTGACCACGTCCCAGTCCCACACCCCGTCGCCCGCACCCTCCAGGGCGTACTGCCAGCGGGCCTCGCTTTCATGCAACAGGGCCTCGTTTTTGCGGCGAAGCACGCCCATGCCGCCGACAAAGGCCGCCAGGAGCAATAGGAAGCAGACCCAGGAGACCAGCAGCGACATGGTGAAGGCGTCCTGCCTGGCGGCCAGGGCCGCGAACCGGGCCCGGGCCTGACGCTCCAGGTCCTCGCCCAGGCCCTCCAGGGCGGCGTAGATGCTGCGCAGTTCCAGGGCCAGGGCCGGGTCGGCGCGGCCCTGCGGGGTGGTGCGCCTGGCCGAGATGCTCCCCATGTCCTGGATCAGGGTTTCGAACCGCTGCAGTTCGTCCCGCAGAGCCGCCGTCTCCCCTCCCGTTCCGGTCCCGGCGTCGTCCAGGCTGGCCGCCACCTCCCGGATGCGCCGGGCGGCCTGCTCGAAAAAGGCGTCCCGGGCGGCCAGGGACACGCCCTCCTCACCGGCCAGATGCCGTTGGGTGGCCAGAGCCCCCTTGAGGGCCTCGATCCGGGCCCGTTGCAGACTTTCGATGACCGGCAGGGGACCGCGTCGGCTCTCCCGCCAGGCGTCGCTGGCAGCCCAGAACAGGACGCCGGACAGGACGGTGACCGCGATGATGGCGTAAAAGGAGACGTCGCCGAAGAGCAGGGCGTCGCGCAGGGCGGCGGGGATTTTCTTGAGGTTGGCCACGGTTTCCTCCTGGGCCCGGAGAGAACGGACCGGGCGCGGGCTATGGCGCCGTGGCGCCGGGCAAGTCTTTTGCGGTGAACCCGAAGGCGCCGATCAGCTCCAGATGCCTGGGGGAACCGATGAACTGCCGCAGCTCCCCGTTTATGCGTTCGCGCAGGGCGGCGTCGGCCTTGCGGAACCCGAAGGCGGACTGTCCCTTGCGCTCCCGGCCGTCCGTGAGGGGGCCGGTGAACGGGTCGGCGGCCTGGCATTGGCCGTCCGAATCCCGGGCCAGGAGGTTCACCGTGGGCGCGGTCAATGCCAGTCCGTCGGCCCGTCCGGCCGTGACGGCCGCCACACCGGTGGCCGGGTCGGGAACCACGAAGAGTTGCGCCTCGGGAACGCCCAGGCCCTTGAGATAGTCCTGTTCCACGGACCCGGCCAGGACGGCCAGGGTCACGTCCGGGCGGCGGGCCGGATCGTCGTAGGAAGACAGGCCCTTGGGGTTTCCGGCCCGGACCAGGAGCCCCTGGCCCACCTGGACCGTGGGCAGGGAAAAATCGATGCGCCTGGCGCGTTCCGGGGTGGCGAACATCCCGGCCGCGATCATGTCGATGTCGCCCTCCTCAAGCCGTGAAATGAGGCTGGAAAAATCCGCCAGCACCCACTGCACGTCCGTGATGCCAAGATTCTCCAGCACGATCCGGGCCGTCTCCGGGGCCTCGCCCGTGACCCGCCCCGGGCCGTCGCGGAAGGCGAAGGGATATTCCTCGGCATAGCCCACCCGCAGGGTGCCGCCGCGCCATGATTTCTGCCCTTCCCCAGGGGCCGTGAAAATGGCCGCCAGGGCGGCAAGCAGGCCGACGATGGCCAGGGCGGCCAGACTGGCGGGCAGGACACGTTTCATGCCGGAATCCCGGTCTCCGAACAGCGGGCTGTGGCGTCCGTGCCGGCCGGACGCGGTTTGCGAGGCTCACGATGTGTTATGCGTTACCATGGAACGCATTTCGGGGACAGCTTTTTCGGGTAAAAAAGTGCGGAGGAGGGGAATGGGGCATCACACACTGCGGAAAAACGGTGCATGGCCGGGGGGCGTGTCCTGACACAGCCCCCCGGCAGTGTGTCGTCGCGGGCGTTTTGCGGCGGATCCGGCAGAACTCTGCCGGATGGCGCCTCTTCCATGTCATGCGCCGGAGGTCATCGCCCCTACAACAGGGCCTTGGGACGCCTGGCCCCGGACACGGCCCGGGTGGGTTCGCCGCCGCCCTCGGCCTGCATCTCCTCGATGAGTTGCGTGAGTTCCCGGGCCTGCCCGGCCATGTCGGCCACGGCGCCCGAGGCCTCGCGCATGGCCTGGGAGGTCTCGGCGGAGATGGCGTTGATCTCCTCGATGGACCGGTTGATCTCCTCGCTGGCGGAAGACTGCTGTTCCGAGGCCGTGGCGATGGAGCGCACCTGGTCGGCGGCCAGGTCCACCAGATGCACGATCTCCTTGAGGGATTCCCCGGCCCGGGTGGCCAGATCCGTGGCCTCCTCGATGGTGCGCACGGCCTGCTCCACGTTTCTGACATTGGTGGTGGTGCCGGTCTGGATGCCCTGGATAGCCTCGCCCACCTCCTTGGTGGCGGTCATGGTCTTTTCGGCCAGCTTTCTGACCTCGTCGGCCACCACGGCGAAGCCCCGGCCGGCATCCCCGGCCCGGGCGGCCTCGATGGCGGCATTAAGCGCCAGGAGGTTGGTCTGGTCGGCGATGTCGGAGATGACGTTCATGATCCGGCCGATGCCCTCGGCCTGTTTGCCCAGGGTGTCCATGTCCTGCTTGAGCCCGAAGGCCTGGGTCCGGACCAAGCCCACGCCGGAAACCACCCGGTCCACGACGACGGCTCCCTCCTCGGCCTTTTTCTTGGCCGAATCCGAGGTTTCAGCGGCCTGGGAGGCGTTTTTGGCCACCTCGAGCACCGTGGCGTTCATCTCCTCCATGGACGTGGCCGTCTCGCCCACGCGCTGGGCCTGGTTCTCGGCCCCCCGGCTGGACTGGTCGATGCGCGCGGTCAGTTCCTCGGAGGCGGCGTTGACCACGCGCACCACGCCTTCCAGTTTCCCGGCGGCGTGCAGCATGCCCTCGGCCTTGGCCCGATCGGCCGCCTCCTTGGCGGCCTGGGCCTCGTCCATGGCCTGTTGCGCCCGTTGCGTCTCCTCGGCGGCCTTTTGCAGCGCCCGTTCCACCTCGCCGATCTTGTCCTTGAGGGCCGCCACCATGTTGCCCATGGAGGTGGCCAGATCCCCGATCTCGTCGTTGACCGTGACGTCCAGGGTACTGGAATAGTCGCCGGCCTCGACCTTGCGGGCGAAGGCCGCCAGTCGCAACACCGGTGTCGTGAACTTTTTGGAGGCCAGGTAGCCGACCAGGGCCAAAAGGGCCATGGCCGCGAGACAGACGTAGAGGATGTGCACAAAGACGTTTTGCTGCGCGGCCGCGACCACGGACATGTCCTTGCCTAAAAAGAACATGCCCACGGCCTTGCCGTCGCCGTCGAAAAACGGCCAGTACACGGCCATATACGGCTTGCCGAAAAGCGGCAGCTTGAGCAGGTGCACCTCCTTGCGGCCGAGCACGGCGTCCAGGACCGCCTTGTTGTCCATGGTGGTGCCCACGACCCGCTTGCCGTCGGTCATGATGGTGGTGGATTCGCGTACGTTGCCGTAGAAAATCGTGGTTTCCACGTCGAGGAGCTTTTTCACCGAATCCACGAAGGCGTCGTCCTTGGAGACGTTCATGCCCACGATGACCGCGCCGATGATCTTGCCGTCCTTTTTCACCGGGGCTGCGGCCCGAAGCGAGATCTTGACCACCGTGCCGGGCTCGAAGGTGCTGCACCGGGAACCGGCCAGGGCCTTTTGCACGCACTGCTGGCCGGCGATGCTGTCGCCGGAGGTGTCGTCGTGGCCCCGGGTCAGTACGGTGCCCTTGTCGTCCACGAAGACGATGAAATCCGTCTGCCCGGTCTGCATCAGATCCTGCCCCAGCTTTTTGAGCAGGGCCTTGTCCGCCGTGGCCACGCCATTGATGACGTTGGGCCGTATGGCCTGGCCCTGGGCCAGACCGGAATAATCCGCAAGCATGCGTTCCACCCGGTCCTGGACCACCTTCTGGTCCGAGCGAACGGCCTCCGTGAACGATTCCTCAAAACCCTGGCCCACGGAATAGTACGACGCCACCAAGGCCGATGCGCCGCTCACCAGCACCGAGGCCACGACAAGGAAGACCAGTTTGAAGGAAATGTTGATTCGCATGCACAGGCTCCCGTTCTACAGTTTTCCGGGCGTTTTTCCTGCGTTTTCGGAAACGCGGGAATTCCCTTGTCCATGACGGGCAGGTTGCATGAATATGACGATTTGGCAACAGGGAGACGGGGTTGCCACAAAAAAAACAAATTTGGGAAACAAGAGGCCGGCCCCGTCCCCTTCATTGGGCGGAACGGAACGTGCCCTACAGAGGGAGAGCCATATGGTACAGCGCACTTATGATGTTGCGAATCGATTTCATGTTTCCGGAGTCAGGTCGTGTCCAGCGCGATGCGGCAGGCCGCAGGAGGCCTTGTCCGCCGTATCCAGCCCGCACAGGGCCGCATGCAGCCGGTCCAGGAAGATGCGGGCGAAGGCCTCGATCTCCAGGAGCCCGGCCAGGACCGGCAGGCAGTCGATTCCGGCCCGGGTCAGCACGCCGCGCCAGGAATGGGCGTCATCCCCGGCCAGGTCGCGCCGGGCGTGGGCCCCGGCCACGCTGAAAAAGGGCACGAGCCAGGCCCGCCTCGCCCCGCTGGACAGGATGGCCCGGCCCAGGCGGCCGATATGGGAGTCCTCCCGGGCGGCGTCGGCCTTGTTGCGGTCAAGGGTGGCGAAAAAGACCAGGGGGTCGCACCGGGCCAGTTCGGCCGCCAGGGCGGCGTAGGTCTCCCGGGCCGGGCCCCGGGCCCCGTGCCCCATGACCGCCACGGCCTCGCCCGGCGTGCGTCCCGGCGGCAGGCTGGACAGAAGGGTTTCGGCGGCCAGGGCGATCCCGGCCTGGTCCGCGCCGTGGCCGCCATCCCCGGCAGGGGGCAGAAG
>LNQE01001077.1_pt1 | contig 15973 bp, 19 predicted proteins | sample 603111 | NCBI WGS metagenome assembly LNQE01 (sample SAMN04260313, study PRJNA301899) | hydrocarbon metagenome | isolation source: hydrocarbon-contaminated ditch | place: Germany: Bremen | collected 1998
CCGCCTGTACCACATGCAGGTGAGCGGCGCGGAGACGATTGCGGTGAATACCGATAAGCAGCACCTCGATATGATTCAGGCGGACAAGCGGGTGCTCGTCGGGAAATCACTCACCAAGGGCCTTGGGGCAGGCGGATTCCCTGACATCGGCAGGCGCGCGGCCGAGATGGCCCGCCCGACGCTTGAAAACCTGCTTCAGGATGCGGATCTCTGCTTTATCACGGCAGGCATGGGCGGCGGTACGGGTACCGGATGCGCACCGGTGGTCGCCCAGATTGCAAAGGAGCAGGGTGCGATCGTGGTGGGGATGGTCAGCTACCCCTTCCAGGTCGAGAAAGCCCGGCTGCTGCGGGCTGAGGACGGGCTCGAGGCCCTCTCGGCGGCAGCGGACTCGGTCATCGTCCTGGACAACAACCGGCTCATCAAGTACGTGCCCAACCTCCCTCTCGGCCAGGCATTCTCTGTGATGGACCAGCTCATTGCAGAGACGGTCAAGGGGATCAGCGAGACGATCACCGAACCCTCGCTCATCAATATCGACTACGCGGACGTCCGCGCGATCATGAGCAAGGGCGGAGTGGCGGTGATGCTCGTCGGCGAGAGCAAGCAGCAGAACAAGGCGGAGAGCGTCGTCCACGAGTGCTTGAACCACCCCCTGCTCGATATCGACTACCGCGGCGCCACCGGGAGCCTCATCCACATCACCGGCGGGAACGACCTGACCCTTCAGGATGCCGAGGAGATCGCAAGCTCCCTCACCTACGAGCTCGATCCCCATGCCGACGTGATCTGGGGGGCGCGGGTGAACAGCGAGTATGAAGGCAGGGTGCGCGTCATGGCGATCATGACCGGCGTCAAGAGCGCCCAGATACTCGGCGGCAAGCGCACATTCGAGTCCGTACAGCAGAGGCCGGGACAGACCGTGCATGCTCGCGGCATCTCGCGGGATGCCATGAGCGGTCATCTCATCGATTTCCTCTAGATATTTCTTATTCAATCCCTTTTTTCACCTGCGAAATACTTAATAGACCGGATGACGTTTGAATTATAGAACGTCCTTGTATCATCCCTCCAGGATGGGATGTCATGCGGGATCGCGGATCTGCGATTCGCGAACGCAGATGTACCGGGGTTGAACATCATGAACAGACAGATGAACAATGGTCTCATGCGTGAGTCCAGAGAGACGTCTTTTGTAGTGATATTCCTGCAGTCACCGCCCTCCGGTGGCATCAGACCCGCATTGCAGTGTTTCCCTGGTGGTGGGGATTAAGGTATCGAACGTGAGGATTGGTAGTGGATGCTGAACGATTTGATTGAGAAGAGAAAGAAGTTCCTTGCGGAGTCTGAGCAGCATAAAGACAGGAGAAACGAGCTGAATGCGCTTGCCAGCAAATATGCCCGCGAGCGCAATGCGCTGAACAATCAGACCCGCGAGTTTGTCGAGGAGGCGCAGAAGAATAAAGAACTCAGGGATGAGCACAACAAAGCGGTCCAGACATTAAAAGAACAGAGAAACGACCTGAACGAGCAGGCAAACGCTCTTTTTGAAGAGATCGAGGCCTTCAAGCGCGAGCACGGGAGCCTGAGGAACCGCGGCATCAAGGAGATCCAGAAACAGATCGAGCACCTTGAGTTCAAGCAGCAGACCGAAGTGTTCAGCACTGATAAGGAGCGCGAGCTCATCGAGAAGATCAAGCACCTGAAGGCCACCATCAAGGAGCAGGAGGCTGAGCTCGAGCAGAATAAAGAGATGCGGGCGAAGCTGAACAGCGCCCGCGAATACCGGAAGCTCGCATCGGATATCCATAAAGAGGTGACCGAGAAGGCGGAGCTGGCGCAGCGCCACCATGACCTGATGGTCGAATGCTACAGAAATGCCGACAGGTCACGCGAAGCGGCGGACGAAGCGCATCAGAAGTTCGTTGAGGCGCAGGAGGCGGCAGACGAGGAGCACAAGCAGTTCATCACCTGCCAGAAGGAGCTCCGCGACTACGATAAGGTGATTGCCGGGCTGCGCAAGAAGACGAAGAAGACCAAGGTCACCAAAGAACAGAAGGCTGTCAGGAAAGAGGCCGAACGCATCTTCCAGCAGTTCCGGGGCGGGGAGAAGCTTACCACCGACGATCTGCTCCTTCTCCAGCGGGCAAAACTCATATAAATCCCTTTTTTTTCCCGGGATTGAAAATTATTTAATAGATCTGAAGAGATCTCTATTGAGATGTCGAAAAACCGGACGCTGGTGCTCTGTGTCGACCGTGACGACGATATCGGCTATAAGGCAAGCATTGACGGTCCGGTCGTGGGACGGGAGGCGTGCCTTCGGGCGGCAAACGCGCTCGGACTGGTTGATCCCGAGGATTCCGACATCAACGCCATTTTTGAAGCCGTCAGGCTGTATGACGAGCTGTATGAACGGGGCGAGGACGTCGCCGTGGCGGTGATCACCGGCGATCACATGCATCTGCTCGACGGGGATCGGAAGATCGCAAAGGAGCTCGACACCATCATACGAAGTACGGGTGCCGACTACTGCATCCTCGTCACCGACGGCGCCGAGGACGAATACGTCCTCCCGATCATACAGTCCAATGTCGTGGTGAGCAGCGTGAAACGGGTGGTGGTCAAGCAGATGCCGAATCTCGAGGGGACGTACTATATCCTCAAGAAGCTGCTCGACGATCCGAAGGTTGCACGAGCGGTGCTCGTTCCTCTCGGCCTCGCCCTCCTCCTCTACGCGGCGGCGTTCCTGATGAACTACCCGGAAGGCGCAACGATCGTGGTGGGCGGGGTGATCGGCATCTACCTCCTCTTCAAGGGCTTCGGCATCGACGAGGTCTTCCATCATTCGCTCAGCGCCCTGCAGGCGTCGCTCCATGCCGGCAGGTTCACGTTCGTCTCCTATATCGTGACGATACTGATGGTGATCGTCGGCATCATCATGGGCCTGAATACGCTGCTTGAGTATTACCAGACGTCGGGATTGCTCTTCCATGCGCTGGCGTTCCTGTACGGCGGCATACTCTGGTTCACCGCAGCAGGCCTCGTCGCTTCGGTCGGTAAGATCATCGATATCCTCCTCAATGAGCGGGAGGGCATCAGGCGGGTGGTGGCGCTGCCGTTCTTCGTCCTTGCACTCGGGGCGGTCACCTACGGCGCAAGCATCTATACCCTCGCGATCAGCGAGATCCCGGAGTTCCCGGTAGCGGCCGATACCGGCGTGCAGTATATCATCCTGCTGACCGTCGGCGGACTCTTCTGTGCATTCTTCGGCGTATACCTCCAGTCGCTGCTCGGCAGGTGGACCGCCGAGGGGCATCCGGTCATGGCTGAAGAGGATGCGTGAGGGAGGCGATCGATGATCGCCCGTACAGCCCCGCGGGCTGCAGGCGCAACCCGATGAAGATTCCTGAGCCTGCATCGATACCCCGGGCCCGGTGTTCTCTGGCCGTCCCGGTAGAGTGGGCCGCGGGGACAATCGTCCGGTGGTGGGGACCGGGGAGCAGCCGTGTACGGGAGCGGATTGGTTTGAGCATCGAGAGCCTTCTGTTCCAGAAACGGTTCGCATTTTCACATGAACTCTCATGCACTGGTAACAGTGCAAGCGCCGCTATGAACATCCCTTGCGTTCTTTGCCGACACCCCGGGTCCGGTTTCTCTCCTCTGGTTCTCCCGGGACACTGGACCGAGAGGGCAATCGCCAGGGGGTGTCCCCCTCCCCGCACGCTGCCTCCCCCTATAAGGATAGCCGGTGGGAAGCCGTGTACGGAGACGCAAAAGTATTGACCGCAAAGATCCATCCATTGCAGAATCCGGCTTGATTTTCATAGGAAACGCCGATGAAGCCCTGGGAAGGAGCCACAGGCACAACTGATGAGAATTCCTGACGCTGCGCCGATTCGCGGTGTCCTGTCTTCGCAGACTATCCCGGGAAAGTGGACCGCAGGAAGCATCGCAACGGGGGTCTCCCCCTGAGAGCATAGGCGGCGGGAAACTGTGCGCCGGTGCAACAACATTCATCTCCGGTCAGTATCTTTATTCGAACCTCCGCAGCCCGTCCGGAATCTCCGCCTGTTGCCGATACCCCGGGCGGGGATGCTTGACTCTGAGTGTATCCGCAACACCCGATACCTGCGGGAGTGCCCGGCCCCCGGTAGACGGGATTTCCCTCACCAACATCCCCTTCTGAATCTGTGGCAGTCCCGTCCCGTCGGAGAGGTGCCCGGGTGTCTTCAGGGGGATCACGAAGGAACCAGGCGAAAAGTCTGCGGCGGGAGAAAGGGGGAGCAGTTACTCCGCGCCGTCGAAGTAGCCGATCCCGTTCGGGAACGTCCTGGTTTTCGAGAGCGACTGGTTGCTCTGGCCGGCCTTGACCGTGAGTGAGGGGACGACGACGTTGAAGTCGTGCCCCGGGAACCAGTAGATGCCGTCGCCGTAATCATATGCCGCATCCTTCACCTTGATAACCGCCTGTTCCGTGGAGATCTCCTCCACGGTCGCATCCTCGAAGTTTGCGATCTGGAGCACCTTCTTCTGCAGGTCTGATTTGCCGACCAGGAGAACCAGGAGCTGGACGCTGCTGTCGATAGAATAGTTGACCGTTACAACGGCGTCCGGCCCTTCGAGTTCCACCGTGATGCTCTCCACGGTGACGTAGCTGTAGCGATCCCCGCTATCCGCCATTGCCGGGGACACGAGCATTCCCAAAAGCATCAGGAGCACTCCTGCAGCAGCCCACTTCATTGGATCATGTATTGCATAAGAGGTGATAAATCCTTTATGGTCACCGGCAGCGTGCGCCACCGGCAGGATGCTCTCCTCTCTCTCCGCTGCAATCCCATGAAATGCCCGGGGAGGGGCACGCGCCCTCGCCTGCGGCGATAGGGCCTGCATGCGCACTTCCGGGGTGATGCCGCGGCATCCCCGATCCGGCGGCCATTCCAGAACGCCCGCGCCGGGAGAGCGGATGCATGCACCGGTCCCCGGTGCAGGCAGAACCGAAAGATCGTTGAATGTGGTGCAGATACCGCTGTCCGGTTCCAGTGAACCGGGGGAGCATCCCGGCGGGGAGGCCGGGGCCGGCCGCAGGCGCGACTGATACCATCCATGACAGGCACAGGTATCCTGGATCCGGTCTTATCCTGGCGGTCCTGCTGCAGCGCGGACCGTGGAGGGCATCGTTCCCCTTCTCCCACCGGGGCAACGGGCCATAGGTCTCTCCGGGCAGGGAAGCGCGGTGCACCGGGCATTAAAACCCTCTGCCATGCGTATCCATGAGCGGAAACGGGTTTTTACCGGCAAGGATCCTCCCTCCTGCGATTACCCGTATGGCCTCGCCGATCGGCGGACAGACCCTCTTCCGGGTGGATATACTCTCCGCCGGGATCGTTCTTGCCGGCAGGTGGAGCGCAGTGCCGCATTGACGCCCCCCTGCGCGATGGCAAAGCAACAGGGATCGTCGAACCGCGGGAGCATGCGCCTGTATGCAGGTACAGCATCCGGCCTTCTGAAATGCCCGTTTCAGGGCAGCGGCAAAAGAATAGAATATCCGGAGCCTCACCGTTGCGCGAGGACGATCTCGATACTTGAGACGTTCGTCTTCCCGGTATCGGTATCGATCATCTCGGTCGATGTGAGGATCTGCTTTTTATTGACGTTTTCGAGAAAGCGATTCAACGCAATCTCCGCCGTATCAACCGCACGGGAGATTGCCTTCCCCCTCGCCTTTATCGCCACCTCTTCCGCTCCATTGTTAAACTGAGTGACCACCGCGAGTACATAGTTCATAACGGGCTTGTTTCCTACGAATACTGTGTTGTCTTTTATCATTGGCTCCACCACTCTAGAGATACTTTTTCGTGTAGATCAGCTCTGCGTTGAGTACAGAGGCACCTGCGGCCCCGCGTATGGTGTTGTGGCCCATCGCCACGAACCGCAGTCCTTCCCTCACCCTGCCAACCGAAACAGTCATGCCGCGGCCACGGTTGCGGTCCAGTCGCGGCTGAGGACGATCCGGTTGCTCAAGTAACTCAACAGGCTTTGCCGGTTGCAAGGGTAGATTGCTCAACGGGGATTTAAAGCTTGCGTAAGCTTTTTTGACTTCATCGACAGATTCCTTCACGTCGACCCATATCGCCATCGTATGCCCGTCGATGACGGGTACCCGGTGGCAGCTTGCACTCACGCGAAAGGATGCGTCCGCAATCCGGGAACCGTCGAAGGTACCCATGATCTTCAGGGTCTCGGTCTCCATCTTCTCCTCTTCCGCTCCGATATAGGGGACGACGTTGTCGTAGATGTCCATTGCCGATACGCCCTGGAAACCTCCTCCCGATATCGCCTGCATCGTCGCTACACGCACATCATGGAACTCAAACCTCCGCAGGGGTGCAAGTGCCATGGCAAGGACGATGGTCGAGCAGTTGGGGTTCGTGACGATAAACCCGTCACGCCCTTTATCCCTCTGCACGTCGATCAGGCCCAGATGGTCGGGGTTGACCTCGGGAATGACGAGCGGGACGTCGGGATCCATCCGGTGTGACCGTGCGTTGCTGCAGACACCGATCCCCGCATCCGCCATCTCCGCTTCAACCTTTCCGGCGATTTCAGGGGGCAGGGCAGAAAAGACGATGTCGCAGTCCTTTACGCTCTCGACCGTGGTGGGAGTCACAACGGTTTTTCCCGCATGGTCAGAGAACGGCGTATCCATGCGCCATTGCACGACGTTGCCGTATAGTTTCCCGGAACTCCGTTCAGATGCGGTTAGAGCCTGAATATGGAACCAGGGGTGATCAGCAAGAAGCTGAACGAATCGCTGGCCCACTGCTCCCGTGGCACCGAGCACTCCAACGTTAATCATAGATAGAAATGTCTATATCGCCGGGGCTATTAAATAATTCCTTTCTTATTCCATCACGATTGCTTCGGAAGGGCACTCGTCAACGCAGGTTTCGCAATCGACACAGAGATCGACGTCGATTACCGCTTTCCCGTCCTCCATTCTGATCGCCGAAGCAGGGCAGATCTCCACACACGTCTCGCAACCGGTGCACTTCTCAACTATTACACGCGCTGGCAATATGCTTCCTCCATCAGTACTTGTTCCCGAAAATATATAAAGGGTGATCAGATGCCAAGCACGTTCTGCATCGAATAGACGCCCGCTTCTCTTCCCACGACCCATCTGGCCGATTTCAGCGCACCCTGCGCAAAGACGGCACGATCGTAGGCGCGGTGCGAGATCTCAATCACTTCGTAGTTGCCCGCAAAGAGGACCGCATGGTCGCCGACGATATCGCCGCCACGCAGGGCGTGGACCCCGATCTCGCCCTTCCGCTCCGTGATCCCCTCCCTGCCGTAGATCTTCTCCCGCTGCCCGAGCTCTTCATCCAGGATATCCAGGATCGTCTTCGCCGTTCCGCTCGGCGCATCCTTCTTGTGGCGGTGATGCGCCTCGATCACCTCGATGTCGTACTCGCCGAGCTGGCGTGCCGCCTCGCGCAGGAGTTTCCAGAAGATGTTGACGCCGACGCTGAAGTTGGAGGAGATGACCGCCGGCACGCGCCCGGCAACTGCCCTCTCGATCTCCTCCCTCTGCTCCGGGGAGAATCCGGTCGTCCCGACCACAAGCGCAACGCCGTTTTCTGCAGCGGATTTGATATTCCCGACGGCGGCGTGCGCAATCGTGAAGTCTATCAGGACATCGGGGCGCACCGCCTGCAGCAGGCCGTCGATCTCTTCTGACGTGACCACGTCCGCATCGAAGAGCCGCCCCCTCCGCAGATCGATCCCGCCCACAAACTCCATGTCAGGCGACTCGCTGGCGAGCCGGGCGATCGTGGTGCCCATGCGCCCGAGAGCACCGCTGATGGCGACTTTAATCATAGCGGGCAAGCACCTCTGCGAGCTGCGCGGTCTTCTGCTCGTCCAGTTCATCCAGGGGCAGCCGCACCGGCCCTGCCGCCATGCCACGAAGCTCCATCGCCTTCTTGACCGGGATCGGATTGGTGTCGATGAACATGCTCCGGAAGAGGGGTGAGAGCTCGTAGTGAGTCTTCAGAGCACCCCTGTAGTCTCCCTTCCTGTATTGCTCGTATAATTTGGCCATCCGCACCGGTTCGACGTTTGCGGCGACCGAGATCACGCCGGTGCCGCCGAGTGCAAGAACGGGGAGCGTTATTGCGTCGTCGCCTGCAAGCACCACGAACTCCTGGTCACTCGTCTCTTCGATGATCCGGGATATCTGGGTGATGTCGCCGCTCGCCTCCTTGATTCCGACGATGTTCGGATGCCGGGCCAGTTCTGCGACGAGATCCGGCTGCAGGTTCTGCCCGGTCCTTCCCGGAACGTTGTACATGATGACCGGGATATCGAGATCGGCCAGCCGGGTATAGTGCTTGATCAGCCCCTGGCGGTTCGGTTTATTGTAGTAGGGGCTGATCACCAGGACGCCGTCAGCGCCGATGTCGCGTGCTGCCTTCGTCAGGCGGATCGCCTCTTCGGTGTTGTTCGATCCCGTGCCGGCGATGACGGGCACCTTTCCGTTGACGGCATCGACCGTCACGCCGATCACGGTTTCATGCTCTTCAAAAGTCAGGGTGGCCGACTCGCCGGTCGACCCGCAGGGAACGATGCCATGGATGCCATGGCGAAGCAGGAATGCTATGTTTGCACGCAGCCCCTCAGTGTCGAGGTCCATCTCTGGACGCCGAAGAAAAGGAGTTATGATTGCCGGAAGCGCTCCTTCAAACATACCAACTGATTATCGTCTTCTTCTATTTATCTTTCTTGAGATGTACCCGGCAACCCGGTTGCGCACCCGCTTGCTGTCGATCATCGCGATCTCGGCAACGACCATTTTGTTCTCCTCAAAGTCGCTGCTGAGTTTCTCACCGTGTTTTGCGATCAGCTCGTTGCCCAGGTTCTTGATGTATGATGGCTTGATTCCCATATTGACCCTACCTATTCTAAATGTGCAGATCTAATGCGCGCTGACAGTTTAAGAATATTGTCTGCCACCGTGCCCGGATCTTCCCCGAGGATCCGGATCATCGCCTCCTTGCCGACCGCCCCCCGGTCGTAGATTACGTCCGGCACGCCGTCCCTGCAGCAGGAGGCCACGCCCCAGTCCATCGTCCGCAGCCCCGGCGGTTCCTCGGTCCGGTCGAACGAGCATATCGCAAACATCAGGTTGTCGAGCTCTGCGAGGACGGCCTCCGAGAATCGAATGTTCGCCGCACTCCTGATGGTGCGATCGAACCGCATGGCGGTCAGCACGATCCGCGCCACGTGATCGCTCGCCCCGAAGGCGATCTCCCCCACCGGATGAGCGGTCTTCTCGAGCCTGACGATCCTGCCCCTGACCGCCGCAACGTCCTCCACGTCCCGTGCGTCGGGCAGGGCATAGGCGATGTTTGTGCCCACTTCAGGAATGAGCCGGGCGTCCATCGCATCGGCGATCCGGTCGACGGCGGCCCGGAGGCGCTGTATCACCCGTGCGCGTTCATCCGTCTCCATCACCACTATCCTTCGCAGGTCTGCATCATTAATATACTGCTGCGCTATGCCAGCCCAAGCTCGTCCCCGATCCCGCGGAGGCCAGCAATGGCAAGCTCGTAGAAGGTGTTCATATCCATCAGGGGCTCGATCGCCCGGATCCTCTCCCGCTCGCACCCGGCGGCAAACGCTTTGTCCTTATACTTCTTCCTGACGGTCTTTGGCGTAACCTCGGAGAGTTTCCCGCCCTTGACGAGTGCGCAGGCGATGATGAGCCCGGAGACGCTGTCGGCGGCCTGCAGCGCGATCTCCACCGGCGTGTCGTGGCCGGTAAAGAGGGTATGGTTGTGCCGCCGTACGATCTCCGCGATCTCCTCGGAGACGCCGTGCGCTCTTAAGATATCGTAGCCGGCAGGGCCGTGCCGCTGCATGTCCCCGCCCGTGACCTCGTAGTCGATGTCGTGGAGCAGGCCTATCGTCTCCCAGAGGCCGGCGTCCTCCCCGAGATGGCGTGCCACCTCGCGCATGATGGCGGCGGTGGCGAGGCTGTGTGCGATCAGGGCATCGGACTTCACGTAGCGGTGCAGGAGTTCTCGTGCCTCACTCTTCTCCATGACAGGTATGTCTGCCGCCACAGACAAAAAGGCGTCTGTTCCTCTATCCGTATAGATAGAGATATACATGGTCAGGGCTCACGCATTAGGTACATGGATACGCGTGTTATCGAGGTGCTGACGGGGCTTGCATGCCTTCTCCTCTTCCTTGCCCTGGTCGTGGGACTGCCGGCGGTCGTCTCCGGCGATCTCCTGGGCATTGCATACCTCCTTGCCCTCGTCGTATTTATTGTCGCGCTCAGCGGGGCGGGGTATGTGATTAACGAGAGGATCACCTAATTTTTCTTCGGTTTTTCGCTCTTTTTCTTCCGGTAGTAGGAGAGCGGGTGGCTGACGTGCTCGCACAGCCCGTCCCTGCCGATGCAGAGCCCGAACGTACGCATGGTTGCGCACGACGGCGGGGTGTACTCGGTGCCGCCGCGCCCCGAGATATGCTCCACCTGGTACATCGTCTTTCCCAGATCGAAGTCCGGCGCCCGGGAGTAGAGCTCGACGATCTCGGTTGCGTTCATGCCGATGGTGTGGAGGAACGCGGTGATGGCGAATCGCCCCATATGCGGCAGGTTCGTGCCGGCGGTGATTGCCCGGATCAACCCGGCGATGCAGGGCGGGAAGGCGTCCTCCTCGACGCGCCCGAACTGCTCCAGCATCTGCTGCTGGTATGACGCCGATATCCTGGCGGCGGCCTCGGCGAACCGTTCACAGAGGGCCGCCGGGACGCGGAGCGGCAGCTGGCGCTGGAGGACGATCCGGATCCGCTCCCGCAGGAGATCGTCGAGTTCCCGGGGTTCGAGCAGAACAAACCCGCTCTCCACCTCCCGGTTGACGAGCCGCCAGCCGGAATCGCGCATCCTGGATACCAGCTCCACGTAGGTGGGAACCGGCATCCGGTCCGATTCCAGGCTGATCCCGACGCTGCGGGCCACATACTCCCTCTTCTTTTGGTGATCCTCGGCGCTGCCGCTCCGCAGGAACCAGAGCGCACGTTCGGCCTCGTACCTGCAGAGCCGCTCGATCAGGACGCGATCGCCGATGCACGAGACCAGCATGCGGGCGAGCGCGTAGCTGGCGATCTCCACCTCGGGGCGATGGCGGTGAACGTCGTCGCCTGATACGTCCCGCCGCGATGCCAGCGCATCGAGAACGCGCTCCTCTGCACGCAGCAGCGCATCCGGACCCTCAGGGCCTGCGAGGAATTGGTCGATGGAGTCGATATGCCTCCGCACGATCTCCTGGGACTCTTTTAAAAAAGGGTATTTTACCAGTTCTTTGCGATCCAGCTCAACTACCATCAATCAGCCTCGATCCGGGGAGCAAGGAGGTACTCGACATGGCCGTTGCCGTCGGCGATATCGAAGGAGAACCTCACCGGATGATCGATGCCCAGATGCACCCCGACCTCGTTTGCCTTCGCCATCACCCGCCCCATATCCTTGAGGTAGTCGAGCGAGAAGAGCGAGCGTGCCTTCACCGGATCAAGGTCGAAGAGTTCGTCCCTGCCGATATCGAGCTTGATGTGGTCGGTATCGCCTTCTGCCTCCATGTAGAATGAGTTGGTATCGGGATCGATGCCGAGCGCGATCTTGTCTGATATCACCGATGCCGCCTTGATTGCGGAGTTCAGCGTTGTCCCCGAAAGGGTCGCCTTTCCGGGCAGTTCAATGGTGGGGGGATTTGGATCCTTTCGTATCGTGTTCACGTCAAGGAGCGTGACCGAGTACCTGTATCCTCCGAAGCTCAGCTCGAGTTTCCGCCCCTCTTCGAGGAGATTCAGGGTGAGCTTATCCCCCTTGCCTATCATGCCGAGGATATTCTTCAGTTTGGTGATATCGATGCCCGCTTCCGTGGGTGTCGCCCGGTACGAGTCGAATGCCGTCTTTTTCAGCTCAAGGGAGATCATCGCCACGTTCGCCGTATCGACGGCCCGTGTCCTGATCGCATCATCATCAATGTGGAGGCGGCACTCGGTTACCAGGGCCGATATCGCGTCGACTGAATCCCGAAGTGTTTCTGCATCAATGGCTGCCGTTAACATCATTACCCCTTTACAACTCTATTATAAACTATATAATCATACTTTTAATAGTAGTGTTTTACGATGCGCCGCGCGGACCGGTGCGGGGGGCATGCCGCCTGTTCCGCTCCGCCTGCGTCGTAAAGGCTGTGCGAGAACCCGTCCCGAACACCCGGGCGGTTCTCCCCTCTCGCCCGATGGGCAACGACGGAGCAGATGCGCAGATGGGTTCAACCTGGGGAAAGGACAGGGTCTATTCGAGGGCGATGAAGGCGGGCTACCGCTCGCGGGCCGCATACAAGCTGCTTGAGATCCAGGAGCGGCACGGGATCATCCGCCCTGACGACAACGTGGTCGATCTCGGCGCTGCGCCGGGAAGCTGGCTGCAGGTGCTGCGGGAGCTGACCGGAGGGGTGGTGGTGGGCGTCGATACAAGCCCCATCGCACCGCTCGAGGGCGTCGCCACGATCATCGGCGACTTCACCGATCCTCTGGTGCAGGAGCGGATCCGCACCCTGCTTCCCGTGGCGAACGTCGTGGTCTCCGACGCCTCCCCGAAGCTCTCCGGGCAGAAAGGCTACGATCAGGCGCGCGCAATCGCTCTTGGCGAGGAGGCGCTTGGGTTTGCCCGCAGGATCTTGAAGCCGGGAGGGAACTTCGTCGTCAAGTCATTTCAGGGAGAGCTCTTCTCCGATCTGATGAATGAGGTAAATAGGCATTTTCGGTCGGTGAAGGGATACCGGACGCGCGCTTCCCGGAGGGGGAGCGCGGAGATCTACATCATTGCAAAGAATTATACAGGGAACGAGGATGGTGCTGAAAGATAAGTACAACCGGAGCGTCACGAACCTCCGGATCAGCCTGACGTCGAGATGCAATCTCAGATGCATCTATTGCCATGCAGAGGGCGAGGTGAATCCACAGAATCAGATGAGCAGCGAGGAGATCGCCGAGCTGATGAGGGTGGCGGCGGGATTCGGGATACGGAGCATCAAGTTTACCGGCGGCGAACCGCTCCTCCGCCCCGACATTCTTGAGATCATCCGTGCCGTGCCTCCGGGCATCGAGGCATCGATGACCACGAACGGCACGCTGCTTGCCGATATTGCGCCGGCGCTCAGGGCAGCGGGCCTCTCCCGGGTGAACGTCAGCCTTGATACGCTGAATCACGAACGGTATCGGGAGATCGCCGGAAAGGACTGCTTACATGAGGTGCTTGCCGGCATCGAGGCAGCGATCGATGCCGGCCTGACTCCGGTGAAGATCAATATGGTGCTGCTCCAGGGCATCAACGACGACGAGATCGAGGATTTCCTGGATTTTGTACGGGGAGATCGCCACCTGATCCTCCAGCTGATCGAGTTGATGGAGTTTCAGGGCTGCGTCTTCCACGGCGACGTGGACGCCGTGGAGCGGGATCTCTCTGATCGGGCAAAGCAGATCATGACCCGGCGCATGCACCACCGGAAGAAGTACTGCCTGGACGATGCGGAGGTCGAGGTGGTCCGCCCGCTCCATAATACGGAGTTCTGCGCCTACTGCAACCGCCTGCGCGTGACCTCGGACGGCAGGCTGAAGCCCTGTCTGCTCAGAAGCGACAACCTGGTCGATATCAGGGGAAAGCGGGGCGCGGAGCTCGAGGCGCTCTTCCGGGAGGCGGTCTCCCGGCGCGAGCCGTTCTTCACATGAGCGGGCAGGCAGGTGATGCCTGCTGGCTCAGGCACTATTATGATACTCCTCTTCCTATAGTGAAGATATGCTGGAAGAGAACGAATATGTCAGGATAACGAAGAAACTCTACAATAAATCGCTTATTCTCGAGGATCCTTCCGACTTTCACCCGGTGCTGCACTTCTACCTGATCGATTCGCTTGCACACATCGATTATACGGTCTGTGTGCTTGCCTACAACTACATGTCCCCCCGCAATATCATGAATATGGAGTATATGCGCTGGAGGCTCGATGAGGAGAAGAAAGGGGACCGGGCATACTTCGGCGAGTTTGTCAACTGGCTCAAAGCAGAGCATCGCGAACGGTTCGACGCCCTGCCTCTGCTCTGGACGGGGGTCTACGACAATGACGATCCGGCAGGCTACCGCAGCTTCCGGATCGTGCTGAATCCCGACGAAAAGCAGCCGCTCTCGGCAGAGTACCTCTCGGTCTTCATCGACGAGCTCTTCGATAAGGAGTTCCTGAAGCAGCTGTATAAGGATTCGTCGCTTGCACGGCTGTTTGACGAGTTTGTCCGGTCCAGAAAGACGGCTTCTTGAGCTGATTACGTATGGATGTGGCCAGACTCTGTTCGTCACTTGTCCGGATCCGGAGCGAGAACCCTCCCGGGAATACGGCAGAGGCCGTCGAGTACATTCAGGGTTTTCTGGACACGCTCGGGGTGCAGAGCACTGTCGTCAGGAGCCACGGCGGCAGGGCGAACCTGGTCTCTGAGGAGGCCGATGCACGCCTCCTGCTCTGCGGGCACCTCGATGTGGTGCCGGCGCTTCCCGAGGGGTGGCGGCACGACCCGTTCTCCGGTGCCATCGAGGACGGGTACGTCTGGGGCCGGGGCTCGACCGATATGAAAGGCGGCTGTGCCGCTCTCCTCTCTGCCTATAAGGAGTGTGTCGATGCCGGCGGAGAGCCGAAGGTCAGGTTCGCCTTCGTCTGCGATGAGGAGACCGGCGGGGAGTACGGCATCCGGTACCTGCTCGCAAAGAACCTCCTGCAGCCCTGCGACTGCCTGATTGCCGAACCGACGCCCCCGCTCTGCCCCGCGATCGGCCAGAAAGGGCTGTGCCGCCTGGAGATGCGCTTCCGGGGCGAACCCGGGCACGGCTCCCTCTATCCCAGGATGGGGCGGAGCGCGATTATGGAGGCCTATGCGCTGCTCGAGTATCTGCATGATCTCCACGGGCACGAGTTCGTGGCCGACGGCGAGACCCGCGCCCTCATCGAGCGCTCGATGAAGGTGCTCGAGGAGACACTCGCTGCAGAGGGGCAGGGAGATATCCTGACAAGGATCATGTACAACCCGGGGTGCATCGAGGGCGGGGAGAAGGCGAATATCGTCGCGCAGCACTGCACGATGGAACTGGACGTCCGCGTGCCGTGGGGATGCTCGACAGAGCACCTGATCGGGCTGATCGCCGACCGGGCAGAGAACGCCACGCTCCGGGTGCTGAGCGTGTTTGAGCCGACTCTGACCCCGCCCGATACGCTCCTGGTCACCGCCCTCTGCGCCGAGATCGAGCGGGTGCATGCCGCCCCGGCATCCCCCATCTTCCAGTGGGCGGCAAGCGATGCCCGTTATCTCAGAAACGCCGGGTTTTCCGTGGCCGACTACGGGCCCGGCGAGATCGATACGCTCCATGCCGTCGACGAGAGGACATCCATCGCTGGCCTGGAGAAGGCGGTCGATGTCTACCGGGGGCTGATCGCCGCATACTCGTCCTGATGGAGTCCTGTAACCGCATGCCCCGGATCAGAAGGAGGATCTGCCCGATGACATGCACCAAAACCCTGCAGGCTGCCGGCGCGGCTGATAAATATCGATGCATCTGGTGCAGGCAGGTCGCATCCGGTCTTTCCCGGGGTGTACCTCTTATCCTCGCGGGGGGAGGCGGCCTGCGGGGAGGGGGAGACCCCCTCCCCGGTCCTCACCCGTTGGGATGTCCCCCTCGGTCCACTGGAACGGGATCATCGGGAAATACCGGATCCGGGATGCCTGCGTGGAATTCATGGATTTTCATAGCTGAGCTTGCGCCTATCCCCGGCGCATAGGGGTTCCTATGAAAATCAAGCCGGATTCTGCAATGGATAGTTCTTATCGGTCAATACTTTTGCGCCTCCGT
>LNQE01000841.1_pt1 | contig 15921 bp, 14 predicted proteins | sample 603111 | NCBI WGS metagenome assembly LNQE01 (sample SAMN04260313, study PRJNA301899) | hydrocarbon metagenome | isolation source: hydrocarbon-contaminated ditch | place: Germany: Bremen | collected 1998
CCGGGCGGCTCAGGCGGGTCCGGTATTGTTATGGTGAGATATTTACCGCCCCTAATTATAGGAGCAACGGTGGGAAGCAATGGCAGTATTACTCCTTCAGGCGTGGTCCCGGTACAACAAAACGGTAACAAAACTTTTACCATTACGCCTGATACCGGCTATATAGTAGCAGACGTCCAGGTTGATGGTGTCTCTGTGGGTGCCGTTACGAGTTATACTTTCAGTAACGTAACTGCAAGCCATACTATCAACGCAAACTTTGTCGTTCCAAAACCGTTACTTCAAGTAACTTTACGCAACGATGCTCAGAATGTACTATCCGGTGTTAAAACGTACCTGTTCAGTGATGCAGGAAGCTATCTTGGACTGACACAGGAAACCAACTCATCCGGTGTGGCTAATTTTGAAGTTTCCACGGGTAAATACAAAGCCCGCGCAGATTACCTTGGTTATCAGTTCTGGAGCAGCGTTGTAAGTTTTCCCGAAACCGTTAATGTGACGATTTTGATACCCATGACAGATGTAAAAGTTAATGTCACAACGGCAAGCGGCATTACCGAAGGCGTTAAGGTTTATTTGTTTACTCCTTCGGGAAGTTATTTAGGAGTTTATTCGGTTACCGATAGTTCCGGTAACGTAACTTTCAATCTGCCTGTAGGCGGCAGTTATAAAGTAAGATCCGATATTATGGGCAACCCGTATTGGAGTAATGTTTTTGTGGTATCAAGCGGTGGAACCAATAATTTGGCTGTTGATACCGGCGGCGGTATTTTGCAGACAAATATTTTGCAGGCCGCAGGGGTTCCCTTGACTAATGTATCCGCCTATTTGTTCAATAGCAGCGGATCTTATCTGGGACTGACTCAAAAGAGCGATGCTGCAGGAGCGGTAAGCTTTGCCGTGCCTCAGGGAACTTATAAAGTACGTGCCGATTATTTGGGCTATCAGTTCTGGAGCGGTGCTAATGCTGTCAGTTCCAATGTTACAACAGATTTGCTTATCGCGCACAAGGATGTCGGCGTAGTTGTCAATGGTGCATTCCAGGGGTCATTAGCTCCTCTGAGTAATTTAAATACTTATCTGTTTACTTCTGCCGGTTCGTATATGAGTAAGACGCTCAAGACAGATACGGCTGGTAAGGTAGGATTTTCTGTACCCCAGAAGGCTTATAAGGTACGTGCGGATTACCTGAGCCAGCAATACTGGTCGGAAGAATTTATCTGGGCAGACAAGGTTATAAATGTTCCTATGGCCGACGCTGCCATAACGATGGTTGGTGCGGGTATGCCGCAAGCCAACTTGCCGGTCTATGTTTATAGCACCGCCAAGTCTTATCTGGGCATAACAGCGAAAACAAATGCTGAAGGCAAAGTTACATTCCGATTGCCCGCGGGTACGTACAAATTCCGGGCAGATTATCAATCAAGCCAGTTCTGGTCGACAGATCAGACTTTGGTTGCCGATCAGTCTAAAGATGTGACGATTTCCACCGGCGGCAGTAATTTTAACCTGACAGTAAAAGCCAACACCAATCCTCTAGCAGGTGTTCACTGCTATGTCTTTAATGATAAAGGTTCTTACCTTGGAGTAAGCAATGCTACCGATGCCAGTGGCAAGGTGACATTCGCTCTGGCTGACGGGTCTTATAAATTCCGCGTTGATTATCTTGGTTATCAATTCTGGAGCGGCGTTATGACCGTGCCCACCACACTGGATTTGACTATGACAATTCCAATGTCGACTGTCGTCGCTAATGTCGGAACTGCTTACGGCACGATTAGTAATGTAACAGTTTATTTGTTTAGCGAAAGTGGTTCCTACCTTGGTGTTAATGCGGTAACTGATGCAGCGGGCAATGTAACTTTTAACTTGCCAGCCGCCTGCCGTTATAAACTACGCTATGATATTTTGGGCAATCAATACTGGAGTGACGTCTTCACTGTTGCTGAAGGACTGCAAAACAATCTTACCCTAAATGCCGGTGGAGGCACGCTGCAGGTCGATATCTTAAAAGCGGTAGGAAATCCCTTAACCGGTGTTACGGCTTATCTCTTTAATCAAAATGGCTCCTACTTAGGCAGCAATCAGGGGGCTGATACCGCAGGTAAAGTAACCTTCAGCGTTCCGAATGGTACGTACAAGGTACGGGTGGATTATCTGGGCTATCAGTTCTGGAGTGAGGACTGTGTGGTGAGTGCCGATTTATCAACTAATGTCATTATTCCACATAAAGATGTCACCGTAACTGTGGGTGGTTTGTATCAAGGATCGTTTACACCAATAGCCAATGTTAGTTCTTATTTGTTTGATTCCGCCAGCTCATATATGGGAAAGACGTTTGAGACCGATGCAACAGGCAGCGTTGTCTTTAATCTGCCGGAGAAAGCTTACAAAGTTCGAGCGGATTATATGAGCCAGCAATACTGGTCTGCGGAACTTACGTGGCTCGATAAGCTGATCAGTATTCCTATGGCCGATGCGGTGATAACAATGACCGGCGCGGGAATGCCGCGGGCCGACGTACCGATTTATGTCTTTAGTGCCAACAATTCATATTTAGGTGTTACAGGTAAAACAGGCACAGATGGAAAGGTTACTTTCAGAATACCTGCCGGTACATACAAATTCCGGGCAGATTATCAAACTAACCAATTCTGGACAGATGTTCAGACGACTGTCGCCGATCAGGTAAATTATATAAATCTTTCTGATGGCGGTGGTAACTTCACTTTAACGGTTAAAGCAGATAACGATCCGTTAGTGGGCGTTAATTGTTACGTCTTTAACGACGAGGGTTCTTATTTAGGTCTGTCTGGTGTAAGCAATAACGACGGTCAGTACGCCTTTGAATTATCTTCCGGTAATTATAAAGTCCGGGTTGATTATATGGGTTATCAATTCTGGACGAATGTTTTTTCCGTACCTACTCAACAGGCAGCCGACTTTACCATAGAGCTTTTCGATACGCCGGTTGCGGTCAGCGCCTATTATCAAACAAGCAGACCTCTGAGCGACCTAAATGTATATTTATTCACACAAGCTGGCGCTTATGTGAATGTTAAAAACACAACCGATTCCAATGGCGGCGTTGTCTTTAGAATCCCAAACAAGGACTACAAAATTCGGGTTGATTATCTGGGCAGGCAGTTCTGGGCTAACATAGTCAGCGGACAAAGTTCGCAGCTTCAAATTAATGAAGGGCTCGCTACCGTTTATGTACATACGTCTGCGGGACCGGTAACCGGCGCTAAAGTTTACCTTTTCTCGGAAAGTGATTCATATCTGGGAATGAATGCCACCACTGATAGCGCCGGATATGCTGACTTTACATTACCGGCTTATCCATTTAAATTCAGAATTGATGTGGCAGGAACACAATACTGGAGCGATGTTGTTAATATAATTGAAGGTACACAAACAGTCTTTGATGCAAATGTTGAGTAAATGCAGGTAAAAAGATTGTTAAATCAGTAAGTAATAAAAAAATGTTGACAGATATTTTTCTTGTTGCTATATGACTGCCACATTGAAAATGGAAAGCGTTTTTATGAAAAAAGCAATTAAAACATTAATTCTTAATAACTGGTGGTGGTGGAACCTCAAAGGGAGGATTTTCCGCCGCTGATCTTTTAATTTAAAGTTAAAGCCGTGGAGAGCCTCCGGGATCTTCACGGCTTTTTTGTTTTTAGTATAAAAAGGCCGTGAATAAAAATTCACGGCCTTTGTCATTTTAGGGAGAAAATATGTATCAACCAAGTTTTGCAGAATTTGAAAAGTTAGCCCAAAAAGGAAATCTGATTCCGGTTTATCGGGAAATACTGGCCGATGTGGAAACGCCGGTTTCTGTTTTAATTAAACTCCAGAACAAGGATCACGTCTATCTTCTGGAAAGTGTCGAGGGCGGCGAGAAATGGGGGCGTTATTCTTTTTTGGGAACAGATGCCGGAGTTGTTTTTAAAGTTCACGGTGACAAGGTCATTATTGAAGATAATGGAAAAGTCTCCACTCGTGAGCACAAGGGCAATCCGCTTAATTTTCTGCGCGAAATACTTAACCGCTATAAGCCTGTTTCTATTCCAGGTCTGCCGCGTTTTTACGGCGGCGCCGTGGGTTACTTAGGCTATGAAATGGTACGTTATTTTGAAAAACTGCCACCTACACCGCCTGACGATTTGAATCTGGACGATGCTGTATTTGTTATCAGTGATTCTCTGATGATTTTTGATAATGTGCGCCACACCATTAAGGTGGTAGCCTGCGCTTTCACGGACGATGCAGCTTCGCTGGAAGCAAGTTATGCCGATTCATGCCGGAAGATTGAAGATATGATTGAAACGATTGCAGCGGCTGCGTCTCATAAAAGCGCAGCCGCCACAGGAAGTAAAGTCAATTTTGATTCCAATATGACGCCTGATCAATACAAGGCTGCTATTGAAAAAGCCAAAGAATATATCAGCGGGGGGGATATTATTCAGGTTGTTCTTTCGCAACGTTTTGAAACCGGTTGCCATTGCAATTCCATAGATCTCTATCGGGCTTTGCGTTTCATCAATCCATCTCCTTATCTTTTTTTTCTGAAGATGGATGATCTGACTCTTATCGGTTCTTCTCCGGAAGTCATGGTACGCAAAGAGGAAGACACCATGGAATTGCGCCCGATTGCCGGAACAAGGCCAAGAGGCAAAACCGAACAGGAAGACCGCGCACTGTCTGATGAATTGCTATCGGATGAAAAAGAGCGGGCGGAGCACGTGATGCTGGTCGATCTGGGACGCAACGACCTTGGACGCGTGGCGCAAACCGGCAGTGTTCAGGTGAATCAATACATGGTGGTGGAAAAATATTCGCATGTCATGCATCTGGTTTCCAATGTACGCGCGCAACTGGCCAAAGGAAAAGATGCGTTTGATGTTCTGGCAGCGACTTTTCCGGCGGGCACTTTAACCGGCGCGCCTAAAGTGCGGGCTATGGAAATTATCAACGAATTGGAAAAAGTCAAAAGAGGGCCTTATGGCGGCGCGGTTGGTTATTTCAGCTTCAGCGGCAATATGGATTTGTGCATCACCATACGGACAATGGTTTTGAAAAATGGTAAAGTCTATGTTCAGGCGGGAGCAGGTATTGTGTACGATTCCATTCCCGAATCGGAACATCAGGAATCTATAAACAAATCCCGCGGCATGCTGCAGGCCGTGCGTCTGGCGTCAAGCGGCTTTGAAATTAAAAACGGATATTGATTTTTTTCCTCTCCCTCGAGGGGCTGTGTTGCAATTAGAAAAATGTCGTTCCATATCCTCCGCTGGCGGAGGTGTCACGCAGTGACGGAGGTGGATAAATAACTTTTTTGTATGGCTATACTAACACATCCACCCCCTTAATCCCCCGCCAGCGGGGGACACGCATTGACGGAAAAGTTCCAGTCTCAAGGGGAGGGGAATAAACGATGGAGACAATATATGATCTTAATGATTGATAATTACGATTCTTTTACATTCAACATCGTCCAGTATCTGGAACAAATGGGCGAGAAGGTGGAAACGTATCGTAATGACAAAATTACGACCGAAGAAATAAAACGGAAAAAACCCCGGGCAATATTTCTTTCTCCGGGCCCCTGCACACCCAAAGAGGCTGGAATAACTGTTGAGGTCATTCGCGAATTTTATAAAGACGTCCCCATTATGGGCGTATGTTTGGGACATCAATCCATTGGATACGCATTCGGGGCCAAAGTTTTACGCGCCTCTCGCATCATGCATGGCAAAATATCTCAGGTAAAACACGACAACAAAACTATATTTGCCGGAGTACCGAATCCTTTCCCCGCCGGCCGTTACCATTCGCTGATTGTTGTCAGAGAAACGCTGCCTGACTTTCTGGAAGTCAGCGCGGAAACGGAAGAGGGCGAAATAATGGGATTGCGGCATAAAAACTATGCTGTGGAAGGAATTCAGTTTCATCCCGAATCGGTACTGACACCGCAGGGCAAGCGCATACTAAGAAACTTTTTGAAATATACCGGGAAAAAGGAGCATTAATCATGATTAAAGACGCTATTGAAAAAGCTATTAACAAAACCAACCTGCCGGAAGCGGAAATGATGGCGGCAATGGACGAAATTATGGAAGGTACTGCTACTCCCGCGCAAATAGCCGCGTTAATCACGGCGTTGCGCATGAAAGGTGAAACGGTGGAAGAGGTCACCGGCGCTGCCCGCATCATGCGCCGAAAGGCCACGCGCATCAATGCCTGCGCGACAACAATTGTAGATACATGCGGAACCGGTGGCGACAAGCTCAACACATTTAATATATCAACGACTGCTGCTTTTGTCGTGGCGGCCGCGGAAATTGTTGTTGCCAAACACGGCAACCGCGCCGTTTCCAGTGGCTGTGGCAGTGCCGATGTTCTGGAAGCGCTGGGCGTTAATATCAGCGCCGAGCAGGAAATCGTGGAAGAATGCGTTCAGCAAATCGGCATCGGCTTTCTTTTCGCTCCCAAACTGCACGGCGCCATGAAATACGCAATCGGCCCCAGACGTGAAATCGGCATCCGTACAATCTTCAATATGCTGGGACCGCTGACCAATCCTGCGGGAGCTACTGCTCAGCTTCTGGGAGTTTACGATCCGAAGCTTACGGAAATGTTCGCCGATGTGTTAAAGAATATGGGAACAAAACGAGCTTTTGTCGTTCATGGGCTGGACGGCTTGGACGAAGTCACTGTAACCGGTGAAACACGCGTTGCCGAGTTGAAAGACGGAATTGTAAGGACATATAATATCAATCCCGTAGATTATTTCGGCAGAAAGGATCCATTGGAGTCCATTCGAGGCGGCGACCCGGAGGTAAACGCGCAAATTACCCGTGACGTTTTATCCGGAAAAGACGGCGCCTGCCGTAATGTTGTCCTGATCAACGCGGCATTGGCGATTATCGCCGGAGAAAAAGCAGACAATATCAAAGATGGATTAAAGATCGCTGCCGATTGCATTGACAGCGGCGCAGCCGTAAAGAAACTGCAATCACTAATTGAAATAAGCAATAGTTGAAATATTTGTTCCTTCTCCCTCGAGGGGAGAGGGTTAGTGTGAGGGTGAAGGCCAAAATTTCCCCCTCCCATTAATCCCCTCCCGCAAGGGGCGGGGACGTTAATAGGGGGGAAAATGATTCTCGATATAATCATGGAAACAAAAATAGAAGAGGTGACACGATTAAAAAAAGAAATCAGTCCGGTGCAATTGCAGATGACTATTGCCACTCTGGAACCATGTCGCGATTTCAGGATGGCTTTGCAGGGCGGTGAATGCAACATTATAGCAGAGGTAAAATGTGCTTCTCCTTCCCGCGGCAAATTCATCACTGATTTTGATCCGGTGAAAATAGCGCAAATTTATGAAGAAAATGGTGCGGCTACTATTTCGGTCCTTACCGATGAAAAATATTTTTCCGGGCATAAAAATTATCTTACGCGAATCAGGCAAAATGTAAAGGTGCCTCTTCTGCGAAAAGATTTTATTATTGATCCAATTCAGATTTATGAATCGCGAGCTATCGGTGCTGACGCAATATTGCTCATTGTGCGCGCTTTAGGAAAAAAACTCGCGGAATTCATTTCGTTATCCAAGGAGTTGGGATTGAGTCCGGTTGTAGAAGTGCACGATGAACAGGAACTGGATTTAGCACTTGATGTTGGATCTGAAATTATCGGAATCAATAATCGTGATCTGGATACGTTTATTACTGATCTCGAAAACAGTCGAAAACTCATGGCTCGAATTCCGGCAGGCAAAACAGTGGTGGCGGAAAGCGGCATCAGCAACAGAAAAGATATCGAATCTTTGATGGAAGCGGGTATCAATACTTTTCTAATCGGTGAAGCTCTTATTACTGCGCCGGATATCGGTAGAAAATTGCAGGAGTTCAAAGGGGAGCGATTAAGTGACTGAAGTGAAAATCTGCGGCATAACCAATCTTCAAGACGCTCTGGCCGCGGCAGAATGCGGAGCGGTGGCGCTGGGTTTTATCTTTTATCCGCCATCCCCCCGCTATGTAAAACCGGAAGACGCAAAAATAATAATTAATTCTTTGCCGGAAAAAGTTGTCAAAATCGGCGTGTTTGTCAATGAAAAACCGGAAGAAATAAAAAGAATAATGGAATACTGCTCGCTGGATATGATTCAACTGCACGGAGATGAATCTGCCGAATATTGTACTCAATTCCCCGCTGCTATCATTATCAAAGCGTTTGAATTAAAAAATGATGATGACGTGAGTCGCGCTCTTAAATACAATGTAGCAGCAATTCTGATAGACAGCCGTCATGCCGGACTTTATGGCGGTACAGGCAAAACATCAAATTGGGAACTGGCACGTTGCATTAAAGATGAAAAACCTCTTATTCTTTCCGGAGGATTAAACGCGGGAAATCTCACCGAAGCTCTGAAAACCATAGCACCGGCTGCGCTGGACATAAACAGTGGGGTAGAGGCATCGCCCGGTATAAAAGATCACAAAAAACTTACACAAATATTTGAAATCATCCGGTCCGCTGATACAACGCCTGTAAATTCACCATTGATATTTAAAAAGAGGAAAACATGAATCAAACATTACCTGACAAAAACGGACATTTCGGCATTTTCGGCGGTCGCTATGCGGCCGAAACTTTGATGCCCGCTTTAATCGAATTGGAGAATGCTTATCAAGCAGCCCGAAAAGATAAGACCTTTCAAAAGGAATTCGAGTGGTATCAGCGTGAATATGCCGGACGTGTTACTCCTCTTTATTACGCGCAGCGTATGACCGCGGCTTTAGGCGGCGCGAAAATTTATCTAAAGCGCGAAGACCTGAACCATACCGGATCCCACAAAATAAACAATACGTTGGGACAGGCGTTATTGGCTTGGAGAATGGGCAAGAAAAAAGTTATCGCGGAAACAGGCGCAGGACAGCATGGCGTGGCCACGGCAACAGTGGCGGCGCTTTTCGGTATGGAATGTAAAATATTCATGGGCGAGGAAGATATCCGCCGCCAGGCACCAAATGTTTTCCGCATGAAAATACTGGGCGCGGAGGTTGTACCCGTAAAAAGTGGAACAGCGACTCTCAAAGACGCGATGAACGAGGCTATGCGCTACTGGGTCTCCAGCGTTCGAGATACCTTTTATGTTATCGGCACCACTGCCGGACCGCATCCTTATCCACGGATGGTGCGTGATTTTCAATCGGTCATCGGACGCGAAATCAAAAAACAGATTTTGAAATTAGAGGGTAGAAACCCTGACGTTCTGGTTGCCTGTGTGGGTGGAGGCAGCAACGCTTTGGGAACCTTCTATCCCTTCCGCAATGAAAAGACCATTGCCATGTATGGAGTAGAAGCTGCCGGACACGGTCTAACTACCGCGGAACACTCGGCAAGCATTAATGGCGGCAAAGTCGGAGTTTTGCACGGAAACAAGACGTATCTTCTGCAGGATAAACACGGCCAGGTGCGCGACGCCTATTCCATTGCGGCTGGACTTGATTATCCGGGTGTCGGTCCGGAGCATTCCTATTTTCACGCAACAAAAAAAGTAAAATACGTCACCGTCACGGATAAAGAAGCTATCAAGGCATTTTCATTTTTATCATTGAATGAAGGCATTATTCCAGCCTTGGAGAGCGCGCACGCACTGGCGTACACCATGAAGATAGCGCCGAAACTGGCCAAAAATAAAATAGTCGTGGTCTGTTTGTCGGGACGCGGCGATAAGGACGCCCAGACGATTATTGAAACAGGGGCCATTTCTTCCCTCCCTTGAGGAGAGGGACATACAAGGGAGGGTGAATGTCATCGTGATTATCCCTCGCCCCTTAATCCCCGCCCACCAGGGGCGGGGAAGTATTAACATCATTTAATATAAAAAGAGGACTGATATGAACCGAATTGAAAACAAATTTACATATTTGCGCGCTAATAATGAAAAAGCGCTGATTGTTTATTTAACGGCGGGCGATCCGTCACTGGACATTACTAAAAATTTAATCTTTGATTTGGAAAAAAACGGCGTGGATATTTTGGAGATTGGTGTTCCTTTTTCCGATCCTACGGCTGACGGACCGGTTATTCAGGCGGCTTCCCAGCGTTCTCTGAAATCGGGAACCACCCTGGATGGCGTTTTGAAAATGATTGCTGAAGTGCGCAAAGTTTCCGAAATTCCTATCGTACTTTTCGGCTACTTCAATCCTATTTTTGCTTATGGCGTAAAAAAGTTCGCTCAATCTGCACGGGCGGCTGGAGTAGATGGAGTTCTGGTTGTTGATCTGCCGTACGAAGAAGCAAAAGAACTTAGAACTTATACGGATGCGGTGGGCATTGATTTCATTTCGCTTATAGCCCCGACAACCGACAAGGCAAGATTAAAAAAGATTGCTGCCAGGGCATCGGGATTTCTCTATTATATTTCCATTACCGGCATTACAGGAACCGCAGCGCCGAAAATCGGAAATATAAAAACCGAAGTGCAAAATATCCGCAAGATAACAAACTTGCCGATTGCAGTCGGGTTCGGCATCTCCCAACCGCAACAAGCCAAAGAAATTGCAAGATTTGCCGACGGAGTTGTTATCGGAAGCGCTATAGTGCGTCTGATTGATGAAAATAAAAACAACCGCGATTTGACAAAAACAGTTTCCCGTTATGCTAGTGACATCAAGAAAGCGTTGAAAAGCAAGTGACGGTTCTAATTTATTAAAGAAGGGAAGGAATTCTTACAATAAATAAAACCGTCACTTATATAGAATATAGATTCTAAAACGTATAACTTAAAGTTACTCCACCATAGATATATTCACTATCCTTGTCGGAGGGAACAGCCGCTCCTTGCACACTACGTGCTCTCATTTCGTATCTTGCATCGTCTGACAGAGGAAAAACGTAAGATATTGTCGGTGTAACCGTCAATGTCTTGTAAACTGCCAGCGGTAAGGATATCGTAACTATCCCGTCGTGAAAATTATTAAATTTGTCCGTAGTTACCAGTGAGTCGCTGTCATATTTCGCATAAGTCGTTTCGTCCGTCGATAACAAATAGCTGGCCGACGCAGACAGTTTCAAGCTGGCTATTTTATTGAACGCAAACGTATGAGAAACGCCCAGCAAGAAATACCACTGATGATAATGATCGATTTCTTTGTAAGCTGTCAGGGTCGGCTGTAAAATTGTATCCACTCCCAGTGACAAGAAAATCTCCTGAGAATCAAGCGGATCGGTTGCTCCTGAATATGGTGCTTCCAACGCATAATAAATATAACCGGGAGTTATCTGCAAAATTCCAAATTTTCTGGAATAAGATAATGTATAGTCTGTTTCCGTCTGCTGCGAAGCATATTTGGCTTCACCTGCTGAATAGGGTCTGGTGTCCAGATTTCCCCAGACATTCAGAGCAAACCCATTATAACTCACAGTTACCGCCGGTTGCACAACAACGCTGTGCCGGGTCAGCTCCTGCCCTCGCCAGATATAGGCGCTCAACACGCTCAATCCGATCTCTCCTGTCACCTTACTTTCTTCCGGCTTTTGCTGACTTTGCTCTTCGGCCCGTGATATTACAGGCAAGGCGGCAATAACAAATAAAAGCAAAATAATCATAATTATTTTTTTCAGATGATTTCTCATAACACTAATTCTCCTTTACATTTTTGAATTGTTCACAATCTATTCCGTATTTATGAATTCTGTACGTCAGAATACGTATTGTTGTCCCTAAGAGTCTGGCGGCTGCCGACTGGTTGCCCTTTGTTTTTACCAAAGCATGAACAATGACAGTCTTTTCGCAGTCCAAAACACAACGCGCCAACACGTCTTCCTGTGAATATATTTTGTCCTTCATAAAACACCTCAACCGATGGCTGCGGAACCCCTTTCAGCGCTGCTGATGCGTACGCATTCGAGAAGATCAACAACAAATATTTTGCCGTCGCCGACATCGCCGGTATGAGCTCCCCTGGTAATCGCATTAATGGTAGGCTCGACAAAATTTTCATTGACGGCTATATCCAGTCTGACTTTATTAAGCAGACCGCCCGCTTCTTTCGCGCCTCTATATATTTCCGTCACGCCTTTCTGCCTGCCCTGACCAAGAACGTTGGTAACCGTCATTAAATTTACATCCACAGCCTCCAGTTCTTTTTTTACAACATCCAATTTGTGCGGTTGAATAATGGCAATTATTAATTTCATGATTCTATCCTCCTATTCGATAACAGTATACGCGGCTTCGCTTTGCTGAGTTAAATCCAGGCCGACAATTTCACTCTTTTCTTCAACTCTCATACCGATAATAGCATCGACGATCTTATAAATAATGAATGTCATCACCACCGCGAAGGCCATCGTAGCCAAAAGGGAGATCAATTGAACGTAAAGCTGATGAGCATTGCCGAAAAACAGACCATCCGCCCCTGCTGCATTGACGGCTTTCTCCGCAAACAAGCCTGTAACAATTGTTCCGACTGTTCCACCCACGCCGTGCACACCGAAAGCATCCAGCGAATCATCATAGCCGAATTTGCCTTTGATAACGGCAACCGCGATGTAACAGACGACCGCCACAATCATGCCGATAAAAATGGCGTTCATCGGATTGACAAAACCACAGGCCGGCGTAATGGCTACCAGTCCTGCAACCGCTCCGGTCGCCGCGCCCAGAATGGTTGGAGTACTATTGTGCCACCATTCAACAATCGCCCAGGTGAAAGCCGCCGCCGCGGTGGCTAAATGAGTGGTCACAAACGCGTTGGCCGCATTGCCGTCAGCCGCCAGGGCGCTGCCCGCATTAAACCCAAACCAACCGACCCATAAAAGCGCCGCGCCCAACACCGTAAAAGGAAGATTATGTGGACGGATAGGCCGATGGTTGTAACCAATTCTTTTGCCCAACAGTAATGCCAAAACCAAAGCGGAAACGCCGGAACTGACATGAACAACCATGCCGCCTGCAAAATCAAGTGCGCCCATAGATTTCATCCAGCCGCCTGCGCCCCAAACCCAGTGAGCCAGTGGATCATAAACCAATGTCGACCAGAGAACGGTAAAGAGTAAAAAAGCCGAAAACTTGACCCGCTCCGCATAAGCGCCGATAATCAAAGCAGGGGTAATTATCGCAAACATCATTTGAAAAATCATAAAGACACTGTGCGGAATCGTCCCCGCATAAGCCCCATTGGGAGAAGCGCCGACGCTCTTGAGCCCCGCCCAATCCAAATTACCGATGATCCCGTGAACATCAGGCCCGAAGGATAAGGAATAACCGAACAAAGCCCATTGTAGGCTAATTACAGCCGCGATGATAAAGCATTGCATTAAAATGGAAAGCACGTTCTTACGTCGAACAAGTCCTCCATAGAAAAATGCCAGTCCCGGTATGGTCATTAATAATACTAGAGCACTGGCGACCAAAACCCACGCGGTATCTCCTGCATTCATTTTAACACCTCCTAAAAAGTTACTTTCACCATTCAATAGGGCAAAGATAATGCCAAAGTTTTTAAAGTTTGGTATGTATTGGATAACAAAGGTGTATTATTTGCGAATTTAACGTAACGTCAAAAATTGATTTAGAACATTAGTGAAAATAACGAAATGAAATTGAAACAAAAATGTATTGTTTTTAGAAATTTTCTTCGTCACAGAATTAACGAAGCATTTTGATATGTAATTGGAGCAGAGCAATCTCAACAACATCCGCCTTTAGTGTTGTTGTTATCCGGCCCGCAACAGCATGCGCCTTCTTTTCCCAGCATGGAATTAATAACGGCCGCTGCACAACCTACACCGGGTTGCACATAAATAGCGTCGGCCGGACAATTTAGACTGCACGCTCCGCATTCCATACACGCATCTCGATTTTGTATCGTTACATGTTTAGAGTTCATTTTGAACACTTCATGCGGACAAACATCCAGACACATTCCGCAACCGGTACATTTATTATCGTCCAGTTGCAGAGTAACAACATCTTTAAGATAAACCGGATTTTTCATTTCTCAATCTCCTAATAGGTAAAAATCGCGCCTATCCACATAACAACACCTAAGGCTCCGCAGGCAATCTCCAGCGGCAGCGCCCAGCGCATTTCTCTTTTTACTCCTGACAAAGAGGTGTAGGTGGAACAGCCGGTAAAATTCATTGCCAGATATCCCGACATCGCAGTAATAATTAGCAACCATGCGATAGCCTCAATTCTTCCCGGCCATGCCGACAAGTTAATGTTGCGCAGATAAAGCAGAATCAGAGCGACAATAATACCTGTCGAAAAACCTTTGATGGAAAATGCCCGGCCCGGAAGGTACGGCAACAACAAAGGATTGAAAATAGCACCTCCAATTACTGCTGAAAGCAAAGCCAAAACAGCGAACAAACCAAAACTCCCTGCATTGGCCCAGAACCCTAATGGTCCGCCAATACCGCTGATAATAAAAAATGCAGCCGCCAAAAGTAGATAAGCTTTCATCGCCTCTACAAGTTCAATAGGTATAAGAACTGCTCTTTCCTTCAAGGAAAAAGTTTTTATCCGCATTTGCTCGGTTGTTTTAAAACCGGCATCCAGATACGCCGGCAAATCTTCAGCACGGATCGGCCCATATTGAACACTAAAACCTGATATTTGTTTTACTTTGTGAGCAGCTACTCCCGGCGCGCCAAGTTGAGGAAGAATTAGTTTCCTGTGGGTGACGATTTTTTTCAGGCCGCTCAGCTCAATTCTTCTGACAAGTTCCTCTGTGCCAAAGATTCCTTTACCAGCAGCACACCAGACATTAATTCCTTGCGTATCCAACACCAGAATCCAACCGGAACGTCCAACAAGTGCTTGCCTTAAAAGGTCAAAACTCATTTTGTAATTTGCAGAAACAAAAACAAGTGAATTAGCATCTGGTGTGCCCAGAGCGTAAAGTCCAGGGTCAATTTTATACTCCATTCTTCCCACACCCCAGCGTGCTTTGATACTGCCCCAGCGATCCTTCCACACAAGTATTGATGATACCTGCGGCAATCTACCTGCAGGTGTCTCAACAAAACCACTAACGAAAGATTGATTCAAATCCGGTACGGTATTATCGGATTCCGCGGCAGTCATGCTACAATGGCAACTTGTTTTTTCTTGAATCACAGGAAGTTCAAATATATCTTTTCCCAAGGTATTTACCTCACAATATAATTAACAACAATCACAGCCATTAGCGGAATTTTTTATAGCCGTGATGAAAATTTTGACTGATTCCAAAACTTCGGCTCTTTTCTTCTCAGGTAAATTTCCCAGCACCCTCTGGAAAAAATCTGTTAAACACACCTGAACATTTTTATGTGTTTTCCTGCCTTCTTTCGTTAACATAAGTTTTACCGCACGGGAATCATGATCCGCCTTATCCCGCCGCAGGAGACCTTTTTTAATAAGGGGATTGACCAATCGCGTGGTCGTGCTTTTCTCAACGGAGAGAATTTGGTGCAGGTCGGCCATGTGCAGTTCTTTTTCTTTAGCCACGGCATCGAGAATTATAAATTGATGGAACGTAACACCTTCACAGAAAGCCTCATCCCGGCAGCAGTAACGCAGTACTTGCGCAAGCCCGCCCAATACTTCCATCAATTCTTTGGTGTTTTCTTTTATTTGTATTAACATAGTTGTATAATACAACTATTGCCGGTTTTGTCAAGAGTTTTAATAATACATGTAAGAAGCAAATAATATGTCCGGTTTGTAGCACATAAACTGTCCGGTTTATAATAGTCACTATAGGGGGTGACGGATGAGACGGACAGCGATACTACAGGAGAACCGGAAGATGCGATTTGAGGAAGTCTATGGTGGATGGCAGAAGAGGAGATTAAGCCAGGAAGAAGCAGCCCAGATATTGGGGATATGTAGCCGTACCTTTCGGC
>LNQE01001285.1_pt1 | contig 15903 bp, 15 predicted proteins | sample 603111 | NCBI WGS metagenome assembly LNQE01 (sample SAMN04260313, study PRJNA301899) | hydrocarbon metagenome | isolation source: hydrocarbon-contaminated ditch | place: Germany: Bremen | collected 1998
GGTCCCCGCCCCCTGGCGATTGCCCCCACGGCCCGCTATACCGGAAGACCCGTGAGATACCGGCTCCGTGATGCTCCAGAAAACTCATGGATTTCATCCATTGCGCCTGCAGCCCGCAGGATTGCATATGCATGCCGCCTGATGGCGGATAGCGCCGTTCCATGAAATCCCGCCAGCCCGGATTGAGTTCCCCGCGGCATGCGCCAGCTGCAGGGTATCCTCGCATCGTCAGAAGAGGTGTGTGCCGGGCGGGGCGCTGCCCGGAGCCAGGTCTACTTCAGGCTGCCGCCGTTGATGTCGCACGAAGGGCAGGCATCCGCAGCTCCGTTCACGACCCGGTAGGCATCGGCAAGGACCGCAGAGTTTGCAAGCAGTCCCGCGATCAGGATCGCCTCGAGGATCTCCTCGCGGGAGGCGCCCTTTGCCATTGCCGACTGCATATGGTATTCCACGCAGTGGTTGCACTTGAGCGCGGCGCCCACCGCAAGGCTGATCAGCTCGATCACCTTCGGTTCGAGCTTGCTGGTCTCGACGACGGCGCTCTTGTAGAGCAGGTGCGAGATCAGGATCTCCGGGCGCTCCGCCATTCGCTCAAAAATAAGCGGAACACGTCCGTATTCCTCCTGGATCTCTGCAAGCCACTCCGTTGCGATCGCATCTTTGCCCCGCTCCCCTATTCGTTCAAGTATCTTTTCAAAATCCATCCGCTACACCATGACACCCGTTTCCGAATACGGTTTGATCCTGATGATTATGTAATTGCGCATTCGTGACGGCAGCACTTCGGCGATATCGCCGATGGCAACCCCGTCCTGAATCTCGAGCGCGCGGAACTCCGGTGCGTAGTCGTCGTACGGCAGCTTCACCCGCACCCCGGTCATCTGGACGGTCACCGGCGTGGGATGGGTCAGGGTGGCCACTTCGTAGACCTTCTCCTCGATGACGTCTTTTAGCCGCGCGGGGAAGATGGAGAGCGGATCGTTTGCCAGCACCTCCCGCCTGGCATCGAGTACCCGGGCAACCTCGGCCACGAGCTCGTCGAGCTTCGCAAGCTCCTCAGGCCGCCTGAACCGGTGCATGATCCTGCCGATCCCGCCGACGTAGCCGTCGACCGGGGGGTCGACGATCTTCTGCAGGGTCTCGCGGTCGGGTGCGCCGGTGATCACGATCGGAACCTCGATGCCGCGCTGCAGCACCGGGAACTTATGCTCGATGCACTCGGCAAAATTCCCGAGGACGTAGACGGCAAGGTCGTGCTCGTTGATCACGTCGCGCTCCTCGCGGTTGAGGTTTGCAATCCGCTTTCCAAACCCCCTCGCAAGCCCGACCATGTTGGTCTTTGCACCTGCCTGCCTCAGGTACTCGGCGATATCGCACGAGGTGTGGGGAAGGTGGTGGATCTCCAGGCTCGGACTGATCACCGCGATCTCAGTGCCCACGAGCGGAGACTCCTTCACCTCGCCGGCAAGCGGCTTTGCGATCCGGCGGATCTGCTCCACATCATCGCGGGGCACAAAACTCTGGAGAACCACCTCCTGCGCCAGCACATGCTTCTGCACGATATACCCGCCGAGATCCTCGATCAGCTCGATGATATCGTCATGCCGGTAGATGCCGCCCTTGTAGGTGATCGGGACGAGCACCGTCACAGGGTCACCCCCAGGAGGGCGAGCTTTCCGGCAACGAGCGTCTCGACGATATCGTCGGGCAGGGTATCCTCGCTTGCGACATAGTAGAAGACATTCCCCTTCACGTACTGCCTCCTGACCTTGAACCCCTCGGGGGCGATATACTGCATGGCGTAGATGATGTCCCGGTACAGCGTCTCGCGGGGATCGGCGACGACCATCTCCCCGAGATCCCCGGGAACGGGCTCGCGGAGTGTGAGGACGACGGTGAACCGATCCGGCTGATCGACGTTCTCCCTGGCAAACTGCGACCAGAGCTTCGTGAGCAGGGGCGCAAGATAGGTCTCGTCGCTGATATCCATGATCGTCCGCTCCCCCTCCGTCCTGATGGCGGCCATATCGCGGAGCCGGACGGCCCCCGGGATCTTCCGGAGCAGGCCGGCGGCAACAAAGATCGGGACCACCGGATCGATATAGATATGGAGCTTATCGATCACCTTGAGCAGGTCGAGATCCTGCAGTACGTCCGCCGCAATCCTCTCGTAGGCCTCGCCGCCCACGCCATCGCTGCACTCGACCGTGAAATACTCGAGCGGTGGCATCTATTCTCCTTTGATAAATCCTGACGCCAGCAGCGCGGAGCCGACCGCGCCGATGTACTGGGAGTGCGGCGGGACGACGATCTCCGTCTGGAGGAGATCACCGAGCGCTTTCACAAGCCCCTCGATCAGCGAGGTGCCCCCCACCATGATCACCGGCTCCCTGATATCAATCTCCTGCAGCTGCTGTTCAAAGACCTGCTCCGCGACGCTGTGGCATGCGGCGGCGGCGACATCTGCGGGAGTGCTGCCTGACGCAAGCGCGTTCACCAGGCTCTGGGTGCCAAAGACGATGCAGTAACTGTTCATCGAAACGTTCTTCGAGATCCCCTTGAGAGCAAGCGGTCCGAGCTCGGTGATATCGATCCCGAGACGCTTTGCCGTCATCTCCAGGAACCTGCCGCTCGCCCCCGCACAGATGCCGCCCATGGTGAAGGTGCCGGGAATGCCGTCCTGCACGCTGATTGCCTTGTTGTCCATCCCCCCGATATCGATGACGGTCGAGGCGCCGTGCTGGTGATCGGCGAGATAGACCGCACCCTTCGAGTTGACGGTCAGCTCCTCCTGGATCAGGTCTGCACCGAGGTGCTTGCCGACCAGGAAACGCCCGTATCCCGTGGTGCCGACCGCCATGATATCCTCCCGGGCCACCCCTGCCTCCGAGAGGGCGAGCCTGACTGTCTCGTCGGCGCTCCCGATCACCTCGGTCGTCGGCCGCCAGCCCGTCCCGATGATCCGGTTGTCCCGCATCACCACTGCTTTCGTCGTGCTGGAGCCGCTGTCCACCCCCATGGTGAGGCCCGTCTGCTCTTCCCGTGCGAGCAGCGCCCGGCGGCGGGCGATCGTTGTCAGGGCCTCCATGCGGGTAAGCAGGGTGCCTGCCGTCGTCCGCTCGGTGAACGAGTAGCTCACCACCGGGAGGGAGGAATGCTCATGGATATACCGCCGGAGCTCGTTCCTGACGATCGCCGCCTCGGCGCAGCGGAAGCAGGTGGCGATGAAGACCGCGTCCGCCTCGACGCGCCCGTCGACGAGCGCTTTTGCGCGCCCGATCGCCAGTTTCAGGTCGCCGCTCCTGACATCCAGCCCGAACTCCTTCACCCCTGCCTCGATGTCGGCGAGGCTGATGTCGGGGAAGAAGACCTCGGCATCCACGGCCTCGGCCGCATCGGCAATCTCATTCTGCACGCCGCTATACTCCGACCCGCAGGCGAGCTGGGCGATGCGGACTCGCTCGGTCACGACCCGCCCTCCTGCAGGCCTGCAAGGAACTCTCTTATCGCTTTCACAAATTGCACGCCTTCCTCCTCACTCTTCGGATAGGTCAGTTCGAGGAGCGGTATGCCCCGCTGACGAAGAGAGAAGAGGATCAGCTCGTTCGTGCGGGCGCACCCCATGCAGCCGAACGCCATCTCGGCATCGGTGACGATGATCGCCGCTTCGGACTGCTCCAGGAGGGGACCGTATATCGCCATCCGACCGCGCACACCTGACGGCACCTCCACTGCGGCATACCGGAGGCCTTTCTTCGGATCTTCGGGAGTGATCTGAAGGGGCGGGGATTCCAGCCCCGGCGTCTGTATCCGCTCCCGGATGGAGAGCGCGGCACCGAGAGGCTCATGACCGAACCGTGCCACCAGATCCGAGAGGATCAGGCTCGTTGCAGGATAAATAAACACCTTTGCCATACCTTCAGGACTCCTCGCTCTCGATGATCTCAATCAATTTCCTGATATCCAATGCGGGTCTCGCCTCCCGTATCACAATCTCCACCGGGCGCTCCTCTTCGGCCGCCTCCTCCGCCGCGCGAAGGCCGCACGATACGAACCTGAGCAGGGGGAACTCGAACTCATGGCCGAAGTACCCCGGCCGCGCCCCTCCCAGATTTGCCCGGCAGCGCCGGGGATCTCCGGGAGGAAAGCCCCGATCCTTGACGAATATGTGGTGCGGGTCGATGCTCCTGAGATGCCTGATGATCCGGTCCACCTCCTCGGGCATCCCGGTCACCTGCAGACCAAAGCAGGTTTCCTTGATCATGGCACCCTCCGAGACCTCGTATGCCCGGATAGCGAGGTCAGAAGGCATCACGTCGGGCGACTCCACAAAGACGTACTTCGTTACCGTGCCCACGAGCCGGGGCGTATAGGCGGCCATTCACCGCACCTCCCTGATATAGACCATTCTGCCTTCCTTGAGGCGGGCGAGCTTCTCCGGGTGCAGCACGCTGCCGATGATATTGGTCCCGGAGAACGGTTCGGACGTCGGTCCGAACTCCGTGCTGCTCGTCGTGCGCACACCCACCATCCCGGACCCCTTTCTGGAATCGTTCGTCATGGCAAGGGTGAACGGGGGCACCTCCCCTGACGGGGTATTTTCCGGGTTGATGCTCGTGCCCCGCGCGATCGAGGGTTTGAAGAGGTAGACGTCCTCGAACCTGAAGAAGAACGGGATCCTGCCGACGGCATGCTCCAGAAGCCCGGTGATCTCCCGGAATACCGCGCAGGTGAGCGGGGCGCGCTCGTCGTCGAGGCGGATGTCGATCACCTCCTCAAGGGACTTCGTGCCAAGGGTTGCCCTGCCGCCTTCCAGCACTTCAAGCGTTGTCGCCGGTTTCTGGTCGACCACCACCCGGTCGTCCGCGCCTACATCGACGGCAAGCTCGATGCCCCGCTCATGCGCTGCCGCCGTTGCCTCCTGCACCGGGAGGCCGACCACGTCGAACCGCTCCGGCTCGATTTCGATGCAGAGGAGATCACCTTCCTGCGCAAGGGCGGCGAGCTCGACCCCCCCGGTCACCCGCGCGACGACCGTATGGACGGGGCTGCCCGGCAGATCCGTCGTATAGATATAGATCCCGCCCGCGGAACGCCCGGTGGCCCGCACGGTCACGCTTCCTGCGAGCCGCGATCCGGGATACTCGGCAGGCACCTCGGTCCGGATCCTCCGTTCGTCGCGGATATGCGTGCTGCTCGCCCGGCCCACGACAAATCGACCGTCCTGCAGGGTGCGAAGAAGGTGCTCGGTACTTGCGGCGGTCCCGACATCGATCCGGCCCTCCGCAAACCCCACCGCGACTGCCTGCATCCGGGTCACGATCTGCATCCCGTCCTGGAGGACGAGAGAGTCGTCACGGGTGGTAAAGGATCGCGCCCTGTCCGCCGAACTGATCACCGGTTCTATCCCGGTGATCCGGTCACCCTCAGACCACCGGTCGGGGATCCACTGCCCGCTGACCACCTTTCCGATGACGCCGCCGCCTGCCGGCGCACCATGGTCGGCCATATGCCGCACCTTTGCAAATATCAGGTAGGACCGCCCGGGGTCGTAGCCCCCGCATCCGAGAATGAGATCGCCGCGCTCATACCGGTGCTGCTCCCTCGCCGGCACAATATCAGAAGAAAAAGGGCCGAATGCCGCAGCATACCGGTCAACCCAGTGCAGCCTGAGACGTTCGACCAGATCGGACGCCTCAGGAGCGGAGATGGGGGATGCGCCGATGGTGTTCACGATAAGGTCGCCTATCGTCGATGCGATCCTGACCTGATGCGTAACGGCGGCCTCCATCTCGGCGGGCCGTATCACCGCGACGGAGCACGCCGGATCCCGATCCGGCAGGATATCCGCGATGCGGCTGCCTTCAGAAACCTCCATCCATTCGCCATCAAGCCGGATCTCCATACCAGGCACCTCAGGGGGCACCTGCCCCCATGATCTCCCGCTCCTCCTCGGTGAGCTCACCAAGCACCTCTTTTGTCGGGCCGAGTTCGATGATCTTGCCCCCGCGCATGAGGGCGACGCGATCGCAGATATCCCTGACAAATTCCATGTCATGCGAGACGACAATAAACGTTTCGTCCATCTCTTCACGTGCATGGGAAATGGAGTGCTTCACGTCGATCTTTGTTATCGGATCCATCGTGCCCGTGGGTTCGTCCAGCACCACGATGCGGGGCTCGCGTATCAGCACCTGGGCGAGGGCGACCCGGTGCTTCTCCCCCTCGCTCAGCTGGTTCGGATACCGGTTCAGGATCTTCTGGCTCATCTCCTCGGTAAATCCCGCCATGCCGAGGGTGATGATCGCCTTGCGCATCGCCAGCTCCTTCGGGAACTCGAGCCCGATCGCATCGGTGAGGTTGTCCAGGACCGTCCGGTGCGGGTAGAGGTCGTACTCCTGATGCAGCAGCCCGATATAGCTCTTCGCCCTGCCGCGCTGATCGATGCCGGGCTTGGTCATATCCACCCACTCATCGCCGATCCTGATATTCATCTCACCGCTCGTCGGTTCGAGAATGCCTGAGATGATCCGGCTCAGCGTGGTCTTTCCCGCACCGCTCTTTCCGATGATCCCGAAGATCTCCTTCTCGCCGACATCGAAGGAGACGCCGTTTACCGCCCGCACCATGCCGCGGTCGACCGAGAGATACCGCTTCACCACATCCCGCGCGACAAGGAGCTTCTCCCCGGCTTCTACCTGGGTCAAATGCTCGGCATCGCTGTAGTTCTCCATGAACCTGCCGATAACCTCATGAGGAGTGCCTATCTGGACGATCTCGCCCTGATCGAGGAGGATGGCCCTGTTTGCGACATCCTCGATCACCTTTGAGAAGTGGGAGGTGACGACCATGCCCATATCGTTCCCCCTCGCGCTCTCTTTGAGCATCTTATGGACAAGGATTGCCGTTTCGGGATCGAGCGTGCCGGTCGGCTCGTCGGCAAACAGCATGAACGGTTCCTTTGCAAGCTGGCGGGCGAGCACGACCCGCTGCTTCTCGCCGCCGCTCAGATCGCGGGCGATATGCATCATGCGATGGGAGAGCCGCACCTGGTCGACCAGATCGGCGGCACGGCTGATCATCTTCTCGCTCGGATACCCGACGTCGTTTAGGGCATGGAGCACGTTCTCGATCACCCGGTCGTCGCCGTAGAGTGCAAACGTCCGCTGGAACATAATCGCGGTCCGGCGCATGATGCGCCTCTTCATCCTGAGATTCTCCTCGTCCCAGAAATCGATATCGAGGAGCTTCAGGCTGCCGTTGCATCTGGGGCAGGGCTCATTGGCCTTGCTCGGGAGATCGAGATAGTCACATCCCTCGCAGGCCGCAACGTGGTAGATGATCTTACCCCTCGTCGGGGGTTGATCCACGCCGCGGATCAGGTGCATGAGAACGGTCTTGCCGGCGCCGCTCCTGCCGATGATGCCGACCGTTTCACCTTCTGCAATCTCAAAACTAATATCCTTTAATGCCGTATTTCCGTTGAAGTCCATGCAGAGATCCTGGACTGTTATAAGTGGGGTCATCGCGCGTTCCTCTTTAATCTAGTGTGGGAGTTGTATCATATTATGGTTTATATTGTTGCACTATACGTATTGCCCATATCCTGACAGAGGTTCCGGATAAGTCCGGTCACCTCGGTCACGTGTTTGATCACGTAGTCAGCGTTCCGATACAGCACATCGGGCTTGTTTCCTGACTGCTGTTCGGTGAGGATCGCCACGTCCGCCTTCTCCAGTGCGTGGAGATCATTGATCGCATCCCCCACCATCACCACCACGTCGTACTGTTTCTTGAGATCGTCCACGATCCTTGCCTTGATGGAGGGTGTGGCGATGCCGTAGACCCGTTCCCGGGGGATGCCGAGATGATCCGCCATCTTCTCAAGCTTGGTGACCCGGTCTCCCGATGCAATGAAGACCGGGATTCCCATCCTGTGCAGCTCGGAGATCGTCTCCTTTGCCCCGTCAAACGGCCTCCCGCCGGCGGTCACGGTGAACTCAATCCCGCCCAGGCCGAGATTGACGATAACTCCGCTGTTCATGGCGACGATCGCCTCCTTTTTGCAGCATCCCCAGACCTGCCTGATGCACTCCTGCAGATCGCGCATATGCGCAAACCGATCGGTATACAGGACATCCGCCACCAGATCGGCAGGCACCACCCTGCAGGCGCAGGCAACCCCGAACCCGATCTCGTTCTGGATGAGGAAGGAGGAGAGGAGCATCTCGGGAGGGGCATCCATGATATCGCGGGAGTGCGCATGAAGCACCACGAGCACCCGATCCTCGCTTCCATACGTAAGCTCGGTAGTCTCCACGTCGATGAGGGTCTTTTCATGGATGACGTCCCGGGCCACGCGATATGTTTTCAGCAGCGTTCCCGCGCTGTCAAAGACAACCGCTATCGCCATCTGTGTCACGCCAATAGTTCTTTGTAGTATATGGTCTTCTCTTCCTTGAAGATGTATGGTGCTTTCGGAAACGGCAGAACGTATAACGAGCATGGAGATACGGGGCGCGGGGAGGATCGCACGGGCAGCGGTGGAAGCGCTCAAAGAATACTCGGAAGGGCTGGATTCACCGGACCTCACGGCATATAAAAAGAGCATGCAGGAGGCCGCAGACACCCTGCTTGCGACGCGCCCGACGGCGGTCTCCCTCCCGAATGCAATCCACTATACGCTTGCCTCCCTCAAAGCCGCCGACTCCCTGCCCGCCGCCCGGGCAGCGCTCCGGGAAAGAGCCGATGAGTTCATCCGATCGTCTCTGCATGCGATCGAGTGGATTGCAGAGATCGGTGCGCGCCACATATCTGATGGGGATGTGCTGCTCACGCACTGCAACTCGCAGGCAGCGCTCGCCTGTATCATCGAAGCGCACCGGCAGGGCAAGGAGATCGAGGTCTATGCAACCGAGGTCAGGCCGCGGGGGCAGGGGCTGCTGACCCTGCAGGCGCTCGACCAGGCAGGAATCAGGACGAACTATATCATCGATTCGGCGGTCCGCCATTTCATGAACGAGATCGATCTGGTGATCGTGGGCGCGGATGCCGTGACGGTCAACGGTGCGGTCGTCAACAAGATCGGCACCGCCCCGATAGCCCTCGCCGCAAACGAGGCGCGCACCAACGTCATCGTCGCGGCGGAGACCTACAAGTTCGCCCCCCTCACCATTCTCGGGGATCTGATCGAGATCGAGGAGCGGAGCGGCAGCGAGGTGCTCTCCGAGGAGATCGCGGCGCGCTTCCGGCACGTGACGATCAGAAACCCTGTCTTTGACGTGACGCCGGCGAGCTACATCGACCTTATCATCACCGAGAAGGGGGCGCTACCGCCCGGTCTCGCCTATGTGATCATCAGGGACTACCTCGGATGGAGCATCGAGGAGTTCAGCAAGCCGCACGGGTTAGACGACCGGAATACGGACTGATTGGCGGTTGAGGCGGCGCGCACGGAAGGGGGCAAAACGAAGCCGATCCGGCGCATCTCCGGGAACCGCTCCCACCGCTTCGGTGAAGGGGTTCTGCCCGTCCCTCTCGCAAAGTCTTTAGCGCGCCGGGTGCACCTGATAGTGATAGTCTGCAGAGAGCGTCCGCGCCCCTCCGGGCCGGCCCGCGTGCAGAGATGAAAAAAATGATAGCTGGAGGCAGATGAATGGAGATTCCCTTTACGAAGTTGCAGGGCAACGGCAACGACTTTATCCTGATCGACGAGCATGCGCGGGAGATCATCCCGGAAGATATGAAGGCGAAGTTTGCCTCGCTCTACTGCGACAGGAGGTTTGGCATCGGCGCGGACGGCGTACTCTATCTCGGGCGGTCAGAGCAGGCAGATATTGCCATGCGCCTCTTTCAGCCTGACGAGAGCGAGGCCGACATGTGCGGGAACGGGATACGCTGCCTGGCGAAATACGCCTTCGATGCCGGGTACGTGAAGGAGTCCTGCGCCGTCGAGACGCGTGCGGGCATCATCGCCGTCACCATGCGCTACGACGAAGAGGGGCACGAATTCTTCGCGACGATCGCGATGCCGGAGCCGCAGTTTGAGCGGGAGAGGATACCTGCGTCAGGCAGCGGGGAGTACCGGGAAGATATCTGCGACTATGAGGTCTATGCCGTCAATACCGGCGTGCCGCACGCCGTCGTCTTTGTCGATGAGATCGGGAGCATCGATATCGACAGGATCGGGCCCATCATCCGCAACCACGCGACCTTCCCGGAGGGCGCAAACGTCAATTTCGTCGAACGGAGCGAGGGGGATACCCTGCGGATACGCACCTTTGAACGCGGCGTCGAGGCCGAGACCTACAGCTGCGGGACGGGGGCAACGGCGTCTGCGGCAATGGCGCACCACCTGGGGTACACGGGAGATGCCGTGAAGGTCGAGACGAAAGGCGGACCGCTCCTCATCCGCCTCGGCGAATCCACCACCATGGAGGGAGGGGCGAACACGGTCTTTACCGGGTCGATACCCCTCTGATCCCCTTTTCCGTGATCTCGAACTCGAACCAGGCTCCGTCGGGGAGGGAGCGGTGCTTCTCCAGGATTGCTTTCCGGCGGCCGTCCAGCTTCTCGACCCTCACGATCGTCTTTGATATGTGCTCGAGCGCGGTGCCGCCGAGCCCGCGGGATCGCTCCTGCTCCACGTCGATGTAGACCTGGTTGGTGATCAGGACGGGTATATCGTATTTCTTTCCCAGCCCGAGGACCTTGACCAGGTGCCGGGACAGCCTGCGGAGCGCCTCCTTCCCGGTCTCGAGCTCGGTGCGGTAGAGCGCCGTTGCAGAGTCCATAACGAGCAGCCCGACGTCCCGTCCGCCCCGCTTTGCCTTCAGGATCTCCTCGGATTCAGCGATCATCACGCCCTGCTGATCGAAGTCCAGCGGTTCTGACAGGTAGAGGTGGCGGGCAAGCGCGTCTGCCTCTTCGCCTGCCACCTGCGAAAACCGCTCCACCGAAAAACCCTCCGTATCGATGTAGATGACGGAGTTCCCCTCCCGCAGGCAGGCAACCGCCGCCATGATGCAGAGCGTGCTCTTGCCGCCCGCAGGCTCGCCGTAGAGCTGGGTGATGGCGCGGCGTTCGAGGCCGCCGCCCAGGAGGAGATCGAGCTCCGGGCTTCCCGTGCTCTGCCGATCCTGCTTCATGCCCCGAGCACTCCCCGCTCCCGGAGGAGGTTTCTGGCCGCTTCCTCGGCGATCGCCGCCACGTCGCGCAGCGGCAGGCCGAGTTCCCCGGCGCACGCCTGCGCCTGCTCATACTCTGCCTTGACAGAAAAGACCCTGTCCCCGAGCCAGCCGCACTTGACGTCAAGGGCATACTCCCTGCCCCGGATCGCGACCCTGACCGTCTCGATGCTCCGCCGGGCGGTGAACCGGTGGACCGAAGGGATGCACCGGACCCCGAGCGTTCCGAGTTCGGCCGCCAGCACCTCTGCAAGGCGATCCGTATCGTGGGGGGCGCAGAGGACGCGGATAAGGTGGCCGCTCCGCCCTTTCTTCATCAGCGCGGGGAGTGCGCTGGCATCCCGCGCCCCTTCCGCCATCAGCCGCGAGAGCGTGTATCCGAGCACCTCCCCGGTCACGTCGTCCACGTTCGTCTCGAGAATATCGATCCGATCGCCCTGCAGCGGCGTTTCCGTCTCCACAAGCATGGCGCGGAGAACATTTGGCGTGCCGGCCGGATTCCTGCTGCCGGCGCCGTACCCGACCGCCAGGATGGAGAAGGGAGGGAGCTTGGACGCCTGCAGGGTGCAGAACTCGGCGAGCAGCGCCGCCCCGGTCGGGGTGCAGAGTTCGCCCTCCTCGCTCCCGATGAATGCCTGCAGGTCTGAATCCTGCAGGATGCCGACCGTCGCCGGCGCCGGCAGGGGGTATGTCCCGTGCGAACTCCTGGCAGCACCGCGGCCGAGCGCTACGGGCAGCACCGCCACGCCGTCGACCGCAAGCGAGCTGAGTGCGGTGCAGGCGCCGACCACGTCGGCGACGGCGTCGTCGGCACCGACCTCGTGGAAATGTGCATGCCCGCCGTGGATCCGTTCTTCCGCCCGATGCATCCTGACAAACACCCGCTTTGCCATCTCCCGTGCAGCATCCGGTGCCGCGCTCCCTGAGACCCGGTCGAGCACCTCCGCGAGGGTGCGATGGTGGGCGGCGGCGTGTGTCTTCACCCGCACCGCCTGTATGCCGGCACGATCCACCCGTTCAATCGTCGGCTCGCGTACAACCGACCGCATCGCCGCTTCGACACGAGATCTGTCCGCACCCACGTCCAGCAGCGCGCCGACGATCATGTCGCCGGCAGCCCCGGAAAACGGGTCGAGAAGGAGTATCTTCATAACTCAGTCAGTACTTATAAATCCCAGAATATATGAATTAGAGGTAATGCCCGAGATATATCTGAAAGTAGATAGTGCATATCCTGAAGATCAGGGAGCGGGAAAAGCGCGTCTTGATCCCGATACGATGCTGCAGCTCCGGCTCTCGCCGGGAGACCTTATCGTCATCGAAGGGAAACGGCGCACGGTGGCGAAGGTCTGGCGGGCTATGGTGAACGACTGGCACCAGGGGAAGGTCAGGATCGATAACTTCACCCGGCTGAACGCAGGCGCCAGCATCGGGGATCGCGTCCGAATCTCCACGCTCACCGAGGAGGTCGAGGCAAAGCGGGTGGTGCTCGCGCCGCCCGAAGATCTCCCGCGGCAGATACCGATCAACTACAGCACGGCGGTCAATAAGCTGGTCGACTTTCCGGTGATGAAGAACGACTCCGTCCCGATTCAGGGAGGGCTTCCTTTTATGCAGCCCCAGCTGGTGGCATTCAAGGCGGTGGTGCTCGAGCCCGAGAACGCCGTCATCATCACCAAGAATACCAAGGTCGAGTTCTCGGACAAGCCCGCGGCCGGTTTTGAAGGCGTTAAAAGGATCAGCTACGAGGATATCGGCGGGCTCAAGGACGAACTCCAGCGTGTCCGCGAGACGATCGAGCTGCCGATGCGCCACCCGGAGATCTTCCGCAAACTCGGTATCGAGCCCCCGAAGGGCGTGCTGCTCCACGGTCCCCCCGGAACGGGAAAGACGCTGATCGCAAAGGCGGTGGCGAGCGAGAGCGGAGCGCACTTCATATCGATCGCAGGCCCGGAGGTGATCTCCAAATACTATGGCGAGAGCGAGCAGCGCCTCCGGGAGGTCTTTGAGGATGCACGGCAGCACGCTCCCGCCATCATATTCATCGACGAGCTCGACTCCATCGCCCCCCGGCGCGAGGAGGTGACCGGCGAGGTCGAGCGGCGTGTGGTCGCCCAGCTCCTCACCATGATGGACGGGCTTGAGGAGCGGGGGCAGGTGGTCGTGATCGGCGCCACGAACAGGCTGGATGCGATCGATCCCGCCCTCCGGCGACCGGGCAGGTTCGACCGTGAGATCGAGATCGGCGTTCCGCCCGAGGACGACCGGATCGAGGTCCTCCGCATCCATACCCGCGGCATGCCGCTTGCAGAAGAGGTCGATATCGAGTATATCGGGGGGCAGACGCACGGGTTTGTCGGTGCGGATCTCGCCGCCCTGGCACGCGAGGCGGCGATCAAGGCGCTCCGCCGGTACCTGCCCGAGATCGATATGGATGCAAAGGAGATCCCGCCGGAGATCCTCGAGAAGATGGAGGTGCAGAACAACGACTTCCGGGACGCACTCCGGGACGTGGGGCCGAGCGCCATGCGGGAGGTGCTCCTTGAGGTGCCCCACGTCACCTGGAGCGACGTGGGCGGGCTTGACGAGGCAAAACAGGACGTTCGGGAGGCCGTCGAGTATCCGCTCTCGCAGCGGGAGCGGTTTGAGGATCTCGGCATCGAGCCCCCGAAGGGCGTGCTGCTTTACGGGCCGCCGGGAACAGGAAAGACGCTGATTGCAAAGGCCGTCGCCACGGAGAGCGGGGCGAACTTCATCCCGATCCGCGGCCCCCAGCTCCTCTCCAAATGGGTGGGAGAGAGCGAACGGGCGGTCAGGGAGATCTTCCGGAAGGCGCGGCAGGTGGCGCCCTCGATCATCTTCTTCGACGAACTCGATGCGCTTGCGCCGCCCCGGGGCGCCGGATCCGAGTCGCATGTGATCGAGAGCGTCTTGAACCAGATCCTCACCGAGATCGACGGGCTCGAGGAGCTGCGGGGCGTGGTGGTGATGGGGGCGACGAACCGGCCGGACATGGTGGACCCGGCGCTCCTCAGGCCGGGCCGGTTCGACCGTCTGGTCTACATCAGCGAACCGGCGGCAGCAGACCGGGCGAAGATCCTCCAGATACACACCCGGTACATGCCCATTGAGGGTTCGGCCGTCGAAGCGCTGGTCGATCTCACGGAAAGGCTCTCCGAGAATGCTCTGGAAGATCTGATCTTTCTGATGGGCAACAGCCACCGGATCACGGTCGATGATGTGAAGGCCCATCTGCCGGAGATGACCGCAGCAGAGCATAACGAGCTCCGGCGGTCGACCAGGCGGAGACTGCTCGTCGACCTGCTCCACCAGCAGAAACTGGTGCTTGAGGATCCGGTGCGGGAGAGGCTCATTGAGTCGCTGGCCGCAGCGACCGACGGCTACGTCGGCTCCGATCTCGAGGGGCTCTGCCGCGAGGCCGCCATGTTTGCCATGCGCGATGCCGCTTATTATGTCAGTGAGCGGCATTTCGAGGAGGCGCGCAATAAGGTGCACGCCACCATGAACGAGCGGCTCACTGAATACTACAAGAGGATTCAGCAGCACTTCAAGGGCGGGCTTCCCAGGGAAGTCCAGCCTCCGGAATACCAGTAATCCCCTTTTTTGCAGGCCCTTCCCCGCACCGGACGGCAGGCGCACGGCGCGATACTCGCGGGGGGGGGCTGCCGCTACGGCTGCTCGCGGGAGATTACCAAAAAATCGCACCGGCGAACGGCAGGTATCCCCCAAACTCAACTGACGCACCCCGGACGATGAGGGAATATTCTTTATGCTACATGTTGTATATACACCGTTGGTACCGCACAGAGGGGTGCGCACGTGACACAGACAGTAAAACGATCGACCGGGATTCCCGGTCTGGATCTCACTCTTGACGGCGGGTTTCCGGTCGGCGGCAGGATCGTGGTATATGGATCGCCTCTGAGCGGGCTGCATTTGATGGCGAAGCAGTTCTGGCGCACGGAGAGCGATGACACAGGCTCATACCTGATGCTCGATGCCGATGTGGAGCCGGGCATGGTGGATGCGGGACGCCTGTCGACCCGGGAGCTCGCCGCATCCCTGGAGGGGGACCGGATCGTCGTGGATTCTCTCTCGACGCTGCTACTGCGGGATGGCATGGATGCCGCATACGAGTTCTTCACGCAGGCTGCACGGAGCGCGCTAGAGCGGCAGGCGAACATCATGTACATCCTCTACCAGGGGCTGCATACCCCGTGGGAAGAGGCAAGGCTCATGCGTGCAGCTGATATATTCATCATTCTCCGCGAAGAGCTCCACGGAAACGAGTTCGAGCGGACGCTTGCCGTCCAGAAGATCCGGGGGATGCAGGTGCCCCAGCGGGTGGTGCCCTTCCACATGATGCCAAAGGGGCTTGAGCTCTCGACAACGAGCCGGGTCGTCTAGGAGTATACCCGGGACATAAAAACGACGGCCAGGAGGTCGGGATACACCCGGGAGGGAGCATCCATACAGATATTATCCGAACGGAGTTCCTGCCCGGACTCTTACCTGCAGTCTATCCCGCCCGTTGGCCGCGGGTGGGCGGACGGGGGTATTCCTCTCCCTTCTGGAGTGCTTCATTTGAAAATCGAAACGGATTCTGCGATGCAACGCTCCTATCCCTTCGATCAATGTGCTCCCGTAAACGGCTCCCCCCCGGCTATCCTCACGGGGGGAGGGGCAGACGGGGAGG
>LNQE01001205.1_pt1 | contig 15816 bp, 16 predicted proteins | sample 603111 | NCBI WGS metagenome assembly LNQE01 (sample SAMN04260313, study PRJNA301899) | hydrocarbon metagenome | isolation source: hydrocarbon-contaminated ditch | place: Germany: Bremen | collected 1998
TGCTGGAACGGGTCAACCGGGAATTGAAACGGAGAACAAAGGTCGCCGGGGTGTTCCCCAATGACGAATCGCTCCTCCGGCTGATTGGAGCCATCCTGATGGATATCAATGAAGAGTGGGTGACCGGCAGAAAGTATTTGACGATGGAGAAGGAATGATCAACCAAGGAGACAGGGCTCAGCGATTTTACAGAAAAATTGAGACGTTACCTAGTTGTAACAGAGCAGGGCAAAAAATACCCCAGGCATAAAGACAAAGATCATATCCATCATCGTGTCGGTATTGCTCAACTGCATCGGTCCCGCAAAAGACCCGCCGAAGAACGTATCTACCAGGAATTCAGCGACCTCCCAGCAATACTCACAGGCCAATGTGAAGAGGACGGTGAACAGGGCAATAAAGGAGTGATCGAGATTATACTGCCTGATGTAGTCCAGGAACATTACAAAGAGAAAGCCGATGAGAGCAACGGCGGATCCCGATACCAGATGGGCAAACTTGTCCCAGTGGGCATGCATGATGTAGCGTTCCTGGATGTAGCCCGAGGCATGGATCAGCAAAGCCAGCGATACCAGGAGATAGACGAACCACGGAAAGACGATCTTCATCTTCCAGGTGATCAGGTAAGGAATCAGCCCCACGAGAAACATGAGTCCGCCGAGCATGACCGCAGGGAAATCTCTTAATTCTGCGGCAATGATGACATTTGCTCCAAGCAATGTCTGGGCGATATAGGCAAGATACATCTCATGCGGGCGTTTGTTCATTAAAAGAGGTAATACCGGCACCTAGATAAGCCCATTGCATCGCCACACACACCCGGGCCGTCAACGGAAGGGAACGACCCATGATGCCCGCTGCCCGGGCTGCGGGTATTGGGACGACACTCCGGGGCTCTTTGATCTCCCCGCTGCTCATGCCGCCGGTGCGTGGAGGGCGCCTGCTGTGCCCTGTCATCTCCGGGTGCGAAACCGCCGGGCCGAGCGGGAAGGGCGGCCCGAAGGCGGCCGGTGAACGCGCCATCCCGGAAGAATTTTGCATTTCTCGCAGAGGAGGGCGTGCAAAACTATCATTACAACCTGCAACAAAAATATAGGAGAGTGTTTGAATGACCGAAATCCGGAAGGAAGAATTTATTCTGAAGTGCACATCCGCATGTGCCGGGTGCGGCGGCTCACTCTGCCTTCGGTACGTCCTGAAGGCCGCGGGTCCCGACACCGTTCTTGTCGTGCCTGCCTGCTGCACCAGCGTGATCCAGGGGATATATCCGGCAACGGCGGTGAATATTCCGGTCTATAATATCGCTTTCGCCGCAGCCGCAGCATGTGCATCCGGCATGAGTTCCGCGTTCCGGGCGCTTGGGAGGAAGACGAATGTCATCGCCTATGCCGGCGACGGCGGTACCGTGGACATCGGCATACAGGCCCTCTCCGGCGCATTCGAGCGTGGCACGGATTTTCTCTATATCTGCTACGACAATGAGGCATACGGCAATACCGGCATGCAGCGGTCGGGTGCGACACCCCTGGGTGCACGGACGACGACCACTCCCGGCGGCAAGCCCACGACGAAGAAGGATCTCGACCGGATCGTCGAGGCGCACGACCCCCCGTACATGGCGACCGCCTGCAGCGCCTACCCGCTCGATCTCTATAAGAAGGTGAAGAGGGCGCTTGGGATACCCGGTCCGAAGTTCATCCACATCCTTGCGCCGTGCCCGCCGGGATGGCGGTTCCCCGCAGAGCAGACGGTCGAGATGGGAAAACTCGCGGTCAAGAGCGGGATGTGGGTGCTGTACGAGCGTGAGTACGGCAGCCTGACCATCAGCGCGCCCTCGAAAGCGGCAATGCGGAAGCCCGTTCCGCTGGAAGAGTATATCAGGCGCCAGGGGCGGTTCCGGGGCATCACCGATGCCGCTCTTACCGAGCTGCGGCATCAGGCAGACCTGAATCTCAGGAGACTTACCCGCGAGGCTGAAGGCATATGCTGACACTGGCGACAGGAAACAAGGCGGTGGCGGCGGCGGTGAAGGAGGCGCGGCCTCTCGTGATCGCCGCCTACCCCATCACACCCCAGACCGAGATCGTGGAGCAGATCGCCGAGTATGTGGCGGCAGGCGAGCTCTCCTCCCAGTACATTCCGGTCGAGAGCGAACACTCCGCCATGGCCGCCTGCATCGGTGCGAGCGTGACGGGAGGGCGGACGTTCACCGCAACGAGCTCGCATGGGCTGCTCTACATGCACGAGATGGTTCACTGGGCGGCAGGCGCCCGCCTGCCGATCGTGATGGCGAACGTGAACCGATCCGTCGGGCCCGGGTGGAACGTCTGGGCCGAGCATACGGACGCGTTCTCACAGCGGGATACGGGCTGGCTGCAGGTCTTTGTGAGCACCGTCCAGGAGGCCTACGACGCCACCCTGATGGCCTTCAAGATCGCCGAGCACGAAGGCGTGCTCCTGCCGGTCATGGTCAATCTCGACGGGTTCACGTTGAGCCACATCATGCAGTCGCTGGAGACCGTGGAGATCGGGGACTTCCTCCCGCCGATGCACCTTCCGCATGCGATCGACGTCGAGCAGCCCTGCGCCTACGGCCCGCTGACCGGGCCTGCCGATTACTTCAAGTTCCGGTGGGATATCGAGCGCTCGATGCGGGACGCGCCCGGGGTCATTGCAGAGGTGGAGCGGGAGTTTGGCGAGCGGTTCGGGCGGCGGTACGGCCCGACCGAGGACTACCGGTGTGAGGACGCGGATATCCTCGTGATCGCCCTCGGCACGCTCGGGAAGGAGGCCGAGGTGGCGGTCGATCTGCTCAGGGCTGAAGGGGTGAAGGCGGGATCCATGCGCCTTCGCTGGTTCCGCCCCTTCCCTGACCTGGATCTCCGCGGCAGGGACGTCGTGGTGATCGATCGCGACTACTCCTTCGGGTTCGGGGGAGTGCTTGCGCACTCGATCCGGTCGAAGACCGGAGTCGAGCCCTTCAGCGTAATCGCCGGCCTCGGAGGGCAGGAGGTCACCTATGACGACATCGCTGACTTCGTGCGGATGCATACTCCCGGCACCGAATACTGGTTCGGGGTGAACGGTCATGTATGAGATACGGATTCATTCCCGCGGCGGGCAGGGCGGCGTGACCGCGGCGCGGCTGCTTGCGCTTGCGGCGTCCCGCGACGGGAAGTATGCAACGGCATGCCCCTTCTACGGCGCCGAACGGCGTGGCGCACCCGTCGTATCGTTCGTCAGGATCGATGAAGAGCCGATCCGGGTATACAGCCAGATACGGCGGCCGGATCTCGTCGTCGTCCTTGACGCAAGCATCATGGACGTCGTGGACGTCCTGCAGGGGCTGAAGAGCGACGGGCTCGTGCTCGTGAACAGCACCCATGCATGGAACGGGAACCGGCATGCCGGCCGCCACGTCGACCTGACCGGCATCGCGCTCTCGCTCGATCTGGTGGTGGCGGGCAGCCCCATCGTCAATACGCCGATGCTCGGGGCGATTGCAAAGATGGGGATTGTCTCCCTCGACTCGGTGCGGGATGCGATCGCGGAGACCTTTGCCGACGATCGGAATGTGAATGCCGCCGAGGCGGCATACCGGGAGCTTGTCGTATGAGGGAGAGACTGGCAGTGAGCAGGCCCGTCGAAGCGTCGTCGGGCAGGACCGGATCGTGGAGAACGTTTCGTCCGGTGGTCGACAGGGAGGTGTGCAATGCCTGCGGCCTCTGCGCCCTGTACTGCCCGGAAGCCGTCATCGACGACGACCTGGAGATCGACCTTGCGTTCTGCAAGGGATGCGGCATCTGCGCGAACGAATGCCCGAAGAAGGCGATAGAGATGATACGGGAGGACCGTTAGCTCTCCTCGATCTCGATCGGGCAGTGGGCGACGAACTCCAGATCCAGCTTATAGAAGTGGGTATAGTCGCAGTTCCTGCACCGGGTGGTGAAGTGCCTGCACCCGATCACGAGATCGTGCGGCCCTTCGACCCTGCAGTGTTTGCAGGCGGCATCGGCGGTCAGGTTCCAGAGATCATGGCAGTCTATCGGCGTGAAGATCCCCGGCGTCTCGACGTTCTCGACCCGCGGGACGTAGATGCCCGTCGCTCCGCAGTTCGAGCACGTCACCTGTGCCTGCGCAGAGACCGCTTTGATGACCTGATCCGCCACCTGCCCACAGTGGTAGCAGTAAGCCCGGTGTTTTGTGAAGATGAACCGCTCTTGCATACCATGTAGTAGCGAACACGGTCTAATAATATGATCCCTGTGGGGAGGGGGGATATGCATGCATCCTCCGTTTTTTATCAGGATCGGTGGCTCTGTTCTGAGCAGCCCGCCCGAAATTTCTGCCTGATGCGGGATGCCGGGCCGGATCCGGAGGCGGATTGGGATATTTTTAAATATGATACCTGCCCCCCTCTGGGAGGTAGGAGGTCTGGGTGATGGTTACCTTGAGAATGTCTCCGATCGTCTGTTCGTACTCGGACGAGAGCGGCGAGAATCTCATTATCGAGATCGAGCTGCCCGGCGTTGATAAAGAGAACATATCCCTGCGGATGCGCGAGGACAGTTTCACGATCGATGCATCGAAGGAGGATATCCGATACATCGGCACCTATACGATGTGGTGCCCCGTGACGCCGGATCAGGCAAAGGCAGAGTATAGAAACGGCCTGCTCACCATCAGGGTGCCCTACAAAGAGATCCCTGTTGAGGAAGCGAGGGAAGTGCCGATCGAGGCGTAGCCTGCAGCGGGGATACCCGCACACTCTTTTCATCATCGCCGCAGATGCGGCGCGGCATGCTGCAGCCCGCCGATCGCGCCCTGCCATGGACAGGCATTACCTTTATTTATCTGCATCCAGAGGTCTGGTGCGTGAAGCCTATGAACCCGGCACGTGGAGAGAGAGATCAGGCAGCGTCAGGAAGCGAGTCCGGGCGCCCGAATCGGCTGATTCACGAGAAAAGCCCGTACCTGCTTCAGCATGCCCGCAATCCCGTCGACTGGCATCCGTGGGGCGAGGAGGCGTTTGCGCGGGCACGGCAGGACGACAAACCGGTCTTCCTCTCGATCGGCTACTCAACCTGCCACTGGTGCCATGTCATGGCCCATGAATCCTTTGAGGATCCTGGTGTGGCAAAGCTCTTGAACGAGACCTTCGTCTGCATCAAGGTGGACCGCGAGGAGCGCCCGGATATCGACCAGACCTACATTGCCGCCGCCCAGCTGATCACGGGCAGGGCGGGCTGGCCGCTCACCCTCCTGCTGACGCCGGACAGGAAACCCTTCTTCGCGGCAACCTATATCCCCCGGACCGGCAGATACGGCATGACCGGCATGCTCGAGCTCATCCCCAGGGTCCGGAAGATCTGGCGGGAGAGCCGCGAGGAGCTCGAAGAGTCGGGAAGCCGCGTGCTCTCCGTCCTCGAGCAGTCGCGTACACCTGCTCCCGGCGAGGGCCTGGATGAGGGCTTCCTGCGCGGGGTCTATGAAGAGCTGCGGGTGAACTTCGACGGGATACATGGAGGGTTCGGCGAAGCGCCGAAGTTCCCTGTCCCCCACACTCTCTCCTTCCTCCTCCGCTACGGCAGCCGCACCGGCGAAGCCGCCCCGCAAAACTTCGTTGAAAAGACCCTTCGCGCCATGCGGAGGGGAGGCATATACGACCATATCGGCTTCGGCTTCCACCGGTATTCGACCGATGCCGCGTGGAAGGTCCCCCACTTCGAGAAGATGCTTTACGATCAGGCGCTGCTGGCCATGGCCTATACCGAGGCCTTTCTGGTCGCCGGAAAGGAGGAGTACAGGAGGACCGTGCAGGAGATCCTCGCCTACGTCCTGCGGGATATGACCGATAGAGAAGGCGGCTTTTACTCGGCGGAGGATGCCGACAGCGAGGGTGAGGAGGGGAAGTATTACCTCTGGACGACGGACGAGATCCGGGACGTTCTCGGAGAAGAGGACGGCAGGCGGTTTATCCGGGTCTTCGGCCTGACCGAGGAGGGGAATTGTGAGAGGGAGGCGACGGGAGAGAGGACAGGCAGAAACATCCTCTTCCTCGACCGGCAGCCCGCGGTGTACGCCCGGGAGCTCGGGATTTCGGAGGACGGGTTTCTGGTGTTTCTGCAGTCCGCCCGGGAGCGGCTCCATGCCAGACGGGAGGAGCGCATCCGCCCCCAGAAAGACGACAAAGTGCTCGCCGACTGGAATGGCCTGATGATTGCCGCGCTCGCAAAGGCGTCGCGGGCGCTGGATGCCCCCATATACCGGGAAGCGGCTGAGCGGGCGGCCGACTTCATTCTCTCCAGGATGCGGCGGGAAGACGGCCGCCTCCTGCACCGCTACCGCGACGGCGAAGCGGCTGTCACGGCAACGGCGGATGACTATGCGTTCCTGTGCTGGGGATTGATCGAGCTCTACGAGGCCTCGTTTGCCGTCCGCCATCTCACGGCGGCACGCGATCTGATGGCTGCGATGATCCGGCACTACCGGGATCCCGAGGACGGCGGGTTCTACTTCATGCCGGACGATGCGGAGGACGTGCTCGTCCGGCAGAAGGTCAGCGCCGACGGGTCGATGCCGTCGGCAAACAGCATCGCCATGCTCAACCTGCTCCGCCTTGCACGGATGACGGCAAACCCTGCGTTTGAGGAGATGGCCGGCCAGATACCGCGGACGTTCACGTCCCCCGCCCGCTCGTTCCCCTCGGCCCACACCTCTCTTGCCACCGCCCTCGACTTTGCCCTGGGGCCGTCCTGCGAGGTGGTGATTGCCGGCATGCCGGGAGCTGCCGATACCCGGGCAATGCTGCAGGCGCTCCGGACGGCCTTCATACCAAATACCGTCCTGCTCTTCCGCCCGGCGGATCAGGACCCGCCGGAGATCGCCGGTGTTGCCGGATTTTTGCAGGATATGGAGCCGATCGAGGGCAGGGCGACTGCGTACGTCTGCACCGGCTATACCTGCAACGTTCCGACGACCGATCCGGGGGAGATGATGGCGCTGCTCGGCGCCGAGACCCGGCGGAGGTACCCCGCGGAGATCGAACCCCTCTGATCCCCGCGCTTGCGAGGGCGATCTATGATGATAAACGGTGTGGATATGGATGCGCTGCAGGCTCTGATGGATGCGATCAGGGCGGATCCGTCTGCAGCCCGCTCGAAGGTAAGCGGAACGACCGTATGGGGCGGGGGTGCGTTTTCGAGCACGCAGGTTCGCGGCTTTACCGTCGAAGCGGACGAGCCTGAAGCGATTGGCGGGAGCAACCGGGCTCCGAGCCCCGGCACGCTGGTACTCGCGGCGCTCGGGTCGTGCCTGACCGTGGGTGTTGTCTATAACGCGGCTCTGCGAGGGATCAGGGTGGATGGGCTCGAGATAACGGTCGACGGGGATATCGATCTCAGGGGCTTCCTCCCCGGTGCAACCGGGGAGGCAAGACCGGGGTTCCAGGAGATCCGCGTCTCCTGCAGGTTATGGAGCGATGCCCGCCCGGAGGAGATCCGGGAGCTCTTCCGGTACGTGCAACAGACCTCCCCGGTCGCAGACGTCATCGGAAACCAGGTGCCGGTCGACATCTCGATAGAGGCGGCACCCCGGTGACCGCCCGGCTTCAGGGAGGCTACTCCTTCACCATCGGATAGCCTGCCGCCTGCCATGCCCTCGAGCCGCCGAGTACGTTGGTGACCTCCGGATATCCGTGCTTCTTTAAGATGCTTGCGGCGATGCTCCCCTTGAACCCGACATCGCAGTGTACGGCCACGTGCCGGTCTTTCGGCACCTTTCCGATCTCTGCCTCGAGGTCGCCCACATAAATATGGTGTGCACCCTCCAGATGGCCGGGCTTCTCCCATTCGGTGATCTTTCTCACGTCGAGGATGAAGAGCGACGCGTCCTCCTGGTGCTCCCTTAAGTCGTGGATGGACCACGTGCCGCTCGTCCCGATCCGCCTGCCGCTCTTGGACCAGGCAGGAAAGCCGCCGGCAAGGTACCCGGTGAGGTTATCGTAGCCGAGCCTGACAAAGTGCCTAATTGCGGTATCGAGATCCAGGTTGAAGTCGTCTATCAGCAGGATCGGGTCCTCGTAGTTTAAGATATAGCCCATATACACGGGCAGGCCCTGCCGCCAGATGTTGATGCTGCCGGGAACGTGGCCGCCGGCGAAGCCGGTCGGCGACCTGATGTCGACGATCTGCGCCTTCTCCTGCTGCGCGTCCAGTTCCTCCGGAGTGAGGGCGGCAAGGTGCGGAAGGTTGTGGATGAGCGGCGGCCCGCCCCGGTTCAGCTCCCGCATCTTCTGGAAGTAGAACGGCTCCGAGAGTTTCTCGTTCACCTTCGCCTCGACGAACGCCTCCTTCTCCATGCCGAGGAGCGGGGTGTTGCGCCTCTCGTAGCCGATGGTAGTGTATTCCCGGTCGCTGATTGCGCCGCCGCAGACCGAACCCGCTCCGTGGGCCGGGCAGAGAACGACGTCGTCCCCGAGCGGCAGGATCTTTTCGTGAATGCTGTCGTACAGCAGTGCCGACATCATCTCCCGCGTATCTTCCCCGGCAAGATCGGTCCGTCCCACGTCCCCGGCAAAGAGAGCGTCGCCGGTGAAGGCCATGAGCGGGTCGTCCGAGGTCGACCGGTCCTTCAGCACGATTGTGATGCTCTCGATCGTATGCCCCGGCGTCTCGAGGACCGAGAGTTCGAGCGTGCCTATCCTGAAGGTGTCGCCCTCCCTGGCGTCGTTTCCGAACCTGAACTTTTCCCGTGCTCCGTGATAGATCGCCGCCCCGGTCGGGCGGGAGAGTTCCAGTGACCCGATGACGTAATCTTCGTTCTTATGGGTCTCGAAGATATGTGTGATCTTCATATTCTGCCGCTTCGCGATGGCAGCGTAGATCAGGCAGTCCCTCCGCGGGTCGATGACCGCTGCCTCCCCATCGGATCCGATCATATACGAATTATGGGCGAGGATCTCGGATCGTATCTTCTCAAACAGCATCTCACCTCTCTCCTGTTCGGCGTATGCTGAAGTGCGGAAATGTCGTATATAAACGTTGCTGATCCCGAAAAAACGTTTGATCAGGCCTGCCGGCCTGCGGGGCAGCGGTAATCCAGTTCTATCGGCCGGAAGCCCGGTGCACGCCCTGTCCGCACCTCTATGATGCTCCCCACGGCCTTAAAGGCGTCCTCGAGTTCGGAGAAGTTGGGGATGTAGCACATCCGGAGAATACGCATGCCGCTCTTCATGCTGTCTCCGCCAAGGACGCACCCGACGACCATCTTCCGGGTATTGCGGGAGAACCTGACGATCTCGTTTGCCAGATGGCCGGGATTCATGAGGGCCGAGGGTACGCCGATCACAAAGGCGATGTCCCATGCATCCTGGTACTTGATCATGACGTCAAAGACGCGTGCGTAGCGATCCGCCCCTGCATCCCCGATGATGTCCATGGGGTTTGCACGGCTCCAGTCCGGCGGGAGGAACGCGTTCAGCTCCTCGAGCATGGCTTCCGGGATATCGGCCATCTCGATGCCGTAGGTCTCGGCATAGTCTGAAGAGAGTACGGCAAATCCGCCGGCGCTCGTGATCACCATGGCCCGCTTCCCCTCGGGATAGCCCTCCGACGCAAGGAGCTCGGCGAGATGGAATGCCTCCCGGAGGGATTCGACCGGTATCACCCCTGCCTGTTTGAATGCCGCCATATAGACGTCGTACGTGCCTGCGAGCGAACCCGTGTGGGACGATGCCGCCTTTCTGCCCTTTTCCGATGCACCCGACTTCACCGCGACGACCGGTTTGGTTATTGCGACCTCTCTGACGGAGTTTATGAAGCTCCATCCGTCCTTGATCTCCTCGATGTAGAGGGTGATGGATCGCGTATCGGGGTCCTGCTCCACGAACTTCAGGTAGTGCTCAAACCCGAGATCCGCCTGGTTCCCGACGCTGATCACCGCGGAAAACCCGATCTCTTCGGGCAGGCTCCAGTCGACGACGGTCGTGATGATCGCGCCGGATTGAGAGATGAATGCGATATGTCCGGGCTTTGGGGAGACCGGGGTGAAGGTGCTGTTGATCTCCTTATGGGGCAGCATGATCCCGAGACAGTTCGGGCCGACGACCCGGATCCCGTGTTTCCTGGCGATCCTCATCACCTCCTCCTCGAGCTCTCTCCCCCTCTCCCCGCTCTCACGGAACCCTGCGGTGATGATCACGGCGAGCCGGACGCCCTTTCTGCCGGCTTCTTCCATCACCCCGGGTACGACGGAGGCAGGGACGGCGATAACGGCCATATCAACCGTCCCCGGGATGTCGCCCATAGAGGGATACACTTTCCGCCCGAAGATCTCCGCCCGTTTGGGGTTGACCGGATAGAGCTCTCCCCGGAATGAGAGCAGGTTTCGAAAGACGGCATACCCCACCTTGGTCGGGTTTGTGGAGGCGCCGACAACGGCGATGGATTCGGGATAGAATATCTCCGGATCCACCTCCAGGGAGACGGGTCTTCTGGCCGTTTCGCCGCCGTCGACGATGATCCTCGCATCGACGACTGCGGCGCCGGATTCATACAGGATGACCGGGTTGAGGTCGAACTCCAGGATCTGCGAATCCTGTACGAATCCGTCCGCCATCGCCGCGATGATGTTGACGAGCGCCTCCTCATCCTTCGGACTCTCCCCCCGAAAGCCCTGGATGAGCTGGTATCCCCGTATATCGCGGACCATCTCCCTGATCTCCTCTTTTGTAAGGGGGAGCACCCGGAGGGAGACGTCCTTTAGGAACTCGACGAGTGTTCCGCCCATGCCGAAGGTGATCACCTTCCCGAACGCGGGATCGGTCTTCCCGCCGATCAGCACCTCGAGCCCTGGCGGCATCTGCTTCTCAACGAGGATCCCCCGGATCTCGGCGTCGGGCATGTGCGCTGCGGCATTCTTCATAATCGTGCGAAACGCCTCCTTTGCGCCGCCTTCATTCGCGATCCCGGTTATCACACCGCCGACATCGCTCTTATGCACGATCTGGGGGGAGATGATCTTCATCACGACCGGATACCCGATCTCCTCCGCCGCACGGACGGCATCGCTCTCGCGTTCCACAATGCGGTGCGGCGGTGCGGGAATGCCGAACCGGTGCAGGAGCTGGTACCCTTCAACCTCGCTCAATAATTTCTCTGCCATGCTATCCCTCAAACAACCCCTGTGCGTTGACCTCCGGTTTACCTCTGACACGCCGGTCCCGGGAGGATTATGCGGGACGGTAATAATAGTTTCCGCCGCCGTCGACCGCACCGCGATCACCCTCTGCCGCACCTGCCGTGCCCGGAGCACGCCGCGGTCTCGGTCACCTGAACCTGACGGCCGTCCCGTAGGCCAGGATCTCCGCGGCACCCGGCGCGGTCTGGGCGGTTGAGAACCTGACGTTGACGACGGCATCCGCCTGCAGCCTCCGGGCATCAGCGATCATCCTCTCGATCGCTTCGGTGCGCGCTTCAGAAAGCATGTCGGTGTATGCCCTGAGTTCTCCGCCGACCAGGCTTTTGAGTCCGCTCATGATGTCGTTGCCGAGGTGTTTGGCCCGGACGGTGTTTCCCGTGACGAGCCCGACGACCTCGTATTCCTGCCCGCTGATCTCCTCGGTGGTTGTAACGATCATGGTATCCACGCGGATCTATCGTCAACCGTCTTTAAAAGCCTCTGGATTCTGTTCTCCGGAGAACCCCCGCGGGTTTGATGCGGTCCCGGAAAACCTCCTCCTCCCGGGAGGTTGTCCGGGATCCCCGGTAGAGGAGATGCCCCTTCCCTGACAGCGGCCACGTTTTCGACACGGCACCTGCTGCAACGCATTCTGCCGCTGCGGCAGGCGCGACTGCAGGCGTTATCGAGGAAGATCGACGCACCGATGCAGGTTTCCCGGTGCAGCGGATCGTGGAGGGCAACGCCGCGGGTGTGGGGATGGGTGGCACCCGGGAAGCCGTGTCCCGGGACGCATGCGTTCAAAGCGGCGGGAATCTTCGATGGCCAAAGCCGGCCCGATTGTTGTAGCGGAGTAAGGATGTCCCGGTGGCCTTGATGCCCTTGCAGGCCATGGTGATCCTGGAGCACGGGAGGCGAAGACCCATCGACAAAACAGAATTCCACCCGATCCCGGCGCAGAGGCCGCGGACCTAGGAGTCGGCAATGATATGCCGCTCCTTCAGCAGCCGGTGCGCTTCTTCGAGCACGTCCCTTGAATTTCTGAAGGTGACCGTCTTCACAGCCTCCGGAAACGGCAGCCAGAGGTATGCCACATGCTCGTCGGACAGCACCACCTCCTCCCGGGGGGTCTCGATCAGGTAGTATACGACCGTCTTATGGATCGTCGCAGCCCGCCGTTTGTAAAAATAGCTGATCTCCTTTCGAAAACCGGGAATGAACCGGGCTTCGGCAATACCGGTCTCTTCCCTGAGTTCCCGCAGGACCGTCTCCTCCTCCCGCTCGTGCCGCTTTCCGTGCCCTTTAACCAGGTCCCAGTGGCCTGCCCCGTATTTCAGGAGGAGGTAGCGGGTCGTCCGATCTCTCCGGAATACGACCGCTCCGCAGGATTTTTCTCGGGGCATATCAGCGTCCTTCCTGGTTGTTGTCATGCAGTTCTCTCTGCACCGTCCGGAAATCCTCTTCGAGTCCTGCGCGATATGCAGGGTTATACAGCGCTGCAGCAGGGTGGAAGGTGGGGATGACCCTGACCGGGACATCGAAGAGCACCCCCGCATAGACCCTGCCCCGTGCATCGGTGATCCTTCCGAATTCGACGGGCAGCCTTGAGAGGATGAAGCGCATCGAGTGCCTCCCGAGCGTCACGATGATCTCCGGCCGTATGATCCGGATCTGCCGTTCGAGATACGGAGAGCACGAGAGGATCTCCTCTTCCCGGGGATCCCTGTTACCCGGCGGGCGGTGTTTTACGATGTTTGCAATAAAGACTGTCTCTCTGGAGAGGCCGATATCCCGGAGGAGGCGATCCAGCAGCCGGCCCGCCCTGCCCACGAATGGCCTGCCGGTCTGGTCTTCGCGCTTTCCCGGCGCCTCGCCGATGAAGAGCACTGCTGCATCAACACTCCCCTCGCCCGGAACGGCGTTTATCGCCTCCTTCCAGAGCGGACATCTCCTGCATTTCCGTATCTCCTCAGAAAGAAGGTCCATCTCTTCTCTTCCGGGCGTATTTCCCACGGTTTCGCGACACCTCTATTCACCATCATCCCTGCAATATTATTATGTGTTGCGCTTCTCCTCCGGCACGGTGCTGGACGTACCGGGCCAGCCCGGAGGCGGGTCTCCACCGTCCGGCCCGCGGGCCGCCCTGCGGGGAAGGGCAGGGCATGAGCCCCGCTCTCTGCAGGGAGGATCCCGCCCGATTGCCGGCATTCGTTTCACTCGGTCTACCTCCCAGCACCCCACAAGATAAATACCCTGAAAGGGAATTTATAGAGTACCTGTTGCTGCATTGCGATGCGTTCCCTGCCTGGAGGTGTGCCCTTCCCGGCAGCGGGTCGATGTTTGAAGTGGTGATTGACGGAGATGTGTACCGGATGAGCGATATTGACAGACTCAATTTTGATACATCGAAGATAGGCAAGGTGCGGGAGCTGGCCGGGCGGGGCGTCACCGTATATCCGTACCGGTTCGACCGGACGCATACCATTGAGGAGATCAGGGAGCGCTTTGCTCACGCAGGACACGAAAAATGCGAGGAATCGGTCACCACGGCCGGGCGGATCTATATCGTCCGGCATCACGGCAAGACGATCTTTGCAGATATGGGAGACTGCAGCGGCAGGATCCAGCTGTATCTGCGGCAGAACGATCTGGGTCCGGAACGGTTCGACCTCTTCAGGCAGTATATCGACAGCGGCGATATCATCGGGGTAGAGGGGCATGTGTTCAGGACGAAGAAGGGCGAGCTCACCGTCTGGGTGGACGACTTCACCCTCCTCTCCAAATCGGTCTGCCCGATGCCGGAGAAGTTCCATGGGTTGAAGGACGTGGAGACCCGGTACCGGCAGAGATACCTCGACCTCATGGTGAACGAGGAGAGCAGGGAGACGTTCCTGACACGGAGCAGGATCATCTCCTGCATCCGGTCGTTCCTGCTTGAGAGGGGGTATCTCGAGTTTGAGACCCCCACGCTGCAGCCGATCTACGGAGGGGCGAATGCACGCCCTTTTACGACCTACCACAATTTTCTGGAGCAGAAACTCTACCTCCGGATCGCACCGGAACTGTATCTGAAGCGGCTGATCGTCGGCGGGTTTGAGAAGGTCTTTGAGATATCCAAGAACTTCAGGAACGAGGATATCGACACAAACCACAACCCGGAGTTCTCGATGGTCGAGATCTACGAGGTATACAGGGACTACAGCGACATGATGGATCTCACTGAAGATCTCATATCGTGCCTTGTCGCGGAGATCCAAAACACCTGCGAGATCGTGTTCGAATCCACCATGCTCAACTTCGAGAGGCCCTGGAGGCGGATGAGTATGGAGGATGCCGTGCGCGAGTATGCGGGCATCGACATGCAGGAGCATTCCCTCGACGGGCTTGCCGAGATTGCACGGCAGCATGCCGTCGAGGGCTGCGAGCATGCCTCGACCCGCGGCGAGTATCTCGCCCTCTTCTTCGAGCATTTCGCCGAGAAGAATCTCATTCAGCCGACGTTCGTCTACGATTTCCCCATCGAAAACTCTCCGCTTGCAAAGAAGCACCGGGAGAAGGAGGGCTTTACCGAGCGGTTCGAACTCTTCATCTACGGCATGGAGATGGCAAACGGTTTCTCGGAATTGAACGATCCGCTCGATCAGAAGGCACGGCTTGAGCTGCAGGACAGGAAGCGCCGGGCAGGGGATGTCGAGGCGCAGATGATCGACTATGACTTCATCAATGCCCTTGGCTATGGCATGCCGCCGACGGGCGGGGTCGGTATCGGGATCGACCGCCTTGTCATGCTCCTGACAAACCACAGTTCGATAAAAGAGGTCATTCTCTTCCCCCAGATGAAGGTGGCCGCACCGGACGATCCTCCGAAGCATACGGAGCGCTGATCCGGGCAGGAGACTGTCGATTGTATGAACGGAAGGTATAGAAAGGAGATCAGGCCCGGGCTCGAGGTGGAGATCGTCCAGAAGAGAGACCAGCGCACCGGGAGGAGAACCCGGGGTGTCGTCATGGATATCCTGACGAACTCGTCGTTCCACCCGCAGGGGATCAAGGTGCGGCTTGCGGACGGGCGGATCGGCAGGGTGCAGGCGATCGTCGGTTCGTAGCACCGCAATCCCCCTCCACTTTCGTGCCTCTTCGGGCAGGGGTGCCCGCGTTCTCAATCGCCGGAGAAACCGGCAGTGCCATTACACGCTTTTTCTATGGGTATCGAGCCGAATGAAGCAATCGAAGATATTTACAGTCTACATTGGTGCGCTGCGTTCACGGCCATCTGCCCGGCTATCGCCCCGGGTGGCGTGGGCATGTGAGAGGGGGAAGGGCTCCCTTTTGATGCCCGCTGCGGTCTCCTGCAGCGAACAAGCCGGAATGATATCGGGGTGCCTGCACGGAATTCATGGATTTTTCAGTGAAACGAGATGAATCCTCGAAGGCCACACGCATGCCGGATGGCAGCGGATGGCAGCGGATGGTGACATTCACCACCCATATTCATGTGAACGCCCATGAAGCCATTTTGCGGCCACAGGCGCAACCGATGAAAATCCGTGAGCGGATATCGATATCCGGGTCCGGTTTTCTCCGTTCGTCCCGGTGCAGTGGACCGAGAGGACAATCGCCAGGGGGTGGGGACCGGGG
>LNQE01001213.1_pt1 | contig 15813 bp, 12 predicted proteins | sample 603111 | NCBI WGS metagenome assembly LNQE01 (sample SAMN04260313, study PRJNA301899) | hydrocarbon metagenome | isolation source: hydrocarbon-contaminated ditch | place: Germany: Bremen | collected 1998
TTGCCCCGCCACTGCTGCCCTCCTCCGGAGTTACCGGCGGGAGAGGGGTTGTGGTTGCGGTCGCAGGACGACCGCCGTCGTCCCTACCTTCCCGATGAGCAGATGCAGGGGCAGGCAACTTTTCATCGTCTCCCTTCTCCGGGATCTCAGCAGGAGCGGGGGTTGCGGTCGCAGGTGGGGCGCGATCTGCTGTGTCTTCCTGAGGGACTGATGATGGGGTCGGCGATTCTGCTTTGTCCCCCTCCGCGGGGGTATCGGCAGACGTGGGCGTCTCCTCCACGGCCTTAGATTTTTTCTGCGTCTCCACCCCCGAAGGAGTTACTGCAGGGGTGTCTTTCTTCGACCCGTCGCCCGGAGATCGATCGTCATCTTCTCTACCGTCCTTTTCGTCATCGTCGTCCTTTCTGCGGTCCTCCCTCTCGTCGTCATCCCTCTTGCCCCCCTTCCGGTCGTCGTCGTCCTTCCTGCGGTCCTTCCTCTCGTCGTCATCGTCGTCATCATCGTCGTCACGGGATCGATGCGAAGTGCCCCGTCTATCCTCTCCTTCATCGCCATCCCGTATCGTATCCCTCTCTTCCCGGTCGATATCCGATGTCCTGAAGGATACAACGAGATTCAGAAGGGCGGTCTGGCGTCCGGGTTGCAGCACCGGATCCCGGGAAGGATCCTGCGTCCATGCAGCGGACGGAGGATCCCCATCAGGATGGATATGCGATTCCCGGGCGGCATCGACCGGGCTGCTGCCCTGCATCCATGCTGCAGGTATCGAGATGCAGAGTATGCAGAGGGCAGCAAGCAGCACTACCGCTCTGTTCACGGAATCACCCCGGGGTGCCGGTTGATCGTATTCATAACGGGAAGGAGCGTTTTACTGGAAAGGGCAGAGCACCAACGGGGAAACAGAAAAGAATGGTCTGCCATCATACAGGTGTCGTAATGCGTATACGGTAATATAAATATTTTGTGCCATATAGAAATATAGGGATAAAACTGGCAGCGGTTCGGGGCCGCACCGCCCCCCATCAATCGGCAGCGGCACGAACGCCTGCTCCGCCGTGACATGTGTAAAAAGAGGCTATCTTAAGTGCGGAGAGTGTTGCCTTAACCGGAGAAGCGGTACAAATCACCCTGAACAATGGACGGCCGATGACGACGGAGACGACGAAGCATCAAAGGACAATCCCGGAGGCTCTCGATCTCCGGGAGCCAATGGCGGCACCTGCCCTTTGACATATGCCATCCTGCTGCCCGAACTCCGGGTCCGGGTCTATTCCGGTCATCTCATGAGGAGAAACACATCATCCTGCCCGTTGCAGGATTGCCGGAATGGACCCGGGAAAAAAGAGGGTAATCCTAATTCTCATCGCGCTGGATCAGCTGGACATCGGCGATGTTGTGCTGCCGCTGTGCAAGAATTTTTGCCTTGAAGATGTTCTTGCCGAACTTCCCGATGGCAATGCCGCGATCCTCGTCCTTCACTTCGACGCGGGCAATCACCTGCTCATGGTCATCCTCATCAAAGTCGATGGACGTCACCTGTGCCGGGAGGAAGCAGTTGCGCAGGAATTGATGGGGATCGCCGGAATACTCGACGACCTCGATCCGCTTGCCCATCACGTCCGAGGCCTTCTTGATACTTGCCCCGCTCCTGCCGATGGCGAGCCCCATATCGCCGGGATTAATCACAAAAATGATGCGCTCGTTGCGGTTATCAACGATACAATCGCGGCTTCCCGCACCGGTAAGGCTCTCGAACTGCGAGATCAGGCGCATACATTCTTCTGTCAGTACAACCTGCGCCACCGCTTACACCCTCTTGATATTCAGGATATCGGAATCCCCGGGATCGACGACCGCCAGGGCGCTGACCACAAAAGGCTTGCCGCACGCTTTTCCGAGCTGCACGCTGGAACCCTGATATACGTGAACCAGAAGATCCCGGGGCTCTTTAATAAGATCCGGAAAGTTTTCCCTGCAATTCTCAGCCACAACAACAAGTTTTGCTCTGCCTTCGTCCACGCATTCCCGTGTCCTGTTCTGGCCGAGAAATACGCTGCCTGTCTTTATGGCCTTTCTCAATGAGGCATTAAAATCCATTCAAGATTCTCCTAATGTACAGGTTTTGCGATGAGTTTCACATCACCGGTTCCGAGCTGTATTGGTTGACCCACGATGACGTTCTCGGTTACGCCGTTCAGCTCATCGACCTCGTTAGCGATGGCTGCATCCAGCAGATGATTGACGGTCACCTCAAATGCCGCCCTGGACAATACACTCTCCTTTTCACCCGCAATACCGTGCCTTCCGATCTGCTTGACCTCGCCCTCCATGCACATCATGTCCGCAACGAGCATGATATGGCGGACATCAACCGAGATGCCCTGTTCGTTCAGCGTGCTCAGGGCTTCATAGATAATGGCATTACGCCCTGCTTCAATGCCGAGCACATCGGAGATTTCACTGATGTTGTTGCTGCGGGTGCGCGTGGTGTCAACCCCTTCGACCTCGAATACACCTCTAAGGTTAGAGCCTTCAGTATAAAGTATATACTCTCCTGCCTCTTTTCGAACCACAACGCGCTCGATATCGTCTATCCCCTGAACGATGACATTGCGTACATGCTCCGAGAGCTGGAAGAGATTCTGGTAGCTCTCGGCATTCTTCGGGCTAAAGGTCAGGGTGGCATTCCTGGCATCCCCCTCATGGTCGAAGTCGCGGAAATGGCGGCGTTCGCGGATCTTGCGCGGTGCAAGCTCGAGTATCTCCTCGACGCTGATCCTTCGCCGGTCGCAGACCGCCTTGTTCAGCTGGACAAACACCTGCATATTCTCCATGTCGATCGTGATATCCCCGAACTCGCGGAGCGGCGCTGCCTCGATCTGCCAGCTCACCTCCCGTGCCCTGTCACGATTGTACGCCCAGTCCTCCAGGAGGTAGATCGCCATGGTGGGGGTGCTCGGTTCGCGGCGTGCGTCCATGATCTCGATCAGCCGGGGGAGGCCGAGGGTCACGTTGATCTCGGCAACACCCGCATAGTGGAACGTCCGCATCGTCATCTGCGTGCCAGGCTCCCCGATCGACTGCGCCGCCACAACACCCACCGCCTCGCAGGGCTCTATTCTGGTCTTTTGGTACTCGCCCAGGACATTCTCGAGGATCCTGTCAAACTGTTCGTCGGTGATCTCCCTGTCAGCAAGGTAGGTCCGGAGATCCCGCTTTGTCTTCTCCGGCAGGTTTGCTTCTGCAATCTGCCGCTCCATCTCGCCGTTCATGAGACCTCCTCCTTTAAGACATTCTCGATGATGCCCTTCACGTCGACCGGATCCCCAAAACTGCTCCGTGCCGGATCGGTGCCGTCTTCTCCATACCTGAACTGGATGATCCTGCCGCCGGTCGTCCGAACGGTGCCGTCATACGCCACCTTCAGATCCTGGAGCGCGTTGATCATGCGCCGCTGGAGGTATCCGCTCTGCGACGTACGGACAGCGGTATCGACAAGGCCTTCGCGGCCGCCGATGGCATGGAAGAAGAACTCTGTGGGGGAGAGGCCGCTCTTGTAACTGTTGATGATGAACCCGTGCGCACTGGCGCCGCGGTCGGCCCGCTTGAAATGCGGCAGCGTCCGCTCGTCATAGCCCCGCACGATCCGTTCTCCGCGGACCGACTGCTGTCCCAGACACCCTGCCATCTGCGTCAGGTTCAGCATGGAGCCGCGGGCGCCGCTCACCGCCATGACCACGGCGCTGTTATTCATGCCGAGGTGGCGGCCGGCGATCTCTCCCGTGCGGTCGCGGGCCTTGCCAAGCACCTGCATGATCTGCATCTCGAGCGTCTCGTCAAGCGTGCGCCCGGGCATGGGCTCGAGCTGCCCTTCCAGGTAGATCTTGATCCGGCGCTCCACATCCTGAATCGCTGCATCGAGGATTTCGTCGATCTGCCCGTACTCGGTCTTGCTCAGATCTTCATCGTCTATGCCGAACGAGAAGCCGTCGATCATAATCGCGCGGATCGAGAGCTTTGTCATATCATCGATAAACTGCGCCGCACGCTTCATCCCGTACTGACGGATGATGCGGTGCAGTATCTGGCCGTCAAACGCTCCTATCGCCTTTTTGTCGATGGTGCCCGAGATCAGGCTGCCGTCCCTGATCCGCACGAAGGCATCGCGCTCGCACATCTCTCTCCTGCAGATCTCACAGTTCTGGCAGGAGGTTGCATGGAAGACCATATTCAGCCCATCCGGAATGATGGCCGAAAAGACCTGCTTATTGGTCCAGCGGGGCTCTCCGTTCTCCTCCCGGTCTGCCGGGGGCAGGTGCTCGACCGGGAAGTGCTTCAGGAGATAGAGCATCTCGCTCTTCGTAAACCAGCGCACACCGTGGGTCAGCAGGAAGATGCCCGATATATGATCGTGGATGCCCCCGATGATGGGGCCGCCGGTCCTCGGGGAGAGGATGTTTGCCTGCACGCTCACGAGGATCTCAGCCTCGGCCCGCGCCTCTTCGGTCTGCGGGATATGCAGGTTCATCTCGTCGCCGTCGAAATCGGCGTTATACGGCGGGCAGACAGCAGGATTGAGCCTGAAGGTCTTCCCGTCCATGATCACCGCCCGGTGCGCCATGATGCTCATCCGGTGCAGTGAGGGCTGCCGGTTGAAGAGAACGATATCACCGTCCTTGAGCTGCCGCTCAACCGTCCATCCCGGCTCCACCATCTCCGCAACCGTATCCTTATTCAGGTCTGACAAGCGCATTCGCCGGTTATCCGGCCGAATCACGTAGTTTGCGCCGCAGGGCGACTTGATCGTCAGCCGATCCGGCCCGTTTAAGATGAACTGCCGCAGCTCCTCGATGTTGTACGGCGTCACCTTGACGGGAATGGTCATCTCGTTTGCTATGGCAAGCGGTATGCCGACTTCGGTGATGCTGATATTTGGATCAGGCGAGATGACCGTTCGTGCCGAGAAGTTGACGCGCTTCCCTGAGAGTGAACCTCGAAACCGCCCTTCCTTCCCCTTCAGCCGCTGGGAGAGCGTTTTTAACGGGCGGCCGCTCCGGTGGCGGGCAGGCGGGCATCCTGCGACCTCGTTGTCGAGGTACGTCGTCACGTGGTACTGCAGCAGCTCCCAGAGATCCTCGATGATCAGCTGGGGTGCGCCTGCATCCTGGTTCTCCTTGAACCGCTGGTTGATCCGGATGATATCCACTAGTTTATGCGTCAGATCGTCCTCAGACCGCTGGCCGTTCTCAAGGATGATGGAGGGGCGCATCGTGACGGGGGGTACCGGCAGCACCGTCAGGATCGTCCACTCCGGGCGTGCGACCTCGGCATTGATGCCGAGCACCCGGAGGTCGTCGTCCGGGATGCGCTCAAGCCGTGAACGGATGTCTGCGGGCGTCAGTTTATGCTCCACCTTCCGGCCGTCCTCCACCCACATCTCGGAGAAGGTGGTGGGCTTTTCGAAGTTGATCTTGTACTGCTGCTCGCCGCAGTGGGGGCAGACCCGCTCTTTCTTGATATCCTTCTCGGAGATGAACTCTGCTGCAAGGTCGCCCTCTTCGGTGCCGATGACCCGGTCGACCTCTTCCGGCGTGAGCAGCAGGCGTGCGCAGGCACGGCAGGTCACCCTGAGCAGTTTCCGTATCAGGCGGGTGTAGCCCACATGGATAACCGGTTTTGCGAGCTCGATATGCCCGAAGTGCCCGGGGCAGTCGCTTGCCTTCTGATCGCAGGTCTTGCACCGCAGCCCGGGATCGATCACGCCGAGGTTCAGGTCCATTAAGCCCTGCGGATATGGAAACCCATCGTCATCGTAGGTATCTGCCCAGATGATCTTCCTGACGCTCATTTTTCGAAGCTCCTTGGGGGAGAGGAGCCCGAATTCAATTTTTCCTACTCTTTTTGGACTTGTCATTTCGTTCTCGCCCCCTTATACCATATCCTGCAGTCTCAGGCGCGGGGCAATACCCATGCTCTTCATCTCGTCAAGCAGCAGTTTGAAGGCATAGCTCATCTCTACCGGGTAGATATCGGTCTCGCCTCCGCAGGCAAGACAGCGGGTGATCTTTCGCTTCCTATCAAGCATCGCCACCATGCCGCACTTGGCGCAGACGTACTCGGTGACCTTGTCGGATTCGTCCAGGAGGCGCTCTTTTAATGCCATTGCCGCACCGTGGCCGATCATGACGTCCCTCTCCATCTCACCGAACCGCAGACCGCCCTCGCGTGCCCGGCCTTCGGTCGGCTGCCGGGTCAGCACCTGCACCGGACCACGGGATCGGGCATGCATCTTGCTTGAGACCATGTGGTAGAGCTTCTGGTAGTAGATGACACCGAGGTAGATGTCTGCCTTAAATCTTCGCCCGGTAATACCGTCGTACATCACCTCGCGGCCGGTATGGGAGAATCCGAGCTCCCGAAGAGAATGCCTCAGATTGGCCTCCCGCTCCCCCCCGAACGCCGTGGCGTTGATTCGCCGGCCTTCGAGGGCGCCGACCTTGCCCCCGAGCATCTCCAGCATATGCCCGATCGTCATCCTGCTCGGGACGGCGTGGGGATTGATGATCAGGTCGGGGGTAATGCCGTCTTCCGTAAAAGGCATGTCCTCCTGAGGCTGGATGAGACCGATGACACCCTTCTGCCCGTGGCGGGACGCGAACTTGTCCCCGACCTCGGGCACCCGGAGATCGCGGGTGCGTACCTTGACCAGGCGCGAGCTGTTCTCGCCTTCGGTGATGATCACGGTATCCACGATGCCGTGTTCGTTGCTGCGCATCGTTACCGAGGTGTCGCGGCGTTTCTCCACCGCAATCAACTCGCTCGTCGGCTCTTCGAGGAACCGGGGCGGCGAGGTCTTGCCGATCAGCACGTGCTTCTCCCGGACGATGGTTTCAGGGCTGATCACCCCGTCGTCATCCAGATTCTGATAGAATTCCGTGCCGTGTGCGCCCGATACCTCCTCGTCTGGTATCTCGATCCGGTCGACCTGCCCGCCCGGATACCGGCGCTCTTCTCCATCGTACGTCCTGAAGAAGTGCGATCGCCCGAGACCGCGATCGATGGAGGCCTTGTTGATGATCAGGGCATCCTCGATGTTGTAGCCCTCGTAGCTGATGATCGCGACCACGAAGTTCTGGCCGGCGGGACGTTCGTCGGATCCGATGATATCGGAGGTCTGGGTATAGGTCAGGGGTTTCTGGACATAGTGAAGCAGGTGAGCCCGTGTGTCGGGCCGGAGCTTCATGTTCGCCGCGGCAAATCCGAGAGCCTGCTTGACCATCCCCGCTCCCATCGTGACCCGCGGGCTGGCGTTGTGCTCGGGAAACGGCACGTGGGCGGAACCGATCCCGAGGATCAGCGACGGATCGATCTCAAGGTGGGTGTGCTCCGGCGTAATATCCGCTTCGTTGATGGCGATATACAGATCCTCCTCTTCCTCGGCGTCTACGAACTCGATGAGACCCCGCTTCACCAGATCGGCAAACTCGATCTCGTTGCGCCACATCCGCTCGATATCGTCCTCGGTTACCAGAGGTTTGCCGTTCTCAACGATGATGAGCGGACGGCGGGCCCTGCCGCGGTCGGTATGGATGACGATATCCCTGCTGTATTCCTTATAGGATACATTTATCTCAGGCGATATCTCCCCCTTTCTGCGCATGGATCTGATCCGTGCGGCAAGGGCAACCGGATCCTCTACAAGACCGATCAGGGCGCCGTCGACAAATACCCGTGACATCTTCATACGGTCTCCCTCCGCAGGGCAATCACGCCCATGTCATACAGGATGTTCTTCACTTCATTCTCGTCTGCCACGCCCACGCTGATCTCGACCATCTGGGCAAAGTTCTTCACAAGGCCACAATTCGGCCCTTCAGGCGTCTCGCTCGGGCAGATCCGCCCCCACTGGGTCGGATGCAGATCGCGGGCCTCGAAGTGCGGCTGAGACCGGGAAAGCGGTGATATTACGCGGCGCAGGTGGGATAGGACCGACATATGGTCGATGCGGTCGAGCAGCTGCGAGACCCCGGTGCGTCCGCCCACCCAGTTCCCTGTGGCGAGGGGATGCAGCAGCCGCTCGGTCAGGACATCCGCACGCACGGCAGTCCCGATCGAGAGATCGCGGTGGCGCATGCTGGCCCGCTCCAGCTGGTACTTGACGTCACGGGTCAGGCGGTTGAGCGAGATCCGGAAGAGGTCCTCCATCAGGTCGCCGGCGAGTTTTAAGCGCTTGTTCGCGTAATGATCCTTATCGTCGATCCTGCGCCGCTCGAGCACCAGATCGAAACAGGCTTCGGCCATCCGCCCCAGGAAGTGGGCCTTTGCGAGCCGCACTTCCTCGATGGCCTGCCGGTACCCGGGATCTCCCTCCTTCATGTTCGGGGGCAGCAGGTAATTCAAGTGCGGCAGCAGGTAGTTGTCCAGGACGAACTCGGCACGCTTCCTCTGATAGTCGCGGGTCTGGTTCGGTGCAAGTTTCTTGCCGACATACATGATGCCCTCCTCGACGTTGTCGCACTCGCTCTCCTCAAGGTTCTGCATCATGAACGTCAGGATATCCTCGTCTGTCGAGACTGCCTCCACGATATCGTGGTCTCCCATGAGACCGAGCGCCCGCATCAGGTCGACGAACCGCAGGTGGCCGGCGACAGACGGGAACGAGACTTCAAGAAGGTTCTTTCGGTTCCGTTCGACGACGACGAGCGCCCGGTAGCCCCGGAACTGCGAGAATACTTTTGCGACATAGATGCGCTCGTTGTACCGCTCGGTAAACTCGGTCATGATCTTGTTCGACGCAAGATCCTCCAGCGTCATCAGCACCCGCTCCGTGCCGTTGACGATGAAGTATCCCCCGGGATCGAGCGGGTCCTCACCGTGCGTGACGCGCTCGGCGTCGGTCATGCCGTACAGGTTGCACGCCGCAGAACCCACCATGACGGGCAGCTGGCCGATGGTGGTGACCACCGGATCCTGCCGATCCTCCCCCTGGACGAGCGTCATATCCAGCTGTATGGGGGCGGCGTAGGTGAGATTTCTGATCCTGGCTTCGCTCGGAAACAGTTCCGACTGCGATCCGTCGGCCTCCCGGACAAGCGGCTTTTTTACCTCCACCGTGCCGAGTTCGACCCAGACGGGCTCTTTGCTCTTGCCGCGGCTTTCGATATCGGTCTCAATGACTTTCTGTTCGTTTACGACCTTCTGAAGATTATACAGGAGAAAATTGTTGAATGAATCAAGTTGGTGACGGGCTACGTGCTCCCGTGAAAAATACGATCTAGACAAAACACTTCTGTCTATCAGATTGATCAGCTCCCGGCCTGGTTTGTGTTATTTTTTCGGTCTTCTGATGACGAGACGGTACGATTCGGCTCTGCCTGCCGTAGGGCTCTCGCGGACGATCCGGATGACATCTCCGGCGTTGCCTCCGATAGCTTTAACTGCAGGGTCATCCTGATAGATTTTTGGTAGCTGTTCCAGTGTGATAGTGTAGTCGGAGAGTAACGTGCGTACCTCCTCCTCGCTCATAACCTGGTGATCAGGTACCATCGTATGGTTCAGTACGTTAAATGAGGAGCTCATCTACATACCCCGCTGGGAAAAGTTACATACCAGATTGCATCACCTTTACAAAAACCATAGATCACGCCCATGGCAACGGGCCCAAGGGGATTTGAACCCCCGACCACCTGGTTAAAAGCCAGACGCTCTACCTAACTGAGCTATAGGCCCCGCTCTTTGTGCCACACAGCATTATTACAATGCAAGAAGAACATATAAAACTTCCTCTCGGTTGCACTAATTAATGAACCTTTTTACAATTTAAACCTTTATGTCTTCCCGCGATTGTGACGTATCGCAATATTTAATCTCCTGACCGCTCTATCCAGAGTGAAACACCCGATGCGGAGGATTTTTTGTGAACAGAATCATGCAGCTGATCAGAGGCAGACTCACTTCCTCCATTTCAAGCGTCATTATCGGCATCTATCTTGCCATTGCAGTCGTTCTTTCGCTGCTCGCCCTCCTGTCGCTCTATGATGCCGCTATTCTCTTTCTTGCCATCTTCGAGACCCATGATATTACCGGCGGGATTCTGCTGGTGCTGCATGCGCTGCTCGTGACCATCATCATCATCGAACTGCTGGAGACGGTTACCGCGTACTTCAGAACAAACAGACTGCTGATAACGCCGATACTGATTGCCGGATTAACCGCCATGATACGCCGGGTGCTGATGTTCGGCGTCGAGTATACGGAAACGGACGAGATGATCATCACCCTCGCAGCCATTGTGGTGCTCACGCTTGCCGTGATCTTTATCGGAAGACAGGAGAGGGAAGACGTTTCAAGAGACGGCGGAGAGGCAACCGCCCGCGACTGAAGTCGCGGCCATCCTGCCTGCATGGATGATGGATCGGGCTCATCCCGAAACGCGGATGAGGGCGTTCTACGGCCGCTGGCTCGAGTGATGAAACCCCTATGAGGCGCTGCATCAGGCTTAACCAGTGAAAAATGGCTGGACGTGAGGTTCCGGCCCGGTTTCGGCTACGGGGAGAGTACCCCGGGTACCGGAAGTTTTTCATGGGAAAATCGTTGAACCTGCTTTCATTTTCGGTTTCAGCTGTATTTCCATGTGAAACGCCGATGAAGCCCTAAAAAGGGCTGCAGGCTCAACCGATGAAAATTCTTGACTCTGCACCGATACGCAGCAACCTGTTTTCTCTGACCGCCCCGGTGTAGTGGACCGGGGAGGGGGAGAAGCCGTGTACGGGAGCAAAGTGATTTGAGCGGCGAGAGGCCTCCATTTCAGAAATCGGTTAAGGCGTCCCGGATTCAGTTTATTTCCCGGCTATCCCGTTCCATTGGACCATGGGGATATCGTTCCCTGCCCAGCGACAGCCGGATATACCCGGACCCGGTGTTCTGTGATGAATAATGAGCTGTTTGAAGAAAAGAGTATGGACTATCACCCGGATGCAACCCGATCCCCGGACTCCCGACCCTGCCTGGATGATCTCATCGTGAAGAGCGGGCTCTAGCCTTCTCCGAAGACCTCACTGAACTGTTCGCGGATCTGCTGGAGGCGCTCTTCCTGGAATTTAATGCTCATCGCCATACTCTTGATCGCACGGGTGATGTTCTCTCCCATGCCTGCCTTTGCATCCTTGATATTGTAAGTGGTCTCAAGTATCTTGAGCAGCCTCTTATTGATATCAATACTCTTACTGAGCCGCTCGTATTCGTCGATGGTGCGCTGGTCAACTCCTGCACTCTTAGCCCGTTCGATGTCTGCGCTGATTGAATGGCGGTGTTCGAGCACATGCTCAATCGCATCGTAGAGCTGATGGTGGGTCGTAGGCTTCAGGATATAATCCGCAATATAGACCCCGTATTCATTCGCCTCCTCAGGCGTGAGCGGTTTTGCCGTCAGCATGAGGACGGGAATGTCCTTCGTCCTCGGGTTGCTCTTGATGTGCTCGAGCGTCTCCCATCCATCCATAGGCTCCATCATGATGTCCAGCAGGATCAGGTCGGGAATCGTGGTCTTGAGAACCTCAAGGCTCTCCTCCCCGCTATAGGCTGTTATCGGTTTATACCCTCCCCGCTCCAGCATCGTCACGAATACGTCAACTATCATGGGGCTATCGTCAACCACCAGTATTGTATACATTACACCTCCTCTGCGATCTGCGTAGCGATCGCTGCTATCTGCTGATAGGCATAGCGGTAATCTCCAGACGTTTCGATGATGGCGGTGATCAGCGCCTGCTTTCCGGCGTTCATAACCAGGATAACGGCGTCTTCTGCGGTGATGGCGACTGAGGCCGGTGACTGAATACTGATGATGCCGGCAGCTGCCTCTGCAGATGCCATGATTGTAGCGCACATTGCAGCAAAGAGGGAAGGAAGAGATGCGCCATCCCGGAAGCACTTTCCCATGATCAGTCCATCAGGTGATATAAGGGCACACGAGACTACACCGTTTACAGAGCATATGCTGTCGACAAACCTCTGGGTCTTCTCTCCTAGAGAGGGCTGGGCGCTCATTATGACCTACCTGTTTGTATGTACTTCGCACAATATATCAATATCGAATCGTCTATCACGTGAAACGGCCCTTTCTTCATTTTTCACTGGTAGAGAGTTCAAAATACCGGACATTGGAGAACCTTTCCGGGAGAACGTTTTCACACCCATACGTTTCCAGCCCGAGTATTATGATATAGTCAATATAAAAATGTAGCTATAAATGTGTCCGGCAGGAACAGATGCCCGAAGGACACCTCTCTCGCCGAACAGCTCATATAGCGGCATCACCCGGCCCGGGTATGGTCGCCGGGGTGTCCCGGCGGGAATGGAACGCCGCTTCGCCGGATGCGGGATCGAGGGCCTGCTGACAGATACATCCTGTTGCCGGGAGATGCCCGGCAATCTCTGCGGCGATGCCCTTACAGCGCACGGATGGCAGCGAACTGACAGAAAGCGGCATCTCCGCCAGGACTGCGGATGCACTATGACGAAAACCAGGCCAGAGCGATACCCAATTCCTGCCTTCCCGGGGTGATGCACGATCTCCGCCTGTCATCCACCCCACTCGGTTCTGCCTTAGCAGCCGAAGAACAGGAGCGCTACGCCCCTCCCTTTTCTCTCAAACCATTATAAAAGAGGGAAAATAGCTTGTCAGCCCAATATTTACTTATTGAGATTTGGCAAAGTATAAATAAAATAACTTCAATCTCTCCATGAAGGTTGCAATGATCAGGGCCTACACATTCGCCTCCGGAAAAGGAGGCACAGGGAAGACCACGGTGACGGTAAACCTCGGCACAGCACTTGCTCAATTCGGCAAGGAGACCTATATCGTTGACAGCGACGTGGGGATGGCGAATCTGGGATTGATCCTTGGACTTGAGAGTGCCCCGGTCACTCTCCATGAAGTCCTTGCCGGGAAGGCAAAGATCAACGACGCCATCTACGACGGACCCTGCGGCGTCAAGGTCGTGCCGAGCGGAATCTCTCTTCAGGGTTTTCAGAGTGCCGACCCGCAGCGCCTCAAGGATGTCATGAAGGATCTCGTCAGCCGCTGCGACTTTCTCCTGATTGATGCACCGGCCGGCCTCGGCACTGACGGGGTCATACCGCTCGCGGTGGCGGATGAAGTGATTCTTGTGGTAAACCCGGAGATCTCCTCCCTTGTGGATGCCTTAAAGATCAAGATTCTTACCGAGATGATGGGGGGGACGGTACGTGGGGCCATACTCAACAGGGCTACGATGGAGAACACTGATCTGAGCAGGCAGAAGATTGAGAACGTCCTCGGGGTGGAAGTGATCGACATCATTCCCGAAGACCCCAATGTACGGCGTTCGGCGGCATACAAGACACCCATAGTGGTGAAATACCCGGAATCTGCATCGGCACGAGCATTCATGCGGATAGCAGCAAACATTGCCGGAGTTGAATACACAGAGACCGAGGAAGTGCGAAAAGAGAACTTCATCGACCGTCTCGCAAGAGCGCTTTTCAGGAGATGATATAATTGGCATTGACAATCGACGGTATCATGATCGTGATTTATGCGATGGTCATTATCTGTCTGCTGCTCATTATGTACATCATGTACGTGCGCATCAAGCAGCTGCTGGTAGAGGTGGATGAGTTGACGAGCAAGATGGAAGTTACAGGAAACGAACTCGAACAACTGACCCGCAGTGTTGAAGAGTATAAACAACTCAAGTTGTGAACCTTCCTGCGCCTGCCGGTGCGGGATCTTCCGCTCCGCCCGAACACGCTGCAGGAGACAGTCGAAGGGTACATAAGCAATACCGGCACATAATATAAAGGGGGCCATAGGGTAGCCTGGGCATCCTAGGAGACTGGGGGTCTTCTGACCTGCGTTCAAATCGCAGTGGCCCCATTAGCACCTTTTTTCTTCTTTCTTCACCCAGGGACCGGGTATGAGGTTCAAGCCCGGTTGCCTCGAGTGCCTGATCAGCCGTGTGGAGTATGAGTGCAGACTGAGCACGTCAGACGAGGATCTCATCCGCCGCACGAAAGAGGCCTGTCTGGAACTCCTCACAACCCTGCTTTGCAAACCGATTCCCGCTCCCGTCATCGCGAGCCGCGTGCACCGCCTCGCCTACCGGATGCTCGGGGATCCCGATCCCTACCGATTCTTAAAGCAGGCAAACAACGCTGATGCGATGGACGTCTGCCGGGAAGTACGGGGAGAGCTTGCCACCTTCCGCGATCTCTCCCTCGCGGCGGTCATCGGCAACACGCTCGACTACGGCGCCAGGGTCCATACGGTCACCGACGATTTCGTCGATTTTTTCCACACCCGGTTTCGGGCCGGCCTCGACGTGGACGACACAGACCGTATCGAACCCCTGGCATCCCGCGTCGTGTACTTTGCCGATAACTGCGGGGAGATCATCTTTGATGGGCTGCTCGTCCGGTACCTGAAAACACGAGGGGCGCAGGTCACCCTCGCCGTGCGTGGAGGCCCCATCCTGAATGATGCAACACGGGAGGATGCCGTTATGCTCGGCCTCGATCGCCACGCGGATCTCCTGATCGGCACCACCGACGGAATCAGCGAACTCGGCGTCAATATGGAGCTGATTCCGCCCGTGCTTGCCGATGCACTGGATCGCTGCTCCCTGATCATCGCAAAGGGCATGGCAAACTATGAGTCCCTCTCGGAGTACCAGGACCTTCCGCCCGTCGCCTACATGATGTCGGTCAAATGCGGCCCGATCGCAGAAGACATCGGCATTCCGCTGGGATCGATGATCGCGCTGCTTCGCGAGTGAGCGTCCCGGCACGCCCGCCCGCACCCGGTGCCGGGTGCGTGTGGGGAAACTCTCCCGATCGTCCGGCGAGACTGTGATGCGCTGTCGTTCCTGACGATTTATAAATGTAGCCCAAAATATTTCATCAGTTATAATCAACTTTTTTCGACTTTAGATAGATATGGTAGTGTTTTTTATTATTCTATTAGGTTTATATGCGCATTTGTATTACAACAATATTTATATAATATATCCAATAAACGATATCCCGGGATACGACCGCATCGAGTATTCAGTATACACCGGATGACTTTCACCGTTCAGCATGCAATGTTCACCGTCCAATGTTTACCATCCACCATTAAAGGTTCAGCGTTCAGCGTCCCATCGTTCAGCGTTCCAGCATTCAGCGTCTTCGGATGAGGTCTCTATCCCACCCCGATTCTTCCGGCTCTTCCCCTGAATGAGCCAGCGCTGCACGGCTACTGCCGGGCGCGGCCCGTCAGAAAGTCCAGCGATGCGTCTGCAATCGGGGGAGAGAGCACGTCTCCACCGCCATCTTCAACGATGGGCGAAAAGATGGGCGAAGGTGAGGTGCGGGGTTGCCCCGAAACCTGCTGACTGCCGCTCCCGCAGCCGTGCGAACTGAACCGGAGGAGTGATCCCCTTTCTACGGCGGATTTCAGTCGAAATGCCTGAAGATCATATTGAGACCGAAAACGGAAGCCGGTTCAACGATTTTCACATGAAACCACACGAATCCCCGAATGCCACAGGCATACAACATGAGCATGGACTGGGATGCTCACCGCCCATTTTCACATGAACCACACGATGCCTTGGGGCCACAGGCATACCGAATGAAGGTGGGCGGTGCTGCTCACCACCCACTTTCATATAACAATGCGAACCGTTTCTGAAATGGAAGCCTCTCGCCGCTCAAGTCAATTCGCTCCCGTACACGGCTTCCCCCCGGCTATCCTCATGGAGGGAGGGGCTGGCGGGGAGGGGGTCTCCC
>LNQE01001613.1_pt1 | contig 15776 bp, 17 predicted proteins | sample 603111 | NCBI WGS metagenome assembly LNQE01 (sample SAMN04260313, study PRJNA301899) | hydrocarbon metagenome | isolation source: hydrocarbon-contaminated ditch | place: Germany: Bremen | collected 1998
CGTCAAAGACATCGTTGCGTTGAAGAACGGATAGGATAGCTCGTCAACCAAGGAGGTTTTGGACCCGGGATACCATGTCCGGGGCATCCCGGTCCTCCCTGGTCAATACGGCCGGGGCAGTTCCCGGGCCGGGCTGCAACCCTGACAATCCTCATCCGCAGGTCCCAACTCAGATGACCCCCCGGTAGTAGGCAAGCCGCTCTGCGTACGGGCGGACCGTCTCAACCAGCTGGCCCTGCTCATCATCATCCATCGGGGTGCGCTCCGTTCCGAGCCGGGCGAGGAGCCGGGCCTCGTCCGGGGTCGAACACCCGACGATGACCAGGTCCACGTCCTGGGAGAGGGCGTACCGGATCAGCACGTCCGCCGTGAGCCCGGAATCAGGGTACAGGTAATTCCCCGCACCGAGCACCTTCATCGCGATCACCCCGATCCCCCGTTCCCGTGCCGCCGGGATGACCTGGTCCAGGAACCCGCCAATCGCTCTCTCCACCGGGTTGACCGGGAGGAGGACGGCATCAACGTCCCAGCTGGTGACCGCGTGGAGGAGGATGGCAGGGTCATGATGCCCCGTCACCCCGATCCCCCTGACGGTCCCGGCTTCCCGGGCCTCGTAAAAGGTACGCAGGGCACCATCGCGCCCTTCAAGCTCCCTGATATCCCCACGGTCCCGCAGGTCATGGACCTGCCAGAGCCCAAGGTGGTCCCGCTGCAGCAGGGAGAGCGTCCGGGCGAGGTCTGCCGCTGCACCTGCTCCGTCCCGCTGTGCGGACTTGCTCGCCTGGAATGTCTCATCTTTCCGTTCAGGGTGCTTTCCCCAGAAGCGGCCCTGGTACCGTTCGCTCCCCGCATACGCCGGGGCGGCGTCGTAGTACCGGATCCCGGCCTCGTACGCCGCGGTGAGCATCCGGTCCGCTTCCTCCTCCCGGCCCATGGTGCGCAGGACCCCTTCTCCCCCGAGCCCGACCCGGTACGGGCTCCCGAGCAGCGCCCGGAGCCGGCTGTGTGCGGCCATGATGAGGAGCATCTCTGTCTCCCCCTATAAAACCTGCGGGGAAACGGCCTCCATCGGCACGGAACGTCCCCTGTATTTTTCGTGACTGCGGACAGACGGGATGAGACAATCCCATGAACGCCATCATCCAGGTTGAGCAGATCTCGCGGACCTTCGGGAGCATCACCGCCGTCGACGGCATCAGTCTCTCGGTCGAGGAGGGAGAGGTCTTTGGGGTCCTCGGGCCCAACGGTTCCGGCAAGACCACGCTCGTCCGGCTGCTCGCCGGCGTCCTTGCCCCGACGGGCGGCACGGCACACCTCTTCGGGAAGGATGTCACCCGCGACGGGGTGTACGTCCGCCAGAGGATCGGCGTCCTCACCGAGACACCCTCGCTCTACGAGCGCCTCACCGCCCGGAAGAACCTCACGTTCTTCGCCAGGCTCTACGGCATCCCCGATGCAGAGGTCGCCGGTCGCGTGGATGCCATCCTCTCGCTCATGAACCTTGCAGACCGGGCCGATGACCTGGCAGGCGGGTTCTCGAAAGGGATGAAGCAGCGCCTCGCGGTTGCCCGTGCCCTGATCCATGACCCGCAGCTCGTCTTCCTCGATGAACCGACATCCGGCCTCGACCCGGAAGCGTCGCGCCAGGTGACCGGGATCATCCGGGAGATGGCAGCCGACCAGGGGAAGACGATCTTCTTGTGCACGCACAACCTTGGCCAGGCGCAGGACCTCTGCTCCCGGGTCGCCATGCTCTCGGCGGGGAGGATCCTTGCCCAGGGGAGCAGGGACGATCTCTCGGAACGGCTCTGGGATGCCGTGCCCCTCGAGATGGAGTTCCAGGGCCCGCCCCCGGATGCCGTCCTCGAAGCGATCCTGCGGATCGCGGGGGTCACCCTTGAGAACCGGGCAGAGACCACCATCACGCTGCGGGTACAGCACCGGCACCAGGTCCCAACGGTCATCAGGGCCGCGGTCGGGCAGGGCGGCGATATCGTCCGGGTCTCCCCGCGGGAGTATTCACTCGAAGAGATCTATTTTGCGGTCCAGGAGCAGGGGAGGCGTGACGCATGAACCGGCAGATCATCCGGGCACTTGCGGAGAAGGATATCGCCGAGGTCGCACAGAACCGCATCGCTATCTCCGGCGCCATCATCCTCTCCGTGATCTTCGCGGTCGTCTTCCCGCTCCTCATCACCCAGATGCCCGTCCTGTTGCCCGAGAGCGACCAGCCCGCGTTCGATGACCTGGAGGAACTCATCCCCCCGCAGCTCATCGACGAGCTCGCGGACCTCTCACCCCAGCAGCTCCCCATCGTCCTGATCCTCGGCTACCTCATGGCGCCGCTCTTCCTGATACTCCCGCTGATGCTCGCCTGCATCATCGCCGCCGAAGCATTTGTCGGGGAGAAGGAGCGAAAGACCCTCGAAGCGCTCCTCTACACCCCGGCAACCGACGGCGAGCTCTTCTTGGGGAAGGTACTCGCAGCCCTCATCCCGGCCATCGTGTACACCTGGGTGAATTTCCTGGTCTTTGCCTTCGTGACCAACCTTGCGGGATACCCGGTCATGGGCAGGTTCTGGTTCCCGACCCCGAGCTGGCTGGCGCTCATGGTCGTGGTCGTGCCCGCAATCGCCCTGCTCGGGGTCGCGGTGACGGTCATCATCTCCACGCGGGTCAGGACCTTCATGGAGGCATACCAGGTATCCGGGGCGCTCGTCCTCGTCATCCTCGTGCTGGTGGTCGCCCAGTCCGTGGGTCTCCTCTTCCTCTCGCCCCTCGTTGCTGTACTCGTCGGGATTGCGTTCTTTGCCCTCGATGCGGTGCTCATCATGGCAGGGATCCGGACGTTTTCCCGGAGCGAGCTGATCGCCAGGATCTGATGAGGCGTCAGCACTCCCGGGACCAATAGGAAATCTTATGAGCCCAAGTGGGGTGGCCGGAACGATTCGGATCCCCCCCTTGTCCACCAGATCTCCTGAACCCTACCCTGGGCTTCGGGTTTTCGTGGTGTGCGTCCATGGTGTCGGAGAACCTGAAGACCTGCCGGGCGACGAACGGGAGAGGAGCTGCCGGAATCAGAGCCATCATCAAATGGGTTGGTACCTGGAATCGAGATCCCCAGCTTTTCTGTAACAGGCTGCAGCTTCGTCAGGCCGGTTCCAGCTGTCAAGGATGATCCCCCTCAATGACCAGGCGGCAGCATTGGCAGGATCGATCGCAAGCGCCCGGTCGAGGCAGCCGACCGCTTCGGCATAGGACCCAAGATTGTGGAGGGCGACTCCCTTCGCCATCCAGGCCTCGGTAAAATCCGGATCGATTGCAAGTGCCTGGTCATAATACGGGATCGCTGCAGCGAATTGATTGTTCCTGGAGGCTACTGTCAGCCCGCCGATCAACAGCTCACGGGCTTCGGGAGAGGATGTGGAGATCTCATCGGTGCTGACTGCCATGGCAATAACCGGGCTACCGCTGCTCCATGCAGGTGAGTCCGGCGGTGGAAGCGGAGCGTGGATCAGGGTTGTGCCCATAAAGATCGCAATCATTACTGTCACGAGCGAGAGCAGGATGCCTGCCGCGAGAGGGACGACGAGTGCTCTTCCCTGTTGTCCCTGCCGGAAAAATATGATGAGAAGCACTGTTATAAAGAGGAGCTCAACGATAAACAGGACAAGAATCAATCCTGTAGGCCGCCCGAAAATGACAAATGCGAGAAGATACGTCGTGAGGAGAAGGAATATCCCGAGACCTATACCCCGTGTGATGTTTTTCTCATGGGAATGAAATTTCAAATGGGTCCCACCCTATAAGAAAATTTCGCTTTTCTGGATAAAGTCTTTCAGGGAGATAACCAGATACGGATTCTGGATACAGAGATGTGGGTATCACCCGAGAAGAGATATCACATCAATTAATCCCTGCAACAGGGAAACAAAACACCCAGTCGCAGGAATGATGTGTGGGGTAACCATCCATCCTTCACACTATTCGTCCAGACTCCCAGATAGTATACCTGAACCGTTCGACAACGGTCGTCGATGAACACGTCACATTCACATCCAGTGACCGGTTGACAATATGTTCCCGGTACCACCGGTTCGATTCTTCGATGGCATATTTTGCCGGACCATCATTTCCCATACCATAGTTGAAACCCGACGATACCCCCTCATGATCGATGCAATACCCCCAGGCGACGATACGGGGATCGCCTGGTCCTCCGCCACCAGCACCTCCAGCGCGTGGCCCTTGCCCTCCGGTTGCTTTGACCCTCTGGATAACTGCCTCTCTCTCCGCTTCCATCTCTTCCTCCGTTAGAGGATAGAGGCAGGTCCCCTGGATGAATGCGAAGCGGTCGCCGGTACAATGGAGCAATGTCAGGGTATCTTCGGTGGTCCTCCCGATCCCAAAAATGCCGGGGGCCAGCCAGAAGAAAAGGATAACAGCGCCGATGATTAGGGCAGCGACGATGACAGGGAGTATTTTCATGTGATCCTCTGGGTATATGTAATTCACTATCTCAATATCGTTTCCAGCGACTACTAAAAAATACTAAAGTATAATAAATTAGTAGTTGGTCAGATACTGAAGCAGGGAGGATAGTCATCACAACTAATAACTACTAAAATATACTAAATTAGTATTTAGAGCTGGAAAGCGATGCAAAAACTACCCGAACGACCTCCTTCTGATTGGAACCAGGCGTTCACAGCAGAGAACGCTGCTTTAGCAAGAGACCCCGAGCTTCAGAAGGAAGTCGCACTCTATAATCGCCGCTATCTCTCCTGGGACGAACTGAAGTACAGGATACCTGATCCAGAGCGAAGAAAAGCGACCTGGGCGATCATGAAATTGCTCCGGGTATTACGGTATGAACACGTCCCGTTCAAGCGTCTTCCCCTTACCTACTCGCTCATCCCCGGGATTGTCAGAAGCCTCCATACCATCGACAGGAATCTTTCCGGGACATTACGCATCCATAACAAGACAATTGCCCTGGAAGAGTCCTACATCATCAATTCGCTCATGGAAGAAGCCATAGCCTCAAGTATGTTAGAGGGGGCGGCAACCACCCGCAAAGCTGCCAAGGAAATGCTGCAGAAAGGGAAGAAGCCGAAAAATGATGCTGAGCGGATGGTCCTGAACAACTATGAGGCGATGCGGTTCATCCGGGAAATGAAGGACGAGGCCATCTCCCCGGGATTCATCCTTGATGTTCACCAGATCGTGACGAAAGGGACTATTGATGATGAGTATGTCGGACATTTCCGGACGACGAATCAAGTTGTTGTAGCTGATTCTCAGACCGGCCTTGTCTACCACACACCCCCGGACTTTTCCGAGATTGAGGAGTTCATCGAGGACCTCTGTACCTTTGCGAATAGCGATTTTACAGGGAGCAAAACGAGTACTGATACATTCATCCACCCGGTCATTAACGGGATAATTTTGCATTACCTCATCGGGTACCTTCACCCATTCAACGATGGAAATGGTCGTACTGCGAGGAGCATCTTCTACTGGTACGTACTTTCACGGGGATATTGGCTCTTTGAGTACATGCCTATCTCGCGGATTATCCTGCGGTCAAAAAAGAAGTATACCCTGGCATACCTCCATACCGAATATGACGGGTCTGATGTGACGTATTTTCTCCAGTATAACCTGTCCTGCATTACTGAGGCGTTGACCGATCTCCTTACCTATCTCGAGAAACAACAGGCCGTCCAAAAGGCGACAAAAGCTATCATCAGGGAGGTCAAAGAGATCAACCCGCGCCAGGCAAAGATCCTCCGTGAGATGATGGAGCATTCTGATGAATACTTCACCATCCGCCAGATTATGCACGTGTACAATACCGTATATCAGACGGCCCGAACTGATCTCTTACGTCTTGCAGAGCTGGGATACGTCATCCAGGAGAAGCGTGGAAGGGAATACCTGTTCATCTTCAATGAAAAGTCAAATCTCTGGAAAGATTCTTCAAGGAAGAGAAAAGGTGCAGGGAATGAGGTGGAATAATTTTCATACATTCGGGCCCGAAAGGGATCCTGTTTTTTAAGGCGATTCCTTTTCTTTCATCCATTTGTTGAGGAACTCAATTTATTCTGGTTGACTGAAATGCGTAAGTCCTATAAATGTTAAAAAAGAAGGAAGAAAAACCAATCAAAAAAACCTGAGGATTTAACACTATCCGGCATCGGTGATCCGGTATTTCCCAAACCTGATTACGGTCTTTGTTGACCTGTGCAAAAAATGAACAGATACCATGCTCTTCCGAAAGGAAACAGCACATGATAAGATTATCTACCAAAAAAATGTCGGAGCCTGTTGGCGATGAACTCCGGAATGCAGGAAAGGTGAGAAAATGAATAAATCCATAAGTCTGTCATTTCTGTTGCCGGTTGTGGTGCTTATGATCCTGTCAGCGAGTGCAGGAACTGGTGGGATGGAACTGGTGTATCCGGAAAACGACACAGCGGGGTATGTCCCGGTCGACATCATCGTCATCGACCCGCTAATAAAGGCATCGTCACCCCATTATGAGTTCCTGCTCCTGGATGCAGAGGGAAAAAAGAATTACCTCAATGCTTTATCCACTGACATCGATCTCCTGTATTCCACTGACCCGAAGAAAGAGGAGAGAAAAGTTGGGCTTGTGGCACAGCTGAAAGCGATCTGGGAGAAGTACCCGGTCGTATCCGAAACAAGATCAGGTGGATCAGGATACCCTGCTTACGGGGGGACAGAAACTACGCTCCGTTTTGGGCCTTCCGTCACCAGTACGCGGCTCACCAATGACGAGAATGCCGCAATTCGGGAAGGTGCGGCAATCATGAACGAGGTATACATAAAAAGTCATCCCACACAACCGGCATCACTCCCGGCCGCACTGGTCATTCTTGCGCTCGGGTGCATCGGAATACGTGCTGCCGTCCAGCGAATAAAGGGAAATGAATGAAGGAAACGGGAGTTTGGTGCTAAAAGAAGAACTGGAACGCTCGATTAATCACCTCTGACCATACCCGCAGACCACTTTGATCCCAACAACGCGATACAACCGTAAACAAACGTGGCAGTGACAAATTCAGCAAGGACAAACTGCACCTTTCTGATCATCATCTCGTACTCAGTACCCGGGGGGAGCTGTGCATCGCCTCCCATTAATCCGAAGGCAACAAGGATGAAGAACGTGACGACCAGGGTAGAGGGTATCACAAGGCAGGGGGAGTACGGTATATGCCTGCGGAAGAACGGGAATGGTGCGAGAATCACCATGGCATTCAGCATGAAACTGGCCAGCATCATCGGGACCCACATCTTCTGGTACTCCTCCGGGGACTGTGGGATTCCGCTGAAATACCAAAGACTGACAGAGAGCATCAATACAGCACCTGCTGCCGGCAGAATGAGCCTTGCCCACCGGGACGGGACTCGTTCGAGCAGAAAAAAGGTGACAAGGGAGAGGGATGCCGTCGGGATTCCCATCATGATCGTGAGGAGGAGCGCGATGGAAAGAATCGCGGGATACTGGCCAGGGTTCAAGATGGGAATCATGCACGTATGGTTTATTGTCGTAGAGCATATATTTGCCAGACCTTCCTGAAGGCCAGTGCTGCAGCACACCCTGCAATCAGTGTGAAAAAGGTAAAACCCGGGGACAATGTCGGAGGTATTGCCTCGCCCTTATCCAGCGAATTGATTGCAAGAGTCGGAGAGTTGCCGTTTCCCGGGCGGGTATCCGTGCCAGATACGGTCTCTTCATCCCGGGCGGTGAGGGTATAGAGCACGACCTCCCGGGGCTCCCTGGACCAGTCTTCTCCCGCCCCCCGGGTGAAAATCACCCGGTCCCCTGAGATAACCGGATGGGAGAGCCCGGTCCGGAAAGGAGTGATCCGGCTTTTTTCTCCGGTGCGAAGGTCCATCACCATGATTGCGCATCTCCTTTCCCGGAAATCGGGAGGATTCATGGACTGTAACCACACAACCCGGTCATCAGAGACAGGAGGCAGATGGCCCTGGTGCACGTATCCCTGTCCGATAATGGTCCTGGTCCGGGAAGAGATAGAGAAATGGACAATCATCCCAGGTTTCTTCTCTGTCCATACCACATCATCGCCAGAAATAAACGGATTGCTCTTTAAGGGATTTTCCGTTGGCATACGTTCCTCTTCTCCGTTCTTCAGATCGAAGAGGTAGAGTCCCGGGTCATCCTGACCGCCATGGCGGTAGTCTTTCCACAGGATGAAATTACCGGAGACCATGGGAGCACTCTGGTTGCCCGGTGAACTGGTCGGGAGATACTGTCTCTCCCCGGTCGCCAGGTTGAGGATGACGATCGTTCCCCCATCGACGCTGGAGCGGGCAAGTCCCTCGTGCTCAGTCCAGACAACCCGGTCCCCGTCAATAGATGGATTCTGGTTGAACCTGATATCGGAAACAGGGAGGACTGCATCATTCTGGTTGGTGAGTTGAATTAGGGATCCTGTAGAGATATTCATCAGCATGATCCCTTTTTCGCTGAACACAATCCGATCACCAGAGAATCTTGCGGCTTCAACCTGATGCATGGTGGGGATCGTGCCGTCTGAACTCATTTGCGTTTGTTCCTCGATCCGAACCAGTTGTCTTTTCGTCCCCTCAGTAAGGTTATACCCGTACAACCCCCGTTCTGACGCATTCAGGTATTTGCTGTCCTGTATCCAGAAGAGCCGATCCTCCTCCAAGATCATGTTGAATGGCTCCCCCGAAAGCGTGAAAAGCACGGTCTCGGTCCCTGATACCGGTTCTGCACTTATGACGAGAGGAATAGTGACCAGAGAGACGATGACTATCAGGAGGGCGCCGGAACGCCGATAGTTATTCATGGCCGAAAAAAATGGTTAGGGAAAGCTGAACACCGAAGTGTCGTCATAGTCCTCAGCATAGTACGGTGTCGGGATATATCCCCATGCATGGACGTAGTACTGGCCGTTCGCGGGATTTAACTTATCTTTTGATGCGGTGATAAACCATACCCCCTGCTGGGAACTCGCCGATGTCGAATCCACGGTTTGCCCGGTGTCCCAGTTAATCAGGAACGCCTCGACGTAGATATTCCATGGCGGGTTCTCCAGTCCCGACGCGGTACAGGTGCCCCCGAAACGGATGGTCCTCCAGTCATATTTGTATCCAGTCGCCCTGACAGAAACCGTGGCACGATCGAGGGCCGGCTGTTTATCTTTGGTTACTGCTGTTGGCTCTTTTGCCCACCAGGTCATCTTATGACCTGCCATATTTTCCTTGTATGAATCGGGAATCCCGACAAGGTGTTCCGGGTGGACCTTCTCCATGTATTCAAGGACAGTAATGTCCTTTCCATGGAGTTCATTAATTAGGCTCAACTGCTCTGCAGTGGCATCCGATCGGACGACTCCTTTCTCATCATCCGCACTCGCTATTCCAATCAGTGCGGATACAAGCACGAGGACCAGCATAAAGACCGGCCCCATTCTCAGTCGATATTGTTCCATGATTCTCGCTCCTTTACGGGCCTGGTGGCAAATGCCGAACAAAGACCCGGAAATGTGACAGCGTAGGTCTTCTGTGTTCCTTGTGGCTGTCGTGGGATGAGGGGTTTATCCTCACCCTTCATGGGTAATCGGACCCCGGTGCATAAACGATCTCTGTGCCGGATCCAGAACTGTCAGCAGAATGATTCGGAATACGGCACGTGACGGTATTGATGATTCTCTGTATCAATGATTCTCCCGGATGAGCACGGTCTGCATATCGATCCCAAACAGTCCATGGGTGTGATCATATTCACGATTCATTAAAACGGAATCCAGGCGTTATTCAGGTGTTTTCCAGGTAGTGTGCATATAAAGAGATATCATACATGAACGAGAGGATCTCCCCCTCATATTTCAGGCAACGGTCGAGGAGTCATTTAATATTCCAGTTCATTCACCTTTCCGCTTACATTCACGGTAATCCAACCCCGATGAGTAATGACGTGAGTCATGTTCATATTGACACGGAATAAGTACTCCCCATCAGGGAGCTGCGGTTCGCTGTGAATGATAAGTGTAGAGATGTACGTCCCGTTGGGTGATACGATATACTCGGACGGCGACAGGCTTACATTCAAGTATCGCGGCATGGGGATTTCCTCATCAGAATATACCGATCTCTCTTTTACCGGGACTATCCGCTGTGTGATCAGCCCCTGACCTTCTGCTCTCGTCCTGAGAATTATCTGTGACTCTTTTGTCTCCCCTGCATGTATCTCTATCCTGCTAGGATGAAACCACACGGGAATCCCTAAATGTTGTTTCCCTGGCGTCACATTTGGTGGTTCCCATGTTTCGTTCCTCCTATCCATTGATGAGATGTCTGTAACTTGGTTGGTAATGAGCGATAATACGCCGATTACCAGGATAAAAGTCGCAAAGACCCAAAAAATTAGCGTGGTTTTTTTCATCCCAGGTATTTCTCCGTTCAGTTTGCCGTATGCAATGTCACCATCGAATCGGAATAGATCTGAACATCTAACCCGGAAAGATACCCCTCTGCAACTTCATCAATGTCTTCTTCCCAATTAAATTCCACATTCTGTAAATTCAGATCTTTCAACCGCATATCATAGAATGTCGTGTCGCCCGGCACTTCTGAGTCGCCATCGACATAGTATCCTTCAAGAGCGCAAAAGACTGCATTATTCTGGTAACCAACACATCCAGACCAGTTGATGGTCGAAATGCCGGAGTCTTCATTCTTGAATATGATATTCCATTGACTGAGACCAGGGTTCCAGCCCAATGTTCCCTTAATAGTATCGCCAACGTCAACATCGATTGGTTCACTATAATAACCCTCCTGTTGATATGGGACAAACCATGCCGCGCCTGTCCAGTCACGATACGCATGTCTGTTCCATTCAAGGACCGGTTGCACTATTCCCTGCCCGTTTGAGGGCTCTATAGCATTGAAGAGAAAAATCACCGAGTCAGACTGCGAAGACGGTGATGAGGGTACATCCCAATAGGCGATAAACTGTGCGATCTCATCGATGCTCCAATTATTTGCTTGTTCAATCCATCCCTCATAAGAAGGATACGGTAATTCTTTCTCGGTGCCCCAGTAACCAAGAACGGTCAAAATACAGACCTCATCTTTGTAAACTCTCGTCATATTGTTCTGTGTGATAATATCCGATCCACTTGGAATCCGATGAACATGGGTAACCGGTAATAATCCGGCAGATGGAACAGGCACCTTTTTTGAATCAGTATCTATAGCAGATATAATCTGTGTCCCTTCAGGAGTAAATACGCGTGTAATTCCATCTGACGAATGTTGAATTATTGCACCAACAGGAATGGAATAGAGATTTTTACCTTCCGCTGGACTCAATTCTCCATTTAAAATTACAGGTTCTGACGATTCATCGATCTTCAGTTCAGGCAGTACCCATTGGGGAGAAAGCGCACTCACCCCCGGCATTATAACACTACCCATCAGTACTACGGTGATGAGAAGTATATATCCACTGGTTGTTCCTTTTCCTTTCATCGTTCTTTCCGCCATTTCTCTTCTGATTTCATGATTTCGCTCCTTCCGGGCTTCGTGAGATACCTCGATTCGGAGCCCGGATTCATGACAGCATAGAAAGCATCCTGCCTTCCTGAATGCCGTCCTGGGGTGAGGATCTTGTCCTCACTCTGCATGGGTATTCGGACCCAGGTGCATAAACGATCTCTGTGCCAGATCCAGAACTGTTGCCGGAACAATTCGCAATCCGGCACAGAAAGGTTATAAGCGCCTCTGACGAGATCTGGACAATGACAGTCCGGGTATCTTCGGAGCGGGAGAAGGGTATCGTGGAGAAACCCCGGTCACAACAGTTCCGTAACCTCCTTTCCATACTACTCTGGGTCCTGTTCGCCGGGTTTTGCATCCTGCAACTGGTGTACATCCCGCTGTTTGGTGTTGATGGTACGGGGGTGCCTGTCCCCAGGTGGCAGATGAGGCCGGACGATCTCGTCTGCCATATGGTCCATTCGATATCACCAGCCCTGGTACAGCCGATACAAATCATTCTATTCTGGGGAATAGGATTTGGGGCGTATTTTGGATTCCGCACCATCTCGAGGAAAACTGCACTTCACAACGACGCGAGGCTGCGGGTCTTCAATACCATCCAGGAATACCCTGGGATCCACTTCAATGCCCTCCGGGAGCAGACCGGCATGAACCGGGGGACACTCCGATACCACCTCTCCATCCTGTCACTCACCGGGAAGATTGACTCCTTCCAGGACGGAGTATTCTCGCGGTATTTCCTGATCGGGATGGAAATGACAGCGTACGACCGGGTCGTGGTATCAAGGTTCCAGAACGGACCCGACCGGAAGATCTTAACCTATCTTCTCGATCACCCGGACACGTCCCAGCGTGACATTGCCGGGGCTCTCGGCGTCGTACCCTCGGTGGTGAACAGCCGGATACGGCAACTGCACGATGAAGGGGTTGTCGTCGTGGAGCGCCTCGGCCAGGGTACACGGGTAGCCCTGACCGACGACGCAGTCGAGGCGATCAGGCGGATCCAGGGTGCAGTGCCGTGTCGTGATCCCTTCCGGGTTCCGCCCCCTGAAATCCCTGGATGAAATACCTTTCTTCCTTGACCCTCCCCTAAATATTTAGGGAGGCATTGGATGTACTTCCCGCCGATGACATCAATTCACCAGATCACTCCAGGAAAAATCGTGAAACCGGGGTTCTGTTCTGATTCCTGCACAGAGATCGTTTAAATGATACGGGTAATTTCCATACCAGAGCGTTTTTGCTCGGGGATGAGATATGTATCAAGAACATAAGAAAGCAATTCCCGTACTGATCCTGGTACTTGCAGGGTTACTCTGCGTAGTCAGTCCGTGCACTGCCGCGATCCATATCCAGGCAAGCCATGATTGTGTACTTGCAAAGGGAGATCCGCTTGTCATTACCGGGGATGGGTATCACAATGGATCGGCCGCCATCTGGGGGATAGGCCATTCGTTCTTCGCACACGAGATTATCGATGCTGATCCCGATGGGACCATCACGTGGACATGGGATGGAAAGGTTACTGAAAAATTCCATAGCGGCCCCTTGACGATTATCGTCCAGGACCCAGGGCGGGATCGGATGTACTCTGTCGTCACGCACGGTTCCGCCGGGACCTTTCTTTCAACCGTGACCGGCAATACATCTGTCCTCGCCACAGATGTCACCACCATGGATATACCCGCTGCCCTGGACCTCGCGGACGTCCTGAAGAACCGGATTGCCGGAAGCGGTACGGACGATTCGTACCTCCTCCAGACGGTCTATGTGGAAGAGCCCGCCCTGCATCTTTCAACAGGAGAACCAGGCCGTACCAGGGAAGTTCCCGCCGGGGAATGTGTGGTAATCCAGGGTACCATGAATATGGCGCCGGGAAACCGGATTGCGGTGAGGATATATGACACATCGGTGATCGAGAAGACCGGCCACCGCATCCCGGTACGAGCTATCGATTCCGCTTTTACAGGGAGCGGGGTCCGGGTGAATACATGGGAATATTCCCTCGATACTGCTGGCCTGCGACCAGGAGAGTACCTGGTCGAGATCGGATGGGATCGATCGGCGATATCAGGACAGAATGCGTTCATTCTCACGGTCACAGGAAAGGAGAACTGGATAGATTCCGTGACGAAGAAGTTATTGTGGAGAACTCAGAAATTTTCTTTTGATTGTCGTGGCTCGAACAGATAGGGAGGAAATATCCTTCATGCCTCACAATCGCTCCCTGCAAACGCTGGTATTGCGATGACCCGGGATACCCCTTTTATTCCATCTCTGTATTTCCGACCCCCCTGCCCGAAGAACCATGTTCGACGGGCCTCATGATCATGAAGACCTGTTCGAAAAGTACCATCAGCAGATGGGAAGGACAATTGAGATCTTTGGCGGAGATATCGCCACTGTCTGCGGGTGTGCAGACCGTGCATGACGAATCCCCGCGATATCTGTTCGATTCCGGAGTCCTTTTTCTCTCACAAGGGAAACGTGCTGGATGTCTTGTCAGGCTGATTACGGGAATGGGGGGATAAATGCTCCGGAAAAACAGCAGTGAGGCCCGGCCGGTATTAATTCCCGGACTCCCGCTCAATCCCGGAATATCGGGGACCGGATAAATTTCAGTTATCGCCTTTTTGTTCACCGTTGTGCATATCACTTGGGATAACGTATATATGTCATGAACATTATTCTGGATTTCACTGTTCATGCAGAAACTATGATGCGTGAATGGGGGGATTCTGAATGAGTGGGTCATAGGCACCGTATTATCCAGCCCTGATAAAACAGAAGAAAGAAGAAATGATGAGAAACATTACCTCAAAAAATCCAGAGTGCCGGAGGAAAAACCTTGAGAGTTGTTATCAATCCGTTGAAGGATCCTCCCCGGGTTATCACGGCATTCTTTGACCGGAGAATAAAAATATGAAAGTGAGTGTTGACAAAGAGGCTGATGCTGTATACATGCGACTGTCAGACTGCCGCATCCATGACTCGGAAGAGGTCAGGCCCGGAGTGATCCTCGATTATGATGAGAACAACAATCTCGTCGGGGTTGAGATCCTGCACCTGTCAGAGCATGTGCCGTCCGCTGCCTTGAAAACAGTCCTCATCGAATCCTCGTAATACAATTAACCAGCCGGCGAAGAGATCCGTATGGTGCCGGTTGCCCGGCAGGTATGGACAGGGTTCTGCTCCCGGGGGGAGTCTCCTTCGATCAAGCAACACGGCGTTTTAGACTACATCCCCTCACCCGTTCGGCTGCTGGAATGTTGCCAAAACTGCCTCATTGTATGGGGGAGCCCACCGGTAAGGGTCCAGACCGGGAAACACGTAAATAACCGGTGGATTTCATTCCTCCCAACGGGATAGAAGAATCCACCTCTACAATTCGTGGTAAGGGGATCGTCTATCAACCCTACGCCGTCCCACCCAGTCGCGACGCGTAGTCCTGGAAGACCTCTGCTCTCGCAGCGGCGAGGTCGCTCCGGAACGCCGATGCCGAATCTCCCGAGGGGGCCTGGGCAGTTCTCTCCTCAATGGCCTGAGCCCATGCATCCCGGACTGCACCAGCAGAACCTGCTGGATCGGTGGTGAACGCTGATCCGGAACTTCCGGACACGGCCGGTATCGCAGGAGCCTCGGTCGTTACCCACCGCGACGCAAACGTGCTCTCGCGGAAGGAGCTGGCAGAAGCCCCGGATCGGGAAATCATATTCATTCGCTCTGCGAACTGGGCTTTCCGTTCCTGTGCGATCAGCGGCAGGCCAGATCCCGTGCCCGGTTTCTCAATCGCCCCGATCTTCTCCAGGATGAACAGCAGGTCGGCGAGCTCGCCGTCAGTAACGGCAGAGCAGGTCCACTCCCCGTTCACCCTGACCAGATTCCATTCCCTCATCACGGCTGACGGCGTCATGCCGACCATCGTCACCGTGTTCCCCGACTTCTCGTACCCGAGCCGGGTGTTCCCCATGTACGGGTCGAGGCCGAGCCGGGAGAGCGCTTCCTTCACCTCCGGGGTCCAGTCCCATTCAGCCATGTTTCTGGGATTCATCGAGATGGCATCCGGGCAGGGATTTTCTATCGGGTAATATGTCACGGGAGTGGCGGTTACCACCGGATTTGTTCTTGCTAAGGGCAGGGTGTTCTTCGGGGTTCCCGGGTAGGGTGGTGGGGGAAACGGTGCTCCAGGG